>Ga0308156_1000058_pt1 | contig 377310 bp, 320 predicted proteins | sample PhyAR2_FD_201041 | JGI IMG/M metagenome (GOLD analysis project Ga0308156, IMG submission 201041) | Phyllosphere microbial communities from UC Gill Tract Community Farm, Albany, California, United States - DLSL A.R2 | ecosystem: Host-associated > Plants > Phyllosphere > Unclassified | place...
AAACCCAGCGATAAGACCGATGCGCTGAAACGGAGCGTAGAATGGACTCCCATTGATAGTTGTCGAGCGTGGTCCCGACATAGGAGACGGCGGGCAACAGTACGTAATATTTGACATCGAGAATGCGTGCAGTGTTGTCTGCGCGTTCAATAAATGTGCCAAGCCCCGCGAAATCGAAGATTTCGTTGCGCAACATTGTCCCATGGAATGCGCCGCGTATGAGTGCCGTTTCCCGCTTTATCTGATCAAGGAGCGGTGGAAGATCGGCCTCTTTCAACGGTTTGCAGAGAGATTTCTTCAGCGTCATCCAGGCTTCGTTGACACTTTCCCACGCTTCGCGGGTTAGCGCTGTTCTCACCATGCGGCCATTTGAACGCGCGGTTTCCATACAGGACATGACGCTGGAAGGATTATCCATGTCCCGCAGCAGAAAGTCTGCGACGTTTGCTGCATTATAAGCGTGATATTTGGCTGAAAATGTCTGGCTTGCACCAGCTGACACAACCACAGAAGACCACTCTTCCGGTGCATCCGAAGTTTTGGTCAGCGCCATGCGTAGCCCCGCATCCACCAGGCGTGCCATGTTTTCGGCACGCTCGATATAGCGAAACATCCAGTAAAGCCCATTTGCCGTGCGGCCAAGAAGCATAGATAATTCCCCTTTTACGCTATCAAAATCGCCGCAGCGCGCGTTCCAGGTCAACAAAGGCGCGGATATGTTGATGTCTCAAGCTTCCATTTCGCGTCAAAATTCGACAGCAGCACCATGACCGACAATCATCGCTCGAGTTTTAATCGTCGAGGACCCAGGTATCCTTGGTGCCGCCGCCCTGGCTGGAATTCACAACAAGCGAACCTTCCTTGAGCGCCACCCGTGTCAGCCCACCGGGTGTGATCCGGATACGATCTGACACCAGAACGAAAGGACGCAAATCGACGTGACGTGGCGCAAGACCGCTTTCGGTAAAGATTGGCGTTGTCGAGAGTGCCAATGTTGGCTGTGCGATATAGTTGCGTGGACGTGCTTTGAGTTTTTGAGCAAACGCATCGCGCTCGGCTTTGGTTGCAGCAGGCCCAACCAGCATTCCGTAGCCGCCGGATCCATGCACTTCCTTGACCACCAGATCGGCCAGATTATCGAGCACATAGGCAAGACTATCGGGTTCCGAACAGCGCCATGTCGGTACATTCTCAAGGATCGCCTTGCGGCCGGTGTAGAACTCGACGATTTCCGGCATGTAGGAATAGATGGCCTTGTCATCGGCAATTCCTGTGCCCGGCGCATTGGCAATCGTTATATTGCCAGCACGATAGACATCCATGATGCCCGCGACGCCGAGCGTTGAGTCTGGACGGAATGTCAACGGATCAAGAAAATCGTCATCAACGCGTCTATAAAGCACATCGATGGTGCGATAGCCCTTTGTCGTTCGCATCGCGACACGGCCATCCACAACGCGCAAGTCACTACCCTCGACCAGTTCGACGCCCATCTGGTCAGCCAGGAACGCATGCTCGAAATAAGCTGAATTGTAGATGCCCGGCGTGAGAACTGCGACAGTCGGCACACCTTGCGTTCCGGGCGGCGCTACGCTTGCCAATGACTGGCGCAGCAATTGCGGATAGTTCTCGACTGGGCGAACCTTCACATTCTGAAACAGCTCCGGAAAAAGCTGCATCATGGTTTCGCGGTTTTCCAACATATAGGAAACGCCGGAAGGCGTGCGCGCATTGTCTTCCAGCACGTAAAACTGGTTTTCAGCCGTCCGCACGATATCAACACCGATAATATGCGTGTAGACATTGCCCGGCGGACGAAATCCGATCATTTCGGGCAGAAATGCCTCATTATTGGTGATGAGTTCCTTTGGAATGCGCCCTGCCCGGACTATTTCCTGACGATGATAAATATCATCAAGAAAAGCGTTGAGCGCCATCACGCGCTGTTCGATCCCTTGCGATAGCCTTCGCCATTCCTGGCCGGAAATGATACGCGGAATAATATCGAACGGAATAAGCCGTTCCGCAGCGTCCTGATCACCATAGACCGCAAAGGTGATGCCGGTTTTTCGAAAAACGCTTTCCGCATCATGTGTTTTTTGCAGAAGTTTGTGCTGATCCTGCTGGTCTAGCCACTGCTTGAGAAATTCATAAGGTTGGCGAACACTCCCGCCATGGTTGAGCATCTCATCAAATGGCTTCACTTAGTTCCCCTTCTTTTTCACCAATAGTCGGCTTCAAATCAGGGAAATGCAAGTGTGCAATTTATGCAAAAGCGCAAAGCTGGGTTGCGCAATTGCGTCGCGACAGCGGATTAATTGCTCGCGATAATCCGCGAGCTTCAACCGGGACGATGTGCTTTGACGACTGCTGGATCGGTTTCGATACGCCCTGCACCAATAAGATCGAGACAATAAGGGATGGCTGGGAATACGGCCTGCAGTGTGATAGCGATCGAGACTGGCTTACCCGGCAGATTGAGAATGAAGCTTTTGCCACGGCTGCCTGCCGTCTGGCGCGAAAGAACGGCTGTCGGCGTCTGCTCAAGACTTGCACGACGCATTTGTTCACCAAAACCCGGCAGTTCCTTATGCAGAACAGCCTTCATCGCCTCCGGTGTTTCATCGCGCGGGCTTGGGCCAGTTCCGCCTGTTGTCAGGATCAAATCGCACCCAACATTATCGACGAGATCGATAAGCGTATCACGCACGGATTCCATACCATCTGGAATGACGCGTCTAACAATTTCGTAAGGCGTTACAATCGCGCTTTTTAGCCAGTTTTCGATAGCAGGACCGCTCAAATCATCGTATTCGCCGCGGCTTGCACGGTCTGAGACTGTAACGACGCCGATTTTCACTATCTTATCCTTTTAATTGAGCTTTTACTTAAGTTTATAGCGACCACGCTTTGTCTTGTGAAGGTTTGAAGCTGGCCGCTAGCCTTCCAAAGCTGGTATATCACCTCGCCATCAAAATGCAGTTGCTTTCCTCTTAAATTCGAGCTTCAATCAAAAAGTTGGGGAGAGCAAAAATGCCATTTAGAGGCAGCCAATATCGCGGAACGTTCACGCCTGAGGACTTGCAAGTTCTGCAAGCCGCCTATAACCGCAGCTGTGCCATGTTAGACCGCTGCCCGACAACCCATGAGGCGAAAAACGAACTCGCCCGTGCGATCATCAGGACATATGAATCTGGTGAACATGATCCAGAAAAAATTGCTGCAATCGCAGCGCGAGTAGAACTTATGCGCAGTTGAAACCAGTTACTGAATGTAAACTATCCCTAAGTATGATAGTAAAGTGTTCAGTTTTACTAAAGACATGCCTTGAAAAGTATCGTCACAGGTTATGAAATCCGGTCAATCACGACCAGACTGCGAATGAAACAAAATGCCGTTTTCGAGAGATTATTATTTTAAGCGTTTCAAGCCCGCTGAGCTCGAACAGTTGCAGGCGGCCTATCTAAAGACGTGTGAAGTTCTCGGACGCTGCCCGATCACCTCTCCGCAAAAGGATGAGATGTCGCGCGAAATTATCCAAATCTATGAATGCGGTATTTCAAGCCCCGAAAAGATCGCCGAGCTGATGCTTCAGATTGAGAGCGTTAAGCCAAAGCCTTATGCGGAACAGTTCTTTCCGCAGGACTTCGATCTTCCAGCGAAGCGTGCCTGAAACAGTTCGCAAAAATTATAAGCGCAAAAACACAGAAATCATTTTCACCCCGGCCCGTTTAAGCATTTCGTAAACTTTGGATTCAGCTTTTGGCGGTAATCTTTGGTTAGCAAATAGCTCGGGAGGAGCGTTGCGGGTGTTGGTTGATGGCATTTCTGCAACCAGTTTTGGTTTGGCTGTAGAGCGCCTGAGTTTTGTGTACGGGTATCATGCGTTTTTCGGTTGTGTCAGCAATTGCCCTTGCCTGCACCGCTTTGGCGGGTTGCACGTCTAGTTCCGGCATCGACAGTATCATGCCGCAGCCATCTGCAGAGCTGACCAGCTCGGTTGTCAGGCCTTCTGCACCTTTGACCGAAATGGCGAGAGCCCCGCAATCAATGCCATCCGCACCACAGGAAGAAGTTCTTGCCTGGGCTGGTCCGGTTCCTGATGCGGGCCCATTTAAAAACGAGCCGCCTGCACCATTGACGCAGCGTCCAGAGCAGCGTGTGGTGGCTCCAATCTCGGTTCCCAAGCCGGAAGTCGCGGCTTACCCACCTGTTCGCCTTGATCGCCAAACGCGCAATAAGGTCTACAGCCAGCGCTTCCGCGATGCGAAGCCGATCAACTTCGGTAGTGTTTCGCCACGCAGGCATGCAGTGCATGGTGTAGATGTTTCGCGTTGGCAGGGAGACATTGACTGGGCAACGTTGCGACAGAACGGTGCGAATTTTGCCTATATCAAAGCGACCGATGGCGGCGATCATCTCGATCCAATGTTCCGCAAGAACTGGCGTGATGCCAAGGCTGCAGGCTTGAAGCGTGGTGCGTATCACTTCTTCTATTGGTGCCGCGTAGCCAGTCAGCAGGCTGATTGGTTCATTCGCAACGTGCCGGTTGATCCAGATGCGCTGCCGCCGGTTATCGACGTTGAATGGAACGGCGACTCGTCTTGCAAGCGTCGTCCATCGCCTACTCAGGTGCGTGAAAAGATGCAGGTTTTCATGGATGCGCTTGAGCGCCATTATGGCAAGCGTCCGGTTATCTACACCGCACCAGATTTTTACGATGATAATTTGAAGGGTGCGTTTACCGATTATCCGTTCTGGCTGCGTGCTGTCGCGCAACATCCATCCAAGGTCTATCCGGGCCGTCGCTGGGTCTTCTGGCAGTATTCCGGCTCAGGATTGTCGCAAGGCGTGAACGGTAAGATCGATCTGAATGTCTTCCACGGAAGTGAAGACCAGTGGCACCAGTGGATCGGACGTTTCGCGAGCTGAATTCTGGGGTCAAAATTGAGGGAGCGCTAATCTGATAATTTAGATTAGCGCTCTAATATTCTGTTTTATATTGATTTATAGATTCTCAGCAAGCTCAATCAGGCTTGCCGATCTTTGCCAGATCATACGGCGTCGATTGATACATCTCATTGATCCAGTTCCCGAAAAGTAGATGTGCATGGCCTCGCCAGCAGTTCTGTGGTTTGCGGCTTGCGTCGTCGCTTGGGAAATAGTTGGCTGGCACGGGTGTATCTGGTTGCAGCTGGATATCCCGGAAATATTCATCAGCAAGCGACGTCGTATCGTATTCGACGTGATTGAACATATGAAGTGCGCGGTGCTTTGGGTCTTCCAGCAAGCAAAGACCGCTTTCAGGGCTATCGACGAGAACCTTCAGATTGCTATCTACCGGGATGTCGTCTTTGCGCACTTCCGTCCAACGAGAAACAGGAATTGCAAAGTCGTCGGAAAATCCGCGCAGGTAAGGCGATGCTGGAGCAAGGTTTTGTTGGCTATAAACGCCTGACGCTTTACCGGGCAGGTCATATTTGCTCATGCCATGAAAATGATGCACAGCCGCCTGTGCCGCCCAGCAGATATTGAGCGACCGATGAACATGGGTCTGTGTCCAGTCGAAGACACGCTGCATTTCGTCCCAATATGTGACTTCTTCAAACGGCATACGCTCGACTGGCGCACCGGTAATCACAAAGCCGTCGAAACGTTCGTCCCGCACCTCTTCCCAAGGCCGATAGAAAGAAAGCATGTGATCTGCAGGCGTATGACGCGCTACGTGATTGGTGATGCGAACAAGCGTCAATTCCAGCTGCAATGGAGTTGAACCCAGAAGACGCGCAATCTGCGTCTCTGTCGTGACCTTGTTTGGCATTAGATTGAGAAGGCCGATTTTCAGCGGCCTGATATCCTGACGGATAGCATCTGCCTCACGCATGACCATAACGCCCTCGGCTTCGAGAACACTGGTTGCGGGCAGATCGTCAGGAATTTTAATAGGCATGTCGCGTCAGTCCTTCGTTATGTCAGAGCAGACGCGTGTGGCTTGATCCGTATATTTGCCGGTTGGCCACATCCTTCCATTTTAGGAAGTACCACCTTGCCCGGAAAGGCAGGTTGGCGTTGGGCGTCGCCCCAACTCTTGATGTGACGCTACTTCTACTCAAACTCCTGCGTCCTGGCAATAGTGTTTGAGTGCTTGTAACTCGGCTGTGATGGAATTTTATTCTAACAATTTAACGCGCAAAGTTGCTCCGGTTTAAAGAGCGTCTCCAAGACGAAAAGAACTGTCTTTATACATGCGCGGAACAAGCCGTCGCATTACGCGTTTTTCTTTTATCCGCCTGGTATGGTAAACTGTTGGTAAAAGGGAGGGAAAAATGAGCAACATTATATTTTGGATGGCGCTTGTCATTCTGCCGGTTCTGGCCGGAACTGCTTTCGCTTACCTTCGTCACATGCATCATGGTGATGATTTCTAAGCGGTAATTCAGATTGCGCCTGAAAGCTTCGAATGTCGGAACATTGATCCGATTGGATCAGATCGGAGCTCTAGGCATCTGTTTAACGCGCAACTCTGTCCGAAAACCGTTTCACACTTTTCGGAATGCGCGTTAATGACGTGGCTTACTAACTGGCTTGACGAAATAGATTGATATCAACATTACTAAGTAATGCCAGATAGTCGCGCCGTTCCGTTTGAAACCACGCTTCTTGTGCGTGATACCTGTCTTTGTTTGCATGTTCAGCGTGCAGCCCGTGCGCTTGCCCGTTATTTTGACGAGGAACTTCGCCCTTCTGGTCTCAATAATGGTCAGTTTTCGCTTCTAATGGCATTAAATCGTCCCAGCCCGCCGCCTATGAAGCCGGTGGCTGAACTATTGGCCATGGATCAAACCACCCTCACCGCAGCATTGAAGCCTTTGCAGCGCAATGGCTGGGTGGAGATTGTCGTAAATCCCGACGATCGCCGCCAACGCCTTCTTTTGCTTACATCTGAAGGACAAACGGTTCTTGCATCAGCTGTTCCTATTTGGACATCGGCTCATGCAAAACTCGAAAGCACGTTCTCCGGCAATAATCTTGAATTATTTCGTCAAGAATTAATGTCACTTTGCCGTTAGGCTCTTTACCATCTGCCTGATAACGTTAGTTTGCGAAGTGCAACTATCGTACGAAAAGCGTGACTCGGGTTCACGCCAACCTCAGGTGGTATAACTTCAATGAACGGACCGGATACCCCCCATATCCTCGTCGTTGGTGCAGGCTTCGGAGGCCTGCAATTAATTCATGATCTCAAAGGTGCCAATGTTCGCATAACCCTTGTCGATCAACGCAATCATCATCTTTTTCAGCCGCTGCTTTATCAAGTTGCAACAACGATCCTCGCTACATCGGAAATAGCCTGGCCAATTCGCCATCTTTTCCGTGATCGTAAGGAAGTGACGACATTGCTTGGCACTGTCGTGGGCGTCGATGCATCCGCAAAACAGGTGCGGCTCGAAGACGGCACGAAGATTGATTATGACACGCTCGTCCTGGCCACTGGCGCACGGCACGCCTATTTCGGCAATGATAAATGGGAAAAGCTGGCACCCGGTCTTAAAGCGTTGGAGGACGCTACGACCATTCGCCGCCGCTTGCTTTTGGCTTTTGAACGCGCAGAGCGCGAAACAGATCCAGAGAGACGGCAGGCACTGCTTACTTTCTCGGTAGTTGGTGGGGGACCAACTGGCGTAGAGCTGGCAGGCATTATCGCAGAGCTGGCCAAGCAGACAATGTGGCCTGAGTTCCGCAATATCGATACGCGTGAGGCGCGTGTGCTGCTGGTGGAGGCAGGGCCACGCATTCTGGCTGCATTTCCAGAAGACTTATCGACTTACGCACAAAATGCTCTTCAGAAGATCGGCGTAGAAGTGCGTCTCGGCGTACCTGTCAAGGAGATCACGGAAGATGGCGTGACCGTTGGCGAAGAGTTTATTCCCTGCAAAACCGCTATCTGGGCTGCTGGTGTCGCCGCATCGCCTGCAGCTTCATGGCTCGGAGCGGAAAGCGATCGTGCAGGCCGCGTTCGCGTGCTTTCCGATCTTACGGTGCCGGGACACGAAAACATCTTTGCGATTGGCGATACAGCCTGGGTTGAAGGACCTGACGGAAAGCCTGTGCCGGGTATTGCGCCTGCCGCAAAACAGCAAGGCGCTTATATTGCAAAGGTTATTCGCAGTCGCGTTTCAAGTAGTGCGGCTCCAGCGCCGTTTCGTTATCGTCATCAGGGCAATCTCGCGACTATTGGTCGAGGTGCTGCCGTGGTTGATATGGGGCGGATCAAGCTTAAAGGCGCAATTGCCTGGTGGGTATGGGGCATCGCCCATATTTTCTTCCTGATCGGCACGCGTAGTCGCGCAGCCGTTGCATGGAGTTGGCTCTGGACATTTATATCTGGGCAGCACAGTGCGCGCCTGATTACTCAGGGCAAAGCTGCCGAAGATAACAAATAAACAAAACGGCCCGCCAAAAGCGGGCCGTTCCGGTTGCCTGAGAAAGAAGATCAGCCCAATTATTCCGCCGGTTCGAGAACCGGTGTGCCCTGAACGTCGATCACATCGCCCTTCATTGCTGCTGCCAGCATGTCAGTATCGAGTTCGTTTTCCCAACGTGCCACAACGATGGTTGCAACGGCATTGCCGACGAGATTGGTCAGTGCACGGCATTCCGACATGAAGCGATCAATGCCGAGGATCAGCGCCATACCAGCAACCGGCACTGCCGGAACAACCGAAAGCGTTGCAGCAAGCGTGATGAAGCCTGCACCGGTGATACCAGCAGCGCCCTTCGAGCTAAGCATTGCCACGAGAAGCAGCAGGATCTGATCAGTGAGCGAAAGCGGAATATCCGTTGCCTGTGCGATGAACAGTGCAGCAAGCGTCATGTAGATATTCGTGCCATCAAGGTTGAACGAATAGCCAGTTGGAATGACAAGGCCCACGACCGAGCGCTTACAGCCCGCTTTTTCCATCTTGTCCATGAGGCTTGGCAGAGCAGCTTCTGACGATGAAGTGCCAAGCACCAGCAGGAGCTCTTCTTTGATGTAGCGAATAAGTGCCAGGATTGAGAAGCCGTTATAGCGTGCAACCGCGCCAAGCACGATCAGAACGAATAGCAAAGCTGTGATGTAGAACGTCGCGATCAGCAAGGCCAGATTGGCAATCGAGCCGATACCATATTTGCCGATGGTGAAAGCCATGGCGCCGAACGCACCAATCGGAGCCGCCTTCATCAGGATCGAAACCAGCTTGAAGACAGGTGCTGTGAGCATCTGTAGGAAGTCGGTGACTGGCTTGCCTTTATCGCCAACCATGGCGAGCGAAATACCAAACAGGACCGAGAAGAAAAGAACCTGAAGGATATCGCCAGACGCGAAGGCGCCAACGATGGTGGTTGGGATGATGTTGCTCAGAAAGCCGGTAATCGTCTGTTCGTGAGCTTTTTCGGCGTAGTTTGCAACTGCCTTCGGATCGAGCGACGAAGGATCGATGTGCATTCCTGCGCCCGGCTGCACAACATTGGCAACGATAAGGCCAATGATCAACGCAAGCGTCGAAAAAGTCAGGAAGTAGATCATGGCCTTACCGGCCACGCGCCCCACCTTCTTCATGTCAGTCATGCCGGCAATGCCGGTCGCGACGGTCAGGAAGATTACCGGGGCAATGATCATCTTCACCAGCTTGATGAAAGCGTCACCCAGTGGCTTTAGCTGCGTGCCAAGCTCCGGATAAAAATGACCAAGAAGAATACCGGCAGCAATGGCTACCAGAACCTGCACATAGAGGTGCTTGTAAAAAGGGATTGGGCGGCGTGGCTCGGCCACAGCGCCTGACGGTACAGCGATCATGATGTCCTCCGTTCGGCTCAGCCCGGATCTCATCCAGCCTCCCGAGCCACTAGTCTGTCGTTCAACAGCTCCCGCTGCTGTTGACATCATGATTGCAAGCTGCGTGCCAGTTTTTGTTATTAGAATTAAGCTATTGAAATAATTATATAATAGTAATTAGTTGGTAGTCTTTTTCTTCTGTTTGTGCGAATTATCGCACATATTACTTTTCATGCGGTGCGGATTAATGCACAATCGATTTCATGAATGAAGCATCGGTTTCTACAATTGAAGCAATTTCGCTGCCCGCCAATAATCGCCGGACATGGTGGATATTTGGTGCGATTTGTGCTGCAATTTTTGCACTGGCTTTCTGGGTTGTAGGCGATGCTGCGCGTGATCGTGCTTTGCTTTCACTGGGTGAGCAGACCCGGATCGATGCAAATCTGAATACGGCCCTCCTCCGAACCGTTCTTGAGAAGCAACGCGCACTACCTCTGGTCCTTTCCAAAGACAAGGAGCTAGCCGACGCGCTTGCAATGCCAAGTGCGGTGGCTATCGATCAGCTCAACCGTAAGCTGGAAGCGCTCGCTGAAGGCACACAAGCGGCGGTGATTTATCTTGTTGGACTTCATGGCTATGCAATCTCCGCCAGTAACTGGCGCGAGCCGGACAGTTTTGTCGGCAACGATTATAAGTTCAGACCTTATTTCAACGACGCTTTGAAAAACACAAACGCCGAATATTTTGCGCTTGGTAATGTCAGCCTGCGGCCTGGCCTTTATATTTCGCGCCGTGTCGATGGTCCAAATGGACCACTTGGTGTTGTCGTGGTGAAACTGTCGTTCGATCAGCTGGAAAGCGATTGGAATGAAACTGGCCGTCCGACTTTCGTTACAGATAATCGAAATATAGTGCTGATCACCACCATGCCCTCATGGCGGTTTATGACCATTGGTGAACTTCAGCCTCAAACAGTTGAAACCATTCGCAACAGTCTACAGTTTGGTGATGCGCCTCTTAAGCCTCTGCCGCTTTCGCTAAAGCCTGTGGCGGGAGATGATATGGTGCTGGTTGATGCAATTCTGCCGGGGTCGGCACGGAGCACAGATTTTCTGGCAATCCGCTCGCATGTTCCAAGCACACCTTGGCTCATGTATAGTCTCGCGCCGATCAGGCAGCCTGTGGAAGCTGCTATACGTGAGGCACGCCTTATCGTTTTCATTATCTTGGCAAGTATTGCTACCGTGGCCGGTATTCTGCTGCGCCGCCGTCAGCGTGTTGCCGCACGTATTGCCGATGCGCAACGCCGACAAATTGAACTCGAACAACGTGTAGCAGAGCGAACGCTTGATCTCATTTCAGCGCGCGACCGACTGGAGTCCGAGATAAACGAACACCATAAAACCGAAGGCATGTTGCAAGGCGTACAGCAGGATCTGGTACATGCAAACCGTCTGGCGATCATGGGACAAGTTGCGGCTGGCGTTGCACATGAGATCAACCAGCCTGTCGCGACAATCCGCGCTTATGCCGATAATGCACGGACGTTTCTTGATCGCAAGCGACTTGATGATGCGGCGGAAAACTTAGCTGAAATCGCCGCTCTGACCGAACGTATTGGTACGATCACCGGTGATCTTCGTGCTTTTGCACGTAAAGGACATCGTGCTTCAGAACCAGTGCCGCTAGCTCAGGTGATTTCAGGCGCACTTGTCCTTTTGCGCAGTCGCTTTGCAGGCAGCATGGATCAGCTGGACATCGAGCTTCCCGCGCCTGATCTTTGTGTTTTCGGTCATTCAATTAGACTTGAGCAAGTTCTCATAAATCTGTTTCAGAATGCGTTGGAAGCAGTTGAAAGCAAAGGAAATGACGGTCACATAGAAGTCCGCACAAAAGCTCTTTCGAAGAGTGTTGTACTGACGGTTTCGGATAATGGCCCGGGCATTCCGCAGCATATTCTCGATAATCTATTCACGCCATTCAACACATCCAAGGAAAGAGGCCTTGGGCTTGGACTGGTGATCGCCAAGGAAATTCTAACCGACTATGGCGGCAAGATTTCAGTAAAAAGCAGTGCGAATGGCACTCTATTCCGTGTGGAATTCAAGAAAGCATGATGAATATTCCGGTCATACTTGTCGATGACGACAAAGCACTACGCCGTGCAACCAGACAAACATTGGAGCTGGCGGGCTATGAAGTGCTGGATTTTGGCAGCGCCAGCGAGGCGCTGAATGCAATCAACTCCTCATTCGAAGGCGTGATCGTTACAGATGTGCGTATGCCGCAGATCGACGGGTTGGAGCTTTTTGCCCGAATCCGCGAAATCGACGCCGATTTGCCGGTTATCCTGATTACTGGTCATGGTGATATTCCAATGGCCGTCCGGGCCATTCAGGATGGTGCTTACGACTTTATCGCCAAGCCTTTTGCAACCGACAGACTGGTTCATAGTGTATTGCGTGCGGGCGAGCGCCGAAAGCTTGTTCTGGAAAATCGCAGCCTGCGCCATTTGGCGGATGAAGCACAGAACGACATGCCTCTGATCGGTCAGACACCGGCAATTGAAAATCTGCGCCGCACGATCCGTGATATCGCTGATACGGATGTCGATGTGCTCATTGCAGGAGAAACCGGCAGCGGCAAAGAAGTCGTCGCTCAGTTGCTGCATGATTGGGGCCGCCGAAAAAAAGGCAACTTCGTTGCGCTTAATTGTGGTGCTTTGCCCGAAACCGTCATTGAAAGCGAGTTGTTCGGTCATGAGGCAGGAGCTTTCACGGGAGCGCAGAAAAAGCGCGTCGGACGCATCGAGCACGCGAGCGGCGGCACTCTCTTTCTTGATGAAATCGAAAGCATGCCTGCGGCAACTCAGGTGAAACTTCTGCGTGTTTTGGAAATGCGTGAAATCACGCCGCTTGGCACGAATGAAATCCGTCCAGTCGATCTTCGTGTTGTGGCGGCTGCAAAAATCGATCTCGGCGATCCTCAGGAACGGGGTGATTTTCGCGAAGACCTTTATTATCGGCTGAACGTGGTTACGCTGACGATCCCACCTCTACGGGAACGGCGTGAAGATATTCCCCTGCTCTTCTCACATTTTTTGGCGCGCGCAGCTCGACGTTTTAATCGGGACATTCCAGCTCTCGATGCCGCTACACATCGCCATTTGATGGAACACAACTGGCCCGGCAATGTTCGAGAACTCGTGCATTTTGCCGAGCGATTTTCTCTTGGTGTCACGACACCTGCGAAGACAGTTCCTGTTCCAGACGATCAAGCCACGCTGCCAAAGCGGCTTGAGCGTTACGAAGCTTCGCTGATCCGTGAGACCCTCGCGGCGCATAATGGCGATGTTCAGCAGACACTGGAATCTCTCGGTATTCCGCGCAAAACATTCTATGACAAGATGCAACGGCACGGGATAAACCGCTCAGACTACAAGTCCGAAGCTTGAATATTTAGCTGATTATCGCGGTGCGGCAATCAAATGTCCTGTCGATGCATGGCGCATGACATCCATCGGAATGCCGTAAATCTCTTCGAGCTGTTCTGGCACCATAATACCGGTTGGCGTCGACTGCGCGATAAGACGACCGCTATGCAGCGCAAACACTGCGTCACAGAAGCGTGAAGCCATGTTGACGTCGTGAAGGACAACAAACACACTTAGTTTTTTCTCGTGCGATAATTTCTGCACAAGTGAAAGCACTTCAATCTGATGCGCGATATCCAAAGCTGATGTCGGCTCGTCGAGCAACAGGCATTCGGCATCTTGTGCAACCAGCATGGCAAGCCATACGCGCTGCCGTTCGCCCCCTGAAAGCGTATCGACCATACGGTCGGTGAAAGGAGCGATGCCTGTGAGCTCGATGGCTTCTTCAACCTTCTGGCGGTCAACAGCTCCGAAGCGACCAAGAGCGCCATGCCATGGGTATCGACCAAGCGCTACCAACTCTTTTACCAGCATACCGGATGCTGCAGCTGTTTGCTGAGGCAGATAGGCGAGCTTGCGAGCAAACTCACGGTCGCCCCACTCATTCAATGGCTTGCCTGCAAAGCGCACCGTCCCGCCTGATGCCGGATGTTGTCGCGCCAGAATTTTCAGCAAGGTGGACTTGCCCGATCCGTTATGACCAATGAGCGCTGTTAGGCTTGCCGCTTGGATCGACATTGTGAGGGGCTGCAGCAAAGTGCGCCCTGGTACTGCGAAGCTGACATTCTCAAGTTCAAACAATGCGGAAGTCATCAATTTATCCCGTTTTCGGATAGCAGCTCTGCATTTAAGCAGCATTTCGCCGGTTGATAGCAAAACCTGACGAAGATATACATATTAAAATTGCTTAATCAGGAAAATGCTATTGGGCTTCCATCCGCATATGACAAGCCGCATTGAGGACGTCCGCTTGCTGGACGATCTTCATTATCGTGTCTGGAATGGCGCGATTGCGGATGTTTGGACGGTCGAATGTGGTCCTGGAGCGCGAGGCGAGTATGTCTCACAGGCGCCACGGCTTTTTCTGGTGCTTGAAAGTCGTGGGGAACTTGCGATCCGGCCTGAGCAAAATGATCGCACCATCGTGCAGAACACCGAACAGCCGCGACTTTGCTATATCCCGGCAGGAATGACGATCTGGAGCCGTGTCACGCGACCCGGAAAACTACGACATCTCGACCTGCATCTCGATACGACTGTCCTTCAACAACGACTTGGAGGTGCGCTGAGTAAAAGTAATTTGGAGCGCCCTCGTCTGCTCTTCTCAAACTCAAAGATTGAGCAGATCGGATCCTTGTTGGCGGATGAATGCCTTTCACCCGCACCGCTTCACGATCTTTATGGTGAAGGTCTTATCAATGCGCTTGTCAGCGAATTGTTCGATGTGCGCCGGGATGTTCCATCGCGAAGTAGCAAACTGTCACCATGGCAGTTGCGCCGCGTTACAGATTTCATCGAAGATAATTATCACCGGATCATCCGCCTTCAGGAACTCGCATCGCTGGCTGAGCTTTCAGAATCTTATTTCTGTAGTGCATTCAAAGCTTCGACCGGAATTTCCCCTCATGCATGGCAAATGAAGCGACGTATTGAGCGTGCGCAGGGGTTTCTTTTGCAGCCTCGTGCATCTTTGCCGCATATAGCCACGATTACCGGGTTTTCGGATCAGGCGCATTTTACGCGCGTATTCAAGAAGTTGACAGGGACTACGCCGGCAGCCTGGCTGCGTTTGCAGGCCTGATATAGGCCCCAGTATATTAGCGAAATATCATTCAATTTGGCGTAATAACGATCAATCTTCACGTCATATCCTGATGTAAACACTCATATTAATTTGCTGCGTCGAACAATCGACGCAATTATAGTGCCAGCAGCTTCTTGCGATCAGAAAAAGCCATTCGTTTGAAGCAAGCACTCTCCAGATTATTTGAGGGGCTGAATACATGACGAGATCGATGAAGCTGACGCTTAAGGTGCTGCTTGCCAGCGGAACGGCTCTAGCCGTGTTACCGCTTTCGCTGATGCCTGCTGCGGCACAGGACGCCAACACTTCAATCCGTCTCGATACGGTGGTCGTACAGACTGGTGACGGTAAGCCTTCCGATGGAACTGCACCTGTTCAGGGCTTTGTTCCCCAAGCCACAACCACAGGCTCCAAAGATAGTGTTGCGATTGAAAAGATACCGCAATCTGTTGCAGTTGTTGGCCGTGATCAGATGAATGCGACAGGCGCGCAGAAAATCGATGAAGCTCTGCGTTATACCGCTGGCGTCATGGGGCAGCCGTTTGGCGTGGATAATGATACAAACTGGATTTACATTCGCGGTTTTGAAGCAACCCAGTACGGCACTTATCTCGATGGTTTGCAGAACTTCAGCTATGGCTTCGGTGGCTTCCTGATCGATGACTTCGGACTTGAGCGTATTGAAGTTCTACGGGGGGCTTCTTCGGCGCTTTATGGCGGTTCCAACCCCGGCGGTATCGTCAACTATATCAGCAAACGTCCTGATGGCGAGCGCACTCGTTATCTTGAGGCTGGCATTAACAGCTACGGCAATGGCTACCTTGGCTTCGATATCGGCGATAAGGCAACAGATACCGTTAATTACCGTATTAACGGCAAGATTCAGGGCGGCGACAACTACACGGATTATTCCAAGGAATTCCGGGGCGTCATTTCACCGAGTATTCAATACAAGCCGGATGAATCGACCAGTCTTACTATTTTGGCCAGCTATAGCCATCTTGATCTGACACATGACGGCGGTGGCTTCCTGCCCTATTATGGCACCGTTGTTCCAACTGAATTCGGTAAGATTTCGCGCAAGACCAATCTGACTGAGCCGGGTCTGGATGACTATAACCGCGAGCAGGTGCAAATCGGTTATGAGTTCGAACACCAGTTCGACAATGATTGGACTGTTCGCCAGAACGTTCGTTACGGCTATGCGCATGTAAAGGAACATAGCCTTTACGCATTCGGATATGATGGTTTCCTTGCGCAACCTGCGCCTGGAAATCCATATGTGTCACGCATCAATTTCAAGCACGACACGACAATCAATACGTTTCAGGCAGACAACCAGCTCGAAGGCACAGTTACAACTGGCGCTTTGACTCACAATCTTCTGTTTGGTGCTGAGTATCGTTATTTTGGTATCGACCAGATGCAGCAGTCCGGTGATGGCACGCTGATCAACCCATTTGATCCGGTATATGGCGCTACACAGCCTGCGATGCGCGATCCATATATCGATCAGGATCTGAGCCGGAACCAGTTTGGTATCTATGCTCAGGACCGTATGGAGTTTGGCGACGGCTGGATCGTTACGCTGAATGGTCGTTATGATTATGTGACGACAAATGCAAAGGGCTTGCCGCACTACAAGGACCATAATGATCGCTTCTCAGGTCGCGCAGGTATCGGCTACGAGTTTGAAAATGGTCTCACGCCCTATGTGAGCGTCTCATCATTTTTCAACCCGGTGCTGGACGAGCTATATCGAATTGGGGATGCTCCGAACATCGTCATTACGCCAGCCAAACCTGAAACCGGTATTCAGTACGAAGTCGGCGTAAAATATCGCCCCGAACTTTTCGACGGTCTCATCACGGCCTCATTCTTTGATCTCACCAAAGAAAATGTTGTGACCGGGCCATTCGGTAACAAGAGCCAGCTGGGACGCGTAAACTCCCGCGGCTTTGAGTTCGAGGTACAGGCCAATATCAATGAATCATGGAAGCTGACAGGTGCGTTGACGGCCTATGATCTGATAGTCAAAGACGACGACGATACATCGCTCATCGGCAAGCGCCCATATCTTCTGCCAGAACAGCAGGCATCCGTATTCGTGGAATATAAAGTTCCGGAAGGCGTACTTGAAGGCGTCAAGCTTGGAGGCGGTATTCGCTATGTCGGTTCTTCTTATGCCGATGCCCAGAACACACTTAAGGTTCCTGCCGTGACTTTGGCTGACCTGAAGCTCGGCTATGAAAAGGACAATTGGGGCATTGATCTCAACGTTACAAATCTCTTCGACAAAGACTATGTAGCTGGCTGCCAGGGCGTTTATGTTTGTGGCTATGGCGAAGGCCGTAAGGCTTTGCTCAAAGTCCATACCAAGTGGTAAAGGTCGGATAAGCCCCAAAAAGGTTGAGTTTTATATATTTTGGCGCCCACGATTTATTCATCGTGGGCGCTATTTATTTAAGCTGTTATAAATAGATAGGCTTCTTTTCTAATAAAATAATTCAAGATTGCTCCATTAGGAAGTCACGTAACACGACCGCCTGATTGTGCTCGACGTCTTTCGCACCAAAAAGTAAAGTGAGGCGTGCACCAGAGGCTTTCGTGAGGGCCTCTTGAATTGCTGCTTGATTGGCTTTCAGCTCGTCTCGATATTTTTCCTGAAACTCAGGCCACTTGGCAATATCATGGTCGAACCACTTTCGAAGCCCTGTTGATGGGGCCAAGTCTTTGGCCCAAAGATCAATTGCAGCTTCTTCTTTTGTCATCCCGCGTGGCCAAACACGATCGACCAAAATCCGAAAACCATCATTCGGCTGCGGTTCGTCATAAATACGTTTGATCTTGATATCGGGCATGACTTGTTTCCAGACTGGTTGGTCAGGAAACAATAGGTCTATTCACGTCGAGAGCAAGCCTCTGAGGATTGTAACGGATCAAGCCTCAGGTTTATCCAGCCGCGGAAAGAATTCCATCGCTTGTAGAACCCGCCTGCACCGCATGAAGACGTTTGTAACGACCATTCTTAACCGACAACAGTTCCGAATGACTGCCCTGCTCTACGATCTGGCCGCCTTCGACAACCATGATACGATCAGCATTGACGATAGTCGCCAGGCGGTGTGCGATCACAAGCGTTGTACGGCCCACTGAAAGCTCTGAAAGCGATTGCTGGATTGCACGTTCGGTTTCCGTATCCAGCGCTGAAGTTGCTTCGTCTAGGATCAGGATTGGTGGATTGCGCAGGAAAATACGCGCAATTGCCAAACGCTGTTTCTGTCCGCCAGAGAGCTTGACGCCGCGCTCGCCAATGACCGTATCGTAGCCATCAGGCATAGCTGCAATTACAGCGTCGAGACGTGCGCGACGAGCGGCATCGGCAACTTCTTCATCCGTCGCATCAAGGCGACCATAGGCGATATTCTCGCGGATTGTACCCGCAAACAGGAACACATCCTGGCTCACAATGCCTATATTGGAGCGCAGCGACTTCAGCGTCATGTCGCGAATGTCAATGCCATCGACGAGAATGGCCCCGCCGGTCACTTCATAAAATCGTGGCAGCAATGAACATATCGTCGTCTTGCCTGCACCTGAAGAACCAACAAAAGCAATGGTTTCGCCTGCGTTGATGCTCATGTTCAGACCATCAAAAATCGGGCGTTCGGAATTATAGCCAAACTTCACATCGCGATATTCGATATCGCCTTTGAGGCGCGCAACCGATTTTGCTGTCGGACGATCAGCAATATCCGGGCGGGTATCGAGAAACTGGATGTATCGCTGAAAGCCTGCAATGCCTTTCGGATAGGTTTCAATGACCGAATTGATCTTGTCGATCGGGCGGAAGAACACGTTGACCAGCAGAAGGAAACCAACAAAACCGCCAGCTGTTAGATCGCCTTGCACAACAAACCATGCACCGGCGAGCATGACCACAACCTGCACGAAACGCATCGATAGATAAGAAAGTGACATCGAGGCAGCCATGATCTTATAGGCGGCAAGCTTGGTCTTCTGATAGTTTTCATTGCTTTCAGCAAACAGCTTGCGTTCATGGTCTTCGTTCGTGAAGGCTTGAACCACACGAATGCCACCGACATTTTCTTCAATACGGGCATTGAAGTCACCAACACGACGATAGAGCGCGTGCCATGTTGCGGTCATCCGTCCGCCATAACGGAGCGTCACATAAGCGCAAAGCGGAACGATCACAGCTGTTATAAGTGCAAGTGGGACGTGGACCCACATCATCAGGCAGAAGGCGCCGATGAGCGTCATTATAGCGATAAAGAGATCTTCCGGCCCGTGATGGGCGACCTCCCCGATTTCTTCGAGATCCTTGGTCAGTCTGGCAACCAAATGTCCGGTTTTTTGATTGTCGAAGAACCCAAATGAAAGCTTCTGCAGGTGGTCGAATGCCTTGCGACGCATCTCGGTTTCGATTTTGATGCCGAGCATGTGACCCCAATAGGTCACAATGACTTGCAGAATGGCATTGAAGACATAAATCGCAAGCAACCCAACGGCAGCCAGAGCAATAATGCCGAGCTGGCCAGTAGGCAGAAGCCTATCGATGAAGAGAGTCACGGCAATTGGAAAGGCCAGTTCCAAAAGACCGGCTGCCACGGCGCTCGAAAAATCCAGCACGAACAACCCGCGATGCGGGCGGTAATATGTGCCGAAGCGCTTCAACAAATCCGCCATGGCATGGCTCCTTCCATTCACAATTAGTAGGGTGCCTAGCGCATTCCTATCGTGAGTGGAAGGCTATTATGACTTCTTGGGTCAGCATTTTTTGGGAAATGGCCTTTTCGGCCTACCCAGCCATAAAACCAACCGCATCCTTGTGCCAGTAACCAGCGACGAGCGTTTCCTCGCGGCTTTTACCCAGCGTCTGACGCCAATGCTGGCGAACAATCTTAGCCTGATCAGCCTCACCCGCAAACCAGCCAAAACTGTCTGGTCCTTCGGGCCACTCAGCTTCGCACAAAATTTGCGTCAGCGTTTCGCCTGCACGCTTTTGATCCGCATCGATAACCCAATCGACGGAAATGCCCTTTGGGTGCTGCAGAGGCTGAACGTCTTTTTCGCTATCGACGGCAATGATGACGCGACCTGTTACGTCTGAGGAAAACTCTTCAAGCATACGACCAATAGCAGGCAAGCCAGTCGCATCTGCGCCCATGAGATAGCGGCTTGCACGACGCAATGGACGTCCGACTGGCCCCATCAGACCAACCGTATCGCCAATCTTCGCGCCTTTCGCCCATTTGCAGGCCAGGCCTTCTATTTCATGGAGATAGAAGTCGATTTCAAGCCACCCAGCGTCAATATCAAGAGCCCGGATTGTATAAGCGCGCGAAGCGGGTCTGCGTTGTTCATCAGGCCAGAATGGCAAGCCATTTGGCCCCATGATGGGCCAGATCGGCTGTGGCACTTCTTCCGTGGGAAGCAGCAGACGAATATGCATCGCCCCAAAGAGGGAAAAGCGTTTCAAGTCCTCACCAGCTAGCCGCACGCGCAGCATATGCGGCGTCAACAGACTGGTAGAAATTACCCGCATCAACCGGAACTGCGGCAAAACCTGTTCACCAGCACGGTCGCCTTGCCAAACGATCTCCGGCGCTTCTTCCTTGGTGTAAAGTTTGATGGCAACGGCTGCGAGATCTTTAAGGCGATGCAGACCGATGTCTTCGTCTGCAAGCAAGGAAACGCGATAGCCGCTATCAGCGGCATCAATCTCGATCCGACCGAATTCATAAGTGAACTCGTGGCGGCTTTCGTGACTGTTATATTGCGCCTGATAAGAGTTGAGCCGATCAATGATGTTCGGCAGATAGGCTTCGCCTTTCAGAAGGCGAATATGGGAATGGCTTGTCAGCTTGGAGGTCAGTTCTGATGACATCTTGGACACGGCTTTTCTCAATCTATGTTTTCAGGAATCTCACTATCATAAACTTGAGTATTCAGGAAAACTTTTATCGTTCAGATGAGTGATTGGCAGACGAAGCAATTTTTAGCCTCGCCTGCCCAATGATCAGCCGCCAATGCGACCTGTGATAGCGATCTTGAAGGTTCGACCCTTGGCCTGCTCAATATCCGTACTCGTGGCCCAACCAGTCTGGGCGTCGGTATAGGCTTTGTTGAAGAGGTTATCGACGCCGAAGTCGAGCTTCACATTGTCGGTGACTTGCCAGTTGGCAAACGCATTAACGAGATCGACACGCGGGTAAACCTTGACGCCACCGGTTGTCAGTGCGCGATTGACCTTGCCGACGCTCTGATATTCGACACCATAAACGAGCTTCTCTTCAAATGCCTTGAGGCCAAGCGTTGCACTGAAATTGTTGAGCGGCGTGTTGCTCAGGCTTTCTCCTTTGTAAACGCCGTCTTTCATTTCGGCATCCGTGTAAGAAGCAGCCAGGTTCACATAGCCCCACCAGTTGTCATAAGTGCCTTCCAGCTCAATACCCTGCAAGCGTGCAGCGCCGACGTTTTCGGATGTTGTTACGTTCCCGGTTTTCACAGTGTTGATGTAGTTCTTGACATCTGTATGGAACAGATTGAGCTTGGCACGAACCTGATCGCCTGCATCCAGAATACCGTCTTGGCGCAAGTTTACGCCAAATTCGTAAGAGGTTGCGACTTCGGGCTTGAGAAGCAGATTTGGTTCATATCCCGAGCCATGTGCGCCGTTCTGCCTGAACATATCCTGCATATGAGGAACGCGATAACCTTGGGAATAGAGACCGTAAAACTGAACGCCGTCCCATGGTGTTACACCGACGCTGAAGCGTGGTGAAACGCGATTGCCGTCGACGTTGACATCTTCCGAGGGCAGAACATTCGTCGCCTTGGTCGTGCCATCGAGGCGATATCCGTCATAACGCAGAGCGCCAATCAGTTCGAGCCACTTTTGATAATCGCCCTGCCACTGAATAACGCCGCCATAGGCCTGCTGTTCACCATTACCGAAGTTGTCGGTGTCGGATTCACCGCGCATCTTATAGTAATCCACGCCATAGGTGAGCGTATGGCTCATAGCGCCGGTTTCAAAACGTGAGCTGTTGTAAGCACGGAAACCTGCCGTTGAGACATCATAATAACGCGTCTTGCCGATATTGGCTTTCGTCCAGACCTGATATTGATCGTTATCCGTATCACTGTAATAGGCGTTGACCGACAGATCCCAGAATGGGTTGTCGTCCGGCTTATAAGTGTAATTACCCGTGTAAGTGCTGACGATGGTTTCGGCATTATAACGCGATAGCGTGCTCGAAGTGGAACCACTGCTGCCGGTCATGATGTCATTATATTTTTGACGCTGGAAACCGAGCTTTATTTCATGCCCATCTGCAGGACGGATGGTGATCTTGCCAAGACCGCTGACAACGCGCTCGCCAGTCCAGCGCACGACATCGCCGTCACCATTCTTATAGGCGTCACTGTCGCGATAGTTGATATTACCGATGACATCGAAATTCGGGTTGAAGCGATAGGCGCCGACGGTGCTGGTCATCCAGCCATTGCCGTTGCTTTCATAGCGTAGCTTTTCGCTGAGCGCCCATGTTTCATCATCGCGCAGGAAATCGCCTGCATCCTTGGTTTCGAAAGCAACGAGACCGCCAATGCCACCAGAACCATAGGCATTGGATACCGGTCCTCGGATGACCGTTACCTGCTTAAGCATTTCAGGGTCGATATAGAATGAACCCGACCCATGCCCAACGCGCCAATAGTCCTGACGAGCACCATCTATCGTTACCGCAACCCGGCCATATTCCTGAAGGCCACGAATATTAATGGATGTTGCAGGATCGTCGCCATTCAGAGATGCGTGTACGCCCGGTGTCGAACGGAAAAGGTCGGCCGGTGTTGTTGCCTGAATACGATCGAGCTGCTGTTGTGTAATGACGCTGGTCGAGGCCATTGCATCAATCGCAGCCTGGTTCTGGATTGTCGGCGAAATAGTGATGGTGTCCAGCTGAAGAGCTTGCTCTTTCTTTTGAGCTGGCTGTGCTTCTTCCGTCGTCTTCTGATTCTGAACTGTCGCGTTTTGTCCCAGATTTTGTCCAAAAGCAGGCATCGCTGCCAACAAACTCAAACCAATTGCCCCGCTTAAAACCGTTGTTTCCAACAAATAACCGCCGCGCTTCGACTTCATTTTCATTGCAACCCCCATATTGGCTTTCACCGTCATGCCATTAAGATGATAAAAAGACTCATATTAATTGGGAGGCTATATTAATCCTGATTTAATGAGTCAACTTTAATTATATGTTGGCGGCCATGGCTATGCGTACGGTTGTGAAATGTGAAGCATTGCAGCGCTTTAATCGATTAAAGAATTTAACACCTTCACGACCAATTAAAGTTAAGACGTGAGCCTTAGGCGTGTAATTTTTTACAGAGTTATTAAAAAATTTCTTATTACATGACGATTGATGAAGAGGCTGCCGTTACAGCTTGATGGCTATTTAGTAATGCTGGTTTTACATGCAATAATTTCAGTAATTTCTGAAAATTGAGACTAGATATTAAGGGGTTGCTTTTTGATTATGTGCCGTTATTGTCGGCTCCACTTGGAGGAGGATAGAGCCGCCCCAGCGCGTATATCGCTGCGGGGCGGTTTCTTTTTTTAGCTATTCGTAAATGCATAACAGCATTGCAGCATCGCCTCTTGTAAGTGGCAAGCCCCGCACCTATTTTGGGCTTGTTCAGTTTCACTCCTCCTCCCAGAAACTGAACCCGAAGCGCGGCACTCCTCCTCCCAGTCGCGCTTTTCAGATCAGCCCGCTGCACACTCCTCCTCCCAGTGCAGCGGGCGTTCTTGCTTTTAAGCCCAGCACTGTGTGAGTTTTTAATCAGAGCCTGTTTGAGGAGGGATTTCTGTGTTCTGCTCTTGAGCCAGAAGCGACCAGGCAGCAATGAACATTGCTGCAATCATCGGTCCGACGACAAATCCATTGATCCCTACCAGGGAAATGCCGCCGATCGTCGAGATAAGCACGACAAAATCGGGCATACGCGTGCCTTTGCCAACCAATGGCGGACGCAAGAGATTATCGATCAGGCCAATTATCAAAACACCAACCAGTATCAAGATGATTGTCTGGACCCACATACCGTTGACGGCAAACCATATGGCTGCAGGTCCCCACACAAGGGAAGCCCCGACAACTGGGAGCAGCGAGAAGATCGTCATCATCACACCCCACAGTAATGCGGCCTCGATACCAAGAAGCCAAAACGTGACACCGCCAATCGTTCCCTGAACGAGTGCGATAATAATGTTACCTTTGACGGTGGCACGAATGACGGCTGCAAACTTTTCGACAAACTGGTTCTTGTAATCTTCGCTGAGAGGGATTGCCTGACGGATTTTCTCCCCCAGTTCCGCTCCATCGCGGAACAGGAAAAACAGCAGGTAGATCATAATGCCAAAGCTGATGAAAAACTGCAGCGTGTTTTGACCGAAACTTACGAGGCGGCTCGCAAAAATCTGACTGCCTTGCAGAATGCCGCCGGTAATACGCGTGCGCCATTCTGCGAAAGTGCCAAGCTCAAAGCGAACCATCCATTCTTCCAGTGTATCGGGAAGCGCCGCCAATATGCGTGTAATATAGCTGTTTAGGTCAAATTCACGCGTACTCAGCCGCTGATAGACGGAATTTCCTTCCTGAACGAGCGATCCAAAAATCAGCAATGTCGGGATGATGACAAGGCAAATGCACATAAGTACCGACAGAAAAGCTGCGATGTTCCTGCGACCACGCAACAGTCGAACAAGGCGTTGCTGCACCGGAAAAAAGATAAGTGCGAGGATTACGCCCCAAAGAACAGCGGAATAATATGGAATGAGCAGCCATGCGAAGGCTATAGTGACCAGAGCTAGAAGAATGTAAAAACTTGCGCGCTGGACGGACATGGCATCTCTTTTGACTGAAGACGGGTGGCAAACGTGACCGCTATTCGTTTTTCATTCAATAGCTAATACGACGTTCGGTGAGCAAAACTGATTGAACTTTGGTTAAGTCGACGACTCATTGATGCCTTTTAGATATCAAGTGCGTCGGCATTTTTATAGCATCACACGCCTGTTAGGTTTTACTGTTCTGCACGCAGAAGTCAGCGTAAGTCTTTAAAAACAAACTATTTGATCTATTACTAATATCCATTGTAGCCACCCTGCCCCTGTATTGTTTATGATGAGAATTAATATTGTTGACAATTTTTCAGATGTGGCGTTCAATTCCTCATGCTCTTCTCCATCAAACGAGAGAGGAGTGCTTTAAACAAGGGGAATAAAGATGTTTAACAGACGCGCAGTTATCAAAACTGCGGCGCTGGGCGCTGTTTCAATTTTTGCGCTCATGTCCGCCAATGCCTCCCAAGCAGCAGACAAAGAACTCAAAATAGGTTTTGTCGGTGTAACCAGTGGCCCTGCTGCATCTTGGGGCACTTCCAACGTCCGCTCAATGCAGGTACGGGCCGACTGGCTCAACGAGCTTGGTGGCGTGAAGATCGGCGACGACACCTACAAGATCAAGATCGTAACATTTGACGATCAGAAAGACCCCAAGCGCGCAATTGCGGGCATGGAAAAGATGGCCCAGGAAGGCGTCCACTATGTGGTCGGCCCGAATGTGGATGATGGTGCGGCGGCTGTTCGTCCTGTGGCTGAATCCAAAGGGATCATCTACTTTCCTTATTCCTTCCCGAAAGAACTTTACACACCACCGGCATCCAATGCCGTTCTTGGCATGATCGCCAATTATCAGTCCGGGCCGGCAATTTATAAGTATCTCAAAGAAAACAAAGGCGTGAAGCGGGTTGCGTTCGTGGCGGCCAATGAGTCCGATCCACTGAGCCAGCGCGATAGCGGTATTGAAGCTGCAAAAGCACTTGGCCTTGAAGTGATTTCAACAAGCGATGCTTATCAGAACGATACTCGCGATTTCACGCCGGTCCTGACGCCGATTGTCATGCAGAAGCCCGATCTGCTCGTTCTTTCTGGTGTCGCACCGGGTAACGCTCCGCTTTTGATCCGTGCTGCACGCGAACTGGGATATGAAGGTTTTATTTCCACTGAAACTGCACAGGATGCCAAGGTTCTTGAAGAAGGTGCAGGCGAGCTGGCAAATGGCTTTATTTCCGTCGGCGGTGCATCCACACCGGAAATCGCTTCCGATACGATGAAAGAATTCGTTGATCGTTATACAAAGGCCTATGGCGAGTATAACGATGAGTCCAATACCAAGGTTTATGCGCTCGATTACATCGTCGAAACGATGAAGGTTAATCCGGCAGCGATCGATAATGTCGAAGAATTCAAGAAGACCATGGATACGTTCTCAGCACCAAATCCTTTTGTGAAGGGTGACGATGCAAAGCTGACCTATGTCGGAATGACTTCATTTGGACAGAAGCGCCAGATTGGTATTCCTATGGTGGTCACTGAGTATAAGGACGGCAAGTTCGAAACGCTGTTTGTGGCTCAGGTCGACTAATCGATCGCAATGACTGAATAGCCTGACGTGGCGGATTTGAACGCGCGTCAGGCCTCCCAACCTTAAAGAACTGTCGAGGAGACTTTGGCATCGCCCTGTCTCCACAGGGGGAGTCTGCCTTCATGGAACAAATAATAGCCAATGGGCTGTATCTCGGTGCGCAATATGCACTGATCGCGTTGGGTTTGACGCTGATCTTCGCACTGATGAACGTCCTTAACTTCGCGCACGGCCAAATGTATGTGCTCGGCGGTTTTGTCACTTACACGGTTTATGGCCAGCTAGGATTGCCGTTTGTTGTGGCTTTGCTTGCTTCTGCGGTCACACTGATGATCGTTGGGGCATTAATCGAAAAGCTTTTATTCAGGCCTGTTATCAAGCGAAGTCTGCGCGATGAAAGTACGATGCTGCTTGCGGCGGCGGTGGCATTCTTTCTCGATGCAATCATTTTGCTTCTATTCGGTGAAAAACAGCGTGGCGTGCCGAAGATCGTAAATGGTGTTTACGTATCCGACTGGCTGATCATGCCTTATGACCGTATGTTGATCGGCGCACTTGCCGTGATCTTCATCGCTTCCTTTGTTCTTTTCATGCAATTCACGAAACCCGGTCGTGCCATGCGCGCGCTCGCCCAGGATCGCGTTGCGGCGCAATTGATGGGCGTGAATGTCGACCGCTATTCCATGATCGGCTTCGCATTGGGGGCAATGCTGGCAGGCTTGGTCGGTGGCTTGTTGGTTGCCATTACCGGTGTCAACTCTGGCATTGGTGGAGCAATTTCCATCAAAGCGTTCATGATGGTGATGATTGGTGGTGCAGGCGTGGTCAGCGGAGCAATTGCCGGTGGTTTTATCCTCGGTATGCTTGAATCCGTCGGTCTTACAATCCTGCGTCCATATGGCGACATCACCTATCTCGTCATCTTTGCCGGGTTGATGGTCTTCCTCAGCCTTCGCCCGAATGGGCTTATGGGCAAACCTTGGGGCTGATGGGAGGCGAACATGACAAAGATAACAAAGATCCTTGGCGTCGTTGCCTTCCTCGCACTGGTGCTGATCGGTATTCCACTACTGATCGAAGTAACGGGTCGCAACGACCTCTATTACACGCTGACTTCAGTCGCCCTGCTATCTATCGTCAGCGGCGGTGTCTGGCTCACATTCTACATTGGCCGGATTAATATCGGCCAGGGCGCCTATGCATTGATGGGTGGCTATGTATCGGCCATTCTTATGGTGCAATACGGCTTCTCATTCTGGTTGACCCTGCCTTTGGCTGGTCTGTTCTGCGCCTTCGCAAGTATCCTTATCGGTATTCCAATTTTGCGCCTTCGCGGCGTCTATTTTGCGATGGTTACGCTTGTATTGACCGAAGTTGCCCGACTGCTGGCGATGGCTCTTCCCATTACCAATGGCGCAAAGGGTATGGTCAGCATTCCGATGCCAGGCGGTATATCGATCTTTGGGTTCACCATTTTGCCTGACTTCGCGAGCCTGCAAAATCCGCGCGCGGCTTTCTACTTTGTCTCAGTTGTGTTGATGGTTCTGTGTTTTGCCGGCCTCTATCGGCTGATCCATTCGCGGATTGGTGGCCTTTGCCAATCACTGCAACAAAATGAAGAACTCGCCTCCTCTATCGGCGTCAACATCACCTATCTCAGAGTATTGGCTTATGCCATTTCATCCTTCCTTGGTGGGATCGGCGGTGCGATGTTCGTCGCAATCTCGCAGTCGATTTACCCTTCGAGCTTCACAGTTACCGACTCCGTAAACTTCATGCTCAACTGCTTCCTTGGTGGCCTCGGCTATGTTTTCGGACCAATCATTGGCACTTTCGTTCTCTATTTCGGTTGGGACTTCCTGTTCCAAACCGGCAAATTCCAGCTCCTCATCTTCTCGAGCTTGTTGATCATTCTGATGCTGTTCCTGCCTAACGGACTGCTCAGCCTTCGACTGTCCGGCAAGAAAGGAACGAAATCATGAGTGCGCTTCTCGAAGTCAAAAGCCTGACCAAACGTTTCGGCGGGCTGGTCGCGGTCAATGATGTTTCATTTTCAGTCAAGGAAAAGGAAATTCTCTCGGTAATCGGGCCGAATGGTGCGGGCAAATCGACACTTTTCAAGTTGATTGCATCCTTCATTACGCCCACGACCGGTGAAGTTTTGTTTGGCGGTCAACGTATATCTGGCCTCGCTCCGCATATAGTCGCCCGAAAAGGTGTGGTGCGGACGTTTCAGGAAACTACGATCTTCAAGGGCATGACGGTGCGTGAGAACGTTATTGTCGCTCATCACCTGCGCGCGAAGGCTAGCTTTCTGGGTTGCTATATCGGAACTGGCCTGGCGCGTCAGGATCAGGAAGAGTTTGGCCGTTCGGCTGATGAAATCCTCGACTTTCTGGGGCTTGGACATCAACGCAATGAAGTCGCGCAAAACCTTCCACATGGTCACTTGCGAGCGCTCGGCATCGCCATCGGGCTTGCAACTGAACCCAAAATTCTTCTGCTTGATGAGCCTTTTGCGGGCATGAACCATGACGAAACAGTCAAGGCGGTGGAAATGGTCCGCGCCGTTCGGGATCGTGGTGTCACTGTTCTTCTCGTTGAACACGACATGCCGGCCGTCATGAATATTTCTGATCGAATTGTCGTGATTAACTTCGGTCAGAAGATCGCGGAAGGCACGCCTAAGGAAATTCAGGAGAACGAGAAAGTCATCGAAGCCTATCTCGGCGCAGAAGATGAAACGATTGGATACTGATCATGACAGAGCTTCTGAAAGTCACTGATGCCGAACTCTATTATGATCATGTCTATGCCCTTAAAGGCGTGTCCCTAACAGTCAACGAGGGAGAGACAGTCGCGTTGATTGGTGCAAACGGGGCGGGAAAATCCTCGATTTTGAGGGCGATTACCGGGTTGAACAAGCTTCGTAAGGGCGAAATCCATTTCGAAGGCCGTCGACTTGACGGCACACGCTCGGACGCCATTGTCGAAATGGGCATTGCTATGGTGCCGGAAGGACGACGCGTATTTCCGTATATGAGCGTACGCGATAATCTTCTGATGGGTGCTTTTACTCGCTCAAGCAAAGCAGAGATTGCCAATACGCTCGAAATGGTTATGGGGCGTTTCCCACGTCTGAAAGAGCGTTACTCGCAAGCAGCGGGTACCATGAGCGGTGGTGAGCAGCAGATGCTTGTCATTGGGCGTGCGCTGATGGCTAAGCCGAAACTGTTGCTTCTTGATGAGCCGTCGCTGGGTGTCGCACCCAAGCTTGTGCAGGACATTGCCCGCTCCATCGTTGCAATTAATCGCGACGAAAAGGTGAGCGTCCTGCTTGTTGAACAAAATTCGCGTATGGCACTTCGTATCTCTCAACGAGCCTATGCTCTTACGACTGGCAAGATTGTACTCTCTGGAAATTCAGAAGAGCTCATTTCGGACGATCGCGTCAAAAAACTCTATCTGGGCGGCGAAATCTAGTCGTTGACCAGATCAGCAGCTGTGTCGTGGGGGCAAGGCACAGCTGCTAGAATTCAGCTTCAAGCCGGTTCAATGCTTGGGGTAATTGCGAAACCCGATAGCTGGGTTTCCTTTTTAATAATAATAACTTGAAGCGCGACAAGGCCATTCAAAACGCAGCGCGCTTCAAGCCATCAACAACGATAAAAAACGATGGTTTGAGGAAATGGACATACTTGTCGTCAACCCGAATACGACTTCTTCTATGACGAAGAAAATTGGTGAAGCCGCACGAAGCATTGCGCTAGCCAATACAAATATTATTGCCGTTAATCCCAAGGACGGTCCGCCGAGCATTGAAGGTTATTTCGATGAAGTTTTTGCAATTCCAGGCATGATTGGTGAAATGCAGAAACATGCTAATGCGGACGCCTGCATCATAGCCTGTTTCGATGATACCGGTCTTGATGCGGCGCGTTGCGCGGGAACAATGCCTGTCATCGGTATTGGAGAGGCTGCCTTTCATATGGCGAGCCTAATCTCGGGGAAATTCAGTGTGGTGACGACCCTCTCCCGCTCTGTTCCAGCAATCGAGCATAATCTCGTGCGTTACGGCTTGGCGACGCGTTGCGCGCGCGTTCGTGCAAGTGATGTCGCGGTGTTGGAGCTAGAAGTGCCGGGCTCAGACGCGCGAAAGCGAATTTCGGAAGAGATTGCGCGTGCAATCCGTGATGATCATGCAGAGGCAATTGTTCTTGGCTGTGCGGGAATGGCTGATCTCGCTGCATCTTTGTCGGAAGAGCATGGTTTGCCAGTGATCGACGGTGTGACTGCTGCAGTAAAGCTCTGTGAAGGCCTGGTGAGTTTAGGCTTGAAAACGTCGAAACGTGGTGGATATTTGCCGCCAAGAACCAAGGCATTTCAAGGAATTTTTGAACCTTATTCACCCGGAAGATGAATGGAACGGGCTTCAAAAGTGGATATGCAACTTTTAAACTCTATTTTGTAGATCAAATCGCGGCGTTTGTTGACACTCGATAAGCCGGGTTCGATATGTAAGTGAGTGAACTCTAAAAGTAATGTGGTCGCGGTCGTTGATCAATCCGCGCAGTTTCTATCCGGATGCAAATGAACTTTCTTGACACTCAACCAACAGACCATAGCGAGACCGGAACCAGTAACGGAGCCACACGCTGGCATCCGGTTTATCAGGGCCTGCGGGATGCTGTTGTCGGCCATCAATTGCTGCCGGGAACCAAACTACCAGAAGATGAGCTGGCAACGATCTATTCTGTGAGCCGTGCGGTTGTGCGTTCAGCCTTACAGGCTCTCGCCCATGATCGTCTCGTGCGGCTTGAACCCAATCGTGGCGCCTTTGTCGCTGAGCCTTCACGCGAAGAAGCGCGTGAGGTCTTTGAAGCGCGGACGCTGATCGAGCCGGAAGTTGCTGCTATTGCCGCAAAGGTCGCAACCGCCGACGATATCGCCAAGCTCCGCAAGCATTTGCATGACGAGCACGAAGCACTTCATGCCGGGCGGGACAGCGACGCCATCAGATTATCGGCTCGCTTCCATCTCGATCTTGCTGAGATTGCTGGACATTCTATCCTGGCGGGTTTTGTGGCTGAGCTTTTACCACGTTCTTCGCTGATTATTGCTCTGTACTGGCAACGTCGGGAAACGACTTGTGAAAGCCATGCGCATAACGCGCTCGTTGATGCGATAGAACAACATAGATCCGATGAGGCGTCTGCCTTGATGAAAACGCACATTCTGGACCTTCTCACGGGTCTCAATCTTGACCGGACCGAGAAAGAACAGAAGCGTCTTTCTGACATTCTTCGCTAATTAAAAAAAGGCTGATCTTTGATCAGCCTTTTTATCAGATCTAACGCGGAAAGCGCTGATTTTCTTCAAGAACATTCAAATCCATATGATTGCGCATATAGCGTTCTGATGCCTTCTGTAGAGGTTGGTAGTCCCAAGGGTAATAAGCGCCGTTGCGAAGAGCAGGATAAACCACATGGCGCCGCGCCTGACTGGCTCGCACCTGGCTATCGTACAATTCAAGGTCCCAACGCTTCTCGGTGGCATCGACAAGGCGTTCAAGCACGTCTTTATGTTTTGCGGAAGTAGCCAGATTTTCCAACTCATCAGGATCACTTGCAAGATTGAACAGCTGAGGTGGATCGACCTTGCAGAAATTTAGCTTCCAGTCCCCTTCCCGAAGAGAAACCATCGGCGCGACCGTACCCTCGGCTGCATATTCCATAGGAACTGCACCTCTTGAACTAGCACCGGATACGACATCGATAAGCGAAACGCCGTCGGTCCATGGCATGATGCCATGTAGGTCAATGCCTGCGAGGTCGGACAAAGTTGGCAAAACATCAAGGGTCGATACTGCCTGTTCGACTAAACCCGGTTTTAGCTGGGGTGCTGCGATCATCAACGGCACGCGCGCCGAGCCTTCAAAGAAGTTCATTTTGAACCAAAGGCCGCGCTCACCGAGCATATCACCATGATCGGATGTGAAGACGATCAATGTATTGTCGCTCATCCCACATCGCTCAATTACATCGAGCAGATTGCCAATCTTCTCATCTACATAGGAGATATTAGCAAAATAGGCCTGGCGGGCAGCCCTTACCTGCTCGCGCGTCAGATCATAGTCTTCAGCCTTGCAAGCGCGCAGCAGGCGCTCACTGTGGGGATCGATTTCGTCTTCAGATAAAGGTCTGATCTTCGGATCAAGCTCTGGAATATCTGCGTAGAGATCATAGAACCGCTTGCGTGCCACATAAGGATCGTGCGGGTGGGTGAAACTTACAGTCAGGCACCATGGGCGGTCATCGTGACCGCGAGCAAGGTCATAAAGCTTCGCTTCGGCTTGATAAGCAACCTCGTCATCATATTCGAGCTGATTGGTGATCTCGGCGGAGCCGGCTCCCGTGATCGAACCGAGATTATGATACCACCAGTCAATACGCTCACCCGGCTTACGGTAATCTGGCGTCCAGCCGAAATCGGCAGGATAAATATCTGTCGTCAGGCGTTGTTCAAAACCATGCAGCTGGTCCGGTCCGACAAAATGCATCTTGCCGGATAATGCTGTCTGGTAGCCTGCATTGCGCAAGTGATGCGCATAGGTGGGTATTTCTGACGAAAACTCAGCGGCATTGTCATAGACGCCTGTTCGGGAAGGCAACTGTCCTGACATAAAGGATGCGCGTGCCGGTGCGCAGAGTGGGCTTGCGGTATAGCAATTTGCAAAGCGTGCCGAGCGCTCAGCTAGTTTGCGCAAGTTTGGCGTGTGCAGGAAATCAGCAGGCCCGTCGGGGAAGAACGTTCCGTTCAACTGATCGACCATCAGAACGAGGATATTCGGCTTTTTCATTTGGCTAAGACCATAAATTGAAAGAAATCAAAATGCAGAATGGCGGGCGTCGAGAACGCCCGCCTAAAAGCATGTTCTGTGCAGGTTATAGACCGAGTTTGGCTTTCACAGCTGCGGCACCGGGCTCACCTTTGAAGGTCGTCACACCTTCCAACCACTTGTCGATATGTTCTGGGTTGGCTTTCAACCAAGTAGTAGCTGCAGCTGGACCTTCCGCTCCTTCGTTCAGGATTTTGTCCATTAATTCATTCTCGATATCGACTGTGAAGACGAGCTTTTTGAAGAAGTTCGCAGCATTCGGACATTGCTGAGCCCAACCGGTACGCGAAAGCGTATAAACTTCTGCGCCACCATAGTTGGGGCCGAAATAATCGTCACCGCCCGACAGATATTCAATATTGAGTTTGGTGTTCATTGGATGTGGTGCCCAAGCAAGGAAGACCATCCACTGCTTGTCTTTATTTCGACGATCGACCTGCGCAAGCATGGCCTGCTCACTCGATTCCACAATATTCCAGCCATCCAGCTTGAATTTCTTATCTTCGATGATTTTTTGGATATTCTGGTTTGCCGGAGCGCCTGGCTCAATACCGTAAATCTCCTTGCCAAATTTGTCAGCATGGGCTGACAGGTCGGCAAAGTCTTTTACGCCCTCTTTCGCTACATAATCCGGCACAGCAAGAGTGAATTTGGCGCCTTCAAGGTTTTTGACCAGAACTTCAGCAGCCTTTGCTTTATCGAGATCGTCACGAAACTTCTGCTGTGCTGGCATCCAGTTGCCGAGGAATACATCGATGTTGCTGGTCTTGAGGGCTTCATATCCAATTGGTACTGACATGGTTTTCACATCGGCCTTATAGCCCAGCCCATCCAGCAGCACGCTTGCGATGGCGTTTGTGGATGTAATGTCGGTCCAGCCTGGATCGGAAAGGCGGATAGTTTCACATGCAGCAGGATCTGCTGCAGCAGCCGCGCCCGTAAGCCCCGTGAACGCTGCCAATGCTAATGCCGTCAATTTGAGATAGCCCATTCTTTTCCCCTGTTTGGCTTTAACGAAACCTGTTCGGTAAAATCAAATTTCGTTATGTCTTGCATTCTGGCTTTAAGGAAAACATCTTTAAGGATAAGGGAAAAGACATTCATTTTTTATTGCAGATATAAAGGTTGTTTATGGTTTCTCCATCTTGGGATCTTGGCAGTCTTGGTGTTTTTGAAGCGGTGGGGCGGTTGGAAAATCTGACCCTTGCAGCGCGTGAACTGGGGATGACGCAACCTGCCGTTAGCTATCAAATAAAACGCATGGAGGAACGTCTGGGCGTCTTACTCTTCGCCAGACGGGCGCGCGGCGTCGAAATCTTGCCCGAAGGACGGATACTTTATGAGGCTGTGTGGCAAGGGTTGAATGGAATCGACGAGGCTATCCAGCAGATCAAGCGTAAACAGCGCATGCCAGGGCTTAGGATTGCTACGGATTATGGCTTTGCTGCCTTCTGGTTGATGCCGCGTGTCGCAAATTTTAGGCCAAAGTATCCAGACGTTGATGTTCGCATTACAGCATCTTCGATGCTACAGCCTCTCGATCACAGGGAGGCTGACATCGCCGTTCTGTTCGGATCGCGCGAGGATTTTCCCAAAGATGCTATCCCTTTTGTCGGGGAATCCGTTGTGCCGGTCTGTTCTCCCGGCTTTCTGGAACGAAATGGCCCATTTCCGAATGGAAAAGGTTTAAGTTCGACAGCACTTTTGCACCTCGATACTCTACAAGGTGATCGCTGGTACACTTGGCAGACCTGGCTTGACTCTATTAGTGAGGAAATTGAGGACGGAAATTACGGTTTGGTGTTTAACACCTATAATTTGGTGCTCGAAGCAGCAATTGCCGAACAGGGCGTGGCTCTTGGCTGGGCCGGTCTGATTGATGGTGCGATCAAACGAGGGCAACTCGTTCCGGCTTGCGACGTCACCCTCAAGAGCAAGAAGGGCTATTGGCTAGTCTTTAATCCTGATATTTCCGCGGCCAGCAAGGCATTATGCATGGAATTGCTCGAATCCGAGCCGAGCCTATAAGAATTTGAAGGCGAGACCTGAGATCAAAGCTTTGACGTAGCGTTGCTTTTGAAAATCGCCATTCAGCGAAATACGCTTTATGGCCGTTGGTCTCAACGCGTCAGAACGTTGGAGGACCGCTGGCTGTGTTGTGACCGCTACCTGAAAGCCAGCTTTTGCGACCATCTCGATTTCACGCTCTCCAACAGCGGAACACCAGCCGTATGGATAGGAAAATGATTTTGGCCGATAGCCCACGACACGCTCTATTGCGGCTTGAGATGCCTCTATTTCATGTGTGAGGCGTTCTTCGCTTACGCGCCGAAGATTGACATGCGCGATCGTGTGTCCGCCGATATGAGTGAGCGGATCAGTAGCCAGTGCTTTGAGTTCGGTCTGATCCATGACCATTTCATTAACGATGGCTCGCGGATCAACATCGCATTGGCTAACGGCTAGATCATCGATCAGTCGGACAGCTTCGTCTTCATCGAAAGCGCGAACGAAAGCGGCTAATCGGTCAAAAGCCACATATTTTTGCGCGACCGTTTTGGTGCATAGGGTCTCAAACCCTCTACCAAAGTCGAAGCTAATCTCCGTTGTCTTTCTCAAGAGTGCTTCCGTCGTTTCCCACCAGATTGTGTGGGTACGATCAACAAAGCCCATTGTAGGAAAAACTGTGTAGGGAATTCCGAATTTGCGAAAGATCGGAGCCGCAATCTCAGCGTTGTTGCGATAACCATCATCAAATGTGAAAGCTACGAATTTTCGATTATCCGACTTATTTGCAAGTAACGCGGGAAGATCGTGCAGATGAACAGGCACAAGACCCGCATCAAACGCAGTTTCGATTGTGTCTGTCAGAAACTCAGGTGTAACCGATAAAATGGAGTTTGGGCGAAACTCGTCAGTTTTATCCGCGCCGATATGATGCAAAGTAAAGATTACACCACGCCCACCGCTGGATGGGAACAACTTACCCAGACCGGAAAATGCAATTGCATCCAATCCTCTGCGGATTGCTGCATATCGCATATTTCGCATATTTCGCATGAATGATTGCAATCGCACCATGTTTCAAAACATCCCCGGACACTGACATACGCTAAGACTGCACGAATGCAAGGTCTGTGTCGGAGGCCTGCGCTTCTTTGAACTCACGTTGCAACCAGTCCATGAAAACACGTACGCGTGGAGAAAGCTGCCTCTCTCGCCTATAGAGCAAAGATACCGGTGTCGGTTTTGGAGGAAAATCGGCTAGAACCTCAAGCAATTCACCGGCTTCAAGCGATTTCTGTACGTGGTAAATGGGAACCTGAATAAGTCCCAGACCAAGACAAGCAGCTGATACGTAACTTTCAGCGGCATTAACTGACATTGGCGCGGGCAGACTGAGTTCCACTACCCTGCCCGCGACGGTAAATTCAAGCGGGAGCAAACCGCCTGTCGATGTCGAATGAAAACCGACCATGTGATGGCCATTTGTTAGTTCGTCTGGATGTGAAGGCTTACCGTGACGCTCAAGATAGGCCGGGGAAGCCAATGTGACCTCTTTCAACAAAGCGACACGACGAGCGATCATATCACTGTCCTGCAGAACACCTGCCCTCAGAACACAATCGATGCCTTCGCGAACAAGATCGACATAGCGATCACCTTCGCTCATATAAATTTCGATATCGGGGTATGTTTGAAAGAAACGTGGCAATGCAGGCATAAGGAAATGCCGGGCTAATGTTCCATGCACATCGATACGCAATAGACCCTTAGGCTTTGCACCAGCAAACGCACCCTCCGCGTCTTCCAGTTCTTCAAGGATAGAAATGCAGCGGCGGTAATAGGCCTCACCGTCTAGCGTTGGACTGACGTGGCGCGTCGTTCGCTGTAGAAGACATACACCCAGACGTTTCTCCAGCTGCTTGATTGCATCTGTTACGGTTGAGCGCGGCAGGCCTAAATCTTCTGCTGCGAGCGTGAAACTGCGTCGTTCCGCGACACGGGTGAAAACCCGCATGGCATCAAATCGGTCCATGATACTATTCGCCATTTTCGGATAGTGATGCCGAATTATGGATGATTATCCGGCATTTTAGAAGCGCTATGTTTCGTCTCAAAGGTGAAAAGTGCATTCCCAATGCGCTGCACTCGGATGAAATTTTTAAACACGCATCTTAAGGAAATTAGGCTCATGTCAGCAAACAAGGACAAAGTTGCAATCGTTACGGGCGCATCGCGTGGTATCGGGGCTGCTATCGCACGTCGGTTAGCTTCTGATGGCTTTACCGTAATCGTCAATTATGCTGGTAACAAAAATGCTGCTGAAAAATTAGTCGCAGAAATCATCCAGTCAGGCGGTCGGGCCGTCGCTCATCAAGCAGACGTGAGCGATGCTGCGGCCGTTAAGCATATGTTTGAAAGTGCCGAATCCGCCTTTGGTGGAGTAGATGTGTTGGTCAACAATGCCGGTATTATGAAACTTGCTTCCGTAAAGGACGGCGATGACTCAGTCATTGATAGCCAGATTGCGATTAATCTTAAGGGCAGCATTTACACGATGAGAGAGGCTGCCCAGCGCTTGCGTGATGGTGGACGTATCGTCAACTTCTCAACAAGTGTGGTTGGTCTGAAGCTTGAAAACTATGGTGTTTATGCTGCAACCAAGGCTGCAGTCGAAACCCTCACAGGAATACTTGCTAAGGAATTGCGCGGTCGAAATATCACGGTGAACGCCGTTGCACCGGGACCGACGGCAACTGATTTGTTTTTAAATGGCAAATCTGACGAACTGATTGAGCGGATGGCAAAAATGAACCCGTTGGAGCGCCTTGGAACTCCGGAAGACATCGCATCTGTAGTGGCTTTCCTTGTCGGCGAAGATGGTCGCTGGATAAATGGGCAGGTTCTGCGTGCCAATGGTGGTATGATCTAAGACAACAATGAGCGAGGAAGACCCGTTCCTCGCTCATTCTGCATAATCAGGATTTTTGGCCAACGGTATTCCAAAGTGGTTCTACAACTTTGGCCATAATAATCACTATTGCTGAACCGAGAGCAAAGCCGAAGACACCATCGGCAAAAGCCGTGGCTAGCCAGTTAATGGTTCCCGAGAGACCGGCCGACACGAACGCAGCCAGATTGCCGGCTGTTTCGGAAATCCATGCAAATGGCTGATGGACGCCAAGTTCATGAAGACCATGGATAAAAATATTGCCGCCCACCCATAACATTGCGGCTGTTCCAACTATGGTGAGAAGAAGCAGGAGCTTAGGTACGGCGCGGACTGTCCATCGGCCCAATGCGCGTGTCACCGAAAGCCGTCCTTTCCTAGCCATGAGGACGCCGAAATCATCAAGCTTTACGATGACGGCAACGACGCCATAGACCAAAACGGTGATCATAATGCCGACTACAATCAGCGTAAAAAGCTCGATCCAGATTGAATTGGTTTCGATCATGGAAAGCGCTAGTGTCATGATTTCAGCGGATAGGATGAGATCGGTCTTGATTGCACCTGCAACGCGCTTTTCTTCCAGCGCAGTTGGATCTTTTTCTTTTGAACCGCCATCCTCATGATGGTCATTGCTTGGGAAAAGTTTGTGCCAGACTTTCTCTGCACCTTCGAAGCAAAGATAAGCGCCGCCGATCATTAAAAGCGCGGTAATTGCTATCGGCAAAAAATAATCCAGTGCCAAGAGTGCCGGAATAAGCAGGGCTTTATTTCGCAAACTGCCTATCGCGATTTTGCCTATCATTGGCAATTCGCGCGCAGCAGCTATCCCAACAACATAATTCGGTGTGACGGCAGCATCGTCGATCAGAACGCCAATGGTTTTGCTGCCAGCTTTCGCAGCATTTGCGGATATATCATCGACCGAAGCCGCAGCAATTTTTGCGATTGCTGCAACGTCATCCAGAAGGGCAAGAAAGCCGCTCATATAAAATTCTCCGCTTAACGCGTCAGTATCTGGGCGTCGTGCCTGCATATGTGACGGGGAGTGTCACGCGGCCTTACATTGCAGACTCGGGATTATTTGGGCAAGCAGTGCTTTCTTCCTCGTTCGTTGTTTTATAGCGTATTTGCCTACCCAGAATGAAATGCTGAAAATGCAAAAAGGCGGCTTATGCCGCCTTCAAGCTTAGAATGTGTCGATTTTCCCGAAGCCTACCGAGCAGCGAGAATCCCTGCGATAAGGCCGGTTGCTGCTGTGATGAGCAGATATTGGTTATCAACCTTTACCCAATGCTGACCGCGACCTGGTTTGCGCAGGCCATAACGCTTGTAGTCGCGGATTTCCTGATGACGACGCCAATCTCCATAGCGCTCACCGCGCGACCAGCGTTTGTGGCCCTGATCACGGCGATCATAGCGCTGGAATTCCTTGCCGTGTGACGGACGGGTTGGCTCAACACGATTATATCCCGGCTTGCGTGGCTGATGATAATCCTGAGCCTGAGCAAGTGGCGCGCCAACAAACGAAAGAGCAATGGCGGCGAGAACGGCTTTCTTAATCATGGGACACTCCTTTTGTGTTGAAACGAATTTATCGCCGCGGGAGTGAACACGAGATGAATAAAGAACTATGCAAACATTAAATAAAATCAATGTGATCAGAAACTAAAAAGGCGGCAATGAAGAGTATAAGCTTCAATGCCGCCTTTAAACTAAACGTCTCATCCTATTCATACCACGTACAGCATCAGTGGAATGAGAACGAGAAACGCCGCAGCGATACCTGTTTCAATCTTCGAATAGAACAGCATAGCAACCTCCATTATGGTTAATGACAAATTAACAACGCGACTGCCGTGATTTGGTTCAATCGAGTTTGGAAATATCGCCAAATTTCCAAAAAGGATGGTTTGCGATAACACTGCTAACACTGGAAGCATCGAGAAACGTGTGCTCTCTAACGGCTAATTTCCGAATGAGCATAATTACGTGCGCCCGACTTTTCCGTAGTATTCAGATGTTCTATTTTGAATGGCTTATTAATAATCACGACGATAGCGAATATTGAAGATCTGTGATGCGTTTCATTTGTATCTTCGGGTGGATACAAGACCAATTTCCAAGGCATTCAAGCAAAAAGTCGGAAGAAACAGATCATATCGCATTTTAATACTCAATCGGATTGTCCAAGAGCGGTTGGACGTAGTAATCCAACCGTTTTTTGTTAGACTTAAATATTGATACCCAATGCAGTAACAGCCATTTGCATCGCTTTCGAAATGGCCGAGAATTTTAATGACTGCCAATTACGATAATCGTTGACCAGCGTTGCAGATATCCAGCAAGCGCCGCGATTGGCGGGCCGTTCCCATCCTATCAATCCCGCGTCTCGTGCACGCGCAAGAATTCTCGCAGTGTTGCTTTGGGACATGCGATAACGATTAGAAATGCCGTTTGATGTGACGTTCCCTACCCATATGCGATCTTCTGAAAACTCCCACGGTGCGCGAGATGCAACGTCGTGGAGAATGTTGTTTCCTGATTCCGCATGCGTAAAATTGGCAATGCTAGCTACTGGCCTGCACCAATCACTGTTGTGCAGAACTTCCCTCGTCATAATTGGTTGAACGTAGCTGAGAAGAGAAGGATAAGTGTTCATCAGCTCGACCCGGTTTCCATCATCTACCAGATCCAGCGCGGTGAGATGCGTTATCACCCAAAAGCGGATCAATTCTTCTGTTTCAGGTTTGGCTCGGTAAAGCTGCTGTCGCTTATCTGACGTGGGTACAGCCTCAATCAGCTTATATTGGCGGGTCTCCTGAAGAAATGCCAGCGTGGTGTTTTTACTGGCGATAGGCGTCCCTTTCAGAAAATTGAGCAGGTTTGTGGGTGAAATCGGTGGATTTTCAGGATTGGTTGCGTGCTCGAAATGCACTGCGAATGTTGCCTGACTGAGCAGCCACTTTTGCATATCAGATAGGTAGCGCGCTTCGCGCGGCAACCTACCAGTGATGGCCAGAAGCTCCTTTGCTGTTGATGCAAGGCAATCACCAAAGCGTGGGATCTTGCATAATTCGTGTGGTTCGAAAGATTTTGGCAGTGAATGGGCAGTTCGACTGGATAACGCGGCTTCCATGATTGCATTCGCATCCGAATCTTGCAGGTTTTCCATGTTTCAAGGAGTAACACCTAAACAAGACACTCATATCATATACCGGTCTTAGCGCCATATTTAAGCAAGTCTTTTGGTTACTTTCCCTGCACTAAAAATCTTCAACATGCGCAAGAAGTGTGCTTACCTCCGCACCAGAAGCACAGGGCATGACATGGCAGATATTTCACATCCAGCAATTAGCACACGTAAGAAGAAGATTATTGTTTTCGATACTGAAACCACAGGCCTCCTGCCATATGACCGGATTATCACAATTGGTGCCGTGAGAATCGAAGGTGATGAGTTGCTAAATCAGCCGCTATATCTGATTTTTGATCCTCGAAAGGACAGCTCACCGCAAGCTGAAGCGGTTCACGGTTTCGACAATTGGATGACGCGTTATCAGGATTTGTTTGCTGATCTGGCCAGATCTTTGCGTGATTGGTTTTCGTGGGCTGACGAAATCGTTGCCCATAATGCCGAGTTCGATATGCGCTACATTCAGCGCGAGTTTCGTAAGGCTGAAGTGGAAATGCTGACTTAGCCGGTTCATTGCACAATGGACGGCGCCCGGAAGCTCTGGAGAGGCAAATCTGCCAGATTGGATGATTGTCTTTCGAGAGTAGGTTTATCGCGTGTGAGGACCCGCCATGGCGCCCTGGAAGACGCTTACTTGACAGCGGCGCTTTATTTACACCAGCAAGGATCGCGAGCGGCGTTGCCAATCATCGATCCATTGCAGGCGCCAAAAAACCTTAAAGCCTATCCAGATCGCCCCTTAGGACAGCTCCCCCGTCGCACGCCAAAGCGTCGACAGGGCATCTTATCCTCGTTCTAGTTACCGGATATGGAGGAACTGTATTCCTGCAATTGCTTCGTGCGGGCTTCAATCACGCTAGCTCGACAGCTGGGATAGCTAAGAACCTGTCCTTCCCTGCCCCAGTCACCATTTGCGTAAAAATTGCAGGACGATTCTTTGTAGCTATTCCAAAGTCGCTGTTCTGCCAGCAAATCGGTTTTGGTTTGTCCATCGGCTTGGCCATAAACTTTTTTCCAAGCTGTGTTTAGCTTGCCATCGGCGCGTTTCAGCCAGTCGCCGCCACACTGCGACCATGCGCTATTGCTGCCGTCGGATTGATTGATGCATTTGTCGTAGATTTTGTCTGCCAGTGCTGGTCCTGCAGATACAAAAATTATGGCGGCAAGAAGTGTTCTTTTCATAACATCTACCTAGTTGAGCCTGCCCCATTAATGGCGTGATCTGTGATCAAGTCAAGAATAGGAAAAAGCCCTGTCCGCAGATGAGCTGACAGGGCTTTTCGATGATTCAGAACTCACAAGCTTTTAGTTGTGAGATTCTCGCTTCTTTGGCCAGAAGTGACGGTTATCTCTACCGCGATAATGTCGGTCGGAGCGGTGGTGATGTCCGCCTCTCCAGTCACGGGATGGCCTGTCACGATGCCAACGGGGCGGAGGCGGCGCATGTCGGCGAACACGTACACAGCGGCCTCGACGGTCCGTTACGCGCCCTGGTCCGCAGCGATAATCAACATTATGGGTCAAACCCGTTTGGTTGGTTGGCTCCGGCATTGATACCGGTGCAGCATTTGCACCGAATGAAAACATTGCCATAGCAGCGGCCAGCGAAATCACAGAAAGCTTCATGTCTTCCTCCATTCACGAGACTTGACGATATTGGGGACAGTAATCAAAAAAACGAACGGAGCGTCATCACGTTCTGTTTTCAACCTACCGAAATCATTGATGATTTTGATATTGCGCATCGATCTAGCGCTTTCGAAGCACAAGAAAATAGATAAGAATCACGACGATAAAGGGAACGCCAAAAAGCCACATCACACCGGCGGTCAGCATATTTCTCTCCTATAAGGACAGAAACTAAAATGCATGACGGCCAAACTGGTTCCGAACAATTAAAATGATTCACAAAGTCGGAAAAATCTTTTCCACTCCAACCTCAGAAAGAAGTATCTTTTATAATTGGAAAGGATTGTTAGCCTGATCTAGCTGCTCAATTCTGGAAGTTCTATCGTACGAGCAAGAAGTTTAATTTCTTAAATCACTTAGAAGTAAGTGGCTCCCCGGGCCGGATTCGAACCAGCGACCAACCGGTTAACAGCCGGTTGCTCTACCACTGAGCTACCGGGGAAGAGGTGCTCGTTGCGTCAGCGAGGTGGCGTATAGCAGGAGGATTTCTGATTTGCCAAGCCCTAATTTTGTTTTTTTTCAATTTTTTGCATTCTGATCATGAAACCCTATATTCTCTGGTACGTTTCCAACCGAAAAGTTGCTGTCCCTAAGCTGTGAGAAAGACCGAGTGACCGAAGAATACGAACCTACACCACGAAAACGCGCAATTGTGATTCTTGGAAAGCGAATCCCAATGCCGCAATCAGTGCTCATGCGGCGAACACTTGGCGGTTCATTGGTCGTCGGCGGCGCATTAGGTTTTCTCCCAGTGCTCGGCTTCTGGATGTTGCCTCTGGGATTGATCGTACTTTCGCATGACTCACATCGTGTGCGGCGTTGGCGTCGAAAAAGCGAAATTCACATTTGGCGTAAATGGCTGAAACGAGGATCGACACCGACTGCTAGCTAGTCCGACCGCTCTTCAGTTCTGTTTCATGCTTTATCCGGTGGATTGCTTCTTTGGCGCGATCCTCGGCGTCGGATTTCGCCAGGCGTCAATTGACGGTACTTTCGCAACGCTGTCGTAAGATGGCTTTGGCTGGAGAAGCTTAACTGGGCAGCGATCGCATTGATCGGTATTTCCGTTTCTTTTAGCAATCGCTCCGCCTCATTCAGGCGCAAATTCATCAGATACTGATGAGGCGTCTGGCCAAAGCTTTCCCGAAAGCAGGTTGCAAAGTGACCGGCGGATATCCCAAGCGTTACCGCCATATCTGGAACGGAAAGTGGGCGGTTGAAATTCTCCGCCAGATAGGATTCGATTTGCCGGGTCGCATATGCGCTAAGGCCCACAAGACTGGGACCGGGCTTACCTACAAAGCCGTCACTACGTAACAGTATGTGAATCACTACGGAGTGTAGAGCGCTCAAATAGCTTTCGTCGCTGTCATGCGCGTCTCTTAAGCAGCCCACGACAAGCTGACTGATCTGCAAACACTGTTTGCTGGAAAAGCTAACGATCTCTCCGCGTGTTTTCACCGATTCTGCGCTTACCTTCGCAAGATCGCTTATAGAGTGGTTCGTTTCAGGAATAGTTACCAGTAGATACTCCACAGAATTTGGCCATGAAAACGTCATTTCCGTTTCGGCTGGGACAAAAAAAATAGTCCCCGCGATGCAGTTCGCAGTAAGTTCGTGATTGTCTGTAACTTTCCACTTTAAATTGCGAACGGATTCGAGCAAAATTATTATCAGTGCATATTTCGACACATATCGTCTTACCCCTGGTTGCTGGACGCCATAAGAGAAAAAACTTTTGCCCAAGTTGCCTGGTTCTACCCAGTTCTTTTCCTCATTCTTATGGCTTTCTCCCTGAAAAATTTCGTTATTTTCTCGACTTTTTTCTTTGTTATAAGGCATTCTGTCCCACTCCAGAAAGATAAAAAATACTAATAATTCTGAGAAACGCGGCAGCGTTAATCCATCAAAATTGCGTTTGGGCACTAGGTGAAAATTCGTGCAACGAACGACACCGCAATCATCTCTGTTCTGAAACAGGAATTTACACGCAAAAAACAGAAATACAATTTATGCGTGTATGAAAGAATGGGTTAAATTTATATCTAACAATAATATTGCCCCATCTAATTGCAAATGATTTGCAAAAGCGCTTGAGGTGGGTATTCTTCTGCATTATGCAATTGCTAATTATTCGCATTAAGGAGAAGGTGATGTATCGACCGACTAGACGTGGTTTGGCAAAAGCTTTTGTTGCTGGATTCGCAATGCTGCTGGCAACAGGTACCGTTTATGCTGCAGAAAAATTCAAAGCTGTAACTACATTTACGGTTATTGCAGATATTGCCCGGAATGTTGCCGGTGATGCCGCCACTGTTGAATCGATCACCAAGCCCGGTGCCGAAATCCATGAGTATCAGCCAACACCCGGCGATCTTATCAAGGCGCAGGGTGCGGATCTCGTCCTCTGGAATGGGCTTAATCTCGAACTGTGGTTTGAAAAATTCTTCTCGCGACTTAAGAATGTTCCAAGCGCGGTGGTAAGTGACGGCGTTGTGCCTATGGGTATCACGGAAGGCCCTTATAGTGGCAAACCCAACCCGCATGCATGGATGTCGCCAACTTCGGCCCTCATCTATGTCGATAATATTCGTGATGCATTCGTCAAATATGACCCTGGTAATGCCGAAGCCTATAAAGCCAATGCTGAGAAGTATAAGGCCGAGATAAAGGCGACAATCGATCCCATCAGAGCCGAATTTACGGCTATACCAGCTGACAAGCGCTGGCTCGTTACCAGCGAAGGCGCGTTCTCCTATCTCGCTCGTGATTTCGATTTAAAGGAGCTTTACCTCTGGCCGATTAATGCGGACCAACAAGGCACGCCACAGCAGGTGCGTAAGGTGATTGATGCGGTTCGTGCAAATAACATCACGGCTGTTTTTTCTGAAAGTACGGTATCGGCAGCACCGGCAGAGCAGGTTGCGCGCGAAACCGGCGCGAAATACGGCGGTGTGCTGTATGTCGATTCTCTTTCCGAGGCTGACGGACCAGTGCCTACCTATATCGACCTTCTGAAAGTAACTTCGGACACGATCGCAAAAGGCCTCAAACAATGAACGTTCCGATAAATCGTCATTTTCAGGATCAGGCCGCGCTTAGAAATAGCGCGGCTGAAGGATTGAAGGTGAAAGACGCGACTGTGACCTATCGCAATGGTCACACGGCTTTACGCAATGCCAGTTTTGAAATCCCTACCGGCACGATTACGGCACTGGTTGGCGTGAATGGCTCAGGCAAGTCGACCTTATTCAAGGCCATCATGGGTTTTGTCCGTTTGGCAAAGGGTGACATTTCCATCCTCGGCTTGCCGGTCAAACAGGCGCTCAAGCAGAACCTTGTCGCCTATGTGCCGCAAAGTGAAGAGGTTGATTGGAACTTTCCCGTTCTGGTCGAAGATGTCGTCATGATGGGTCGATACGGGCATATGGGCATGATGCGCATTCCCCGCCGTGCCGATCACGAAGCGGTCGAAAAGGCACTGAGCCGCGTCAACATGCTCGATTTTCGCAAGCGGCAAATCGGCGAGCTGTCTGGCGGTCAAAAGAAGCGTGTTTTTCTTGCTCGCGCACTTGCTCAGGATGCACATGTCATTCTTCTCGATGAGCCTTTTACCGGTGTTGATGTAAAGACCGAGGAAGCGATTATCACGCTTCTGCGTGGGCTTCGCGATGAAGGCCGCGTGATGCTTGTTTCCACGCATAATCTTGGCAGCGTACCTGAGTTTTGCGACCGGACAGTTCTCGTCAAGAATACCGTGCTGGCTTATGGTCCAACGGAGGAAATTTTCACCCAGGCCAATCTCGAAAAGACTTTTGGCGGGGTGCTACGGCACCTTATTCTCGATGAGAAAACGAAGCAGAATCGCTCAGCCATCGGTGTCATCACCGATGATGAGCGGCCTTTCGTGCTCTATGAACATAAGCAGCAAGGGCAGAACTGATGGCTCTCCTGCTCGAACCGTTTGCTTACGGCTATATGCTCAATGCTATGTGGGTTTCAGCGCTTGTCGGCGGTGTTTGTGCGTTTCTTTCCGCCTATCTGATGCTCAAAGGCTGGTCGCTTATCGGCGATGCCCTCTCCCATTCCATCGTTCCCGGTGTTGCTGGCGCCTATATGCTCGGCCTGCCCTTTTCCATCGGCGCGTTCTTTTCCGGTGGGTTGGCTGCTGCAGCAATGCTGTTTCTTAATCAGCGAACCAAACTCAAAGAAGATGCAATCATTGGCCTGATTTTCACAGCTTTCTTCGGCCTTGGACTGTTTATGATTTCATTGCGGCCAACCTCGATCAGTATCCAGACCATCGTGCTTGGCAATATTCTGGCGATAACGCCGGGCGATATTATACAACTCGCGATCATAGGGTTCGTTTCGCTCGCGCTGCTTTTGCTGAAATGGAAAGATCTGATGGTGGTGTTTTTCGATGAAAGTCATGCACGTTCCATTGGATTAAAACCAACGGCGTTGAAGATCATGTTCTTCACTCTGCTTTCGGCAAGCACTGTTGCTGCCATGCAGACCGTAGGCGCGTTTCTGGTCATCTGCATGGTCGTCACCCCCGGCGCGACTGCATATCTGCTCACAGATCGCTTTTCGCGGCTTTTGTGGATTGCTGTACTAATTGGCGCGCTAACCAGCTTCATCGGCGCTTATGTTAGTTACTTCATGGATGGCGCAACCGGCGGCATCATCGTCGTGCTTCAAACGCTGGTGTTTCTCACCGTGTTTTTTCTGGCACCCAAGCATGGAATGCTTGCAGCTCGCAGGCGCGCAGCCAAAGCATTGCAGGAGGTTGAGCTATGAGCTTTCCCGACATGCTTCTGATGCCCTTTCAGTTTGACTTTATGATCTATGCGCTGATCGCGTCCGTGCTGATTGCCATTCCAACCGCCCTGCTCTCCTGTTTTCTGGTGCTTAAGGGTTGGTCGCTGATGGGTGATGCCATAAGCCACGCGGTGCTGCCGGGTGTTGTGATTGCCTATATAGTCGGTCTGCCCTTTGGTATCGGCGCTTTTGTTGCAGGTATGGTCTGCGCACTTACCACAGGTTTTCTCAAGGAAAACAGCCGTATCAAGCAGGATACTGTCATGGGTATCGTCTTCTCCGGCATGTTTGGGCTGGGGCTTGTGCTCTATGTTTCTGTACGTGCGAATGTGCATCTTGATCACATCCTATTCGGCGACATTCTCGGTATCAGCGCAAGCGACCTTATAGAGACCGCGATTATCGCAGCTGTGACCGCGGGCGTTCTCATCGTCAAATGGCGCGATTTCCTGCTGCATGCATTCGACCCCGCACAGGCGCGTGCAGTCGGCTTGCCCGTACGGCTGCTGCATTACGGGCTTCTGTGCCTGATTTCGCTCACCATTGTAGGTGTCTTAAAAGCGGTAGGAATCATTCTCGCAATAGCCATGCTGATTGCTCCGGGCGCCATCGCCTTTTTGCTCACCCGCAGGTTTAGCAGCATGATGATCGCTTCAGTCATCGTTGCTGTCTTCTCATCCTTCATGGGCGTGTATCTGTCGTTCTTCATAGACAGCGCCCCTGCACCGACAATTGTTCTGCTGATGACGGTGATCTTCATTGCAGCTTTCCTGTTCTCAAGCTGGCGAACCGCACGCGCAGAAACGCGGCATGAGGCAGAAACGGCCTGAAACCTTATTGTAAGCTGTCTCCTTTCGTGTCGGAACAGCTTGCGTGCAGCGTGGACAGCTTTTCAAAGCTGTCCACGTTTTTGCACAGCTGCGCAGCATCAGTCATATGGCTGTTATAAATCCTCGATAGATAACCATAATAACGAGCGGTGCCTAAACACCGTTCGCTATTTTCCAGCGCACTATAATTTGTCGCTTGTCGAGGTAAAATAAAAATGCTTCAATCCCGATTGCACGGCTGTGCAGAAAAAATAAAACCGGCCGTCGATCCTGGGGAGGATACGCATATGCCTGCGTTTTTGGAGGTAGCGGATGCACGCGTCCGTTATGGCAATAATGAGATTCTTAAAGGTGTAGACCTTTCGGTGAAGAAGGGTGAATTCGTAGCGCTGCTCGGCTCTTCCGGTTGTGGCAAAACCACTTTGCTGCGTGCGATTGCTGGATTCAATACACCCAGCGATGGAGCTATCCGCGTTGGGGGCAAGGACGTCACTCGATTGCCGCCTGACAAGCGCGGCATGGCACTGGTGTTCCAGTCCTATGCGCTCTGGCCGCATATGACGGTTGCGCAAAACATCGGCTACGGCCTGCGTATTCGCGGTACAGCGAAAGATACCATCAGGCAGAAAGTTCAGGAAGTTGCACGTCTTCTAGGGCTTGATGCGCTGCTTGATCGCAAGCCAGCCGCACTTTCCGGCGGTCAGCGTCAGCGCGTAGCACTCGGTCGCGCATTGGCAATCGAGCCAGACATTCTACTGCTCGATGAGCCGCTTTCAAACCTTGACGCCCGCATTCGCCTGTCGGTGCGCCATGAAATCAGCGCTCTGCAGCGCCGCCTTGGCATCACTGCGGTGCATGTAACGCATGATCGTGAAGAGGCCATGGTTATGGCTGATCGCATCGTGATCCTGAATAATGGTGAAGTGGCACAGGCCGGCGCACCAGAAGAAGTTTATAATCATCCGGCATCTGACTTCGTTGCGGCCTTTATGGGTGCTGAGAACCTCATCGAGCTTCCTGTCAGTGTTAAAGCAGACCGCATCGAGATCGCCGCAGGGCCACAAAACAAGGCAAGCACAATCCCGGCTGGCCGTCGCAATCTGTCCGATGGCATCGCAACAGCACGCTTCCGCAGTGAAGCCGCAAAACTTACAAGTCCTGGCGCTCCGAATTCTGGCACAGAACCTGAACTTATCCTGACGGGCACCGTCGATCAGACGAGCTATCCAGGTGGCCTTTGGCGGCACATGATAAGTGTGGGCGGCAGGCATCTTCTGGTTGATGCAACAGAGAGCCATCAACCCGGTTCGCAGGTTGAAATCCGCATTCCCGAACAGGCTCTCTTCCTGTTCGACAAGTGACCTGATCGGCTCAATCGGTAACTATTTCCACAATGCACAGGTGTGCATGGGTATGGAGTTGTCATCAAGTCGATCACTAGCAGGCTCGCCTGCTCAGAAGAGGATTGCGGGCCTTCAACCGCCCGCAGCCGCACAAAATTCCCGATCACACCTCACCGGATACCCAATTATCCAACCGCCGAAATCTTCCGCCATGCGGATATAAAAGCAGGAATTATTCGATGAAGACGATCCTGAAAACAGCCCTTGTCCTCGGCCTGACGGCATCACCCGCCGCAGCGAATGAATTGACCGTTCTGACCGCAGGTGATCAGAACATGGTCGATTACGTGAACGAATATCTCGGCCCATTGTTCGAGAAGGAAAATCCAGGCACGACAGTTCGTGTTGTTGGCACCGGCCCAGGCGACGCTGGTTCACAGAAGATTCTTGAACGCTTTGAAGCGCAGTCGAAGGCGGGCGTTGAAAAGTGGGACGCAGACGTTGCTGTCGTTCACGAGAAATTCGCAGGCCCGATGGTCGAAAAGAAATTTCTCGAAAACTATCGCAGCAAGATTGACAGCGGCAAGCTCGTCACGCGCGACAATGCGAAGATGGCGCTCGGCACCAATGTTGATGGCTATGTCATGCCAATGTTCAACAGCCAGACAGCCCTCGCCTACAACCCGGCTCTCGTTGCAAATCCACCAAAGAGCTATGACGAGCTGGTCACATGGGCAAAGGAAAACCCGAAGCAGTTCGGCTATAACGGCATCAAGGGTGGCGCATCAGGCGTGAGCTTCGTCATGGGCTGGATTTATGCCTATGGTGGTGATGCCGACAAGCTGATGAAAGGCCCGTTTGAAGAAGGCGAAGCCAAGAACTGGGAGAAGGCCTTTGCATCGCTCAAGGACTTCACGACGAATGCAACATTGACACCGGGCAATGCCGGTACGCTCGATATGCTGAGCCGCGGTGAAATCGCCATGGGTCCGGTCTGGGTTGACATGTTCTATTCATGGAAGGCCAATGGCCAGCTTCCGCCGGAAATGAAACTTGTTCTGCCTTCGCCGGGCATGCCGGGGCAGCCAATGCATTATGTTATTCCAGAAAAGAGCGCCAACAAGGAACTTGCTGAAAAGTTCGTGGCACTTGCAACCAGCCCCAAAGTTCAGGCTGAAGGCATCGTTGAACGCTTTAACTGGTATCCGGGCATTGATGCTGATCACGTCAAGGCAGAACTAAATGCCGATACCTGGAACAAGCTCTTCACCGATATCTCGCCGGAAGATCTGGCCAATTACGGCAAGCCATTTCCGATTGCACCATACAACACTGCAATCCTCGAAGCTTACGAGCGTCAGGTCGGCAACTAATCAGCTTGCACTAAAGCATAGACCGGGTGCGTGAAACACGGACCCGGTCCCTACATCAAAAATTCGGGGAATATCAATGTCGCAGAGAATGACGGGTTTTCTGCTGGTCGCGCCAGCATTGGCAATCGTGTTGTTTCTGTTCATCGTGCCGTTGTTTGGCGCGATAACCGGAGCATTTCATGTTGGTGAGGACTGGGGTTTCGGCAATTTCACCAAGGCTTTCGAGCTTTATTCAAGCGACATGCTGTTCACCCTTGTGATCGTGACGCTTTCTTCTGCGCTGATCGCACTTTTTGCAATCGCCATCGGTGGCTATCTAACGCTCGGCTCTAATCAGCGTGCCGTTACCGTGCTGCGCTGGCTCTATCGTTGGCCGCTGTTCATTCCATTCATTGTGGTCGGCCAGATATTGCGCACGTTTCTCGCTAAAAATGGCCTGATGAACAGCCTTCTGATTGAAAGCGGCATTCTCACGCCGCTTCAGGCAATGAGCTTTCTCGACTGGCGCGGCATCGTCATTGCCTTTGTCTGGAAACAGACGCCCTTCGTTACATTACTCCTTGCGGGGGCAATGGCATCGATTGATCGCAGTACGATTGAATCTGCGCGCAATCTCGGTGCTGGACGGCTGCGCATTTTGATCGAAATCGTGCTTCCACAAGTGCGCCCCACCTTGCTTGTTGGCTTGATCCTCAGCTTCGTCACCATGATGTCGGTACTTTCTGTGCCGCTGATGATCAATGCTCAATCTCCAACCATGATCACCGCTAATATGGCTTTCCGCATCAATGCTTATGGCGATTACGGCGTTGCCAATGCGCTCGGTACGATATCGCTCCTGATGACCAGTCTGGTTGCATGGATTTATCTCAGACAAACCATGAAGGAGCACGGCTGATGAGCACCGCACTCGACTGGCGCTGGATACCGCGCGGAATTCTGCTTGGTTTGCTGGCCTTTGCAATCTTCGGCCCACTTGCCAATCTGCTTCTCTGGGCTGTGGCTGAACGCTGGTATTTTCCGCATACCCTGCCTATTCAGTATGGCTTTTCCTTCTGGGCCAATGTGTTTTCGCCACGCGGCAACGCTCTTTCATCACTTGGAACAAGCGTCGTTATCGCAAGCCTTACTGTGGTTGTCTCTCTCGGTCTTGCCATCCCGGCTGGCTATGCACTGGCACGGCTGAAACTGCCATTTCGCGGGTTGATCTTGCTTATCCTGCTGATCCCACAGGCATTTCCGAATCTGCCGATCTACGTCAATATTGCGCAAATGTTCTATTCGCTGCGTTTAAACGGCACGATTACCGGCGTGGTTCTGGTTCATGTGACCCATGGCTTGGTCTATGCGGTGTGGATTGCAACAGCCGCTTTCTCCGCGATTGATCGCGAATTGGAAGAGGCCGCACGTTCCATGGGCGCTTCCGCCATGAAGACCTTCTTCCACATTACAATGCCAATTGCCGCACCCGGCCTGCTCGCCAGCGCTATCTTTGTGTTCCTTGAATCACTTGATGAATTCACCGGGACATATTTTGTGGGCGCGCCCGACATTACAACATTGCCGCTGATGCTTTATACAGCAAGCTCCGGTGGCAACTATCAGATAGCGTCGATCAGTGCGTTAATCCTTCTGGTGCCGTCCATTGCGTTCATGTTCGTGGTCGAGCGTTTTCTGCGCGCCGATGTTCTCTCGAAAGTGGGTCGATAACTATGGCCGACAAAGATCGTTTTCAGGACGAGCTTCCCGAAAACCAGCCGCGTTTCATCAGCGCGCATGAAGTTGCAGTGGAGGCTGGCGTCTCTCGTTCGGCGGTCTCTCGCACCTTTACGCCCGGAGCCAGCGTATCCCCCTCAACGCGTGAGAAAGTGCTGAAAGCAGCTGAAAAGCTCGGGTATCAGGTCAATGATCTTGCACGCGGTCTGCTTGCCAAGCGTAGCCGGATCGTCGGCATGATCGCAGCCGATCCGGCAAGTCCTTTTCGCTCACGCCAGATCGCGGCCCTATCACGTCGATTGACGGCGCGTGGCAGCGTGCCGGTGCTGATCCCAACCGGTCAGCACGGCGAGAATCTCTCCGCGGCCCACCAGACGCTTCTTCGTTATCGGGCCGAAGCGACTGTCGTTCTGTCTGGGATGCCGTCATCGTCGTTTGTCGAGTTGGCCCAGCGCAACGGTCATACGCTGATCGTTGTGGGCCGTAACGAAGATGGTCCTGACCATATCCGGATCAATAATAAACAAGCGGCGGAAACAGCTGTCGATGTGTTTGCCGCGCGCGGCATGAAAAGGCTCGGGCTTGTCACATCAAATGTTCGCAGCCCTAATCTGCTGGAACGCGAAGAAGCCTACGTCGCTCGCGCTAAAAATTTAGGCCTGGATGTTAGCGTACAGCGCGGAGAACTGACTGATTACGATGGCGGCTTTGCTGCAGCGTCGCTTCTTCTGAGTGAGCGCGACCGTGTTGAGGCAGTATTTTGCGTCAATGATCTGATGGCGTTTGGGCTGATAGATTGCGCACGCGACGTTTTTAATCTTTCAATTCCGGAAGACCTGTCGGTTATCGGATTTGATAATGTCACCGAAGCACGCTGGGGCGCATATCGTCTCACAACCTTCGACCAGAATGCCGAACGCCTGTCTGCTGAAATCATCCGTATGCTCGATGAACGACAAAGTGCACCCAACGAGCCGCCACAGATGGTGATGATCGACACTCCACTTATTTTGCGAGGCAGCGTGCGCCCGCTTAAAACGGAAAATTCTTCTAACGGAAGCAAACCCTGAATGTCCGATCATTCTATCTGGCTGCGCCCTGCGCATGATGATCTTGTTTTTCTTGAGAAAATCGTCCGGGATTTGAGCGGGCAATTTAACTCACCGATATTTGAGCCTCACGCAACGCTCGTACCGGATATGAATCGATCTGCAGAAGAGCTTCTTCCACAGGTGGTAAGCCTTGCAATCGGCCGCAAACCGTTTGAACTTTTGATTGAGGATGTAACGGGAAGCGAAGCCTATTTTCGCTCTTTCTACGCAGCGCTTGAAAAAGCACCGGCGCTGATGCGCCTGAAACAAGATTCGCTTGAAATATCCGGCGAGGCCAGCTTGCAGAGCTTCATGCCGCATGTCTCATTGGCTTATGGTGTTGAGGATACAACGCAGAAACAAACGGAAATGCAGCGGCTTGCCAAAAAGCTTTCAGGTAGAAAGCTGCGCTTCGACCGGCTGGTGATCGTGAGTTCATCAAGCGAGACGCCGATCGATGAATGGCACGTAAAGCACGAGATACAGCTTAAAGGATAAAAGCCAGCCACAAATATGTGGCTGGCTGGTTTTTAATCAAAGAGGACGCGGATGAGAGCGGTAGACTTTTTCAATGTCTGCCAGCACTTCTGCTGAAAGCGTCACTTCGCTTGCAGAAATGTCGATCTTCAGCTGTTCGACAGACGTGGCGCCGATAATGACAGATGTCATGAAAGGTCTCGAAGACGAGAACGCAATCGCCATCTGCGCAATATCGAGCCCATACTTCTTAGCAATATCGATGTAAGCGCGAATTGCCGGTTCCGAATAGGAATTATCACGCCAAAGGCCGCCATCTGTCACCGAAGCGCGTGATCCTTCGGGGATTTTTCCGCCTAGATATTTGCCGGTTAAAACACCTGCAGCAAGCGTTGAATAGGCAAGCAAACCAACTTGTTCAAACAGCGATACTTCTGCCATGTCATGATCAAATTCACGCTGCAGCAGACCATATTCATTCTGGATAGACGCCATACGTGGCAGATTGTGCTCTTCAGCAATCTTCAGCCATTGCATCGTACCCCAAGCCGTTTCGTTGGAAAGACCGACGTGACGAATCTTGCCTGCGCGAACCGCATCTTCAAGGCCGAGCAGAACATCATGAATCTGTTCACGTTCAGCCTTTGGGTCAACATGGGAGGGATCAAAACCCCAGCCCTGACCGAAATGATAATGCGGACGCGATGGCCAGTGAATCTGATAGAGGTCGATGTAATCGGTCTGCAGTCTCTTCAAGCTGTCGTTGACTGCCACAGTAACACTTGCGCGGCTTGGCTTTGCACCGCCACGAATCCACTCCTGGCGACCGCCCCCGGCGATCTTGCTGGCGAGAATAACGCGATCACGCTTACCAGACTTCTTGAACCAGTTGCCGATGTAGGTTTCAGTCTTGCCATAGCTTTCCGGGCTCATCGGAATAGCATAACCTTCAGCGGTATCGATAAAATTGACGCCGGCGTCGACAGCGAAATCAAGTTGCTGATGCGCGTCGTTTTCAGTGTTCTGTACGCCCCAGGTCATGGTGCCGAGACAGATTTCGGTAACATTGAGGCCTGTACGGCCCAAAGGTTTCATTTTCACGAGATTTTTCCGGATCGATTTGCCCGCAGAACGCGGATTTGACGGGGCTAAAGTCTTACCCCCGCTGTGCCGCGCCTGACAAGGCCGCTCGCTGAAAATTGAAAGCGATTAGAGAAACCGTTTTGCGGAATATGGTGCAGGATCAGTAAATGTATTCTCGCCAGTCATCAATTCGGCAAGCAGACGCCCGCTTGCCGGGCCAATCGTCAACCCATGATGAGCATGGCCAAAGTCAAACCATAGTCCCTTATGGCGCGGTGCAGGTCCAATAACCGGCCGCATATCCGGCAGGCACGGGCGCAAACCTAGCCATGGCTTGGATTCTACAGGCGTACCCAGTTGCGGCAAAAGACGTCGTGCAACTTTCTCAGCACGTTTAAGCTGAATGAAATTGGCAGGCGCATCGGGTGAAGCGAACTCTATGCCGGTTGAAAGTCGAACACCCTGCACCATAGGCGCTAGTACATAGCCTGCTTCTTCATCAACAACCGTATGACCGAGCCGCACATCATCCTGCATTTCAAAATGCATATGATGACCACGCTTGATACCGAGCGGGATTGAGTAACCAAACTTCTTGAAGATCAATCCGGATTGCGGTCCGAGAGCCACCACCACATCGCGCGCAATTATCGGGCCTTCTTCAGTCGTTACCTGCCAGCCATCGCCATTTTCAACGAGTGAAGCTGCATCTCCATGAACAAATGTGCCCCCATTCGCGCGGAAAAGATCAGCGTAAGCTTCAACCAAACCACCCGGATTGACGATTGTTTTTGGGTCAAGCCAGTGAATCCCGCCCGCAACATCGCCAAGCGTCGTTTCCCGTTGTTTCAGCGACGCTGAATCCAGGACATCATAGGCTAGATTAAACTGCTGCAATTGCGGCAAGCGTTGCACGGCAGCGTTGAAAGCTGCTTCGTTGCGAAAAACTTCGATCCAGCCCTGCGCACGTACGAGTCGTTCGCAGCCAGCTTGGGCAATAAGCGCATCATGCTCGCGAACACTTGCTTCGACCAATGGCAACATAGCGTTTGTCGCAATTTTCAGGCGCTCTGGCGAAGATTCGCGCCAATATTGGAACAGCCAGCGGGCCATTCGCGATACATAAAACGGGTCATATCGCACATCTGAACGGCGATTCAGGCCGTAACGCAACAGCGTCCAGAAACCTTGCGGAAACGAATATGGAATGACACTTGAACGCTCAATAAGACCGGCATTACCGAAACTCGTGCCCTGCCCCGGCTCACCACGATCAATCAGCGTAACCGACCGCCCTCGCGCTTGCAGGTGAAGTGCAGCCGAAACCCCAACGATACCCGCGCCCAATACAATGACGTCTTGTTTCTGCATGGTATTCCCGCCAATTCCATGAAGTGAAAGAGCGCGCTGATCGATTTTCAGCGCGCTCCCGCATACAGCAAAGAGTGGAGACTTTTACAAGTCACATATCTTCGATCAGTAAATGTCGAAGTCGAAATATTTCTTCACGATGGTCGCATAGGTGCCGTCATCGCGAATTTTTTTGATAGCTGCGTTGAACTGTTCACGCAGGTCGTTGTCGTCCTTACGCAGTGCAATGGCTGTATCTGTTTGTGTGCCAGGCACATCGCCAATCAGCTTACAGCAATCAGCACCGTCACCCTTGATCCAGTCGGAAATCGGGAACTTGTCTGAAATCACTGCATCAAGACGACCGCTTTTAAGATCGGCATTGGCTTCATCGGCTGTTGGATAGAGTTTTACGTCTGCTCCAGCTTTGCCATAGACATCTTCCGCATAAGTGCCCTGTGTGGTTGATCCCTGCGCGCCTATTGATTTACCTTTGAAAGCGTCAGCATCGAGCGCTGTAATCGGGCTGTCTTTCGGAACCGCAACAGACAGTGGTGTGGAATAATATTTATCGGTAAAGGATACCTGCTTCTGGCGTTCTTCCGTCACACTCATCGACGCGATAACGGCATCAAACTTATTGGTCTGAAGACCCGGAATCATGCCGTCCCAGTCATTGGCAATGATGGTGCATTTGGCTTCCATCGCTTTGCAGAGCGCATTGGCGATATCAACATCCAGTCCCTGCAAAGAACCATCAGCCGCAACAAAATTGAAGGGCGGATAAGCACCTTCAGTTGCGATCTTGATTTCTTTCCATTCTTTGGCTTGCGCTGGAAGTGCAGCGATAATGGAGGCCACGCCTGCGAACAGGATTGATTTCAACATAATATTCCCCTTGACCGTTGTTATGGTTCTGTTTTGCAGGTTTCCCGCCCGCAATATTATGCATTGAATGAAGCACTGAGCGCCGCCAGTTTCAAGTTAAACATTTGGCGGCGCTCATAAATTCTATCAATAAATATCGAAGTCGAAATACTTCTTGCGGATTGTCTCGTAAGTACCGTCGTCACGGATCTTTTTGATTGCAGCGTTAAACTGCTCACGCAGATCATCGTCACCCTTACGCAGAGCAACAGCGATCTTGGTTTCAGAACCCGGAATATCGCCAAGGAACTTGCAGCAATCAGCGCCCTGCTTCTTCAGCCAGTCGGCAGCAAGGAACTTGTCAGCAGCAATAGCATCAAGGCGACCACTTTCAAGATCAGCATTAGCTTCGTCAGCCGTCGGATAAAGCTTCACATCCGCGCCCGCTTTGCCATAAACGTCATCGGCATAGTTGCCCTGCGTTGTGCCAGCCTGCGCGCCTACAGTCTTGCCATCGAACGCTGAAGGCTCAAGCGAGGCGATGTCGGTGTCTTTCGGTACAACGACTGCCAGTGGCGTCGTGTAATAGCGCTCTGAGAAAGCAACCTGCTGCTCACGCTCTGGCGTAATGGCCATGGATGCAATGACTGCATCAAACTTGTTTGCCTGCAAGCCGGGGATCATACCATCCCAGTCATTTGCAACGACTGTGCACTTTGCTTCCATTGCTTCGCAAACTGCATTGGCAATGTCGATGTCGAAACCAACGAGCTTGCCGTCTGGCGACATATAATTGAAGGGTGGATAAGCACCTTCACTGGCGATACGGATTTCTTTCCATTCCTTTGCCTGCACAGGCATGGCAAGGACGACGGAGGCCAGACCGGCCAGCAAAATTGTTTTAAACATCGCTTCCCTATTCCACTTGTTAGACACGGGCTTTTTATGAAGTCCACAGTTCGGATTGCCCGCAAAGCCGAACAAATTCAATTGCAACTTTGGTCATATCAAAACGCAAAATAACCCGCTGCGCGTTTAGCGCAACGGGTCTGATATGGCCTCAACGGTGCTTTCAGGCAACGAGACGCGTCGAATGATCGTCCTGTGCATAGGCTTTGCCGAAGCGGTTTGCGAGGAATGCATCAAGCGTGATGTCTTCCTGACGAACAAAGCCCTTCTGTGCAATTTCGCCCTTAGCAAGCATGTCGAGCACGGCGCAGATTGCCGATGCTGTCGTGATCTGGATGCCCGAACGAACGATCTTGCCGACCTGATTGGCATAAACCTTGTTCGCATAGGTTTCCTGAACCAGACGGCCGTTTTTGGTACCCGAAACAGTTACGAAAATGACGATAACGTCCTGAAGCGTGCTTGGCAGAGCGTTTTCAAAGATGTCTTTGAGCACTTCGCGACGATGACGCAGGCCAAGATCGTTAAGCAGTGCCTTCATCAGCGCTACGTGACCTGGATAACGGATCGTGCGGTAGTTGAGCGTGCGAACTTTGCCTTCGAGCGTGTCGCAAAGTGTGCCGAGACCGCCCGAAGTGTTGAATGCTTCATAGGTTACGCCGTCGAGCGAGAATTCTTCACGCTCTTCAAGAGCTGGGACCTTGGTCAGCTTGCCGTTTACGATGGCTTCACATGGCTCGATATATTCATTGATCAGCCCATCTGTGCTCCAGGTTAGGTTGTAGTTGAGAGCATTTGATGGGAACTCCGGCAGAGCGCCAACGCGCATACGCACGTTTTCGAGCGTGTCAAAGCGCTTTGCGAGATCGTAAGCAACGATCGAGATGAAGCCTGGAGCCAGACCACATTGCGGAATGAATGCAGTCTTTGCATCTTGTGCCAATTCCATGACGCGCTTGGTGCTGGCCACGTCTTCGGTAAGATCGAGGTAATGCACGCCAGTCTTGGCTGCAGCTTCTGCGATCAGTGTGGTGAGCTGGAATGGAGCAGCGCTCAGAACTGCAAATTTGCCAGTGAGAACGGCTTCAAGAGCCTTAGCATCTGCAATGTCGAGAGCCTGTGTCTTGACTTCCGCACCGGTATCCAGCGCGTCGAGCTGTGCCTGCGAACGGTCAACAACCGTCACAGCATAATCACCCGTCGAAGCGAGAAGATCGGCAATGGTCGCGCCAATTTTGCCCGCGCCTACAACAACGATCTCTTTCATGTCTTTTCCCCTATAAGTCTGTTTGGGTAATGCAATTTCGATAAATAAAGAATCTCACAAATTTCGGCGAAAAGAAGCATTTAAACTGACGATTTCACGTTGTTTGTTTGTGCGATATGACGTATCTAATATGCATTATGACGACAAATGCTGACCTGACCCTTATAGCCCTGCTGCGCGAAAACGCCCGCGCCTCAACCGCCGACCTTGCAAGAAGGCTCGGCGTGTCACGCACGACCGTACAAAGCAGGCTGGAAAAGCTGGAAAAGCGCGGTGTAATCGAAGGCTATACCGTTCGAATCGCTCCTGAATTTGAACGCGATCTGGTGCGTGCGCATGTGCTGGTGACAGCGTTGCCGAAGTTCGCGCCAAAGGTTGAAACAGCACTTCGCAGCATCATGGCTGTCCGAACGCTTCACTCGGTCAGCGGCCATTTCGATATGATTGTCGTGGTCGAAGCGCCGTCAATTCAGGAACTGGACATTGTTCTCGATAAGATTGGTGCGCTCGAAGGTGTCGAACGCACCATGTCTTCTATCATTCTGTCGACGCGGATTGATCGATAGTCAGTTCTTCGAACTGCCTTCCCAACCTGCATAAAACACACCGGGCTGCTTCTCCATGAAATGCGTAACGGCGTCGATTTCCTCCGGGGCAATCGATGTGCTGACGAGGGTTGCCAAAATTTCGACAGTCTCGGCGTTACGATCCGTGATTTCGACATCTCCGACTGGGTATTTCGCCTCGTCCAGCTTCTCGACTAGCAATTCGCGCATTTCTTCCATGGCCTGATGAGACGCAATCACACGCACCTCATAGGTCTGCTCTAACGCCTGCTCATCAATTGGAATACGGTTGATGAGATTAACGAGCGGTCGCAATAACGTATTTCCCAGCAAAACGTATAGGGTCAGAAGTGCAGCTTCCGCCAGCATGTCTGTGCCTGCGCAGGCACCAACGGCTGCTGAGCACCAGAGCGTCGCAGCTGTGTTCAGCCCACGGACGTTCATGCCCTCTTTCATTATCACGCCGGCGCCCAGAAACCCGACGCCAGAAACGACATAAGCGATAACACGCAACGCCTCGGCGCTACCTGCAAGACGCGCAGCCAGATCAACGAAAGCAGCTGCCCCCAGCGCAACAAGCGCGTTGGTACGCAATCCAGCAGTTCTCTGGCGATATTGACGTTCGGCGCCGATCATCGTGCCAAAGATAAACGCGGCGGTGAAGCTCACCGCCGTGTCGAGGAATGGATAAAGATCAAAGGTATTCAAAAACTGCATGGTCAAAAATCCGATTTATGCCAGTGCGTTAGCAGATCAGATTAATGCAATTATGACGATAATGTCAGTCTGCTCAGTTGCCAACAAATTCAAATTTGTCGACATCGACTAGTCCGCGATCCGTTATCTTCAGATGTGGGATAACTGGCAACGCAACAAAAGCCAGCTGCAGAAACGGTTCTTCCAATACTGAACCGAGCTCTTCAGCTGCATGGCGAAGCGCACGTAGTTGCTCTCTGACGGTTTCGTAAGGTTCAACGCTCATCAGTCCGGCAATAGGCAGAGGCATTTCCGCAAGCACTTTGCCATCGCGTACAACGACAAATCCGCCTTCGATTTCGCCCAAGCGGTTGGCCGCAGCTGCAATGTCTTCATCCGAAACACCGACCACACAGATATTGTGGCTGTCGTGGCTGACGGTTGAAGCAATAGCTCCGGCTTTAAGGCCAAAACCATGCACGAAGCCGGTGGCGATGTTGCCATTTTTACCATGTCTCTCAACGACCGCGATTTTGACCACATCGCGCTCAAGATCGGGTTCCACACCATGCGGACCAACTTTAAGATCAAACTCCAGGCTTTCCGTGATGATCTTTCCCGGAATAATGCCAATTGCACGCGTTTTGCCGCTGTTGGATTGTGATCTGAAGCTTGATGCACTGACAGTGGGCGCTTTCACGCTGTTGCGTCCGACTTCCGCAACTGATCCACGTGTTGAGAACAGTTCTTCCGAAACCACCCTGCCCGCAGACAGAACGATTTCAGCATTGCAGCCTTCAAGACTGTCGACGACCACGAGATCGGCGCGCTGCCCCGGCGCAACAAGTCCGCGATCAAACAGCCCGAAAGCGCGCGCTGCCGAAACACTTGCCGCGCGATAAATCGCCAGCGGCTCTACGCCTCCAGCAATTGCCGTGCGGATGAGATAATCAAGATGGCCCTGATCAGCGATATCGAGAGGATTGCGATCATCCGTGCAAAGCGCCAGAAACTGCGAGTGCCGTTCAGTGATGATCGGCATCAAAGCATGCAGGTCTTTGGAAACCGAGCCTTCACGCACCAGCACATGCATACCCTTGCGCATCTTTTCCAGCGCTTCTTCGGCACTGGTCGCTTCATGCTCGGTGCGAATACCGGCAGAAATATAGCCATTCAGATCCAGCCCACGCAGAAGCGGCGCATGACCGTCAATATGACGTCCCTGAAAAGCCTTGAGCTTTGCCATGCATTCAGGGTCTTTTGAAAGCACGCCGGGGAAATTCATGAACTCAGCAAGGCCGATGACCTTCGGATGATCGGCAAAGGGCAGCAGATCATCGATCAGCAGTTCGGCACCGGATGTTTCCATGTGGGTCGCAGGTACACAGCTTGAAAGCTGCACCCGAATATCCATGATCGTTTCAAGCGAGCTATCGAGGAAATATTGCAGGCCTTCTACGCCGAGAACATTGGCAATCTCATGTGGATCGCAAATGACCGTTGTGACGCCCTGTGGCAGCACACAACGATCAAATTCATGCGGTGTCACATTGGACGATTCAATATGGAGATGCGTATCGATAAAACCCGGCACAACAATGCGACCGGAAATATCAATTTGCCTCTTACCCTGATACGTGCCGAACGTTCCCACAATACGATCACCGCTAATCGCAATGTCGCTTTCAACCAGTTCGCCGGTTACAAGATCGAAGAAGCGGCCACCTTTCAACACGATATCGGCAGGCTCACGACCGGCACCCTGATCGATCATCTGTTCAAGCATTGGCTCACTCCATTCAAATCATTTTCGGAATCAATTTCCCGAAAATAACATAATGAAGCGGTTTCAACGCTGATATTCAATCATGCGGCTGCGGTTGAGTACCAATTCAAGCCTGTTGTCGCCAAGCATATGGACGCAAATGCGCTTGTTCCATGGACCATCCCGCAACGTGAACAAAGCTCTGCCATTACCGAGATCTTCAAGCGGCATAAGCTGACGCGTAGGTCCGATACCCATAATGATATGGCCGTTATCGATAGTGAAAGATGCACCATAAAGAGGAGCGCTCCAGTGACCGTCAAACTCTTTATTGACTGGTCTCGCCTGAACTGGAAGCAACTCTCGCTTCACATGGCCGATTTCGCCTTGAAGCACCTCACCGTCCCAGCGCAATTTCATTGGCGAGGATGGCGATAATGAAGAGGCCCAGTCTTCTCCTATATTGTAGAGCCGATCTTCAGCGCCAAGATAATTGGCAACACCGCCACGCATCTCAAGCCAGAATGGACCTGCATCGGCGACATATAATCCATCAGGGATAGCTGTCGTCATTTCAGGAAGCGACAGCCCGTTGAGAGCAGCCATGCAGTCACGGGCAATCTTATATGTATCAGCATCTTCTCGATTACAGACAACAATCATGCCTGTTTTGTCTGCGGGGTCGAGAAGAAAATAACTTTTATAGCCGGGATGCGATCCACCATGGCCGACGAAGCGCTTGCCATTGATTTCGTTCCACCGCAGGCCAAGGCTATAGCCTGTCGGGCGACCGTCGCTCAAAAAGTGTTCCGCTGAAAGCGTCGAAAGCAACCCACTAAATGCACCTTCACCTTTAAGTAGCGCTTGCGCCCAGTTGGTGAGAGCCATTCCACTACCTGCAAGGCTGCCCGATGCTGATAGATGCAAGCCTGCCGAACTTTCCTGCCATTTATCTCCGTTTTTCCAATAGCCGGGAACAAGCCCTTTAACCGGGTCGGCCCAGACATCTGGAACTTCAAGGGAAGTGTTCAGCACCGCATTGATTTCAGATTTCACGAAGTCGTTGAAACTCAGTCCTTTGCGCTCCAGTGCTGCTTCAACCAACCTATATCCCGTATTCGAATAGGAGATCTCACTGCCAGCACTGAAGTTCAGCCGCGTCATCGACGACAGAAAGTCGATAAGGCTATCCGCGTCCGTATGCGTGTAGACCGATAAGCCCAATAAGGTCAGACTTTCGCGCACATCGGGCAGACCTGATGTCATATCAAGTGCGCGTCCGACGGAAACATCTGCCAGTGGGTTTTGCAGTTCTGGAAGGTGATCGCCAAGCCTGTCATTCAGACTGATTACATCAGCATGACGCAACACCATGGCGCAAAACACATGCTTGGTGATGGATGCATAACGAACGACCGTATTGGCCGTAAAAGGCGTGCCGGACGGCAGGCTTTCCAAACCACCTGCATAGGCGAACTTAACGCCATGGGCGTCAAATCCGATGATTACCCCGCCGGGTTCATTCTTGCTCCACGTTCTGGAAAAAACTTTTGCAGATAAAGACGCTGCATTCCAGTCAGCATGAATGGGCATGGAAACTCCGTCAGGCGGTTCATGGAACCTTGGCGGCTCCATGTATGCGAATGTCATAATGTACGTTTGCGTAGATTGCCTGAAGATTAAGTGAAAACTCCGGCAGCGTCGCAAAATCGACAGCAGATAATTCGGATTCTTTCTCCCGCGCAAGCCCCTGAGAATATTGAATTTTATGGGTTACTTTTAATAGTGCCTTAAATACATTATCGCTTATGTAATTGGCAACGCCATAAATGGCGGCTTTGTGAGGCGGCTAACGACATACCTCCATTGACTTCTTCTCGTCAGAGACTGCTTGGCAAGCTATCCACATCTTCTCCCCAATATTTATCGATTCTTTTTCGTTTTTTTTCCTTTTAACCATTAACATTTTCGAATTTATTCTATTATTGCGAGTGAGAAGTTGATCCCGAGCAAAATTGCAGTCATAAAAGTGTAATAACCATAATGCAGGTTCCGGCACCTCGAGCGGTAAATTCGCTCTTGATGTTTACGTAACCTCATTTCCGAGGAGGAAATATGCTTACCCGTCTGATCACGACTTCAGCGCTCACTGGCGCTCTTGCTCTCACCATTGGTTCACAGGCTTTCGCTCAGACGGAGCTAAGCTGGTGGCACGGTATGACTGGCGCCAACAACGAAATGATCATTGAACTTACAAAAGAGTTCAATGAAAGCCAGAGCGATTATAAGATCGTTCCTGTTTACAAGGGTAGCTATCCTGAAACGTTGAACGCAGGCATTGCTGCATTCCGTTCCAAGCAGCCGCCAGCGATCATTCAAGTTTTCGACGCTGGTAGCGGTGTCATGATGGCTGCCGAAGGCGCTATGGTTCCAGCTGCAGACGTGCTTGAAAAGGGTGGATTCAAGTTCGACAAGTCGCAGTATCTGCCAGGCATTGTTGCTTATTATTCGAAGCCAGACGGCACGATGCTGTCGTTCCCATACAACTCGTCTTCGCCGATCCTTTATTATAATAAGGACGCATTCAAGAAGGCTGGTCTTGACGAAAACAACCCGCCAAAGACCTGGCCGGAAGTTTTTGAAGCAGCCAAGAAGATCAAGTCGAGCGGCGCTTCTGCTTGCGGCTTTACCTCGACATGGCTCACATGGATTCAGACTGAAAACTTTGCCGCATGGAACAATGTTTCCTATGGCACCAATGAAAACGGTCTTGGCGGCACCAACGTCGAACTCAAGATCAACGAGCCGCTCTTCGTTGAGCATTTCCAGGCAATTGCCGATCTCGCCAAGGATGGCACCTTCCGTTATGGCGGTCGTACATCTGAAGCCAAGCAGCTTTTCACCTCCGGTGAATGCGCAATCCTGACGGAATCGTCGGGTGGTCTTGGTGACGTTATTAAATCTGGCCTTAACTACGGTATCGGTCAGCTTCCTTATTATGAAGGCCATGGCCCTCAGAACACAATTCCGGGCGGCGCCAGTCTCTGGGTGTTTGCTGGTCTCAGCGATGACCAGTACAAAGGCATTGCGCAGTTCTTCAACTTCCTTTCGCAGACCAAAATTCAGCAGAAGCTGCATGAAAAGTCCGGCTACCTGCCTGTGACTATGGCCGCCTATGAAGCAACCAAGAACTCGGACTTCTATGAAAAGAACCCGGGTCGCGAAACGCCAATCCTTCAGATGATGGGCAAGGCACCAACGGAAAACTCCAAGGGTGTGCGTCTCGTCAACCTGCCACAGGTTCGTGATATTCTGAATGAAGAATTCGAAGCCATGCTCGGCGGCAAGCAGGATGCAAAGACTGCTCTCGATAACGCTGTAAAACGCGCGAACGAAGCGATTGCTGCAGCTCAATAATCTGATGAACTAAAGCGTGCCGCCTGCCCTAAGGGCTTGGCGGCATTGCTATCCGCAAGGAAACTCCCCGTGCAGAAAGTCACGTTTCCAAATAAAATCTTACCCTACTTCCTGCTGGCACCGCAGATCATATTGACTGTGATCTTCTTCTTCTGGCCAGCAAGTCAGGCGATTTATCAGTCCTTCATGCGTGAAGACGCATTCGGGCTGAAATCTACATTTGTCGGGTTAGCCAATTTTACCAATGTGCTATCCGACTCCAATTATCTGCATTCCGTTCAGGTTACGATTGTCTTCAATCTTCTGACCGCTTTTGTTGCCATGGGCGCAGCCTTGTTGCTTGCAACTGCTGCCGACCGTGTCATTCGCGGCAAGACATTCTACCGTACCCTGCTGATCTGGCCTTATGCCGTAGCGCCTGCCGTTGCAGGTATGTTGTGGTTATTCATGTTCAATCCTGCCATGGGCACGCTTGCCTATCTGCTTCGCAGCAGCGGCTTTGCATGGGACCCATTGCTCAATGGCAATCAAGCCATGGCCATGATCGTAGGTGCTGCGGCCTGGAAACAGATTTCCTACAATTTCCTGTTCTTCGTTGCTGGACTTCAGGCAATTCCGAAATCGCTTATTGAAGCAGCGGCCATTGATGGCGCGCGCGGCGCGCGGCGTTTCTGGTCGATCGTATTCCCGCTTCTGGCACCAACCACATTCTTCCTGCTGGTGGTCAATACGGTTTACGCGTTCTTCGATACGTTCGGCATTATCCATGCTGTAACCGGCGGCGGCCCTGCCAAAGCCACTGAAACCCTGGTCTACAAGGTTTATAACGACGGCTTCGTCAATCTTAACCTCGGCTCCTCCTCGGCGCAGTCGGTTATTCTGATGATTATCGTGATCGCCCTGACCGCATTCCAGTTCCGCTTCATTGAGAAGCGCGTGCATTATTCGTGAGTGAGGCGACCATGATTGAAAAACGCCCAGTCTCAAATCTGTTAGGCCATCTGATCCTCATTATCGGGATCATCGTGGTTGCCTTTCCGATCTATTATACCTTTGTCGCTTCGACACTTACGTCTGGCGATATTATTCGCCCGCCAATCCAGCTTCTGCCCGGTGGGCATATGATGGAGAATTATGGCGACGCCATTTTCGGTGGCGTTGAGCGTGTGGTTGGCGTGAGCCTCGAACGTCTCCTGTGGAACTCGTTCGTTGTTGCGATGTTGATCGCAGTCGGCAAGATTATCATTTCTTTTATGTCGGCTTTCGCGATTGTGTTTTTCCGCTTTCCGTTCCGCATGTTCTTCTTCTGGATGATCTTCGTCACGCTCATGCTGCCGGTCGAAGTGCGTATCCTGCCGACCTATAAGGTTATCGTCGATCTTGGTATGATCGATACCTATGCAGGTCTCACGCTACCGCTTATGGCATCGGCGACAGCGACGTTCCTCTTCCGTCAGTTCTTTCTCACCATTCCGGGTGAGCTGGTAGAAGCAGCACGCATCGACAATGCAGGGCCATTCCGCTTCATGCGCGACATCCTGCTTCCGCTGTCGAAGACGAATATCGCTGCCCTCTTCGTCATTCTCTTCATTTATGGCTGGACCCAGTATCTTTGGCCGCTGCTCGTTACCAACGATGCGAAAATGAACACCATCATCATCGGCTTGCGTCGTATGGTGGATTTCGCTGATGCTTCCACACCGTGGAACTACGTCATGGTAACGGCCATTCTGGCTATCATACCGCCGATCCTCGTTGTTGTGCTAATGCAGCGCTGGTTCGTCAAAGGTCTCGTGGAAACGGAAAAATAATGAGCAAGATCATTCTTGATAATGTCCGCAAGAACTATGGCGGCGGTATTGAAGTCATCAAAGGCGTTTCGCTGGAGATCAAGGACGGTGAATTCGTCGTTCTGGTTGGTCCATCCGGCTGCGGCAAGTCCACGCTTCTGCGCATGATTGCAGGCCTTGAAGGCATCACTGCTGGCACAATTTCTATTGGAGACCGCGTTGTAAACGATGTGGAACCAGCAGAACGCGACATCGCAATGGTGTTTCAGAACTATGCGCTCTACCCGCATATGTCAGTTCGCGATAACCTCGCCTATGGCTTGAAGAACCGTAAAACGCCAAAGGACGAGATCGAGCGCCGCATCGCCAAGGCTGCGAAGGCGCTTGAAATCGAGCAGTTCCTTGATCGCAAGCCCCGTCAGCTTTCTGGTGGCCAGCGTCAGCGCGTTGCTATGGGGCGCGCTATCGTGCGCGAACCGGCTGCATTCCTTTTTGATGAACCATTGTCGAACCTTGATGCGAAGCTTCGCGTGCAGATGCGTGTTGAAATAAAACGCCTACAGCGTTCGCTTGGAACAACCAGCGTTTATGTGACTCACGACCAGATGGAAGCCATGACCATGGCAGACCGTCTAGTGGTGCTGAACGCCGGCAATATCGAACAGGTTGGCACGCCAATCGAACTTTACGAAAAGCCAGCTTCGACCTTTGTTGCGACCTTCATCGGCTCACCGTCCATGAACCTTCTGGAAAGCGGCGAGAAGAACCTTTGGCAGCCGGGCAAGGCTGTAACGCTTCCTTCGGACAAATACACGTTCGGCGTGCGTCCGGAAGATATTCGCATCATCGAGAACGGTGAACCGGAAGCCGACGGATTCAATGCAGAAGTTCGCATCGAAGCCATCGAACTCGTTGGTGCTGAAAGCTATATCCATAGTTCACTCACTGACGGCAAGCCGCTGATCTTCCGCGTTCAGGGCCGTTCTGAACATACGATTGATGAAGTTGTGAAGATTGGTGCGTCGGCAAAAGACGTTCATATTTTTGGTGCCGACGGTCGTCGCCCAGGCAACTAATTTCAACATTGGGCGTTCAGGATTCTGAGCGCCCAATGCATTAGAATTCGATTTACAGCGGTTCAGTTAAGGATGAATCGTTGAAACCGCTGTAACTGTTTGTTTTTACGCATTATCCTACGCAAAACCGCTTCGCACTTTTGCTGGAAATGCTATAATTATCCGTTTTCGTTTTCTTTGTTATGCGCTACAAAAAGTAGAATATTTTTCTCTTTCTGAGGAATGCGCATTACATGACCCATCAGCAGATACTGTCCTTCGCAGTGATTATTCTCATGATGGGGGCATTTATCTGGGGCAAATTTCGCTACGATATTGTGGCTCTTTGTTCGCTGCTGCTGGCTGTTGCAGTTGGTGTCGTCCCTTTCGATCAGGCATTTACCGGTTTCAGCGATGATATCGTTATTATTGTCGGCAGTGCTCTGATTGTAAGTGCTGGGGTCGCCCGTTCGGGTCTGATGCAGGAAGCCGTGCAACGATTCCTGCCAGATATAAACAGCGTGCGATTGCAGCTCGCGGTACTGGTTGCCATTGTGACCGTTCTATCCGCATTCGTGAAAAATGTCGGCGCGCTCGCGATCATGATCCCGGTTGCCTTTCAGTTTGCCCGACGCTCCAACGTCTCACCTTCTACCTTTCTGATGCCGATGGCATTTGGTGCACTCCTTGGTGGCCTGATGACGCAAGTGGGTACCTCGCCCAATATCGTCGTTTCTCGAATAAGAGGTGAAATGGTTGGCGAGCCATTCACAATGTTCGACTTCACGCCAGTCGGCGCGGTTCTGGCAGCGGTAGGCCTTGTTTATCTGGTTACGTTTTATTGGCTGGTTCCGCAGCGCACGCGTGAAAACATTTCGCTTGATGAAGCCATCAAGATCAAGAATTATGCTTCAGAAGCAAGCGTGCTTGGCAACTCTACCATCGTCGGCAAGCGCATCAGCGATCTCATCAAGCCCGCCGAGGGCGAAGCTATGGTGACGTCGATCATTCGCAAAAACAGCCGCATCACTCCCTTGCCCGATACTGTGATTGTCGAGAACGATATAGTTCTGCTCGAAGGTGATCCCAAAGCACTGGATACGGTCGTCAGCTCTGGCAAGCTTACCCTGTCCAAGAACCGCAACCCATCAGAAACGAGCGGCTCAACAGAAATCGAAACTGTTGAAGCTGTGATTGGAACCAATTCCCGCCTCGTCGGCCTCAATGCGCAACAGCTTGATCTTTACGCCCGCTATGAGGTCAATCTGCTGGCGGTCAGTCGTCCCGGCCAGCGCATTTCCGAACGTCTTAGTGAAGTGCGTCTGAGTTTTGGCGATGTTGTGGTTCTGCAGGGCAGGCAGGCAAGCCTTTCAAACTTTCTGACAGAATTTGAACTACTGCCATTGGCTCGCCGCAAGTTGATGCTTGGCAGTGTGAGGCGCGGGCTTATCCCGCTTGCAATCCTGATTGCAGCGATTGGCGCTACCGCGCTCAGTCTTGTTCCCGTTGCCGTCGCATTCTTTGCTGCAGCAGTTGCGATGCTGCTTTTCAAGGTCATACCGATCAATGAGGTCTATGACGAGATTGACGGGCCTATTCTGGTGATGCTCGCAGCGCTTATCCCGGTATCCGATGCTTTAAGAACAACGGGTGGCACTGAACTGATTGCCGAAGGCTTGGCCAGTATCGGTCACCAGCTACCACCAGCTGGTGCACTGGCGCTTATTCTGGTTACGGCCATGATGGTTACGCCGTTTCTCAATAATGCGGCAACTGTGCTGGTGATGGCTCCGATTGCGACAAGCTTTGCCTCTGGCCTTGGTTTTAAACCGGAAGCTTTCCTTATGGCCGTGGCAATTGGTGCGGGTTGCGATTTCCTCACACCAATCGGACACCAGTGCAATACACTTGTGATGGGACCAGGCGGCTACAAGTTCAGTGATTATCCGAGACTTGGATTGCCACTATCAATCATTATCGCGCTTGTGACTGTGCCTGCACTGATGTTCTTCTGGCCTCTAAGATAGCTCAGCCTTCGCAGAGCGGAGCCACTCAAGGCTTTCTGCGACGATTTTCTCGATCGGATCGACAACATCCACGCGGAACACCAAAGGTTCACCAACCGGGCTTTCCAGCGTGGCAAGCTGGCTTTCCAGCATTGTTACCGGCATAAAATGGCCAGTACGATGCCCCATATGTTCATGCAGAACTTCAAAGCTTCCATCAAGAAACACGAAAGCCAGTTGCCCACCAACCGCTGCACGCAAGCAATCCCGATAGCTCTTTTTCAGCGATGAACATGAAACAATAAGCCCCTGCTCTGCAACGGCCATTCGCTCGCCGATTTTATCAAGCCACGGCCACCGGTCTTCATCCTGCAAAGGAATGCCGGACGCCATTTTATCGACGTTGGATTTTGGGTGAAGACTGTCCCCCTCCAGAAAGGGCAGATTAAGAGCTTCTGCCAGCTTTTCGCCAACCGTCGATTTTCCAGACCCGGACACACCCATAACGATGATATGCAAATTCATTGTCCTTAAAATGTTTCGAGCTTGAGATTGACGCGGCTGGCTGCACCCACGACGTGCTGGCGCATGACTTCGCGTGCTTTGAGAGGATCACGCACCGCAATCGCATCACGGATCGCCTGATGTTCCGCGATCGTGATTTCGACGATCTCTTCAAGCACAGCACGCGCGCGTGCAGCACGTATTGCCTGACTGATACGCTCCGCTATGAAACCGAGCACAAGCGGGAAATATTCATTATGCGTGGCAGCTGCGAGCGCCCGGTGAAAAGCGAGATCCGCAGCGATCCCCTCATCCGTCCACTTTTCTCGGCCAGTCATTTCAGCGAGAGCTTCGTCTAGCCTGCTCATGTCTTCGGCTGTGTGATGCACAGCGGCGAGGCCTGCGGCTTCAATCTCCAGCGCCATACGAAGCTGAAACAGGCTTTGAAAATGATCCCGGTCAGCGAGTGTTTCCGGTTCAATGCGGATCGCTTGGCGACGGTCGGGTTCGGTGACGAATGCACCAACACCCTGACGCGTTTCGATCAATCCTTCATTACGCAACTGGGCAATCGCTTCACGGATGACCGAACGGCTAACGCCGAAGCTCTGTGCAAGATTGTGTTCGGTCGGCAGTTTTTGCCCCGGCCGAAAACTGCCTTCAGTTATCTGTCGCACAATCTCTGAAGCAATACGGGCCGGAAGTTGCTCGTTGCGCCTGATTTCACCGAACACGTTCCGCTTCTCCCTCTGTATTCCTTAGATCTGATTTGTCGTCAGTCCTGAACCAAGTCAAGCGAAAGCTGACATCCGGGATTCATGATCGCATCTGGATCAAGAGCATGTTTAAGCCTTGATAGAAGAGCTTTTCTCACAGGATCAAGCCGCTTTTCGAAATCATCGCGCTTCAAACGCCCAATGCCGTGTTCGGCACTGATACTGCCAGCATAGCGATCAAGAACTGCGTTAATCGTCTCTTTAGCGAGTTTGATTTTCTTATCCTTGATTGCGAGATCGAGGTCGTTTGGCGGGATGACATTAAGATGCACATTGCCGTCACCAACATGACCATAAGAAATCGCAAGACACTCTGGCAGGACTGCAGCAAGTTCTGCCTCTGCCTCCGCTACGAATGTTGCGAGCTTTGATAAGGGTACAGAGATATCGGTGCGAAGGTGTTTACCACGCAGCGCCTGACCTTCATTCATTCCTTCACGAAATTGCCAAAGGTTTTGCGCTTGTGCACGCGACGAAGCGATGGTGCCATCAATCACAAGACCGCTTTCCAATGCTTCGCTCAAAAATGCTTCCATCAAGGCCGCAGTATCGACCAGACCCGAGCCTGAAATCTCCATCAACACATAAGCGGGATATTGCCCCAATGGAGCAACGAGATCCGGAATGGCCTCTTGTGCAAGGGTAAATGCCATCGGCGGCATGAATTCAAAGGCGGACATCAAATCGCAGCACTGAACGCGCGCGCGACGATAAAGCGCAATCGCATCTTCGAGCGAATTGAGCCCAAGCATCGCGGTTTCGACTTTGTCGGGCAAAGGCATCAGTTTGATTGCAACAGCTGTAACAATACCGAAAATGCCTTCTGCACCGATAAACAGCTGCTTGAGATCAATACCGCGGTTATCTTTTCGTAAGGTGGAAAGGCCGTTGAAAATTGAGCCGTCTGGCAGAACAACCTCAAGTCCCAACACCAATTCCCGTGTCATACCGTAGCGCAACACATTGACGCCACCGGCATTGGTGCTGACATTGCCGCCAATACGGCAACTTCCCTGCGCTCCAAGCGCTAACGGGAAAAACATGCCCTGCGCCGCGAGCTGATTCTTCATTTCGAGGAGAATGCAGCCAGCCTCGACAATCGCTGAAAAATCGTCAGGGTCGACTTGCCTGATGCGGTTCATACGCTCAAGACTGAGAATGACCACGTCACTCTGACCATCGGGTACACCGCCCTGCACCAGACCGGTGTTTCCACCCTGAGGAATGATTCCAAGCCCCTGTGCGCGGCTCGCTTTAACTGCTAGCGCAACTTCTTCTGTGCTCCGCGGACGCAAGACGGCAACTGCGCCATGTTGTACATCGCCAGGAAAATCGCGGCAGAAACGTTGCATCGCATCTGGATCGGTCAGGACCATATCATTTCCAAGCGCCTGCTTCAGCGCTTCTTGCTGTTCCGTGTTCATTTCCAGCACTTCCTGCATGTCAAAACCTCGCACCCAACGACAACACCGCTTCGCAGAAGACTTCGATCTACGCGAATAACGGCAGTTCGGCAGGCTAATTCATCCCAATTGCGTTGTTCGACGCATAAAAGAGTTTTCAAGCTTTGAATATATAGTTATCAGACAACCCTACAATATAATTTTGGAGGAGTTAGATTGTGAGCTTTTCAGCACAGACGGAAATGATCCGCCTCTGATTTGGACATAGTCGCGTCTCCGCGCCGAAACCATCCAATAGCATCTTGAACTGAACAAACCGGGAGGAATATCCGTGCAAGACAAGCATACTCTGAACTCGTCCATCATTTTGCCTGAAGACAGCGCGTCGGCAGTGCTCATTGGGCGCGTGTGGTCGAAGGCTGAAAATGGTCCCTGCCCCGTATTGGTTGTAAATGGCCATGTGCATGATCTTTCCAGCCTTTCTGCAACCGTATCGGGTCTGCTGGAGCGCAAGGACTTGGTGGGTGAGCTGAAAGATATCAGCCGTTTTGCTGACCTTGGTGCGCTTGACGATTATCTTTCTGGCGAAAAGGGTGAACTGCTTGCTCCAATTGATCTTCAGTCGATCAAGGCTGCAGGTGTTACCTTCGCCGACAGTATGCTCGAACGTGTGATCGAAGAACAGGCGAAGGGTGATCCAAGCCGTGCGCGTGAAGTACGTGACCGTCTGGCACCTGTCATCGGCGACAGTCTGCGCGGCGTAGCGGCAGGTTCTGAGAAGGCGGCACAGGTTAAGGCGTTGCTTCAGGAGATGGGCCTCTGGTCGCAGTATCTGGAAGTCGGCATTGGCCCCGATGCTGAAATTTTCACAAAGTCGCAGCCAATGTCTTCGATGGGCTGCGGTAATACTGTCGGCATTTTGCCAATTTCACAATGGAACAATCCTGAGCCGGAAGTGGTGCTTGCTGTTGCATCTGACGGTCGCATCGTGGGCGCAACGCTTGGCAATGACGTTAATTTGCGTGACGTGGAAGGCCGCTCAGCACTTCTGCTCGGCAAAGCAAAAGACAACAACGCATCATGCGCCATTGGTCCATTCATCCGGCTCTTTGACGGCAATTTCACCATGGATGTTTTGCGTAAGCTCAAGCTATCGCTGAAAGTAACTGGTACTGACGGTTTCGAGATGACCGGCGAAAGCCCGATGGAAGCGATCAGCCGTGATCCGGAAAACCTTGCCGGACAGATGATGAACCGCAACCATCAGTATCCGGATGGCGCTGTTCTTTTCCTGGGCACCATGTTTGCACCGGTCAAAGATCGTCGCGGTGCTGGTCAAGGCTTCACGCACGAAATCGGCGACAAGGTGGAGATTTCGACGCCTAAGCTTGGACGACTCGTCAACTGGGTCGATCGTACCGATAATTGCGCCGAATGGACTTTCGGTGTTCGCGCGCTGATCCAGAACCTGCAGAAGCGCAATCTGCTCGACAGAATTTGATACTGAGAAAGGCCGCATATCAGATGATATGCGGCCTTTTTTATTAGCTTAATGGAATGGCATTGCCATCTTTGGAAGATTGGTAAGTGCCCGACATTGCGTCATATTTTGCGCGAATAGCATCAAGTCGTTTTTCCAGTCGTGAGCGATCGGGCTCCGGTAGCGAAGCCACCATCTTCGGAATCGAATGACTGTGCCAGAAACTGTTGTCGCGGTTGTAACCACCTGGCTCCAGCGTGAAGACTTCTTTGAGAATTTTCAGATCATGCGGGATCGAAAAAGCGTCGCGTGAATCTTCGTGGCTGAACAGATAGTAGAAATTATCGAAACCACTCCAGGTTATCGCAGACAAACACATAGAGCATGGCTCGTGTGTGGAAAGGAAAACCATTTCCTTCGTATTCGGACGTCCCTGCTCAGGCATTTCATAGAAACGCTTCAACGTATGGACTTCGCCGTGCCACAGCGGATTTTCGGTCTCATTATTAGTTTCGGCAAGCACCAGAGATAAATCAGACTTGTTCAGCAGAGCCGCACCAAAAACCTTATTGCCTTCTGCAACACCCTGTTCTGTCAGGGGTATGACGTCTTTTTCGACAACCTCAATCAGTTTTTCGAGCAGTTTCAATTCATCCGGTGTCATTACCTCAACTCCCTTAGACTAGAAAGAAAAACGCCGGGGTGTTGCCCCGGCGTTTCGTGTTATTCTGGGAAGAATGCGAAGCGGATCACAAACAGTGCCGCGACGATCCAGGTCGCCAAGTGAACTTCACGAGCCTTGCCCGTTACAGACTTCAGCACAACGTAGCTGATGAAGCCAAAAGCCAAACCGTTGGCGATAGAGTAGGTGAACGGAATGGACAGTGCCGTAAGAGCGGCTGGAGCTGCTTCCGTGATTTCATCCCACTTGATTTCCGACAGTTCACGCATCATCAGACATGCGACATAGACAAGCGCCGGTGCCGTTGCATAAGCAGGTACAGAACCAGCCAGTGGCGAAATGAAGAGCGCTGCGAGGAATAGAAGGGCGACGACGAGTGCCGTAAGACCCGTCCGACCACCAGCCTGAACCCCAGAAGCGCTTTCAACATAAGCGGTCGTGGAAGACGTACCGAGCAGCGAACCACCGAGAATTGCGGTGCTATCCGCAAACAATGCCTTACCCAGACGGTTTGGCTTGCCCGGTTCAATCAGTCCGCCACGCTTCGCGACGCCGATCAGCGTGCCGGTCGCATCGAACACTTCAACCAGTACGAAAACCAGAATGACGTGCAGAATGCCGGTGTGCAGTGCACCCATAATATCGAGCTGCAGGAATGTAGGCGCAAGGCTCGGAGGAGCGGAGAACACACCACCAAACTGCGTAATGCCAAGCGAAATCGACGCAATGGTAACGACAAGAATACCGATCAGGATCGCACCACGAACCTTGAGCGCATCGAGAGCTGCAATGATGAAGAAACCAGCAATCGCCAGAAGAGGACCAGCTTCGCGCAGATCGCCAAGACCGACGAGCGTTGCAGGATTATCAACGACAACGCCTGCGCTCTTCAAACCGATCAGCGCCAGGAACATACCGATACCGGCAGCAATCGCACTTCTTAGCGAATGTGGAATACCTTCAACCAGCCAACGCCGAATACCTGTCACTGTCAGGAACAGGAAGATGACACCCGAAATGAAGACCGCGCCGAGTGCCTGCTGCCAGGAAAAACCCATGGCGCCAACAACGGTAAAGGCGAAGAAGGCATTGAGGCCCATGCCGGGTGCCATGCCGATTGGCCAATTGGCGACAAGCGCCATGACAATCGAACCAAGAGCTGCCGCAAGACAGGTGGCTACGAATACCGCATTGCGATCCATGCCCGTGGTGGACAGAATATCAGGATTGACGAAGATAATGTAAGACATCGTCAGGAAGGTGGTCACACCAGCGATCACTTCCGTTCTCACCGACGTGCCATGTTCCTGCAATTTGAACAGCTTTTCCAGCATGATCCCTCCAGGGCAAAAAGCGCGCATTGAAAGGCACCAATAAACAGCCGAGCGCAATTGCTTGCGACCAGCCGGTTGAAATCGGTGCAATCTGTTGCGATTGCCGTATTTGTTAGCCGCAGCCGCATTTTACGCGAGCGGATTTGTTCCCCATACACCCAACGCGATCAAAAACACAGTTCTGCCGCAAGAATGCCTGCTTATTAACGTGATTTAGTTTGGACTGACTTTCAAACCCGCGCCAGTCACCTATTCAGGCTTTAATTTTTGAAAGAGCTTCAAAAATGGTAACTGTCTAAGTTGCCAATCTTAAAGCTATCTATCTGATTAAATGGTAGTTTTTAGCAAGATGCCGGTTCCATACATGCCGAAAGCGAAAAACGTATGTGCGACAAGATTGAGGATACGGACATTTCGCGCGTTTGGCAAACGCGATGCAGCCCAACCGATTCCCAATCCTGGTTGAAGCAGAAACCATCCAGCTGCAACCGTCAGGATGCCGAATATCCATGCAGGTAGGAAAATCGGATTCGCAAACCACGCCGCGCCGCCATAAAGCGCAAAGATAATGCCATAAAGAATGCCGACCGCGTAATGACCGATCCAGCCAAGTGCAACTTCGTGTGCATAAGGCTTTGATGCTGAGATGTCATCGTGGAATATCTGCCCGTCACGCAAATGCCAGAACCAGCGGCCAACGAGCCCCCAGTTGGGACGAGATTGACCGGGAAGCAGTGATAGAACCAATGCCCAGACGTCCATCACGATCGTCGCACCAATTCCGATCAATATACCATTGACGATGAGATTAAGCATGGGCTGGTCCTCGCGGTGTCGGGTAGCCACATAAACGTGTGACCACCCGACACGCAAGGCATATAATCAGTTTGAATGAATGCCCGACAATAAGACAAACGCAAATATGCTTCGCGTTAACAGTCGAAGTAGTTTTTCGGCCATGAAAGACTCGATAATTTGGCGGCGATGAAGACTGATAAACTATCATTGGCATCTTTTGAGATGCCGTCTTCATCGCCAGCCCCCGCAACACTTGGATATATCGAGAGCGCTCTGCTGTTCAAGTGACAGAAGTCCCATATTAGATATCGTTTTGTCTCATTGGCCGTTGCCAGAACAAGGCGCGAATAAGTCTGCAGCCTTTGGTCGGATACGGAATTTTCTGAGAAACTTTACGGGCGCAGAGAACGGCCCTTCAACAGAATAAATGTATAATATACTTATTAAATAACAAAAGCGCCGGGACTGGAGCACCGACGCTTTGTTACATTATTTCAGTTTCACTTTCGGGGCGATCAATTATCAGCCGCACCATCAGTGATTACTTACCGAAAACTGCGCTCTGGATCTGCGAACGCGATACGCCGATATCGGCAAGAAGATGGTCGTCCATTGCACCCAGTTCACGGATTGCGCGACGACGGGAAACGTACTGCTGGAATTTCTGACGAATGTTCATTTCTTTTCTCCTCGTTGGATGCCTCTTAAATAGTCTTTTGCACAAAATTCCACCACGGATATGATTGCAAATGAGGCATGCGTTTTCGGTGGAGCTCGCCTTCTTGAAAACGCCGCAATCGCCTACGCCATAGGGGATAGCGGTAAGTCGATTTTTTGAGTTTTTACCAAATTGTCTTTTGCAAAACCGGCTTCAATCGATTAATCCGGTCATTGGAGGAGATTATCTCTAGCCCCCTGCGGACATCACCATGCTTTACGGTATTTTTCTCGCGTTTGCGTCCTATGCTGCATTCGCTATAAGCGACGCCTGCGTCAAGTTTCTCGACGGCACATTGTCGCCTTACGAAATCGCCTTTTATGGTGCCGTTCTGGGTGTGTTAGCCATACCGTTCATCAAGAAACCCGAAGATGAATGGCTCGATATGTTTCGAACCACAAATATAAAGCTGTGGTTACTTCGCACACTTACCGCTGCGATGGGTGTCATCGGCAGCGTTGTCGCCTTCACACATCTGTCGATGGCCGAAGCTTTCGCGCTTATCTTTCTGCTTCCGGCTTTTGTGACGATCCTTTCCGTGCTCTTTCTTAAAGAGCAGGTCGGCTGGCGTCGTTGGTCGGCCGTGATTATCGGTTTTATCGGTGTGCTTGTTGTGCTGCGCCCTGGTTTTCGCGAACTCTCTATCGGTCATCTCGGCGCGTTGGGCGGCGGGCTTGGCGGCGCATTCAGCATCGTAATCTTTCGCGCAATGGGTAAGAAGGAAAAGCGTATCTCGCTTTATACCGCTGGCCTTATCGGACCGATCCTTATCTGCGGCGCATTGATGATCCCGAGCTATCAGACACCTTCAGCCGTTCAATGGGGCTATCTCGCGGGCTATGGACTGCTTGCAGCCCTTGCAAATATTCTGCTGATGCTGGCAGCACAACGTGCACCGGCAAGCGCTATCGCCTCCCCGCAATACAGCCAGATGATCTGGGCAATTCTATTCGGCTATTTCATTTTCCATGACCATATCGATCTGCCGATGCTTATCGGCATTATCCTGATCACAATTTCCGGCCTGTTTACTTTCGTTCGCGAACGCCAGCGTGGTGTGGAAGGTCCGGCGGCAGTAGCGACTTCCGATCCATCACCCGCCTTGGCGGAAGAGAAATAGCCCAATCCTCTCACAGGATTGATTATTATAGGGCGATATCAAACCCGAAACTGGTTTTCAGTTTCGGGTGACGTGCTATAACGGCTCACGTTCATGTCCCGCCCACGCTTCTACCTGAAATTCCATCAGTCAATCAAAAGCGTCCTGCGCGGGATTTGGCACGACAACGAGATTGAAGAAGGATGAAGACGATGGCCGAGAACCGGGCAATGTGGACCTATTACAAAGGCGAATGGCATGAAGGCGATGTTCGTATTCTTGGTGCCGCCTCCCACGCGACCTGGCTTGGTTCGCTCGTATTCGACGGCGCTCGCCTTTTTGAAGGTGTGACACCTGATCTTGATCGCCACTCAGCGCGCGCAAATGATTCAGCGCGTGCGCTCGGTCTGGCACCAACGCTCAGCGGCAACGACATTGAAGCTTTGGCTCGCGAAGGCCTCAAAAAGTTCGAGCCCGGCACTGACGTATATATTCGCCCAATGTACTGGGCCGAAGAAGGCGATACCAGCACGGTTGCCGCCGCACCTGAATCGACAGATTTTGCGCTGTGTCTCGAAGCAATCCCTATGGTCGAGCCAAAAGGCTTTACCATCACGACAACATCCTTCCGTCGCCCTTATCTTGAGGTGATGCCCGTCAATGCCAAGGCCGCATGCCTTTATCCGAATAACGGCCGTATGCTCCGTGAAGCAAAAGCTAAAGGCTTTCACAATGCGCTGGTTACAGACGTTCTCGGCAATGTTGCCGAAACTGCTACATCCAACGTCTTCATGGTGCGCGGTGGAGAAGTCTTCACGCCAGTTCCGAATGGTACTTTCCTCAATGGCATTACGCGTCAACGCGTGATCGGACTGCTCCGCCAGGCAGGCGTCAGCGTTCATGAAACCACGCTCTCGGTGCAGGATTTCCGCGAAGCAGACGAAATCTTCTCTACCGGCAATATGAGCAAGGTGGTGCCGATCATCGGTTTTGGTGAACTTAAACTCGAGTATGGCGCTATAGCCAAGCGCGCGCGTTCGCTCTACTGGGAATGGGCGCATAGCTGATAAATACAGCTTAAACCCTCGTTTGATTCCAATAACGGTTACTGCCTGAATGCTTGAGCATACCCCTTTGTTTATGACAGTAGCCGTTGTTGCAGCCTTTCTGGTGGGCTTATCAAAAGGTGGCTTGCCATCTGTCGGCACGCTTTCAGTGCCTCTGATGGCGTTGGTGATCTCACCTGTAACGGCAGCAGCTCTTCTGCTGCCGATCTATGTCGTCAGCGACATGTTCGGTCTCTATCTCTACCGTCATCATTTCTCGAAACGTAATCTGGCGATCCTGACGCCAGCCGCCATCCTCGGCATCGGCCTTGGCTGGTTCTTCAGCTCGCACCTTTCAAGCACGTTCATTGGGATGCTTGTGGGGCTTGTCGGTCTCTTCTTTTGCTTCAATGTCTGGGTTGGCGCAAAGTACCGCCGTCAGGCGCGTAAAGCCGATATTCCCCGTGGCACCTTCTGGGGTATCATCACCGGTCTTACCAGCTTCGTTTCGCATTCTGGCGCACCACCATTTCAAATGTATGTCCTGCCGCAACATCTCGAAAAGCTGGTCTTCGCAGGCACTTCGACCATTCTTTTTGCAATCGTCAATGCGGTTAAGCTCATTCCTTACTGGCAGTTGCAGCAGTTTTCCAATCTCGACTGGTCACTCGGTCTCTGGCTTTTGCCTGCCGCTATTATCGGTACGTTCGTTGGCGCAAAGCTCACACGCATCATGCCGGACGGTCCGTTTTTTCTTTTGGTGCAGCTCACGCTTTTCGGTCTTTCAATCAAGTTGATCGCCGACTGGGTTCTGCCATTCCTCTCAGCCTGACGGGCACTTGCCAGCCGCATTTGCATAAGCCACTCTGCCCGTGAGGGAGGATGCGGGTATGAAAAATGCGGATGCGATCATAATTGGTGCGGGCCTTGCCGGGCTTGTGGCAGCACATGAACTGACAAGTGCGGGCAGAAAGGTCATTCTGCTTGAGCAGGAAGGCGAAAATTCGGTCGGCGGACAGGCCTTCTGGTCGCTCGGCGGCCTTTTCATGGTGGACAGCCCCGAACAACGCCGTCTTGGCATAAAAGATAATCTCGACCTCGCCCGCCAGGATTGGCTCGGATCTGCACAATTTGATCGCCCGGAGGATCATTGGCCGAAACAATGGGCAGAAGCCTATCTGCAATTTGCAGCGGGCGAGATGCGTTCCTGGCTGCACAGTCTCGGTGTGCGATGGTTTCCGGTCGTTGGCTGGGCAGAGCGCGGCGGCGGACAGGCTCATGGCCATGGCAATTCGGTTCCACGTTTTCATTTAACGTGGGGCACAGGGCCAGGCGTGGTGGCTCCTTTTGAGCGCCTTATGCGAGAAGCAATCTCTAGTGGCCTGCTGACACTCAAATGCCGCTACCGCGTCAATGAGATTATAACAAGCAATGGACGAGCAAGCGGCGTGCGCGGTGATATCCTGACTCCATCGACAGTCGAGCGCGGGCAATCATCATCACGCGATGTTGAGAGCCAGTTTGAGCTTACAGCCAATTGCGTGATTGTCACCTCGGGCGGCATTGGCGGCGATCCGGAACGTGTTCGTAAGGCATGGCCGCGTGATCGCCTTGGCAATCCACCTCAGAATATGGTGCTTGGCGTACCTGCGCATGTGGATGGGCGCGGCATAGACATCGCCATCGCCGCTGGCGGGCATGTGATCAATGGTGACCGCATGTGGCACTATACGGAGGGGCTGCGAAACTGGGACCCGATATGGCCCAATCACGGCATTCGTATTCTTCCGGGACCATCATCCATGTGGTTCGACGCGGAAGGCAACAGGATGCCCTCACCTTGCCTCCCTGGCTTCGATACGCTCGGCACGTTGAAGCACATTCTCGCAACGGGGCATGAATATTCGTGGTTCATACTGACCGAAAAAATCATTCGTAAAGAATTCTCGCTTTCCGGTTCTGAACAAAATCCCGACCTGACCGGCAAAGACTGGAAACTGCTTATCAAAAGCAGATTAGGCAAAGCCCCGCCCCCGCCAGTCAAGGCATTCATTGACCATGGTGAGGATTTCGTCACGGCGAAGAGCCTTGAAGAGCTTGTGGCCAAGATGAACAAGCTAACCGACAGTAAGCTGCTGGATGCAACACATATCCGCAACCAGATTGAAGCACGCGACCGCGAAGTCACCAATCGCTATTCCAAGGACGCGCAAATCATGGCCATCCACAATGCGCGATCCTATATCGGCGACAAGCTGACCCGCGCTGTCCCACTTCATGCTTTGCTTGATCCAGCCAATAGTCCGCTGATTGCAGTCAAACTTAATATTTTGACCCGAAAAACACTAGGCGGGCTGCATACCGACATTAACGCAGCAGTTTTGGACAAGAACGGCGCGCCGGTTGCTGGCCTTTATGCAGCTGGCGAAGCAGCAGGCTTTGGCGGCGGCGGCTATCATGGCTATAATGCGCTAGAAGGAACCTTCCTTGGTGGCTGCATCTTTTCTGGACGAACAGCGGGACGCGCTGCAGCAAAGATGCTCTGATGGTTCGCCTGTGACGGAACCAGAACCACCAGCCCTGCGTTCGTTAAACAATGACGTCATGGAGGCAAATCATTATGGTTGAACTGGTCAACAATATCGAAAACATCGAATTCATTATCGCCAAGGCGCGCGAATATGATGTGCAAGTTCCGGCGGTCGATGAAAACCCTGGTTCCAATGCTTCCGATGACGGCGATATCGATATTCTTGATGCTTCGGTTGATAATCCGACGCGCAAGGAGCTTGTCGCGGCAATTCGTTCTCTGAATGAAGACGAGAAGGTTGAGTTGTTGGCTTTGGTCTGGGTTGGTCGCGGGGATTTTAGTGCTGAAGAATGGGATGACGCTCTTGCGACCGCAAGTGATCGTCACAATGGACGCGAAGCGAAGTACCTGCTCGGCATACCACTCTTGGGCGACTACATCGAAGAAGGTTTGGAAACGCTCGGTATCGAGTTTGAAGCCTACGATAATGAATAAGAAAAATTGATGTTTCCATTGATCGTTGTGTTTTGACGGCGTCATAGCTGGCGGTTAGTCTGCGCGGCAACTAGTATGGCGAACCTGAAATTCGTATCACTGTGAAGCAACCGTCTGAACGAATTTCAGGTTCGAAGCCATACTAGTAAACTATTGAATCTAGTGTGGTTTATGGATTTGAAGTTCCAAAACGTGAATGCAACATAAATGATAGGAACTTCAAATCCACCACACTAGGGAAACGGGTGGTTCGCCACCCTTAGGATAAAATTCAAAGCATTGGAGGATTTCATCATGCTTCAGAAAAATCTGGATCAGAAAACGGATTTCTATATCGACGGTGCATGGCGGTCCCCGCTGGAAGCAAAGACCATCGAAGTCATTAATCCGGCCAATGAGAAGCCTTATGCAGCGATTTCTGCAGGCTCTGCAGCGGATATTGATCTCGCAGTAGCTGCAGCGCGCAAAGCGTTTCCTTCTTGGAGCGAAACGCCTGCTGAAGAACGTATCGGCTATCTGCGCCGTATTGTTGAAATCTACGAGCGTCGCCTTGAAGAAATGGCCCAGGCTATTTCCAAGGAAATGGGTGCCCCAATCAAGCTTGCGCGAGAATCTCAGGCCGCTGCCGGTCTGTCGCATACCAAGGCTTTCATCGCTGCCTTTGAGAATTTCGAATTCGAAGAAATTCTATCGCCAAAGCATCCTAATCAGGCCATTGTGCATGAACCAATCGGTGTTTGCGGACTGATTACGCCATGGAACTGGCCGATGAATCAGATCGCACTCAAGGTCATCCCTGCCCTTGCCGTTGGTTGCACAGTCGTGCTCAAACCATCCGAAATAGCACCAATGTCGGCGATGCTTTTCGCCGAATTCGTCGATGAAGCAGGTCTGCCGAAGGGCGTATTCAACCTCGTTAACGGCGAAGGTCCTGTCGTTGGCGAAGCCATGTCACAGCATACAGACATCGACATGATGTCGTTTACCGGTTCGACCCGCGCAGGAACGGCTGTTTCGCGCGCAGCGGCTGCGACCGTCAAACGCGTTTCGCTGGAACTCGGCGGCAAGTCACCAAATATCGTTTTTGCTGATAGCGATCTGGAAAAGGCAATCGAGCGTGGTGTGAACCATTGTTTTGAAAACACCGGCCAGTCCTGCAACGCGCCAACACGTATGCTGGTTGAACGCTCGATCTATGAACAGGCGGTCGATTTTGCCAAGAAGACTGCGGCAAAAACGTCAGTCGATGACCCATCCCAGGATGGCGAGCATATCGGCCCACTGTCGTCATCAATTCAGTTCGACAAGGTGCAGGCGTTGATCCAGAAGGGTATTGATGAAGGTGCGCGTCTCGTTGCAGGCGGCACAGGTCGCCCCGATGGCATTTCTGAAGGCGATTTCGTCAAGCCAACCATCTTCGCCGATGTGAACAACGAAATGACCATTGCACGCGAAGAAATCTTCGGGCCCGTGCTGGCGATGATCCCTTTCGATACGGAAGAGGAAGCGATCGCTATCGCCAATGATACGCCATATGGCCTGGCTGCCTATATTCAGACAGGTAGCCCGGAACGTGCAAAACGCGTGGCACGTAAACTCCGCGCTGGCATGATCCAGATCAACGGAACGTCGCGTGCGCCCGGCAGCCCATTTGGCGGCTACAAGCAATCCGGCAATGGTCGCGAAGGCGGCAAGTGGGGTCTGGAAGACTTCATGGAAGTGAAGCTCATCAGCGGCTAAACGTATCCACCTTGTTGAAATGAAAAGCGCCGGAAACCCGGCGCTTTTTTAATGGGAATCCTGCCAGCTACCCTAAGTGGCAAAACGGGCACATGATGGCTTTGTACCCCCGAACCTGTTCCTTGACGGACGAAAGACAAACACAGCAATCAACCGTCAAGGGATGGGTTTATCAGTAAGCCGCACCCAGCTTCAGACTTGCGAACTCCGGTGAATCCAGAAGATCCTGATGATGGGCGCGAGCAACATCTGGATGTGAGCGCAGACGGCTCTTCAGATTGTTCTGGCCCACTTCACGGAACAGCGTGTTAAGCGGATCAACGCTCACACCGCGCTCTTTGGTTTTAAGTTCTTCCGGCAGATCAATGACTGGGATCGTCGCGTCATAGCGAGCACCAAGGAAGAAGGCGACCGAGAAACGCTCTGTTCCGGCGGGCGGCGCAACAACACCATGAACATCGGCGCGAACAAAGCCATTGGTTGCCAATTCAAGCAATTCACCAGTGTTGATGACAAACGTACCCGGCACAGGCGGCGCATCAATCCAGACGCCATCTTCACGCTGTACACGCAGCCCAGGAACAACATCCTGGAGCAGAACGGTAACGAAACCACCGTCCTTGTGTGCGCCAACGCCCTGATCGCTTTCGGCCACATCACGACCCGGATAACGGATAATCTTCAAAAGCTGTGAAGGATGCGGATCATAAATCTGTGCGAAGAAATCTTCGCTCTGACCAAGTGCTTCGGCAATCGCCTTGAGCACATCAATGCCAACGCGGGTAACTTCCGCCTGATAGGCAAGCAGCAATGGCTTTAGTTCCGGCAAGGCGCCCGGCCACTGGTTTGGGCCGATCAGACGCTTCCACGCGGGGCTATCCGGACCGATTTCGGCAGGCTCGGCCTCGGTATTAATGTCGAGCTGCTCTCGCCAATCCTGCTCACCGCGAGTGCGCTCAAGACCTGCACGGTTATAGCCACGGAAATGCGACGTGTTAATCATCTCAATCTTGAGCTTTTCTTCGGTCGGCAACGCGAAGAAGCGCTTGGCGGTGGCCACGACATTTTCGATCAGCTTTGGATCGACTCCATGCCCGGTTAGATAGAAAAAGCCGTGGTCATGCAGCGTGCGACGAAGCTCATCGATAAAGCTTTTCCGCTCTTCCGGCGTGCCGTTGTAACGCGAAATATCGAGCAATGGCAGATTGATCGGATGCGAATGCGCGGTCATTTTGTGTCTCCTCTGAATGCTAGCGTGAGCGGCGACTGCGCGCCACGCGATGATTGACGATCCGGGCGGCATAATCGCCCGTAACCTGAATGGATTGAACGATGGCAACGAGAATGATGACGACTGCGATCATCACTTCGGGCATGAAGCGTTGATAACCAAAGCGGATACCAAGATCGCCAAGACCGCCGCCGCCGACTGTACCAGCCATCGCCGAATAGCCGACAAGGCTTACAAGTGTGACCGTCTGCCCAGCAATAATTCCGGGTAAAGCCTCGGGAAGCAAAACTTTGAAAATGATTTGCATGGGTGTTGCACCCATGCTTTCAGCAGCTTCTATAAGACTTTGATCTACCTCACGCATTGCGGTCTCAGCGAGGCGCGCATAGAGCGGAATGATTGCAACGGTCAGCGGTACGATTGCGGCGTAAGTGCCAACTGTTGTGCCTGCCACAAGGCGGGTAAATGGAATGATCGCCACCATCAAAATAATAAAGGGCGTAGACCGCACAAGATTGACGATAGTGCCTGCTATCCGGTTGAAAAGTGGGCGTTCAAGAAATTGACCGGGGGCCGTGACAACCAGTGCAATGCCGAGTGGCAGACCGATCAACGTGGAAAGAATAGCCGACGCAGCCACCATCATGATTGTCTGCTTGAGCGACTCCAGCAATAGATTGACGAGTGCGGGTGAAAGCAGGTCAGACAACATGGCCCAGCACCTCTCCGTGTAAATCAAGCGACGCTAGATAAGCGAGCACATCCGCGAGATCAGGCTCGCCGTTTTCAGCGATCAACGTCATGATCCCGAGTGGCTTCCCGCCAATGTAATCAATGCGACCATGCAGAATATTGGGATTGATGCCAAAACGCTGAACAAGCGTCCCAACCACTGGCGAATGCGCGGCCTCTCCGGAAAAGATGATACGCAGGACCGGGCTTGATCCGGGAACTGCATCATGCAGAAGCTTCTGGGCAACTTCCGGCGGCAGGTCGTGAGCCACAATGCTAGAGAGAAATGAACGCGCGATGGTTGATTTCGGAAAGGCAAAGACGTCGAATGTCGGCCCGGTTTCAACCACACGACCGCCTTCAAGCACTGTCACATGGTCGGCAATCTGGCGAACCACATCCATTTCATGCGTGATGAGAACGATGGTCAGGCCCAAGCGCCGATTGATATCTTTGAGCAGCGCCAAAATCTGTTCGGTGGTTTCGGGATCAAGAGCAGAGGTCGCTTCATCCGATAGAAGGACACTTGGCTCCAGAGCCAGTGCACGCGCAATGCCCACACGCTGCTTCTGCCCGCCAGACAGTTCCGATGGATAGGCGTCTGCCTTTCCGTTCAAACCTACCAGATCCAGCAGCTCGGTCACTCGCTTGCGAATGGTTTCGCGCGGCACACCAGCCAATTCCATAGGCAACGCTATATTAGCTGCAGCACTTCGGGAAGATAAGAGGCTAAAATGCTGAAATATCATCGATATATCGCGGCGTGCTTGGCGCAAATTACGTCCTTCAAGCTTGCTCACCTCACGCCCGGCAACAAACACCTGACCGCTGGTCGGCTGTACGAGACCGTTCAGGCAACGAACCAATGTGCTTTTACCCGCGCCTGAGCGGCCGATGATGCCATGGATAGCCCCCTTGCCGACGCGTAACGAAACATCGTCCAGAACCGCACCGGCTTTTGGATCGTAAGTCTTCGTCAGCGACTTTACATCGATGACAGGCGGCGCGGAGCCGATCCGGCTCCGCTCTGCTTCCGCTATGCGAACCGAAAGGTTCATCTCACCATCCCGCAATGATATTGCCTTCAAACTTCTTCTCGATGAAGGCTTTGACTTCTGGTGACTTGTACGCTTCGGTCAGCGTTTTCACCCACGGCGCGTCCTTGTTCTTTTCAGCAACAGCGATGAGGCAAAAATAATCAGAGAGCTGATCTTCGATCAGGATCGCATCGCGGCTCGGAACCAGCCCCGCGCTCAACGCGAAGTGAGACGTGATCACCGAAAAATCGACATCTTCCAGTGAGCGGGCGAGCTGCGCCGTTTCCATCGGGATGATCTTCACATTCTTCGGATTTTCAACAATATCGAGTTCAGTGGCATTGAAAGTTACGCCGGGTGTCAGCTTGAGGACTCCGCCCTTTTCGAGAAGCTTTAGAGCGCGTCCGGCATTGCTTGGGTCGTTAGGAATGGTGATCTGTGCACCTTCCGGAAGTTCAGCCAAAGTTTTGAACTTATGCGAATACCCGGCCATCGGCAGCAGGACCGTGTTTCCACCGACAGCTACAAGATTAAGCCCACGATCCTTGTTCTGCTGATTGAGATAAGGCGTGTGTTGGAAACCATTGGCATCGAGATCACCGTCATTCGTTGCCGGATCAATCATTGCGCCATCGGAAAACTCGACGATCTCGATCTCGAGCCCCTTGGCTTTCGCGATGGGTGCCAACGCTTCGGCGATCTGGGCGTGCGGACCTGACGTAACGCCCAAGCGGATTTTCTCAGCCAATGCGGGCGAAGCCGCAAGCATGGACAACAGAACCGCTGACAGAGCGCCACGAATGAATGGGGTATATTTCATGCAGATATTCCTCGAAGTGATTTTGGGCGGCGCATCAGGAGGCGGCGCGCCAGTTTTGTTTTTCTGACCAACGGGCAAGCCGATCGACGGCTTCAGAAAGCGTTGCTTCCGTCTTGGCGAAGCAGAAGCGGACATGGCTTTTCACGTCGCGTTCGCCATAGAAGGACGAAACCGGCACAGGTGTCACACCAGCCTCAAGCGTCAGGCGTCGACAGAAGGCAAGGTCGTCGCCTTCAGGGTCGAGGCCGCTCACATCGGCCACGGCGAAATAGGTTGAAGGCACGTCTGCGATATCGAAGCCTGCTGCCCTTAGTCCACCAACCAGCAAGTCACGACGCGATGCAAGCGTGCTGCGCAATTTGGTGAAATAGTTGTCGGGCAGCAAAAGACCGACGGCGACTGCCGCCTGTAAGGCCGGTGGCGTGGTGAAAGTCACATATTGATGTGCGCGGGAAATGGGCGCGAGAAGTTTTGCATCGGCCGTCACATAGCCAACTTTCCAGCCTGTCACGGAAAAGCTCTTTCCAGCCCATCCAATCCGCACGACACGATCACGAATGCCGGGCACAGCAAGAAGCGAATGAAACGGTCGCCCGTCGAAAATCAGGTGTTCGTAGACCTCATCCGACACGATGGTCAGGTCGTGGTTGATCGTAAGCGAAGCTAGAAACTCAAGTTCTTGCGGATCGAATATCTTGCCAATCGGGTTCATTGGCGTATTGACGACGATCAGCTTGGTCTTTGATGTGATGGCCTTTTCCAGCGCTTCACGTGGCAATTCCCAATGTGGTGGCGTCAGACGAAGCGGGATAACTTTACCGCCCGCGCGACGAATGAGCGTGGTATAGGCATCGTAAACGGGTTCAAAGACGATGACTTCATCACCAGATTCAAGAAGCGCTAGGAACGTATCGGTCAGCGCTTCGGTGGCCCCTGACGTCACCAGAACCTCGGTCTCCCAATCGATCTCAAGACCCAGAAAGCGGCGTGCATTCTCGGCAACCGCCTTGCGCAAGGAAGGCAGCCCAAGCATCGGAGGATATTGATGAGGGCCATCACGTAAAGCCTGAATTGCTGCTTCGACAAGTTCTTGAGGTTCAAAACCTTCAGGAAATCCCTGCCCCAGATTTATGGCACCGGTTTCGGCAGCAAGGCGCGACATGGATTCAAAAATGGAAGTGCCAGATGCACCGAATATAGGATTGACCATCAAATCGCCCCGCTGCGTACTAAGAGTTACGGCGGAACGATAGGGCTTATAAAAAGAGCAAACAAAGCATCGGCTTGCTGTTCTGCATCAGCAACCGGAATGCTTTTTCCCAAAATGGCATAAGTAGAATAGTTTTCGACGCCTGCTCAAAAATTGGTCACGCAATTATCGTCATTCAGTGTTGATGGCGCGTTTTCCAAAGTTCCTCTGCCTTTTTGTAGAACTGGCCGTAACTATCATTGTCTGCAGCAAGAACAGTCATGAGCGCCATCGCGGTAGATGCGATAATCGTCAGCTCCGCACGCTCATCAACGGCAGCACCCGACCAAACGGCGAGCCAGTATTCAAACGAAGTAAGGCTGGAATGCTTATCGGTTCCTGCCTTCGACAAGGTTGGCAATGTGAGGTCCGTTTTCTGTCCGCCGAGCCATCTGTAAACCGTATGCGCATGGTGCGGCACCAGTTCCGCCACATCGCGGCTCGTCGACACGACCGAAACCGACTGCAAATCTAGCAGAGCCGACGCATCGCGATGCAACTCACGATAGGTAGGTTGAGTGACACCGAGGAACGATGTGGAAAGCTGCATCGGGTTAAGCAGATGCGCGAGACTGTTGATAGATGACCTCGAGTGAAACAGTGGATAAAGCGCGAGCAGGGCGTGAACCTGTGGTGCAAAACCAGCCAATGGCATGAAGCAGATACCATGCGCGTTCAGCGCACTTTCAGCCAATGATAGCGAACCCGCAACCGGGATATTGACGGCTTCAGCTGCGAGTTCCAGCTTCCCGGAAAGCTCACCTGTTCCGCAATTGCCATGCATAACGACCGGATAGCCAGCGCGTGCAACAAGAATTGCCGCCAGCATAAACCATGGCGACTGATGTGAATTTGGCGAGAGATATGCGGGCCAGTCAAGTGCCGGGCGGCGAATGTCGGCCTGCGTTGAGTAATATTTTCGGGCTGCCTGAGCCATACCGGCAAGTTCAGGAGCCGTTTCACCTCGATAATGAATAAGCCGCAATAAAGCACTGATTTGCATGGGATCTGCTTCGCCTGCAAATATCGTGGTGAAAGCATCTTCCGCTTCGTACATTTCGAGCGGACGTGTGTGGCCAACCTTGCGGCCGGTGATCGCAATGTATTTCGCGAGCCGCCGGACAGGATCGTTCTCATCCTGAATATTGGCAAATTGGGCCGCAAGCTGTTCAGGGGTGGGATGGTTTTCGAGCTCGATTACCTTACGAATACCTAACGGCGGCGGCGCAACAATAGCGCTCGCCCTCTCCCACCCATGCTTTCTTTTGCAATGCGTCTCCACTGCATCACTGCCGTTGAAGCTCATGAGCGCTTCAGCTTCATTGGCCAGTCTGCGCAAGCGACCACGTAAAGCTTCGGCCTTTGGCGTTGCAATCATGTTTCGACCAGAGCGCACGAGGATCGGATCATCGAACTTCTCGCGGATCTGTCCGAGTAGCCGGCTCATAGCCGCAATGCTCAATCCCATCTGCTTTGCAGCACCGCCGACACTGCCTTCCACAAGAAGTGCATCAAGCGCAATCAGCAAGCGCAGCTGCCCCAGTTTCAGGCTTTCGCCCTCCACTTTATCAACCTCTGCCTGAGTTTTCATTCGCTTGCCCGACATTGCTACGACATCCGTTCAGTTGCGTTTTCTGAAACTTGGAATTCTTATAAATCATGACGATTGACGTCACGTTATTGCCATACATAAGGAGAGCTGAAAACTCAACTTTAAGGGTGATATTTATGACCAGCTTGTTTCGGGGATTGCGTACCAATGGTTCGCAGAACAGGCAATTGGCCAGCGGATCGCTTTTTGCAAAAGCCGTTCTTGCGGGCACATGCCTTTCGACCGCACTTATTCTAAGCGGCGCAGCTTCATTCGCACAGACCGCGACCACAGCAGAAGAAGAAGCCGCGAAAAAGAAACAGGCTGAAGCCCAGGCGACCGAACAGGTAAATGCTGCCGGTGGTATCACGCTTAACCAGATCGTTGTTTCGGCGACAGGTTTTGAGCAGAACATAACCGATGCTCCAGCGAGCATTTCGGTTGTACCGGGTGAAGAACTTGAAAAAGGTTCTTATCGCGATCTTGGTGATGCATTGCGCGATGTTCAGGGCGTTGCTGTGACGGGGGCTGCAGCAGAACGGGACATCTTCATTCGCGGCCTTCCGGGCAGCTACACGCTGATCCTCGTTGACGGAAAGCGTCAGAGCACACGCGACGCGCGCACCAACGGCAACTCCGGTTTCGAACAGAGTTTCCTGCCGCCAGCCAACGCTATTGAACGCATCGAAGTTATTCGTGGCCCGATGTCATCGCTTTATGGTTCCGACGCCATGGGCGGCGTGATCAACGTCATCACCAAGAAGGTTTCGGACAAGTGGAGCGGCTCGCTGAGCATCGACACGACAGTTCAGCAGCACTCGAAGTTCGGTAATTCGCTACAGGGCTCATACTACATGACCGGCCCTCTCGTTCCGAATTTGGTTGGTGTGCAGCTGTGGGGACGCGGCCTCAAGCGTCAGGAAGACAAAATCATCAGCGGCACGCCAGAGCAGCGTGATATCGACATCACTGGTCGCGTGACGATTACGCCAAACGCCGATCACGACATCGTTTTTGAAGCCGGCAAGACGCGCTTGCGCCGCGATTCATCGGTTGGAAACACGATCAACCCTGTAGCAACCGGCAGCACGGCACCGCTCGACACTTATAATATGAACGACCGAAACCACTGGTCGATCAGTCACACAGGCCGTTGGGGTCCAACAACTTCCGAGTTCTCTTTCATGCAGGAAACTGCTCAGAGAACAAACTACACTTGGAACAAGGCTCGCGGTGATTTTGTTGAAAGCCTGCGTTCACCGCATATCCGCAACTCTACACTGGACGGCAAGTTCACCACCCCGTTCGAGCTTTATGGCAACCACACGCTCGTAACCGGCGGCCAGTTTATCGAAGGCACGCTGACAGATCAGAACCCGGGCCGTCGTACAGGCTTGGACGAAGAGTTCACGATTAAGCAGTGGGCACTTTTCGCTGAAGATGAATGGTGGATCACTCCAGACTTCGCGCTGACCGGTGGCCTGCGCATGGATCACCACGAAATCTACGGTTCGCATTGGAGCCCTCGCGGCTATGCAGTTTGGCACGCCACGGATCAGCTGACACTGAAGGGCGGCATTTCAACCGGCTTCCGCGCCCCTGAAATTCGCACCATTGCACCCGGCTATGCTTACACGACTGGCGGCGGCAACTGTACCTACGGCCCGACCGGAAACTGCGGCGTCATTATCGGGGATCCAAACCTTCAGCCAGAAAAGAGCACCAGCTATGAAGCCAGTGCGCTTTGGGACAACCAGCAGGGTCTGCGCCTCGGTGCAACCTACTTCTACACCGATTTCAAAGACAAGATCGCCAGCAACATTCAGTATGATCCAATCACAGGCCAGCCACTGCGCTGGGCTCAGGACCCGAACTACGTCCTCTATTACAGCTACAACATCGATGAAGCGACAATTCAGGGCGTAGAACTGACGGCAGATTGGGAAGCGACCGACACGATTAAGCTTCGCGGTAGCTATACCTATACCGACTCGGAACAGAAGACCGGCGAATATGCAGGTCTGCCCCTGGCTCGCACGCCAAAGCATATGGCAAACATCCGCGCAGATTGGGAAACGCCAGTCGACGGTCTGACTGCCTGGGCAGCTGGTAACTACCACGGCCCTGAAATCAACGCCGGTCTGCGTATCGGCACTGTTGGTGAGCCATATGCCTATAACAGCAGAGGTCAGGTCATCGCCCGCAAATATAAAGGCTATGCCACTTTCGACCTCGGCGGCTCTTATGAATTCAGCGAGAACGTCACGCTCAATGCTGCCGTCTACAATATCTTCGACAAGAAGGTCACAGTGGACGAAATCAACAACGTGGTTGAAGGCCGTCGTCTCTGGCTCGGCATGACCTCACGCTTCTAACGCACATTATGACGCCAGCTGATTTTGGCTGGCGTCATTTCTTTATGAAATGGATGCTCTCGTGAGCAAGACAAAGAACGTAATTTTGAAGGTTTGCCTCATGTTCGGAAGCATTCTCGTGAACGCCTCTGCACATGCAGGAAAGCCGCAAGTCGACTCCTTTGACATGCAGGCGAACGGCATCGACTATCGAATTTTCGTGGCTGCACCCGCTGAAAAAGCGCCTGCCAGTGGTTTCCCCGTTGTCTATATGAGTGATGGCAATCGGATGTTGCCGATCGCAGCCAAGCTGATGGAAGATAATCCTCAGTTCAACGCAGTGTTTGTCGGCATCGGTTATCCGACCGAAGACAAGGACGAAATCGTCCGCCTGCGCTATTTCGATCTCACGCCTCCGACACCAGACGAATTGATCCCGGTTCAGACGAATATTCCGAAAACTGGCGGTCGCGGCGCGTTCTTCGATTTTATTGATCATCAGGTAAAAGCCGAAGTCGAAAAGCGTTTTGCTATCGACAAGAGTAAGCAGGCTCTTTTTGGGCATTCGCTGGGTGGGCTTTTCACGCTTTATGCGCTCTTCAATCATCCGAATTCATTTCAGACTTATGCTGCCGCAGACCCATCGATCTGGTGGAATGGACGCTCGATTCTCACCGACAAGGATCGGTTTGTGGAGGCATTCAAAGCCGATCCGAAACCGATGCGGCTGCTTGTTGAATCATCCGGCAAGCGCGGCGAACGCCCGGGCCAGTCCAAGGAAGATACCGAGCGCCTGAAGAAGCTGCGTGGCGGACCGGCGGGTGCAGACATTCAGACCGAGTTGAAACAACTTCCGGGCTTTGAGGTTGCCTATCGTCGCTTCGATAACGAAAGCCACGGTTCGATGATCCCGCTTACGGTTGAAGACAGCTTGAAATTCATCCTGCTCAATGAGAGCCCAGACGAACAAAACAACTGAATTGTGGTCTTCCGGCTTTGACTGGAAGAAAACCGGACTATAAAGCACAAGATTGACGAAAGGATTGAACGCCATGCTGAAATTCAGCCGACATTTTTCCCGTCTGTTTGGCGCAGCACTTGTTGCCACAGCCCTTGCCTCCGGCGCGAACGCCGCCGATGTGGCAGTCAAACACGCCCAAGGCGAAACAACGGTTGCGACAAATCCTGAAAAAGTCGTGGTGTTCGATTTTGCAACGCTCGACAATCTTGATCGCCTTGGCGTGAAGATCATCGGCGTTCCTGGCAGCATCGCTTTCCCGGAATATCTCAAGAAATACGACGGCGCAGATTACGCGAAAGTCGGCACGCTTTTCGAACCTGACTATGAAGCGGTCAATGCAGCCGAACCTGACCTGATCATTGTCGGCGGTCGCTCAGCTGCAAAATATGGTGAGCTCGCAAAGATTGCACCGACCATCGATCTGACTGTTCCAGCCAAGGAATTCATTTCCGGCACCGAAGCCAATATCGAAAAGCTGGGCCAGATTTTTGGCAAGGAAACCGAAGCCAAGGCTGAAGTCGACAAGCTCAATAGCGAACTCGCAGCACTGAAAGAAAAGACCAAGGGCAAAGGCAAGGGTCTGATGATCCTGACGTCCGGCGGTAAAATCAGCGCCTATGGTCCGGGTTCACGCTTCGGCGTATTGCATGACAGCTTCGGCGTTGAACCAGCCGCGCCCGATCTTTCTGTCGGCAATCATGGCCAGCCAGTCAGCTCGGAATTCATTCTTGAAACCAATCCGGATTGGCTTTTCGTACTCGACCGCGATGCAGCCATCGGCCGTGAAGGCACCTCTGCCAAACAATTGCTCGATAATGAACTCGTACGTCAGACCAACGCCTGGAAGAACGATCAGGTCGTCTATCTGAACGCCCAGAACTGGTATCTCGTCGGCGGTGGCCTTGGTGCACTGCATAACACGATCCAGCAGCTTTCAGCGGCTTTTGACAAAGCGAAATAATATCTTCTGACCCAGTCATTTTGGGCCGCACAATTTGTGGCCCGATTTCATGACAAGGCAAGAGAACGGGAATTAAGCGTGAAGGCACTCGCCGCAGCTATAGTTGTTGTCGTCATACTGGCTTTTATCAGCCTGTTTATCGGCGTCAGCGATGTATCGCTCAGCACACTGTTTGGCGCAAATAGCACCGATCGCGCAGCAGAAGTTCTGCTGATCAGCCGTATACCGCGTACGCTTGCAATCATTCTTGCTGGCATGTCGATGGCTGTGGCTGGAATGATCATGCAGATGCTGACACGCAATCGTTTTGTTGAGCCATCAACAGCCGGAACCGTTGAATCTGCAAGCCTCGGCATTCTGCTCGTCATTCTGTTCGCCCCCGACACACCGGTTTTCGGCAAGATGCTGGTAGCATCCGTTACGGCCCTTGCCGGTACAGCCCTTTTTCTGCGCATCCTGCGCAGCATTCCATTGCGTTCGGTACTGGTGGTGCCGCTTGTCGGCATCATGCTGGGCGGCGTAATCAGCGCCGTGACGACCTTCATCGCCTATCGTTATGATCTGCTGCAAGCGCTCAATTCATGGACAACCGGCGACTTTTCGGGCGTGCTGCGCGGTCGTTATGAGTTGCTGTATCTTTCATTCGCCCTCACCGTCATCGCATATATTGCGGCTGATCGTTTCACAGTTGCTGGCATGGGCGAAGATTTCACGACCAACCTCGGTCTCAACTATCGCCGCGTCGTGACCCTCGGGCTTGTGATCGTGTCTATGGTCAGCTCTAGCGTGGTCGTGACGGTGGGCATGATCCCTTTTCTGGGCCTCATCGTACCAAATGTGGTCAGCATGTTCATTGGCGATAATATGCGCCGCGCCGTGCCATGGGTGGCCGTGCTTGGCGCTGGACTGGTGCTAGCCTGCGATATCGTCGGGCGCATCATCCGTTTTCCCTATGAAATCCCCATCGGCACGATGATGGGCGTCGTTGGCAGCGCGATCTTCCTCTATCTGCTTTTGCGTCGGGGATCACGCCTTGCTTAAACGTCCCTGCTTCATCATCACGCTTCTTTCGATCCTCGTCATTATTTCCTGCGCAGCCTTCATGACGCTGGGAGCAAAAGGCAGTTGGTCTTTCATCCTTACCTTCCGCGGCACCAAACTTGCGGCCATGGTGCTGGTTGCCTATTCGATTGCTGTCTCGACCGTGCTGTTTCAGACCGTCACCAATAACCGCATTCTCACTCCCTCCATCATGGGGTTTGATGCGCTTTATATTCTGATCCAGACTTTGGCAGTTTTCGCCTTTGGCGCTATCCATGTGAACGGGGTCGGTCCAAATGGCCGCTTCTTCGCCGAGACGGCAATCATGGTGGTCTTTGCCAGCACACTTTATGCTTGGCTGTTTTCAGGTGCTGCGCGCAGCCTGCATCTGGTCATGCTTGTCGGCATTGTGTTCGGTGTTTTCTTCCGAAGCCTGTCGAACCTCATGCAACGCATGATCGACCCGAATGAATTCGCCGTGCTTCAGGACCGTTTCTTTGCAAGCTTCAACAGCGTCAACGCGGATATTCTGTTGCTCGCAGCAATTATCGTGGCAGTGGTCACGCTTTACGGCCTGCGTTTTCTCAATGTCTTTGATGTTTTATCGCTGGGACGCGATCCGGCAATCAATCTGGGCGTAGATCATAGCCGCGTTGTGCATCGCATTCTGCTGATCGTCACGATCCTTGTTTCCGTCTCAACCGCACTCGTTGGCCCTATCACCTTCTTCGGTCTGCTTGTCGCCAATCTGGCTTACATGATTGCTGGTTCATCCAAGCATCGTATCGTGCTGCCTATTGCCGTATTGCTGGCAATCCTATGCATTGTCGGCGGACAAACCATTCTTGAGCGCGTTTTCTCGTTCAATACTGCGCTCAGTGTCATCATCGAGTTTCTGGGCGGGCTCGTCTTTATCATCCTTCTCGTCAGGGGAAACGCACGTTGATCGAAATAAACCAGGTCAGTAAATCCTATAGAGATGCGGTCGTCGTTGATGATGTGACGCTGCAATTGCCCGCACGCGGCATTACCTCGATCATCGGACCGAATGGTGCAGGAAAGTCCACCTTGCTTTCCATGGTCAGCCGCCTGCTTCCCATGTGTAAAGGCCGCATCACGGTCGATGGGCTGGATGTATCGACCACATCGGGTGATGTGCTGGCAAAACGGCTTTCGATCTTAAGGCAGGACAATGCTATTAACTCGCGCCTCACAGTGCGCGATTTGGTGACTTTCGGGCGTTATCCGCATTCCAAGGGCCGCCCAACACGCGAAGATCTCAACCACGTCGATCAGGCAATCGGCTATCTCGAACTTGAAGAGCTAGGCGACCGTTTTCTCGATGAGCTTTCGGGCGGACAGCGCCAGCGCGCTTTCGTGGCGATGGTTCTCTGCCAGAACACAGATTACGTTCTTCTGGATGAACCGCTCAACAATCTCGACATGAAGCACTCTGCTTCGATGATGAAACTGCTACGGCGTGCGGCAAATGAACTGGGCAAGACAGTCGTGCTGGTGCTGCACGACATCAATTTCGCATCCTGCTATTCCGACCATATCGTTGCGATGCGCAAGGGTAAGGTCGTCCATCAGGGATCACCGGAAGAACTCATTCAGCCGGATATTCTGCGCGATATTTACGAGATGGAGATTGCCGTCGAAATGATCGGCGGCAATCGCATTGGCATTTACTATCTTTAGAGCGCCGATCCGATTAAAACGGATCAACGCTCTAAAATTTTCTTTAACGCGCATCTTTTCCGAAAACCGTTGCACACTTTTCGGGATGCGCTTTTAGCTAAGCAATCGGCTCCCTCGGAAAGAGCAGCTGCAAAGCTTCATAAGCCGAGAGCACGGTTTCCATCTGCGCCGTATGGCCTTTGACAAAGGCATCGCCATAGATGGTTTCGTCCGGATATTCGGTAATTAGCGTCAGCGGAACCGTGTGACGATCATCGACACCGACCATACATGGGAAGCCGTTGATGATACGGAAACCCGTTTCGCCTGCATGTTGCTCGAAAAGCTTGATTTGCGCATCGTTGTAATCAAGCAGACCATCGATGGCACCAAGATGCCTGGTCACATGATCCATCAGCTGTTCGGCTTCTTTCTCCCATGATGCATGGTGGCGAATAATCAGGAAGAAGCCTTTTGGCAGCGTCCACATCGCAAAGGATCGCGGAACATATCCAGACAACGGACGTGTCCATTCATGCGACGGATAGCCATGCAGATTGACATGCAGCTTCGCATTAGTGCGCGCCTCCGCCTCTACGCGAATTGCTTTCTCAAAAAGCCCCTCGCCGCTGCGATATTCAAGATCATCGCCAAGAGCCGTATAGCGCGACGCGTGATGCATATGATGTGGCTGCAAAACGCACAGACGCTTATGGATTTCATACCCGTCCGGGTTTTCCTGTGGCGAGATCGTGAAATGCGCGCCATCGCGTGCGCTAAGACGGCTCGCGGCACGTAATGCTCCGACGATGCCAGTCGTTTCATTGGCATGTTGCCCGGCACTGATCATCATCGGCAAATCACTGCCCGAAACATAGGTCGCGCGCACGCTGCGACCTGCACGAGTCTTCGCTTCAAAAGGTGCGCCGCCAAGCTTTGCAATCTCTCTGCGGATCTGATCAGCCGAAAGGGGAGCCTGCGCATTTTCCAGAACTTGCTCGGCAGTCAGTGCATCTGACGTTGCCAGCGGACGTGTTTCCACTTTAACGGTTGGCTCGGCATCACGGAAGCGGACTTCGGGAACGATCTGACCGGGCTGCAAACCACGATCACCGACCGGACGACCAGACTTTTTCTGGAAAACTTCGAGCAATGAGAAATAGATATCCTCGTGCAGAGCTTCCGTCAGGCTCAACGCTTCCTCATCATAGGCAAGGCGTCGATCAGTAATCGGCATGTTGACCGAAATGTTCAGCTCTTCAAAATAGGGCTCGCCCCTGCCCCAGTCATGGGTGGCAATGGTCGAAATAGTATCGTGAAACAACTGTTCATAAGCGGTCTCAAAGCGCGCGTTTTCAACGCTGCCTTCATGTTCGACAATCAGCCAGCCAGTTGGTGAGACAAGCGTTTCGCCGATAAAATCTTCATGCACGCGATTGGGTGCGAAAACACGATGATTTTCAGTGCGACCATCGGCAAATGTGAGGTCGACTTCATAAAAGAAATCATCCTTACCGGACGCACTGAAGCTGATCTTTGCTTCGGGAAGAAGTGCTGTCAGCGGATAGGTTTCCAGCAGAAAACGGTTCTCTACGCAGTTGTCATGGCGCGGATAGCGAATTGTTGCAGCCTTGAGTGCTGTCCCGTCCACTTCTTCAAGAAAGAAATGCAGAAGCGGCTTATAGGCTGAACGCAGCCGCGCATCGATGCCCGCCTCGCGCAGCTTTGTTTCAGCAGCAAAGCGGCTTGGCTGGTCATCGAACAGCCAGACTTCTACGTTAGCGCCACGCATTTCCGGCTTTGAAAAGCGTTCAATCAACACATTGATTGAACGCGTATAGGTCTTTTCAAAAATCACGCTCATCGCGAAGTCCTGCCAGTTGGATCGAGGCTGTCACGCAGCCAGTCACCCAGAAGGTTGAGGCCAAGCACCGTGAAAAGAATGGCAAGGCCGGGGAACAGGCTCACCCACCACGCAGTCTGGAGATAGGTACGGCCATCGGCCAGCATTCCGCCCCAGCTTGGAATGGTTGAATCAATGCCAAAGCCCAGGAAGGTCAGGCTGGATTCAAGCAGGATGTTGTTGGCCACATTCAGCGTCATCAGAACGATGACCGGTCCGAGCAGATTTGGCAGCAGGTGTTGGAAAATGATGCGCCAGTCCTTCACCCCAATAGCGCGCGCAGACAGGATGAACTCGCGCTCGCGCAGCGAAAGCACTGAGCCGCGCACCAGTCGGGCATATTGCACGCATTGCGAAACAATCAGCAGGATGATCGTGTTGACCAGTCCTCCGCCAAGGATAGCCATGAAGGTGATCGCCAGCAAGATGAACGGCATCGCAAGCTGCACATCGACAAAGCGCATCAGCGCCATATCCCAGAAGCCGCGATAATAGCCTGCAACCAAGCCCATAATGGTGCCGATGATCACCGAACCAATGACGGAGATAAAACCCACAAAAAGCGAGATTTTGCCACCGATAACGACGCGCGCAAGTACGTCGCGGCCGAGGGGGTCAGCACCGAAAATATGAGCCGGATTGACGAATGGCGGCATCAGACGCGCCATCAGGTCGATCTTGTTCGCGCCTGCTGGAAACAGATAGCTCGAGAAAATGACTGCCAGACAGATGGTGCCGGTGAGAAGAAAACCAACAATAAACTCCAGGCTGGCAAAGCGGGAAAGCTGGAGCGTTGAGGTTTTGGTCGCCACTTTAGTCGCCATAGGCTCTACTCCGTACGAATTCGCGGATCGACAAGGCCGTAAGCGATGTCCACCAGAAGATTGACGCCGATAATCAGCATCGAAAGGATTGCGATTGTTGCCTGCAGGACCGGGTAGTCGCGTCCGGCAACCGCATCAAATGCAAGCGTGCCCATACCCGGCCAGTTGAAGACGCGTTCAACCACAACGATACCGCCCAGGAGGCCACCGAACTGCAAGCCGATATAGGTAATCAGCGGAATAGCGCAGTTACGCAGCGCGTGCTTATAGAGCACCTTGTTTTCGCTCAGACCCTTGGCACGAGCCACCATGATATATTGCGACTGCAGTGTTTCGAGCATCGACGTGCGCACAAGACGAACGTTGGTTGCAGTCAGAATAATGCCCATGGTCAGCGCAGGCATAACGAAGCTTGCAATACCGCTCATACCACTTGGCGGTAGCCATTGCAGATAAATGCCGAACAGCAGGACGAGCATCGTCGCGAGCCAGAAGTTCGGGAAAGACAGACCGACGAGCGAGCAGATGCGAATGAGCTGATCAGCCCATTTACCACGCGAAACTGCCGCCTTGATGCCAAGTGGCACCGAAATTACGATGGAAACGAACAGCGAGGCAAAAGCCAGCATAAGTGTGGCTGGCAGCGCGCTTCCGACCAGAACGGAAACCTGCGTACCGCCGAGGAAGCTGCGTCCAAGATCAAGTGTAAACAGACCTTTGAGGAACTGCCAATATTGAACCAGGAATGGCTGGTTCAAACCCAACCCCTCGCGGATGCGCTCGAGATCGGCTTCCGTGATACTGCCAGCACCTTGCGTCAACATTAGCGCCGGATCGCCCGTCAGGCGGATCGCATATGCGACAAGCAACGTCATCGCGATCAACACGAACAACGCTTGCAAAATTCGTTTTATAAGAAATCCAGCCACCAGAGCGCCTCCGAAATGCAGCGGCAAGCCGATGAACGGCTTGCCGTATCAGTTGGTTTAATCGACGGTTACGTCGGTGAGACGCAGACGGCTATCTGGAACAGGCACGAAGTTCTTCACGCGCTTATTGACGCCGAAGATTGCCTTCAGGTTGTAGAGAGGCATTTCGAGCGCGCGGTCGGCAGCATAATGCGCGATTTCCTGAAGCATCTTTTCACGTTCGCCACGGTCGAGAACCGAACGCTGTGCTTCAAGCATCTTGTCGAGCTTTTCATCCTTGTCATACGGGTTCCACTTTTCACCCGAATGGTACATCGAGTAAGCGGTGTTATCGTAATCGAAGGTCCAACCACCCCATGCCTGCTGGAACATGGCACCCGTTTTGCCTTGTGGGATGATGTCATTGAGCAGAACATTCGTGTCATAAGGCTTAATGGTTGCATTCACGCCGACCATCTGCAGGAAGCTTGCGACTGCTTGTGCAACTTCGTTGAAGCTCGCATCTTGACCGCGCACGTCAATCTGCACCGTTGCACCGGGCTGAACGCCTGCTTCTTCTAGCAATTTTTTAGCCTGCTCAGGATCATAAGGCAGCGGCTTCATGTTTGGATCGAAACCGAACGACAGTGAACCCTGGAAGCTTGCGATCGCTTCAGCCTGTCCGGCAAGGATCGACTGGATGATCGCATCGCGATCGACAGCCATAATCAACGCCTTGCGAACACGTTCGTCTTTGGTGATGCCGTCACGCGTGTTGAAACGAAGGGCATAGACCGACGGCCCCGAGGCTGTAACAAGTTCAAGCTTTGGATCGCCTTCAATCGTCGGGATCATGCCGATTGGGATAGTTGGTGGAATGACCAGATCAACGCGACCAGCTTGAAGTTCGGCTACAGCTGTCGAAGGCTCAGTAATGAAGCGATATTCAAGTTCCGAAAGCTTCGGAGCACCGCCCCAATGGTCAGCAAAAGCTTCAAGCTTGATGTTGACCTTTGGCTCATAAGATACGAATTTGAATGGGCCAGTGCCAACTGGATGTGTGTTGAAATAATCATCACCCTTCTCGGTGATGTATTTCGGTGGAACGATCATCGCGCCGTAACCGGCAAGCTTGGTGATCAACACCGGATCTGGCGTCTTGAGGTGAAAATCGACGGTCTTTTCGTCGATGACTTCGACCTTTTCGATTGCGATATAGTTGGAACGCTGCGGACCTTTCGCACCTTCCTCACCAAGCAGACGATCAAAAGTGAACTTCACCGCTTCTGCGTTGAATGGCTCGCCATCGTGGAACTTCACACCTTCACGCAGATTGAAGCGGATGCGTTTGCCTTCGTCGAGTTCTTCCCACGACGTTGCCAGACCTGGTACGATTTTCAGATCAGGGCCGCGATAGACGAGACCATCAAAAATATTTGTTGCGACCGACGCCCAGTTGACGAGGAACGTATCAATCGGATCCCAGCTGCCCGGGTCCTGCGGCGACGAAACAGTGAGCTTGCCTGCGGCGAAAGCCGGTGCCGATGCAATCACAGCTGCCGACAGGGCAGAAGCCAGAAGAGCGGCTTTCAGTGCTTTCTTTATCATTATTTTCCCCTTTGGGTTTAGTTGAAGCATTTCCAGCAAAAGTGTGAAGCGGTTTTGCGTTGGATAATGCGATGAAAAAAGCGGCAATATCTCAGGCGCTTTCGGCGACGAAATGGCCCGATGAAACCTCGCGGTGATTGTAGATCGTCGGCTTGTCGTCGATCCGACGCGTCGTGCTTGGAATTTCTCCTTCAAGCGCTGCGCGTTCAGTCCGTGCCGAAGGATCGGCAACCGGCACAGCTGAAAGCAGGCGCTGCGTATAAGGATGCGTCGGCGTTTCAAAAACCTGACGACGAGAGCCAAGCTCCATAATCTGTCCAAGATAGAGCACAGCGACGCGATGGCTCATCTTTTCAACCACGGCCATGTCATGGCTGATGAAGAGATAAGCCAGCCCATGTTCTTTCTGCAGATCCATAAACAGGTTGATAACCTGCGCCTGAATGGAAACATCGAGCGCCGAAAGCGCTTCATCAGCGATGATAAGCTTCGGCTTTGAAGCAAGCGCACGCGCAATACAGATACGCTGACGCTGACCGCCGGAAAACTCATGCGGGTAACGCGAAGCATATTCCGGACCAAGGCCAACGCGTTCCAGTAGTTCCGCCACGCGCGCATTGATCTCCTTGTTGTTATCAAGAAGACCGTGGGTGTGGATCGGCTCCGCAATCGAGAAACCAACAGTTTTGCGCGGATCGAGCGAGGCAAACGGATCCTGAAAGATATATTGCACCTCACGGCGCATCTTATAGCGCTCCGAAGAACTCATCTGCGAATAGGCTTTGCCATTAAAGCGGATATCACCGGAAAGCGGCGACTGGAGTTGCTGGATGGTGCGGCCGATGGTCGACTTGCCTGAACCGGATTCACCAACAAGCGCCAGCGTCTCACCCGGATAGATGTCGAAAGCAACCTTCGAGACCGCGTTGCAAACATGGGTGACTTTGCCCAACATGTTCTTCTTGATCGGAAAGCGCACGTAAAGATCATCGACAGCAAGAAGCGGCTTATCACTATAACGTGCCGTGTCCTGAATACGCTCTTCACCCGACAGAACAGGTACGCCATCGCGCATCACCATGACCGGCATACGCTTCGGGAACGCTTCGCCCGTCATGCTGCCGAGTTTCGGAACTGCCGACAAAAGTGTCTGTGTATATGGATGCTGTGGTGCGTCAAAGATGCGGCCAACAGGACCTTCTTCGACCTTTTTGCCCTTCCACATGACGACAACATCGTCTGCCATTTCGGCCACCACACCCATATCGTGGGTGATGAAAATGACAGCCATTTCAAGCTCTTTCTGCAAATCCTTAATGATATGCAGAATCTGCGCCTGAATGGTGACATCGAGTGCAGTGGTCGGTTCATCAGCGATAAGCAGCTTCGGACGGCAAGCGAGCGCCATCGCGATCATCACACGCTGACGCATACCGCCGGAAAGCTGGTGTGGATAGCGCTTGAGAAGCCCTTCAGCATCTGGCAGGCGTACCATTTCCAGCAGCCGCTTGCCTTCAGCCAGAGCCGCACTCTTCGACATGCCTTCATGCAACATCAACACTTCAGATATCTGATTGCCGATGGTGAAGACCGGGTTGAGCGATGTCATCGGCTCCTGAAAGATCATCGCAATGTCTTTGCCGCGAATGCCGCGCATTGCTTTCTGATCCGCTTTCAGCAGATCGCGCTCGCCTTCGGGACCATTGAACAGGATGCGCCCGTTGGGGAATTTCGCGCCGCTCATATCGGCAAGGCGCATGATCGAAAGCGACGTGATCGACTTGCCCGACCCCGATTCACCGACGACGGCCAGCGTTCGGCCAGGTGCAACCGAAAAACTTAAATCATCGACGACCCGACTGGCGCCGAATTCAACACTGAGGCCCTCGACCGTCAGCAGAGGTTTTGAAACAGATAAGTTCAACTCGGTTCCGTTCAAACTTGTAACTCTCTTATAACGTGATGGCAGACCGGGTGGCCTGATTGAATGCACCCGACATGAAGCGCAATAAGGCCGCTACTTCAGATAGGGTTTCTTCAGACGGCCGTGCGTTCGCAGTGGAATCAACCAGAAGGCGTTCGCGAATCTGCGCATAGCGAGCACAGGCTTCAGCGCCCTTCTCCGTTATTTTGACCGTCTTTTCCTTGGATGCCTTACCAGTGGTAAGCAGCCCTGCTTTCTCAAGCTTGCGGATCGCATAGGTTGCGATGTGTGTGTCTTCGATATCGAGCACGAGACAGATATCGGCCAGCTTCTTCTCACGTCCGCGATGGCGGATCGAATGCAGGATCAAAACTTCAATTGGAGAAAGCCCCGGCAGACCGGCAGCTGCCATGCAGCGAACCATCCAGCGCGAGAATGCGTGCGAAGCCAGAATGAGGCCGTATTCGACCTCTGACATGCCAGGCGAACCGCCTTCCGCAAGGTGTGCAGACGAAACAATGGGCCCTAGAGAAGCAACAGAGCGCAGATGCTTTGGAAGAGAAACTTCATCGAAGCTCTGTTCTCGCATCTCTATGGGCGTTTCCGCCATTAACTCCGAGTCTCTTTTATTCCCCATTATTGCTGCTCCCTTATTTTTGTGAATTTTATGTCACCATCTTATCGACATTTTGTCAATAAAGTGGAAGTATGAAATTCTGGAAAGATTTCAAAATACACTGTCTTCATGCATGAGGGAGCCAATAATGAGCGGAACGGGAAGCGGCGTGTGGGACTTTTGGATTGATCGTGGCGGCACATTTACCGACGTCATTGGACGCGATCCGGAAGGCATTCTGCATGCACGCAAAGTTCTCTCCGAAAACCCTTCAGCCTATCGCGATGCAGCCGTTCACGGCATCCGTTTGCATCTCGGCCTCAAGACTGGTGAGCCGGTTCCGGCTGGGTTGATCGGCGAAGTGCGCATGGGTACGACCGTTGCTACCAATGCGCTTCTCGAGCGCAAGGGCGAGCGGCTGGCACTTGTCACCACCAAGGGCTTCCGCGACGCTCTGCGCATCGGATATCAGGAACGCAAAAACATCTTTGCAACGGAGATCATTAAACCGGAAGCGCTTTATGACAGCGTAACCGAACTCAATGAGCGTATCCACGCCGATGGAACTGTCGAGCAGGCACTTGATAGCGCTGAAGCAGAAGCAGCACTCCTTTCGTTGAAAGATCAGGGCTATAAGTCTATCGCGATTGCCCTCATGCATGCCTATAAGTTCCCGGCGCATGAAGCTGAAATTGCACGCATTGCCCGTGAGATTGGCTTCGAGCAGGTTTCCGTCAGCCATGAAGTCTCACCGCTGATTAAGCTGGTGGGCCGTGGCGACACAACAGTCGTCGATGCCTACCTGTCACCGGTCCTTCGTCGCTATGTTGCACAGGTTTCCAACGAACTCGACGTTGAGCGCACCGGCGCACGCGTCATGTTTATGATGTCTTCTGGTGGTCTTACGGCAGCTGACTTGTTCCAGGGTAAGGACGCAATTCTTTCCGGCCCAGCCGGTGGTGTTGTTGGCCTTGCGCGCACTGGCGAGACGGCGGGATTTGGACAAGTCATCGGTTTCGATATGGGCGGCACATCGACGGATGTTGCCCATTTTGATGGTGAATACGAGCGCGCCTTTGAAACGGAAGTTGCAGGCGTTCGTGTTCGCGCGCCGATGATGCTGATCCATACTGTTGCTGCTGGTGGCGGCTCGATCCTGCATTATGATGCCGGGCGCTTCCGTGTGGGCCCGGATTCAGCAGGCGCCAATCCCGGCCCAGCTTGTTACCGAAATGGTGGTCCTCTTGCTGTTACTGACGCTAATGTCATGCTCGGCAAACTCATCCCAGATTACTTTCCAGCTATCTTTGGCCCTGAACAAAACCAGCCGCTTGATGTGGAACGCGTTCGCACACTTTTCACAGCTCTTGCTGATGAAATTGGCGACGGCCGCTCACCGGAATCGGTTGCTGATGGTTTCATTCGCATTGCTGTTGCGAATATGGTCGAAGCGATCAAGAAGATCTCCGTACAGCGTGGCTATGACGTCACTCGTTATGCGCTAAGCTGCTTTGGCGGTGCTGGTGGCCAGCACGCCTGCCTCGTCGCAGATGCACTTGGAATGAAGAACATTCTTCTTCATCCAATGTCCGGGCTGCTCTCCGCTTATGGCATGGGCCTGGCCGATATTCGCGCCACCCGACAGAAAGCGCTCGGCGTGTCACTCGATGCATCCGCTCCGGCAGCACTGAAAGCGCTTGGTGAAGAACTTGCGCTGGAATGTGTTGCAGAACTTGCGACGCAGGGCATCGAACAAGCCGCAATTCAGCGTCATCTTCGCGCGCATATCCGCTACGCAGGCACCGACACGGTACTTTCAATCGAAGCAACCTTCCCTACCGAGGACGATGCCGATCGTCTGCGCACTGAATTCGAAACCGCGCACAAGCGTCGCTTCGGTTTCATCGCAGAAAACAAGGCGCTGGTAATCGATGCCGTTGAAGTCGAAGCAGTCGGCGGCGGTGCGGGTGAAACCGAGACCAGCCTGCCGCTTGAAAGCGACCTTGAGGCCGAAACAGCCAAGCGCGCACGTTTCTTCTCGCAAGGTGATTTCCACGATGCTGGTGTCGTTATTCGCGAGCAGATTCAGCGTGGCCAGACCGTGACTGGTCCTGCAATCATCATCGAAAAGAACCAGACGATTGTTATCGAAGATGGCTGGCAGGCACGCCTGACCAAGCACGATCATATCGTTCTTACCCGCATCAAGGCTTTGCCGTTACGCACAGCGATCGGCACTGAAGCCGATCCGGTCATGCTTGAGATTTTTAACAATCTCTTTATGTCGATTGCAGAGCAGATGGGTGTGACGCTCCAGAACACCGCCTACTCGGTCAATATCAAGGAACGTCTCGATTTCTCTTGTGCCGTATTCGACGCCGAGGGTAATCTGGTTGCCAATGCGCCGCATATGCCTGTGCATCTGGGATCGATGGATGCTTCTGTTGCAACGGCAATCCGTGAGAACAAGGATATCAAGCCGGGCGACGTATTCCTGATCAACGCGCCTTACAATGGTGGCACTCACTTGCCCGACCTGACAGTTTGCACCCCGGTTTTCGATGACGATAATCGCGAGATCCGCTTCTGGGTTGCCAGCCGCGGCCACCACGCCGATATCGGCGGTATTGCCCCTGGTTCGATGTCGCCGCTGGCCGTTAATATCGAGCAGGAAGGCGTTTATATCGACAACTTCAAGCTCGTTGATCGCGGCACCTTCCGTGAAGATGCCCTTTCAGCTCTCCTGACCGGAGCAACCTATCCGGTGCGTAATCTCACGCAGAACGTCAATGATCTTAAAGCTCAGATCGCCGCCAATGAAAAAGGTGTCGCTGAGCTGAAAAAGATCATCGGTCTCTTCGGTGAAGACGTAGTGAAAGCCTATATGGGACACGTTCAGGACAATGCAGCTGAAAGCGTGCGCCGCGTGCTCGACAAGTTGCCTGATGGGCATTTCACCTACGATATGGATCAGGGCTGCCAGATAGAAGTTCGCGTCACTATCGACCGTGATAAGCGCGAGGCGACAGTCGACTTCACCGGCACATCGGAACAGCGTCCAGACAACTTCAACGCGCCAGAACCAGTAACACGCGCTGCCGTGCTTTACGTGTTCCGTGTGCTCGTTGAAGGCGACATTCCTATGAACGCGGGCTGCTTGCGTCCGATCAAGATCATTGTTCCACAGGGATCGATGCTTTCGCCACGCTTCCCGGCAGCTGTTGTTGCAGGCAATGTGGAGGTTAGTCAGGCCGTCACCAACTGTCTGTTTGGCGCGACCAAAGCCATGGCAGCAGCACAAGGCACCATGAACAACCTGACATTCGGCAATGATGAATATCAGTATTACGAAACCATCTGCTCCGGCGCACCAGCCGGACCGGGCTTCAATGGTGCCGATGCGGTCCATACGCATATGACCAATTCCCGCCTCACCGATCCGGAAATTCTGGAAACACGTTTCCCCGTGCTTCTTGAAGATTTCCATGTACGTGAAGGATCAGGCGGCAAAGGCAAATGGCACGCAGGCGACGGCACGAAGCGCACGATCCGTGCGTTGAAGACGCTCGACTTCGCGATCCTTTCAGGCCATCGCCGTGTGGCTCCTTTCGGGCTGGAAGGTGGTGAAGCCGGTGAGACCGGACGCAACGAAGTTCGCCGCAAGGATGGTACGATTGAAGTGCTGGGTAACTGCGATCAGACCGTACTTGAAGCAGGAGAAGCCTTCACCGTCATAACGCCAACAGGCGGCGGATTCGGCAAAGCTTAATAGCAAAACATACGAGTTAAAAACGCCGCCGCGAGGCGGCGTTTTTATTGATGTTTAGAACCAGAAATTGCCAAACCGCTGTATACGGATTCAGATTGCTATAATTGATAATAAAATAGAAATAATTTCCCCAAGTCGGGCAAAGACTGCGATTTTAGACGCTACGTTAGAATTAAATTCCTGTATTTTACGTCTCATCGAATATTTTTACAGGTGACCTTACAAATGAAGTTCGCAAAAATCCTCGCAACGGTCGGTGTTCTCAACGTAGCTCTCTTCTCGACCGCAATGGCGGGCGAAAACCTCGATGCCATCAAGTCAGCAGGCGTGTTGAAGATTGGCACGGAAGGCACCTATGCACCGTTCACCTTCCACGATAAGGACAACAAGCTTGTCGGTTTTGACGTGGAAATCGGCGAAGCGGTTGCCCAGAAGCTTGGCGTGAAGCCAGAATTCGTTGAAGGCAAGTGGGACGGCCTGATCGCCGGTCTCGACGTCAAGCGTTATGACGCCGTTATCAATCAGGTCGGCATCACCGAAGAACGCCAGAAAAAGTTCAACTTCTCGAACCCTTACATCGTTTCCAAGGTCGTTCTTATCGTCAATGACAAGAATGATACGATCAAGGATTTCGCTGACCTGAAGGACAAGAAGTCCGCACAGTCGCTGACCAGCAATTACGGTCGTATTGCCAAGGAAGCCGGTGCTGAATTGGTCGCCACCGATGGCTTTGATCAGTCGATCCAGCTGGTTTTGACGGGTCGTGCTGACGCCACGCTCAACGACAGCCTTTCCTTCCTCGATTTCAAGAAGCATCAGCCAAATGCACCTGTAAAGGTCGTTGCTGAAAAGGAAAATGCAGACGCTTCGGGGATCATCGTGCGCAAGGGCGATGACGATCTCGTCGCCGCAATCAACAAGGCGCTCGACGAAATCAAGGCCGATGGCACTTACGACAAGATTTCTCAGAAGTACTTCGGTCAGGACGTCTCCAAGTAAGTTTCGGATAAGTGCAATTTAGGAAGCCGGAACATGTTTCCGGCTTCCTTTCGTTGTGGCTATATAGAAATGTAGCAAACGTCTATTTCAGGAATCTTCCATCTAAGGACCGAACAAGTGCCCGATTGGTTTCAACTCATGGCGGATTCCCTGCCCACCCTACTTTGGGCTGGACTGCTGTTCACCATTCCTCTGACAATTCTATCCTTCATCTTCGGACTTTCGCTTGGATTGCTGACCGCACTTGTGCGTTTGTTTGCACCAGTCTGGGTTTCGGCCATTGCTCGCTTTTATGTCTGGATTTTCCGCGGCACGCCTCTACTGGTACAGCTGTTCGTGATTTTCTACGGCCTGCCAAGTGCAGGCATTTATCTTGACGCCTTCACTGCTGCAGTCATTGGCTTCTCGTTGAATGTGGGCGCTTATAGCTCCGAAGTCATCCGCGCGGTCATCTCCTCCGTGCCAAAAGGCCAGTGGGAGGCAGCCTATTCCATCGGGATGAGCTGGCGTCAGGCGCTCACACGCACGATCTTGCCACAAGCCACCCGCACAGCCGTCCCACCGCTTTCCAACACCTTCATTTCGTTGGTGAAAGATACTTCACTTGCGGCCGCCATCACCGTTCCCGAGCTATTCCAATCGGCGCAGCGCATTGTTGCGACGACATATGAACCGCTCATTCTCTACATTGAAGCAGCACTGATTTATCTGGTGCTCAGCACGATCCTGTCCAATCTTCAGGCCAGGCTTGAAAAGCGCTTCGGTCGCTATGGCGGAACTCTGGAGACAAACGCATGATCGAGCTACAGCACATCGTCAAAAGCTTCGACAATGTTGTTATCCTCAATGATATCAATGTGAAGATCGCCGAAGGCACCGTCACAGCACTTGTCGGCCCATCGGGCGGCGGCAAAAGCACGCTGCTGCGCTGCATCAATCTGCTTGAGATTCCAACCTCGGGAACGCTGGTTTTGGGCGGCCAGAGCATTACGCTCGACCCTGATCGCAAGCCAAGCTGGCAATCAGTTCAGTCGATCCGCCGCCAAACAGGCATGGTGTTTCAGAACTTCCAGCTTTTCCCGCATCAGACAGCCATTCAGAACGTGATGGAAGGTCTGGTTACGGTTCTGAAATGGCCTAAGGCAAAGGCCCAGGAACGTGCGATGGAACTTCTGACAAAGGTCGGCATGGCTCATAAAGCCGATGCGTGGCCCTCGACACTATCGGGCGGACAACAGCAGCGTATTGCTATTGCCCGCGCGCTCGCACCGTCGCCGCGTGTCCTTCTCTGTGATGAGCCGACCTCGGCACTTGATCCAGAACTTGCGTCCGAAGTGGTCGATGTTTTGAGCAAGCTTGCGAAGGAAGGCACGACCATGGTCATCGCGACCCATGATCTACGCTTAGCCTCTAAGATTGCGCAGAATGTCGTATTCCTGGAATCAGGCAACATCGTCGAGACAGGAAGCGCTCACGACGTTTTCGCAAATCCCACACGCGATCGCACAAGACAGTTTGTTGCCACGATCAACGCAGCGCATACCTACGACATATAGAAACATCTGGTTGTTTCTGTTTGCAATGAAGGGCTTTTGCATATCGCAAGAGCCCTTATTTTTATCTGCCTTACTAATATCACTCGTGTTTTATCAATTTTCCAACGGCTGTTCCGGGCCTGCCCCTTGGTAAATGCCCAAAGCGCTGTTACATTAGGGGCAACGTAAAAATTGAAGCGCCTTGATTGCGTCCTTTTAGGCTCGCGCGGCGCCATAAGGATAAAAACCTTGAAGAACCCCGAGGAGCGCCCCGCAGGAATGGCGCAACAAGGGGCGTCCGGCGGACTAGCGGGCAATTCAAAGACCCGGAATCCGTCCGAAAACGGCAAGCGCAAACCGCGCAAGAATGCTGTTTCAGAAGTCGGCAAGGCCACCCAAGCCTCCGATTCAGGGCGCTCAGACACTGAAAGCAAGGGCTCTCAAAGCCAGAGGAAGCGTGCGCGTAGGCGTAATCGCGGGAAATTGTCTCGTGGTGCAGAAGGCCCTGCGCAAAAAACTGTTTCTGCTGAACCCTCCGCAAACGAAAAGCCTTCAGACGGCAAGCCTGCCGGGAAGCTATCGAATCGTCGTCGCCGTGCTCGCAAGAAAAAGCAGGCCCGCCAGCAAACCGGTACACCGCTTCACACCGATAACACGGCAAAAACACAGAACGCACCTGCACGCTCTGATAATAACCAGGCACATCAGGCCAAGCGTAATCATACCGGATCACAACAGCCGCGTACCAGTGCGCAGGAAGCTCCGCTTTATGCGGCCCTCGATCTCGGGACCAATAATTGTCGCCTGTTGATTGCGTCACCAACGCGTCCGGGACAGTTTCGCGTTGTCGATGCTTTTTCCCGTATCGTTCGTCTTGGTGAAGGCCTCAGCTCGACCGGGCGTCTGAGCGAACACGCTATGCAGCGTGCCATTGATGCGCTCAAGATTTGTCACGATAAGCTTGCCGCACGCAAGATCAGACGTGCTCGTCTGATCGCCACTGAAGCCTGCCGTGCAGCAGAAAATGGCGAAGAGTTTCTGGCGCGCGTCCGCGAAGAAACGGGACTAGAGCTTGAAATTGTCGATCGTCAGACAGAAGCACGACTTGCGGTTTCCGGCTGTGGCACGCTGGTAACGCGTGAGACTGACGCTGTTGTTCTCTTTGACATTGGTGGCGGTTCGTCTGAGATCGCGCTCATCGACGTTTCTCAGCGTCGTTCTCCACGTCTTGCAGAGCACATTACTGCATGGACCTCCCTGCCCGTCGGCGTCGTCACGCTGGCGGAACGTTTCGGTGGTCGAAATGTTACGCCGGAAAGCTTTGGCGCCATGGTTGACCATGTCACTGATTTGCTTTCAGGTTTTGCCGAGCGTCATTGTCTTGGCAAGCTTACGGTCGGATCGCGCTTTCACCTTCTTGGAACATCCGGCACGGTGACGACACTCGCCGGCATCCATCTTGGACTTGAGCGCTATGATCGCCGCCGCGTCGATGGTATGTGGATGGGCTCGGATGACGTGACACAGATGACGCAACGTCTGCTGTCGTGGGATTTTGATGCGCGGGTTGCTAATCCTTGTATTGGCGCTGATCGTGCTGATCTTGTTTTGGCAGGCTGTGCCATTCTTGACGCCATACGCAATGTATGGCCGAGTGAAAAACTACTGGTTGCTGATCGCGGTTTGCGCGAAGGCATTTTAACGGAACTCATGTCGCGTGACGGTGCCTGGCGCCATAACCGCGCCCATACTGCCAAGACTGGCGGTAAAACCGACGTAAGAAACAGGCATTGAAGATGAGCAAAGCAGGCGGAAACAAAGGCGGCACGAAAACCGGCGGACGCGGCGGCGCGGGCACAAGCAATCTTCGCGTTCGTGTGAAGAAGAAAGCCGGAACAATCAAGGAGTCCTCGCGTCGTTGGCTGGAACGCCATCTGAACGATCCTTACGTTCACAAATCAAAGCAGGATGGCTATCGCTCGCGCGCGGCCTATAAGCTGATCGAAATCAACGACCGCTATAATCTGCTGAAGAAAGGCCAACGTATTATCGATCTTGGCGCAGCTCCGGGCGGCTGGTCGCAGATCGCGGCCAAGATCGTCGGCTCAACAGATGAGAACCCGCAGGTTGTCGGCATCGACTATCTTCATGTTGATCCGCTGGCAGGTGTCATTCTGCTTGAGATGGACTTTCTCGATGAATCAGCACCTGAAAAGCTCATGGAAGCACTTGGCGATAAGCCAGATCTCGTGATCTCTGACATGGCTGCACCGACTACAGGTCATCGCCGCACAGATCATTTGCGCACCGTGCATCTTTGTGAAGTCGCAGCTGATTTTGCTGTTTCGGTGCTCAAGCCCGGCGGCCACTTCCTGACCAAGACATTCCAGGGCGGAACAGAAAACGATCTGCTTGCTATGCTGAAACAGAAGTTTCGCTCAGTGCATCATATCAAACCGCCTGCATCGCGCGCAGAATCTGTCGAGCTTTATCTGCTCGCTCGCGATTTTAAAGGCTAGTTATCGGGCTATATCAGAATGAGAAAAGGCGGCATCAAAGCCGCCTTTTTTATTTGCCGTTTGCTGAATCTGCAGCTTCGAGTGCTGTCCGTTCTTTGCTCTTTGATTTGGTGATTTTCGGACCTGAAAGTTCATGCCCGGCATCTGGTGCAAGCTTTGCAAACCAGAAGAACGCCGTCGCAGACACCGCTGCAACAACGAAGAAGCCAACATGAAAATCTGCGAGCTGCAACGGAGCTCCGCGAAGGCCAGTACTGATTTCCAGAATTCCACCTGCCATGGCGACACCGAGCGCAATCGAAACTTGCTGCGCAACCGCTGTGATCGGCGTTGCCTGACTGGTTTTGTCATCGGGGATTTCAGCAAAAGCTAGAGCATTGACGCCCGTAAAGAACATCGAGCGGAAAAAACCACCGATCAGCAGGAAGCCGACAATGACACCATAAGGCGTTTCAGGGAAGAACAAGCCATTAGCTGCAATAAACCCGGCAGAAATCAGCGAACCATACATAAGCGTGCGCCGGAAACCGAAAAGGTTGAATACTCGCTTCGCTCCAAACTTCATGCTGATGGCGCCGATTGCCGAGACAAATGTCATCATACCTGATTGGAACGGCGTCATGCCGAAGCCAAGCTGGAACATGAGCGGCAACAAAAACGGGATGGCGCCAATCCCGAGCCGAAATACGCTACCGCCAAAAACAGCAGAGCGGAAAACCTGATTGTCAAAGAGTTTCAGGTTCAGCAGCGGATCAATCGTTCGCCGTGCGTGGAATATATAAAGCGCCGAGCAAATAAGGCCGACTGTCACGGTGACGAGCCCGATGACGGGCGGAAGTGCAGGAAGACTGACAACTGACAGTCCAAACACCACACCCGACATGGCAATGCCCGACAAAAAGAAACCCGGCCAATCAAGCGGCTTGACGATCCTCTCGTCATTATCCGGCAGAAAGCGCGTTGCAAACCAGATGCCGATTAAACCAATCGGAACATTGATGAGGAATATCCAGTGCCACGAGAAAAAGGTCGTGATGAAGCCGCCTACTGGTGGCCCGACCAAAGGGCCAACCATTGCGGGGATCGTCAGCCAGGCCATGGCCGACACAAGTTCACTTCTGGGCGTTGAACGAATAAGCACAAGTCGTCCGACTGGCGTCATCATCGCGCCGCCCATGCCCTGCAGAAAACGCGAGACAACAAAGGCTGCTAGTGAATTCGATGCAGCACAGGCGACCGAACCGACAACGAAAACCGCAATCGCTGCACGGAAAACATTCTTCGCCCCGAATCGGTCTGCCATCCAGCCGCTGACAGGAATAAAAACCGCAAGCGCCACGAGATAGGCGGTTAGCGCCAGCTTTAATGCGATAGGGCTGGTGCCGATATCAGCGGCGATAGCAGGAAGCGATGTTGAAATAACATTCGAGTCCATCTGCTCCATGAAAAGAGCAATTGCCAGCACGAGAGGAACGATCCGGTTCACATTGAAAATCCGAATAAAAGCAGCGAATTAAACACGACTTTGCCAGTCGATTATATCTTTCGCTTTATGTAGCGTCCGTCTGAATTTTTCCAGTTAATTCGCCGTCACATTACGGTGACTGTCTTGAGATTTGAGATGTGCCGACCCATCTCATGATATCTCACGCAGCGTTACATTCGTTCACATTTATGTAAAATGGGTTGCGCTACCCGTAACAGGCTGTTACATTTCGTTACAGTTCTCGAGCTTTAGAATCCGATGTGGAGGCGTCGTGGTTCAAGGAGGTAGAAAATGAATGACATTACTAGAACAGCGCTCGTTTATGGAATGATGATCATTTCACTGAACACCGCACTGGCAATTGGTCTTCTTGGGCTGGACTTCCTGCGCTAGGCGCGGCATCCACAAAAATAGAATTTTGCCCTCCAGGCAAGCATGAAAAAGGGTGTTCCCGAATTTGGGAGCACCCTTTTCATTTGAGCCTCAGTGATAGAAGTCAGATCTTTCACCAACTCTAATTGCCTGGCTGATAAGCAAAACTCAGTCCCTCGCCCAGTCCGCACTTGAACGCTGTACCCTTGCCGATTTCTTCAAGCGTTTTGGCTGAGAAGGTCTTCATCGAAACAGTAGCCGTTTTATCCGGCAGCACCCGATAACGAATAAATTCGAAAATCGGATTCCCGTCCATGGCGACGGTTTGATGTGTGCTGGAATAAACAATAGCCTTTTGAGGTTCAGGCAAGCTCATGAATGCATCGATCACAAAACCACCGGCGATGTTCTTGGATTTAAGCGTCTCGCCCGAAATCTGCTCGCATTTTTCCAATCGTAAGACAGACGTTGTTCTTTTTCCTGCGAATAGGTTGTGTTTCAATTCATCGAACGGGTTCATGCCTTCAGCATGGCCGACGCCACTTCCTCCAACGATCAGTGCCATGACTAGCAAGCTCGACTTCCAGCGCATATTTTGACCTCTGGTTCAAAAACATGCGCTGGAAAGTAAACCTATAATAATTCGAGGCTATTCCAATAGATTGCTAACTATCTACTCGGCTTAAAGCGCATCCCGAAAAGTGCGCAGCGGTTTTCGGAGTAAGATGCGCGTAAAAACAGTTAGATAGAGCGGTTCCTATGACTCAGTATTAGCTGGAACCGCTCTAAAGAATACGGGCCTGCGTTTTCGGATCGAAGAATACGGCCTTGTCGAGATTGAAAGCCAGGCGTGAACGCTGGCCTGCCGAAATGCGTGCATCTGCACGAAGGCGCGCCACAACTTGTTTTCCACCAATCCGCGTCACCGCGAAAGTGTCGGAACCAGCCGGTTCGACCACATCAATAAGGCAATCGCCTTCCACAACCGAGCTTGCATTGCGATCCGCACCATCAGGATCTGTCAGCGCTTCCGGGCGGATGCCGAAGATCACTTCCTGCCCTACAAAATCACCAAGGCTCTCGGGGGCAACCTTCAGCGGCAACGTCAGAGCCTCTCCTTCGCCCTGTGTGAGCGTAATCGCAAACTCCGAGCCATTCTTTTCGACATTCGCTTTGAGCAGGTTCATCGCAGGAGAACCCATGAAGTCTGCAACGAACATATTGGCCGGATTGTTGTAGATTTCAGCAGGCGTACCGAATTGCTGCAAAATACCGTCTTTGAGTACCGCGATCTTGGTTGCAAGCGTCATGGCCTCAATCTGGTCGTGCGTCACATAAACGATTGTCGTCTTCATGCGGTGATGCAGACGCTTGATCTCGGTACGCATATCCACGCGCAGCTTGGCGTCCAGATTCGACAACGGTTCGTCGAACAGGAAGACCTGCGGATTACGAACAAGCGCGCGCCCCATCGCAACGCGCTGACGCTGACCGCCGGAAAGCTGGCTTGGCTTACGGTCGAGGAGATGACCGATCTGCAGAATATCAGCAACTTCCTGAATAGCCTTGTCACGCTCAGGCTTCGGCACTTTACGAATTTCCATGCCGAAGGCGATATTGCCGCCCACTGTCATGTTTGGATAAAGCGCATAGGACTGAAAAACCATCGCGATATCGCGCTGCGAAGGATGCAGACCTGATACCGAGCGGCCATTGATCGAAATATCGCCCGACGTAATTGGCTCAAGACCGGCAATCGTGTTGAGCAACGTAGACTTGCCGCAACCTGAAGGGCCGACGAGAACCAGAAAGCCGCCTTCTTCAATTTCGATATTGATGTCCTTCAAGACCGAAACATTGCCGTAGGATTTGTAGAGATCGGTTATTTTCAGAAATGACATATGAGACTTATCCCTTAACGGCACCGGACATCAGGCCGCGCACGAAGTAGCGCCCGGAAACGATGTAAACGATCAGCGTCGGCAGAGCGGCCAGAATAGCAGCTGCGAAATGGACGTTATATTCCTTGACGCCTGTGGAGGAGGAAACGAGGTTGTTCAACGCCACCGTCATCGGCGTTGAATTTGCACCAGAGAAGGAAGCACCGAACAGGAAGTCGTTCCAGATATTGGTGAACTGCCAGATGACCGACACAACGATGATCGGGCCTGACGACGGCAGGAGAATGCGCCAGAAAATCTGGAAGAAGCTCGCACCATCGATCTGCGCTGCGCGCACCAATTCAGTCGGGAACGCCTCGTAATAATTGCGGAAGTAAAGCGTCGTAAAGCCGATACCATAGACCACATGAACGAGGATCAGGCCCCAGATCGTACCGGCAATGCCGAGCATACCAAGCACACGCGCCATCGGGATCAGAACAATCTGAAACGGAATGAAGCATGAAAGCAGCAGCAAACCGAAGAAGATGTTGGAGCCACGGAACCGCCATTTCGTCAGCACGTAACCGTTCAATGCGCCGACAATTGTCGAAATCGCAACCGCTGGCACGACCATCAGGATCGAGTTGATGAAGAATGGCTTGAGGCCCGTTGGCTGCACACCAATCTGTGCGGTTGACCAGGCCGAAAGCCATGGCTCAATCGTCCATTGCTGCGGCAGACCTAACATACCGCCCTGACGGATTTCATCCAGCGGCTTGAACGAGTTTACCAGCATCACATAGAGCGGCAACAGGTAGTAGATCGCAAACAGCAGCAGCGCGGAATAGATCAGGGCGCGCGTGAGCTTGCCGCTGTTGATCGCATTTTCCTGGGTCTGAGCACTCATGAGCGCGACCCTCCACGAATTTCAGAATAGAGATACGGAATGATGATGGAGAAGATCATCACCAGCATGATGATTGCCGACGAGGCACCAATACCCATCTGATTTCGCGTAAATGTGTAGGAATACATGAAGGTCGCAGGCAACTCGGTCGCCTGTCCCGGCCCCCCGCCGGTGAGCGCAATCACAAGATCATAAGCCTTGATTGCAAGATGGGCGAGCACCACGAAAGCCGACAAGAATACCGGACGCATCAATGGGATGATAATGCGGCGGTAGATCGTGCTGGTCGAAGCACCGTCAATTTGAGCAGCCTTGATGATTTCATTATCGACGCCGCGCAGACCTGCCAGGAACATCGCCATGACAAAGCCCGACGACTGCCAGACAGCCGCAATCACAAGGCAATAGATGGCCATCGTGTTGCTTTTGATCCAGTTAAAGGTGAAGCCTTCCCAGCCCCACAGCCGCATCGTGTGCTCAAGACCGATGCCCGGATCGAGGAACCATTTCCATGCCGTGCCAGTCACGATGAATGAAAGCGCCATCGGATAGAGATAGATCGGGCGCAGGAAGCCTTCGCCACGGATTTTCTGATCGAGCAGAATAGCCAGAAACAGGCCTATAACCGAACAAATGATGATATAGAGCGATGCGAAGATCGCGAGATTGGTGACAGCGCGCCACCAATGCGGCAAGGCCCATAATTTTTCGTAATTCGACAGACCGACAAAGCCATAGGAAGGCAGCATTCGGCTGTTGGTGACGGAAAGAACGCCTGTGTAAATGATGAATCCATAGACAAAGACGAGGACGATGAGAAAGCTCGGCGCCAATACCAGCTTGGGCACCAGTTCCTGTAGTCGTCTGTTACGCTGCATATTTGCGCCACCCATTTCTGCGCTGCGCACCCGGTGCCGTTCAATCGCGGCGCTCTTGATGCGGGCTATTGTTTCAACGGCATTATTGTCTGCCGTTCACTGCAATGAATTTGTTCAGGCGAAAAATCCGCCGATCGTTCAATGAATTGTCATGCTTGAAAGGAGAGCGCCCGGAAGTGCCGGGCGCTCACTTTTGCTTACTTCGCGCCTTCGACAGCGGAGACCAGTTCCTTGACAGCGTCTTCAGAAGACAGCTGGCCGTTGAACTGGCGGGTCACAACGTCATAGATCGCGTTCTTGACGGAAGCCGGGTTTGCATAGCCGTGAGCCATCGAGCCGAGCATTGTGCCCTTCCCTGCAGCTTCCTTCACGTCAGCGATGGCCTTCTTGCCGCAAGCGTCGAAATCGGTATCAGGCACGTCAGTACGTGCAGGAGCCGAACCCTTGACCACGTTAAAGGCCGACTGGAATGCCGGGCTTTCAATAGCCGAAGCCATTTCGAGCTGTGCTGGCACCTTGTCTTCAGCAACCTTGAACATTGCGAACATGTCAGAGTTGAAGGTTACAGAGCCCTGCGTTTCAGGGTAACGCATGCACACAAAGTCTTCACCTGGCTTCTTGCCAGCCTTGACGAACTCGCCCTTCGCCCAGTCACCCATGAACTGAACACCAGCCTTACCTTCGATCACCATGGCCGAAGCAAGGTTCCAGTCACGACCGGAGAAGTTGTCATCCACATAGGAACGCAGCTTGGTCATGCGGTCGAACGCCTGCTTCATCGTATCGCTGCCCAGAGCTTCTGGATCGAGATCAACGAAAGCCTTTTTGTAGAAGTCAGGACCAAAAGAAAGCACAACAGCGTCGAAAATCGTCGCGTCCTGCCATGGCTGACCGCCGTGAGCAATCGGGGTGATGCCCTGTTCCTTGAACTTGTCGAGAAGAGCTACGAGTTCATCCCAGTTGGTTGGCTCTTTGCCGCCAGCCTTGTCGAGAGCAGCCTTGTTGATCCACATCCAGTTGGTGGAGTGAACGTTGACGGGTGCTGCAATCCAGTGGCCATCATGCTTGGCGAATTCCTGCAAAGGTGCCGGAATAACCTTATCCCAGCCTTCCTTGCCAGCAATCTCGTCAAGATTGCCAAGCGCGCCCTGCTCTGCCCAATCGCGAATGTCGAAGCCGAGCATCTGCACAGCGGTCGGCGCATTGCCTGCAGTAACGCGTGCGCGCAGAACGGTCATGGCTTCCGTACCGCCACCACCTGCAACTGGCATATCCGTCCAGCTGATACCCTTGCCTTCGAGATCTTTCTTCAGAACATCGAGAGCCGCAGCTTCACCACCGGCTGTCCACCAATGCAGGACTTCAACGTTCTGCTTGTCCTGAGCGCTGGCTGTAACAGGCGCCATTGCTGCAAGCATTGCACAGGCAGCTGTGCCCATTGCGGCCATTCTGAAAAATTTATGCATATGTCTACCTCCCGTAGAACTCTACAAAACAAAATTTCGTCGGACGTTATGCGAGCCTCAGACCCGCACATCCAGAAGAGCATTCAATCTGCTTTGAGACCTCCATCCCACTATGTTTCTCGCAGCTCCTCCTGCGATTGACAACGTTGTCTTTTTTAAATGAAAGCCTTCGCCCAAGACAAGATGTACCCTTAACATAGGCTCAGATACCGGATGTGTGTCAATATGGTTTGAACAGGGAAGAGCGAAATAACGCGTTCATTGAAACCTGAAGCTGAAATTTTCATCTAAATAATGAAGCAATAATAGTGACTTAGTTCGATTAAAATATTTCTGGCGACAAGCTTTCACCACCTTATGAGAATGAGCCAAAAATTGCCGCCAAGCGATGCTGGTATCAGCATAAATTTCCCGTGAGCGCACTGGACATTGCGCTCTGAAATGCATAATTTCCGGCTGCTCGCACAATGGTGTGCGGGTTTGTTCTCGGGGCGGGGTGAAACTCCCCACCGGCGGTATGAAGAGCGATCTTCGAGCCCGCGAGCGCCTGTAGCAAACGCCTTTTGGGGTGTAGTTTCAGGGTCAGCAGATCCGGTGAGATGCCGGAGCCGACGGTTAAAGTCCGGATGGAAGAGAGCGAAAGAGCGTTAAACCCGGCTATTGCGCGGGCTTGCGTTCCTTTGTGCGCCCTGATTCTAGTTTCGTGAGGAACCTATGAACCAGAGCTATCCGAACAAGACATCTTTCAAAATTGCCTTCATTCAGGCTCGCTGGCACGCCGACATCGTCGACGAAGCGCGCAAGAGCTTCATTGCTGAACTGGAAGCCAAGACCGGCACCAATGTCGTAGTTGAAGTCTTCGATGTTCCCGGCGCTTATGAAATTCCACTTCATGCCAAAACGCTCGCCAAGACCGGTCGCTATGCGGCAATCGTTGGTGCTGCATTCGTTATTGATGGCGGTATTTATCGTCATGATTTCGTGGCTACTGCCGTCATCAACGGCATGATGCAGGTGCAGCTGGAGACCGAAGTTCCCGTTCTCAGCGTTTCGCTCACGCCGCATCATTACCACGACAGCAAGGAACATCACGAGTTCTTCTTCAACCATTTCAAGAAGAAGGGCGTGGAAGCTGCACATGCAGCGCTACAGATCGTCAGCGAACGCGCACGTATCGCAGCTCTGGTGTAAGCCAACGTCTAAACGACATAGCCGACCTTGCATTTTCGAGGTCGGCTACTCGCTTATGATGCGCTCGGGATGCGAATAGACATCGAAGTCGTCGCCCCGAACAAGCGCTACAAGCGTTAGATTGGCTTCATCTGCGGTGCGGATTGCCAATGCGGTCGGTGCCGAAATTGCGGCCAATAATGGCACGCCAAGAATGACGGCTTTTTGCACCATTTCGACAGATACGCGGCTGGTAATCGCTACCAAACCCTGCTCCGCAGGCCGGTCAGCACGCGCCATTGCGCCAATGAGCTTATCTAAAGCATTGTGTCGTCCGACATCCTCGCGAACGGCAAACAGCCCCTCACCCGGAATATAGAAACCCGCACCATGCACCGCGCTCGTTTCTGCATTCAAAGTCTGCGAACCACCTAAAGCGCCCATAGCGGCAATGATCGATCCAGATTTGAACCGTAAACTGTCGGCAGACAATGCCGATAATGGTCGCAGAGCCTGATCAATGGAATCGATCCCGCACAAGCCACAGCCAACAGGTCCGGCCATAAACCTGCGCCGCGCGGCAAGCGCATCGCCCGGCTGTACAGCCAGTCGCATCTGAACATCGATACCTTTTTCAAAGACCTCAATGCTCAAATCTTCGATTTCGGAAATGTTGGATATGATACCTTCCGTCAGGCTGAAACCGACCGCAAAGTCTTCCAGATTGGCAGGCGTTGCCATCATGACGGCATGGGTTGTGCCATTGTAGCTCATGGCAACCGGCACCTCTTCCGGCACCTCGCGGGAGCTTTCATGAAAGCCTGCCTCGCGACGCGCAAGGCGCGGCAGATTCTGGCTGATCTTCGGTATCCTCATATCATTCCGTCAATGGTCGTTAAGATTTCCGACCTGTCTTATCATTTACCGTCAGCTACTCAATGTCTTTGAAGCGACAGACAAGCTAATCTTACCGGAGCAAATGAGCTCAAATATTGGATAATTTTCTTATTCAGAGGGCCGATCTGCTCTCTTTCATTTCAAGCGGAATCTTATCGATCCTCGTTTCATTCCGATGGCACTTATACTCCAAGCGGCGGCATCATGCCCTTGCGGCAAGCATTGCGAACAAGCTATACCTGCAGGCCTCAAAACGTCTGAACAAGACGTGAGCTCCCGCTTCCGACAGCTAATCTTTTAGGTGCAAAACGATGGATATTCGCCAGATCGACGACAATTACTCAGTCACCGGACAAATTTCGCCGGATGACGTGCGCGATATTGCGGCCGAAGGCTTTCAGACGATCATCTGCAATCGTCCAGATGGCGAAGAAGGACCGGACCAGCCAACTTTTGCGGAAGTCGCGAAGGTAGCGGAAAAGGCTGGCATCAAGACCTATTACATCCCGGTCATTGGTGGACAACTGACGCAGGAGAATGTCGATGAAATGGCCTCGGCACTTGCCGAAGCCGAAGGCCCAATTCTGGGCTATTGCCGTTCAGGCACGCGCTCTACGAATATTTACGGTATCGTGCAGAACCAAAAGCGCGGATAAAGAAAGAGCGCAAGCTATACGGGCGGTGTTGCCGCAAAGGCATTTGAACAGTCTTTGCAAACATGGTGATCACCGTCCAGTAGCGCGCGGGCCGGAAAAGCGCGGATTTGCAAACTTGGCGCGGCGAACATTATGAGCCGAATACTGGCGATAATAGCTCATGCCCATCCGAGTAGCTGTTGCGATCACACCGCCAGCAACCATCACCCAGCCAACAATCTGCGGCCAGTTAAAGCTTTCAATACCGGTGCTCAGAGCAACGATGACAACACCGGCCCAAAGAACAGCGGCCGTACGGCGCCAGAAAACCGGGTTGAGTTCGTCAAAAACTGCCTTCCACAGCGAAAGCACAAGACAGGCGAAGAAAACGGCTGCTGCCAAACCGATGTTCAGCAACTCGACCGGAAGCCATTGTTGCGTATTCAGCATAGTTTCCATCATCTCATTCCTTCCGCGATCCTGACATCGACCTTCATGGCCATTTGCATCTCAGATTGCGCGGTCTTGTTTCAATTGTGACCATTGAGCTTTCGCTTTGTGGTAGAAGCATGGAAACGGCTTCATAATACAGTCACATATTATTGCGTTCACGCGAAATATCGTGTTGAAAATATTCATATATCTCCGCTGAGCGCGAGGCTGCATACGCCTCAAACCCCTTGATAGATCAGCATTTTTTGAATTTATGGAACTTCGGCAACCATACCGGGCATCACGTTAAAGTCGCGAACCATAACGACATTGTAACAATTTGATATTGCAGAACTTCTGCAATTAGCCGCGAGCGCCGCCCAAACGACGCCCTACACGCGAAAGCAGAATGACTGGCAATATCCCGACGGCCACAATTGCCAATGCTGCAACCGAAGCCTCTTCATAGGTTCCGCGTGCGGCCTCGCCATAAAGATGCGTGGCAAAAGTCTCGATATTGAGCGGGCGCAACAGAAGGGTGGCAGGCAGTTCCTTCACGCAATCGACAAAAACCAGCAGGCCAGCGGCAACGATGGCCGTCTTTGAAAGCGGCAGATGCACCTGGCAGAAGGTTGCAGTCACGCCACGACCAAGCGTACGGGAAGCTTGGTCCAGCGATTGTGGGATGCGCTCAAGACCGGCATCAATGCCGCCCGCAGATATAGCCAGAAAGCGTGCGACATAAGCATACACAATGGCCGCGCCGGTACTGATCAGCAGTAGTCCCGTGGAGATACCGAAAAACGTGCTGAACACATGATCGAAAAAACGGTCAACCGCACCGGACACGATCATAATGCCAATGGCAATCACTGTTCCGGGGGCAGCATAGCCCATGGTCGAGAAGCGATAGAACCATCGCGAAGCCGTGCCCGGAAAAAGCCGCATCGCATAGGCCACCATCATGCCAAACAGCAGCACCAGAATGGTTGCGACAGATGCCAGCATGACGGTGTTGAATGCTTCACCCGCCAGACGGGGCGAGATACCCGCAAAGCGCATCCGCTTGACTGCTTCAATGACGAGATAGGTCGCGGGCATGATGAAGCCGATAATGATCGGTACGGCGCAGATAATGAACAGCCAAATGCCCTTTACGCCGCTAACCTTCAGCGGTTCAAAGCTGCGCGAGTGGCGGATATTGGAAGAGAAGCGCTGTTTCCGCCTCGCCCATCGCTCGATTGATACAATGGCGACAACCAGCAATAAAAGCGCCAAGGCGAGTTGTGCTGCTCCCGGCAGATCGAAGCGCGTGACCCATGTGGTGTAGATCGAAACCGTCAGCGTTCGCACGCCGAGAAACTCGGCAGCCCCAACATCGTTGAGCGTTTCCATCAATGCAAGGCTGACACCAACAGCCACAGCTGGACGTGCGAGCGGCAGGGCGACGCGCCAGAATATTCCTCTGCGGCTGACGCCCAATGTTCGTGCTGCTTCAATCAGGCTCGCTGACTGCGTGAGGAACATGGCGCGTGTTGGTATATAAACATAAGGATAAAGTACAAAGCCGAGCAGGATTATGCAGCCCGTCATTGATCTTATATCCGGCAAGCGAAACTGGCGCGGCGATTCATAACCCAGCACAAAGCGGATCGCGCTTTGTATCGGGCCGATCGGATGCAAAATATCAAGATAAGCATAGGCGATGATATAGGTCGGCACCGCTAAGGGCAGCAAAAGCGCCCATTCCAGCACACCGCGTCCACGAAAATCATAGGCCGTCACCAGCCATGCTGCGGACGTGCCGACAAATGCAGTGATAAGCCCAACGCCTGCTAGAAGAATGATCGTATCAGTAAAAGCTGTCGCGAAAATCGTCGAGAAAAGATGGCTCCACAGGCCAGATGAGCCGCGAAGCGCTTCGATAACCAGTGCAAGCACAGGCAGGCAGACCAGCAGCGCAATCAATCCTGAAAGCCACAACCAGCCTCGCCCCGAACGGGTACGATAAGGCATGGATGATGACGCGGCTTGCACAGGTTCCGGCACTCTGGTCGACCTTTATATTATAACGCCGGCGCAATGGTTTTGCACCGGCGTCATTTTTACAGGGATAATCAGCTTTTAGTTATCAAAGCCGACTTTGTCGACCAGTTCGCTAGCCTGCTTGCGATGCTTGACGATTTCCGAAAGCGGAACCGTATCGATCTTCAGTTCGCCGAAGGATTCAACGATTGGATCAACCGGAGCGCCTGCCTTGACCGGATATTCGTAGTTGGCCTTCGCATAAAGCTGCTGGGCTTCGTCCGAAGCAAGATATTCGAGAAGCTTGACGGCTTCGTCCTTGTTCGGAGCGTTCTTGGCAACAGATGCGCCGCTGATGTTTACCTGGGTGCCGCCATCAGCAAAGGTTGGGAGAATGACCTTGATGCCGTCGCCCCACGCCTTCTGTTCGTCGCCGCTCTTACCTGAGCGCATCAGACCAACATAATAGGAGTTGGCAACTGCGATATCGCAGATACCACCGACGATATCCTTGGCGCCATCACGATCACCACCGGCTGCCTTGCGTGCCAGATTGGCTTTGAGGCCAGTCAGCCACTCTTCGGTCTTTTCTGCGCCGTGATGAGCGATGTAATCGGCGATCAGGGCCGTATTATATGGATGCTGACCAGCGCGAATACAGATCTTGCCCTTCCACTTCGGATCGGCCAGCTCTTCATAGGTGATCTTGTCGAGTTCCAGATCCTTGGCGGCATAGACAACGCGCGCGCGCATCGAAAGGCCAAACCAGTTGCCATTTGCATCGCGGAGCTGCTCAGGAATTGCATCCTTCAAAGCCTTTGAATCGATAGGCTGGGTAAGGCCCTTGTCGACGAGATCAACCAGATTGCCTGCATCGACCGTCATCAGAATATCGGCGGGAGATTTTTCGCCCTCGGAAGCTACACGCTCAGCGAGACCATCCTTAAGGAAAACGGTATTGACGGTGGTGCCCGTCTTTTCCTTATAGGCATCGAGCAAAGGCTGAATCAGGCCTGGCTCACGCGTCGTGTAAATATTAATCTCATTTGCATTTGCAGCACCTGAGAGAAACGTCGCAGCCATGAGTGCAAGTCCAGCACGCGCGATCTTGGGCATTTTACCTCCGAAAAAATATGGTTCATTTGGAACTATATGGTATGCAATTGGAATATAAGAACTCGGTTTTGCAGGGTCAATTGCGCGGCACTCTAAATATGACCTGTTTACTCATTATTTTGCAAAAACCAGCACTCTGCTCCAATTTATTCGAAGGAAGACCGAATTAGCACTTTCCGGAACATGATGGTCGGTTCGCACACGCAGACGCTGCTCGCTTCCGTCAAGGCGGATTAGCAACTCTTCGGTTTCACCAAGATAGATTCGCGTTTCGATCTGTCCGCTTAAAGCGCCCGCAGTAGCATCCGGCAGAATTTCAATGTCGCGCGGTCTGATATAAACGAGAACTTCGCCAGTGCTTGCGAAGTCCGCTGCAGCATCAAAGACGCCCTGCTCTGTTTCAATCATTTTGCCGCGGACACTGCCTTCAAACGCATTGAAGTCGCAGAAGAAATCGGCTGCATAGCGAGAGTTCGGGCGGTTATGGAGATCACGGGCAGAGCCTTGCTGCACGATTTCGCCAGAGCGCATCAGGACAACACGGTCGCCCGTTGAAAGCGCTTCTTCCGCCTCATGCGTAACGATAATGACCGGCGTGCCGAGTGCGCGCAACAGTGCCATCGTCTCACTACGAACGCGCGCGCGCAAGCCGCGATCCAGATTGGAGAACGGTTCATCCATCAACAGCAGATCAGGCTTCGGTGCCAAAGCCCGAATAAGTGCCACACGCTGCTGCTCCCCACCCGACAACATATGCGGGTAACGATCCGCCATCGAAGAAAGACCGACAAGTTCGAGCAATTCATCCACGCGGCTGAGCGCTTGTTCCTTGCGAACCTTGCGCAGACCGAACAGCACATTTTCACGCACGGTCAGATGTGGAAACAATGCGTAGTCCTGAAAGACTACGCCGATGTTTCGCTTTTCCGGCTCAACGAAGATCGATGGCCCGACGAGCGTGCGCCCGCCCATCGTAAGCTGGCCTTCATCGGGTGCATCAATGCCAGCAATAATCCGCAAGAGTGAAGTCTTGCCGCAACCGGAATGCCCAACCAGACAGATGATCTCACCGGGCTGCACATCCAGCGATATTTTGTCGAGTGCGCGCACGGTTCCAAACTGCCGACCAATTCCCGAGAGGGTCAGTGCCGGAGCCGTTTCATTACCGAGCTTCGTATCCTGCAGAGTGCGTGCATCCATAGATGAGGCCGAGAGTCCTGTTATCATCAATCCGCATATAAATGCACTTGGACGACTTTGCCAATAAAACCCGACCAAACGCGTCAGGCATTTGTCGAAACACCCTTTAAAGCGCAATAGTTTGCTGCACTATCCAGTTGAACTGGCTTGCAAATCGCGCAATTCTGCTCACAAATCATTTCGTATTCGCATTGCAGGAGTCTGATCATGGGGCCGATCACCGACAAAGTGGCAACCGCCGAGCGTTTGCCGCAGGAAACGAAGGTCGCCATTATCGGCGGTGGTGTGATCGGGGTATCGACAGCGCTTTTTCTGGCCGAGCGCGGCATTCCTGTTGCCCTCTTTGAAAAGGGTGAAATCGCAGGGGAGCAATCCAGTCGCAACTGGGGCTGGTGCCGTCGGACCGGGCGCGACAGCCGCGAAATGCCGTTGATTGTCGAAAGTATGCGTCTCTGGGACGGCATGAATGAACGTGTGGGTCGCGAAACCGGATTTCGCGTTACCGGCATTGCCTACACTGCCGAGAAGGAAGAGGAAGTCGAACGCTACGCAGAGTGGATCAAAATTGCCAGCGAGCACGGCATCGAAACCCAACTGCTGAACGGCCAGCAGGCAGCAAGTCTCGCACCGGGACTAACGCGTCCACTCAAAGGTGGCATGATCACGCCGCTCGATGGCCGTGCGGAGCCGCAAAAGGCAGTACCTGCTTTTGCCGCAAAGGCGCAGGAACTCGGTGCTGTCATTCTGCAACACTGTGCCGTGCGCGGGATCGAAACCACCAATGGACGTGTGTCAGCTGTCCTGACTGAAAAAGGCCGCGTGGCTTGCGAAGCGATTGTCGTTGCTGGCGGCGCATGGTCACGACTGATCATATCGTCCTTTGATGCCCATCTACCACAGCTCAAAGTGCGCTCGTCCGTCTTCCGCACCTCGCCTATCGAGAGTGGCGTTGAACCGGCAATCGCATTTTCGGACTTCGCACTGCGCAAGCGACTTGATGGCGGATATACAGTTGCGAGCCTTGGCGGCTCCATTGCCGACATTGTGCCTGACAGTTTTCGCTTCTTCCGCGACTTCCTTCCATCGCTCTCAACAGAATGGAAATCCCTGCGTTTCCGTTTCGGTGAACGCTTTTTTGAAGAAGCTTTCCAATGGAAGCTCCGTCCGGCAGATCAGGTCTCGGTGTTTGAAAAAATCCGCACGCTTGATCCCGAACCGCACCGGGCAGCGAATGCAGCAGTGCTGAGCAAACTTAAAGCCGCCATCCCATCTTTTGCATCCGCAACGATCGCGCAGGAATGGGCCGGTCTGATTGATACGATGCCGGATGTCATTCCGGTTATCTCGCCCCTGCCCGGCATTGACGGGTTGATCGTCGCCACAGGCTTTTCAGGCCATGGCTTTGGCATCGGCCCCGGTGCAGGGCGATTGGTCGCCGATATGGTCAGCGGCGAAACGCCGGTTGTCGATCCGTCGCCGTTCCATATCTCGCGTTTCTCCGACGGCTCGAAAATCCGTATCGAGAACTGGGGTTAAGGCAGTACCGGTAAAAGCGTGCAAACACAGATGAAGTTTATTCAATCACACCACAGGCGAAGCGCGCACCGCCGCCACCGAGCGGCTTAGGCTTGTCGGAATAATTATCGCCACCAACATGAACCATCAATGCGCGACCTTTGACTTCATCCAGTGATTTCAAACGGGGTGCGACAACGGTTTCACTAACCTTGCCATCCGCATTGGCCTTCAGAAGCGGCAAGTCACCCATATGACCATGTCCTTCTGGACCCATGTGGTGTTTTGAGCCGTCCGGATCGTAGTGACCACCAGCAGCTTGCGCCGGCGTCATTTTTCCATCTTGTTCAGCGGGCGCACAACTTCCCTTCTCATGAACATGAAAACCATGCTCACCTGCAGGCAAACCACTCAAATCTGCTTTGAAAGAAAGACCATCGGCGCTCTGGGAAACTGTAACAGTACCCATTTCTTTGCCTTGGCCGGATTCCAATGCCTCAAACATTTTTACGGTTACGCCCTCCGCCAAAGCCGGACCGGCGATAAGAACAATAGTCGAAGCTAAAATCAGAGACCGCATTATCTCCTCCTATAATTTGGTGTGGGATAAGCGGTAAACGCGTAGACGCGCGAAATGTTCGAAATTTAAAAAACTGCGCGCCAGTTTTGCCAGCGCGCAGAACATTTGAAACTTAGACCGTAACGAATTGCGCCATCATGCCAACATCCTCATGTTCCAGCACATGGCAATGGAACATAAATGGATGATCGCGTTTCGCTTCACGATCAAAATGTACAAGAATTTCTGCCTTGCCGTTAATCAGTGCTGTGTCTTTCCAGCCTGATTGATGCAGTGGCGGCGTTTCTCCGTTCAATGTCAGGATGCGGAACGAAGCTCCGTGAATATGAAATGGATGCGCCATTTCTTTCGTCGACAACTCCCAGATCTCCCACGATCCAAGCTTAACCTCGGCGTCGATGCGGTTCATGTCGAAAGGCTTCTCCGCAATCGCCATCTGAACGCCTGATGTCAAAGCCTGCAACGCAGGTCCGGCGTCCGCATTGCTCCGCCCACCATGCATATCATGGTCACTCATGTTCGCCATGTTGTGACCAGCATGCGGATCGCTCGACTTGCCACCCATCATAAGCTTCATATTATCCGCCATACGTTCATCGAAGAAGTATGAACGTCTGCGAACAGAAAGCTTTTCATCCGGCTGTTCCGGACCATCGAGCTTTGTCGGCAAGGTTTTGATTGCGCCTTCGATTTTGTCATCGATGATGAACTGCATCAAAGGCTGGTCATCGCCACCGCTGTCATCACTGGCTGTCAGCAGGTCGAGCATATCATTCGCCTTGGAAAAATCGACCAACACCTCGTAGCGCTCGCCCGGACTGATTGTCAGTCGTTTAACCGGATCAAGCGTACTTATAAAGCCGCCATCAGATGCAATGACTTGCAACGGCTGGTCGTCGCTAAGACGGATGTGGAAGTTGCGTGCATTTGCACCGTTCAGAATACGCAACCGAACCACTGAAGCAGGAACATGCGCTTGCGGCGCGATAACGCCATTCACAATAAGCTTGTCGCCGCGAAAGCCATGCATCAGATCCATAATGTCAGGCTGGTAAACCTTATCGCCATCGATCACCCTGCGATCCTGCAAGACGAGCGGAATATCATCAACACCATAGGTTTGAGGCAAGCCGCGTTCCCCGTCCTTGCCGTCGCTGACAATCATCAACCCGGCAATTCCCATATGCGCCTGCCGCGCAGTGTCCCCATGCATATGCGGGTGGAACCAGTTGAACGAAGCTGGCTGGTTGACCGTAACCTTTGGCTCCCAGCTAGTGCCTGCCGCAATGACATTATGCGGCCCGCCATCGAGAACAGACGGAACAAAAAGACCATGCCAATGGAGCGTTATGTCTTCGTCCATGCCGTTACTTACCGAAAGCGTGACCGCTTCACCGTTTTTGAGGCGGACGACCGGCCCAAGATAGGTGCCGTTTATCCCGGCAGAGGCCGCATCGCTGCCTTGTGTGAAAGCGTGGCGTCCCTTCTGGACGGTCAGCTTCACCACGCCTGCAGCATCAGGCTCAATTAAAGCCGGAATAGGCAGCGCCTGCGCCTTTGCCTGTGTGCTGGCTCCACCATGCTTCATATGCTGCTGATGTGGGTCCTGCGCAAAGGCCTCAAAAGGCCGGACGACGGATAAGGCAGCAGCGCTTGCTCCAAGCGTCAAAAGACGACGGCGAGTCATACTCGTCATAATAATTCTCCAGATAAATCTCAATCAACGCGCATCGAAACCTTCGAAATGCGCTTATTGCGGCCGAAAAACCGGCAGCGTTTCAGAAGATCAGATCTGACTGGATATTGGAGGTCGGAGAACACCGAAGGGGTCGTTGCTGTTCAATGCTGCGACGCGGGGCGGCGGGCCGAATTCGTGATCGGGGGTGAACAGAGCAACGCTGGAGCTAAGCTGTACGATGCCGCCACAGCTCATCATTACACAGGCGGCAGATGCCTTCTTGCCATGATCCGTCGGCATTGAATGCCCACCGTCATGTTTTGCAACCTGCACAGTCGTGTGACAGTCAGTAACGGCTGCCGTCAGTGGCAGATCATGCGCCATGGCATAACAAAATTGCGTTGAAACCAGAAACAGCAACGAGAACAGCGCAATCAGCATACGGGAAGGCATTCGCAAAACAGAATGTTTGCGAAAACGCATACCAATATTGCTGTTTCTGAAAACCTGCGCAGTCATTGTGATTCCATGTTCTGAATTTCAGCTTAAAGCTGCCTTAAGGCAATTGAAAGACCTCCATCCTTTTCCTTGAAACTACCTGAAACATTCATTTTGTTTCGAAAACAGCACATTCGAAATTAGAAAATTACGTGATAGCCCTTTTAAGCTTGCTGTTTCGTATTTTGTGGCACTAAGAAGGCAATATCTCGGGCTTTCCCCCAAAACGTACAGCCCACAAATATGGATATGAAACAATGACTGTAGCTCAAGCAGTTGTTCCGAAGAAAAATTCTGCGCGCCGCGTTTTGGCCGCGAGCATGATCGGCACAACAATCGAATTCTTTGACTTTTATATTTATGCTACCGCCGCGGTAATCGTTTTCCCGCACCTTTTCTTCCCGGCAAGTGACGGTAACTCGGCGCTGCTCCAGTCTTTGGCAACTTTCGCTATTGCCTTCTTTGCACGCCCGATCGGCGGCGCTTTGTTCGGCCACTTCGGCGATAAGGTTGGCCGTAAGGCAACGCTCGTTGCAGCGCTTATGACCATGGGCATTTCCACAGTCGCTATCGGCTTCCTGCCAACTTATGAATCCATCGGCGTATGGGCGGCTCTCCTGCTCGCACTCTGCCGTCTGGGTCAGGGCCTTGGCCTTGGTGGCGAATGGGGCGGTGCAGTTCTGCTCGCAACCGAAAATGCACCGGAAGGCAAGCGTACCTGGTACGGCATGTTCCCACAGCTCGGTGCGCCTGTTGGCTTCATCCTTGCAACGGGTATCTTCCTGGTCTTGGCTGAACTCCTGACCGAAGAACAGTTCATGTCGTTCGGCTGGCGTATTCCTTTCATCGCCAGTGCACTGCTGGTTGGCGTCGGCCTCTTCATTCGCTTGAAGATTGCTGAAACACCAGAATTCCAGAAGGCTATCGACAAGGCTGAACGCGTTGAAGTTCCAGTCGCAACACTTTTCAAGAAGCATAAGGCGAGCCTGTTTCTCGGCACCATCGGCGCTGTTGCAACCTTCGTTCTGTTCTATCTCATGACAGTGTTCTCGCTCGGTTGGGGTACGCGTGCGCTCGGCTATAGCCGTGAGCAGTTCCTCATCCTGCAAATGGTCGGCGTGATCTTCTTCGGCCTCACCATCCCGGTCGCAGCGCTGCTTTCCGATAAATACGGAATGCGTCCGGTCATGATCATCGTCACGGTGCTGATTGGTATCTATGGCTTCCTCATGGCTCCGCTTTTCCTGAGCGGAACAGCTGGCGTTCTCGCCTTCCTCATCATCGGTTTCGGCCTGATGGGGCTGACCTATGGTCCGATTGGCGCGGCTCTTGCTGAACCATTCCCGACTTCGGTTCGCTATACCGGCGCTTCGCTTACCTTTAATCTGGCAGGCATTCTCGGCGCATCGGTTGCACCTTACATCGCAACATGGCTCGCAACGCATTATAGCTTTGCTTATGTTGGTTACTACATGACTGCTGCTGCCGTGATTTCGCTGATCGGCTTTGCATTCATCTCGTTCAAGCGCGGCGAATAAGCCAAACTAAATACCAAACAAAAAAAGCCCGCGTGGAGCGATCCACGCGGGCTTTTCTTTTAAATATAAGCTCGACTAACCTTATTCGGTGTCAGCAGCTTCCAGAGCAATCGCAACAGACTGAATGATCGAGGCGAAGCGTGCAGCGGTCTGGATTGCTTCCGTTGAAACGCCAGCCTTACGCAGCACGTCTTCGTGGGCGTCGATGCACATGCCGCAGCCATTGATTGCCGAAACGGCCAGTGACCACAGTTCAAAGTCAACCTTGTCGACGCCTGGGTTGCCAATCACATTCATGCGCAGCTTGGCTGGAAGCGTGCGATATTCCTTGTTGGTGGCAAGATGGACAAAACGATAATAAACGTTGTTCATGCCCATGATGGAGGCAGCAGATTTTGCAGCCTGCACTACGGTAGAATCAACCTTACCTGCTGCTTCAGCAATCAGCGCCTTGCGCACATCAGCATTGCGCGAAGCAATACCGCAGGCAATGAACAGGCCGTATTTCTGCTGTGGCGTCAGCGTTTCATCGCTCGCCATGGACGAAAGGTTAAGACGAACATCCTTGGCGAAATCCGGGATTTTAGACTTCAGATCATCAATGGACATGGAACCCTCTTTAAAATGTCATGTGTCAGTTCTTGATAAACAAAAGGCGGGTTTTAACCCGCCTCGTATCAGATAATTTATGCTGATTAAGCAGCCTTGAGCGTTTCGCCACCGACTTCGCGGTTGCATGGGCAAAGCTCATCGGTCTGCAGAGCGTCGAGAACGCGCAGCGTGTCCTTAGGAGCGCGGCCAACATTGAGGTTGGTTGCGTAAACGTGCTGGATCGTGTTGTCAGGATCAACAACAAAGGTGTAGCGGTAAGCAACGCCATCTGGCGAACGAACGCCGAGGCCATCAACCAGCGAACCGTTGGTGTCAGCAAACGACCAGATTGGCAGTTTGTTGAGATCCTGATGATCGCGGCGCCATGCGAGCTTCACGAATTCGTTGTCGGTCGAACCGCCGAGAACAACCGCATCACGATCTTCGAAATCCGAAGCCAGACGTGCGAATTCTGCGATTTCCGTAGGGCAAACGAAAGTGAAGTCCTTAGGGTAGAAGAAGATGACCTTCCACTTGCCTTCGAAACTTGCTTCAGTGACTTCTTCAAAAGCCGAAACGCCGTTTTCTTCGTGGAAGTTGAAGCCTGGCTTTACGCCAGTTACTTTGAAAGAAGGAAGCTTGTCACCGATACCGAGCATCTCATACCTGCCTGTAAATTCGTTGTTATGCAGAAAATTCAGAAGTTTCAGAACTATCCGCTTGCGAGTCATATATAGGCACTCTAAATCAATCGGTCAAAGCGATTAAAACGATCAATTCCATCGATTTTAACGATGGGGATAAGTTTAGCCCAAGACCATGCTCAATATCAGCGTTCGCCAGCTCCACTATTTTATCGCCCTCGTCAAAGCAGGCTCCTTTTCGCGTGCAGCTGAGGCCGTCGGCGTGACACAATCCACGTTAAGTGCAGCAATTCAGGCGCTAGAAGCGGAGATCGGGGTTACTCTGATCGACCGCACCGGGCGGCGGATGCAACTGCTGCCAGCAGGCGAAGACTTCCTCAATCGTGCGCAGGAAATCGTCGCCTCAATCGAAGAACTACCGGAACATGCACGTCAGGCAGAGCGCCCTTTGACCACACGTTTGCGGCTCGGTGTCATTCCGTCAATTGCACCGTTTCTTCTGCCCAAAGTGCTGCCCACGACGGCCAAGGCCTTTCCAGAACTGCAACTGAGCGTGCGCGAAGGCCTGACACGCACTCTGCTCGACAGTCTGCGCTCAGGCTCCCTTGACGTGGCACTCGTCGCCCATCCCTACGATCTTGATGATTTTGAAGTGGCCGAGATCGGTCAGGACCCGTTCTTTCTTGCCGTGCGCCGCGATCATGCACTGGCCAATCGTGACCACATCGACGCAAGCGATCTTCAGGATCAACCCTTTCTGTTGCTTGAAACCGGCCATTGTCTGCGTGAACACGTCATGGCGGCAATCGGTTCAAAGCCAACGCAAACAGGCGGCGATGTTCATGCAACCAGCATTATGACGCTGGTGCAGTTGGTGGAATTCGGAATGGGAGTGACACTGCTGCCGGAAGTCGCCATCAAGGCGGGCGTGACACGCGGCAGCGAGATCAGCACCGTGCCCTATGAAGGGCAGCACAATTACCGTTCGCTTGCTTTGGCATGGCGCGCCAATGCTGCCCGCCGCAACGAGTATCAGCTTTTTGCGGCCCATCTACGCAATCACTGCATGAAGAAATAAATCACAAAACGCCCCAGGCGCGGAACCTGCCGCGTCCGGTAATTTCTCGCAAATTGAGATCGGATATCAGCTTCAACGCACCCTGTTGCGTGACTGCAAGCTCTTTCTCAACCATCTGGCTCGAAACCAGAGGGCTGCGCATCATCATATCAACCAATTGCGGAAGACGTGAATTTGATCGCCGTCCTCTGAGCTTGCGTTGCATTTGTTCACGCGCAAGCATCAGGCGGTCATGTTCTTTCATGCCTGCGTCCGCCGCGTCCTCAATTGCCGACAAAAATGTCTTCAACCGTATCAACCGGTTTGACGAGCGGCGCTCATCTGGCCTTTTCGTCCGAAGGCCTATGCTGATTGCAGGCAGGTGATTAGTCGTAATCCCCGACTGACGCAGATATGCAGACGTCAACAAACGGCCGATCCAGTTTGAACGCTGCACCACTTCAAGAGAATACCAGGCATCATGCATAATTGCAGCGCATAGTATCGAAGGCAGATGTGCAGTCTTGGCAAACAGGTCGCGCCATTCCTGCAAACGCGCATCTTCATCCCAGTCATCGTCATAAAGTAGGGCTTCCGCCTCAACAGGCTGCGGCTTTGGTTTCTCTTTGACAACGCCTTTTAACAAAGCATCCGTACGAGCTAGCAGAGCGTCGATATCTTCCAGCAGCGGATCAACTTCGCCCTCCGCCACTTCGCTATAATCACGCTTTTCTTCCTCACGTACCTCGATATTTCGGCCAATCAATTGCTGAATACCTGCCGTGCTTAAAGCCCAGCCCGGCGCACGACTGACAATCTGCCGACGCAGTCGCAACACAGAATACGCAATCGTCAGAGCATGGCTGGGCGTGCGCGTATCCATAAGCGCATCATGCAGAACAAGATCTTCCAGATGCACCAGCTCACCCTCAAGCCACATGGATGCGACAGCGTCCTGCATATGCATACGCTCCAGCATTCCGTCGCGGATTGGAGAACGGGCGAGCCGCTCGTCAAGCCGCGTTAATGCAGCCGTGGCATTCGTCACGGGCACAAAAAGCTCATCGAGCGGCAGTTTGTCGAATTCATAAGCCATGTTCCGCATATCGCAACCGATTGCGGAAAAAGGCAAACGAAAATGAGCGGTTAGAACAATTTCTATTTAAGCAGGAGCATTCGAACTGCTCTAACTCTTTTTTCCACGCATTATCCTACGCGAAACCGCTTCGCACTTTTGCTGGAAATGCTCTAAGCCAGAACTTCCGCAACTTTCACAGTGCGGCCTTCTTTGACTGAAAGGAGGGCCGCCTCCGCAAGCGCCAAAGCCTGCAAACCATCTTCAGCCGAAGGTGTTGGTGCCTTGCCGCCATCAATCGCATCGATGAAGGAAGCAATTTCAGCCGCATAAGCATCCGTGTAGCGGGTCATGAAGAAATCATGCAGCGGCGGACGGGTATAGCCGTTCTTCGATGCCACTTCGATGGAAACCGGGCGCTGGTTTTCAGCAGACACCGCGCCGTCCGAGCCATGCACTTCGATGCGCTGGTCGTAACCGTAGGAAGCCCGACGCGAATTGGAAATCACACATTGGCGACCGGAAGCCGTGGTCAGGATCACGCTTGCGCTGTCAAAATCACCCAGTTCACCGATCTTTGGATCGACAAGAACCGAAGCCGATGCAGAAACCGTTGCAATTTCTTCACCCAGCAGAAAACGCGCCATATCAAAATCATGGATCGTCATGTCGCGGAAAATACCGCCAGAAACCTTAATATATTCCGCAGGCGGTGCGCCCGGATCGCGACTGGTGATCGTGACCATTTCGACCTTGCCAATCCGGCCGTCATCAATCGCCTTGCGAACAGCCGCAAAATGCGGATCGAAACGCCGATTGAACCCGAGCATAACCTTGCCGCCGGTTTCCTTGATGACATCGAGACACGCACGCACGCGCTCAATGTTGAGATCGATCGGCTTTTCGCAGAACACGGCTTTGCCAGCGCGGGAGAAACGTTCGATCAGATCGGCATGAGTGTTGGTTGGTGTACAGATCAGCACCGCATCCACATCAGACGACGTTTCAATCTCGTCGATGGTGCGCACTTCAGCACCCGCAGAATCGGCAATGGCGCGTGCTGCGTCCTGATTGGCATCCGCCACTGCGATAAGCTTCGCGCGCTTGTCGGAAGCGATCGCGCCTGCATGAACCTTACCAATACGGCCAGCACCGAGCAGAGCAAGACGTGTAACCATTGCCTTCATCCTCCCAAAACGGTCATCCTCGATTGACCGACAAAACAGTTTCGCTATTCCGTTTTGCGCGATTCCCGACTATTCGGGAGAAACAAAGCGCAATGGAATATTTATTCTATTTTGCTAGATTGTGATATATAGGATGTCAAGAGACCGTTTCTGAAAGGATGGTAATGGACACCGAACAAGCTGTTGCAGCACAAGCCGATACTCCCGCCAGTGTGCCAGCCCCAACGAATGTGAAAGAATTTGAGGCGAGACTGCTCGAAATCGCAGACCGATTGCCAAAACGTCTCAAACAATGCGCCGATTTTGTTGCTGCCAATCAGGACCGTATCGCTGTTTCGACGGTCGCGGAAATGGCAGAAGGCGCAGGCGTTCAAAGTTCGGCCTTCATGCGCTTTTGTCAGATATTGGGCTTTTCCGGCTTTTCGGAAATGCAGAAACTTTTTCGCGACTCCTATGCTGGCGGTTGGCCTGATTATTCCACGCGGCTTGAACATTTGCGTGAAACGGCGGCAGGAAGCGCCCCGGCCCTTCTGGCAGAGTTTGCCGAGGCAGGCCGCACTTCACTTGAAAGCCTGTTGAAGACCATCGAGCCGGAAGCACTTGAGAAAGCCGTCAAGCTGCTGGCAACGGCAGAAACCATTCACATCATTGGCGTTCGGCGCGCATTTCCGGTTGCGAGCTATCTGGCCTATGCTCTTGAAAAGATGCAGGTTCCAGCGATGCTTCACAGCACTGTCGGAAAATTGGAGAACCAGCACGCCATTCGCAAAGGCGATGTGCTCCTTGCCATTTCCTTTTCGCCATACTCGCCTGAAACCATAGCAATGGCGGAAAATGCGAGCGAGCGCGGCATCGATGTTGTTGCGATTACCGACACCATTGTCAGCCCAATGAGCAAGTTTGCTCAGCAATCGCTGCTTGTTTCCGAAGTGGACTTCGGCGCATTCCGGTCGCTTTCGGCCACACTCTGCCTTGCTATTACCCTCGCCGTTGCCGTCGGTACGGAACGTCAATCGTAAAATGATACAGCATTCTATTTTTCGGTTGAAATGGAATAATAAATCCATTTTAATCAGAAATAGAATGGCTGCTGCGTAATGTGAGTCACACACAGCCTTCCCAAGCTAAAAAAGACGCATGCGCCGAGGGAGGAATAGGATGAAGCGGCTGGATTTGATTACGATTGGCCGATCTTCGGTAGATCTTTACGGCGCACAGGTCGGCGGTCTTCTCGAGGATATGTCGTCCTTCAACAAATATGTTGGCGGCTCCCCCACAAATATAGCAACCGGCACCGCAAGACTTGGTCTCAAATCTGCTCTCATAACCCGCGTTGGCGACGAGCATATGGGGCGCTTTCTGCTGCGCGAGCTTGCGCGTGAAGGCGTGGATACACGCGGCGTTGTCACCGATCCGCAGCGTCTGACAGCACTTGTCATCCTCGGCATCCGGGATCAGGAACATTTCCCGCTGATCTTCTATCGTGAGAACTGCGCCGACATGGCGCTTTGCGAAGATGATATTGATCCCGACTTCATCGCGGAGGCCGAATGTGTGCTCGCCACTGGCACGCATCTTTCGCATCCGCGCACTGAAGCAGCCGTCCTCAAGGCGCTTAGGCTTGCGCGCGAAAACAACAGCCGAACCGTGCTCGACATTGATTACCGCCCCAATCTCTGGGGGCTTTCAGGCCATGGTGATGGCGAGAACCGTTTCATCGAATCCCTTGCCGTAACCAAGAAGCTGCAATCAACGCTCCATCTCTTCGATCTCATTGTCGGCACAGAAGAAGAGTTTCATATCGCTGGCGGCTCAACCGATACGCTTGAGGCGCTCAAAGCCGTCCGCAAAGTTACCAAGGCAGCACTGGTCTGCAAACGTGGGCCGATGGGTGCTGTGGTTTTGGAAGGCGACATTCCTGACCATCTCGACAAGGGGCAATCAGGACAAGGATTTCCGATTGAAGTTTTCAATGTGCTTGGCGCGGGCGATGGATTCATGTCTGGCCTTTTGCGCGGATGGCTCAAGGGGGAAGATTGGCCGACCAGCCTGAAGTTCGCCAATGCCTGCGGTGCCTTTGCCGTGTCACGTCATGGTTGCACACCCGCCTATCCAAGCTGGGAAGAGCTGCAGTATTTCTTCAAGGCCGGCATTCGCGACAAGGCATTGCGCAAGGATCAGGCGCTTGAACAGGTGCATTGGTCAACCAACCGCAATGGCGACTGGCCGCATATGCGGGTCTTCGCTTTTGACCACCGTATCCAGTTGGAAGAAATGGCGCAGGAAACTGGTGCCACAGATGAAAAGATCGGTGAATTCAAGGAACTATGCTTGAAAGCTGCATTAGAGGTTTCGGGCGGTGAAAACGGCTATGGCATCCTATGCGATGGACGACTTGGCCGCGATGCACTCCACCGCGCGGCTGGCAGCGGCCTGTGGATCGGACGCCCGACGGAATGGCCGGGGTCACGTCCCCTGGAGCTTGAACCAGAACTCGGCCCTGATTGCGGTGGCCTTGTGGAATGGCCCGTCGAAAATGTTGTGAAGCTTCTTTGCTTCTACCACCCTGACGACAGCGACGACGTGAAGGCGCAGCAGGAAGCCACCGTAAAGAGGCTTTTCACTGCTGCCCGGCGTAATCGTCTGGAGTTTCTGCTGGAAATCATTCCATCAAAGGTCGCCCCCGTCGATGATATGAGCACGGCAAAAGTCATTGAGCGCTTCTATGAGATTGGTGTCTATCCAGACTGGTGGAAGCTTGAGCCACTGAAGACCACAGAAGCATGGCGCAATGCTTGTGAGGCGATCACCCGCAATGATCCTCATACGCGTGGCATTGTTGTTCTGGGGCTTGATGCGCCTGCAGAAGAGCTGGAAGCAAGCCTGAAAGTTGCTGCCGATTTTGATCTGGTGAAAGGCTTTGCCATTGGTCGAACCATTCTGGGCGATGTTGCGCGCCAGTGGCTTGCGAACAAGATAAGCGATGCAGAAGCCATTGCAGAGATGGCAAAACGCTATCGCGGTTTCTGTGATCTTTGGGATAGGCTGCGACAGAAATAAACGCATCTCGGAAACAGGTGGAGGCCTGAATCTGAAATTGCGAGAAAGCGGATTTCCGCTGGGAGGAAAAATGAAGACCGTTCGACTGACAGCGGCACAGGCTCTTGTGCGCTATATTGCCAATCAGATGACATCCGAAGGTGAACCCTTTATTGCTGGTGTCTGGGCGATTTTTGGCCATGGCAATGTGGCTGGGCTTGGAGAGGCGCTGCATGGCATCCGCGACAAGCTCGTGACCTGGCGCGGCCATAATGAGCAAACCATGGCTCATGCGGCCATCGCCTATACCAAGCAACTCGGTCGCAAACGCGCTTGCGCTGTCACGTCCTCCATCGGCCCCGGCGCAACCAATATGGTCACAGCGGCGGCACTCGCCCATGTGAATCGACTGCCGGTCCTGTTCATTCCCGGCGATGTCTTCGCCAATCGCGGTCCCGATCCAGTATTGCAGCAGATTGAGGATTTCAACGACGGTACCATGACCGTCAATGACTGTTTCCGGCCCGTAAGCCGCTATTTTGATCGCATCACCCGCCCCGAGCAGCTTCTCACTGCTCTACCGCGCGCCTTCCGCACAATGACCGATCCTGCGGATTGCGGACCCGTAACGCTGTCTTTCTGTCAGGATGTGCAGGCCGAAGCCTATGACTGGCCAGAGGAGTTCTTCGCGCCAAAGGTCTGGCATTGGCGGCGACCGCCAGCCGATGAACATGAGCTGGCAACGGCAATTGCAGCGATCAAAGCTGCCAAGACCCCGGTTATCGTTGCGGGCGGCGGCGTACATTATTCAGGCGCCCATGAAGCGCTGAAAAGCTTTGCGAAAACCCACAACATTCCGGTTATCGAAACACAGGCAGGCAAATCGGCTTTGCCGTGGGATCATGCGCTCAATTTCGGTCCGGTCGGCGTTACTGGTGCAGACAGTGCAAACGCAGTTGCAGCAAGCGCTGATCTGGTCATTGGGGTGGGAACACGTTTTCAGGATTTCACCACCGGCTCGTGGGCATTGTTCAAACATCCGGGACGAAAGCTGCTCTCGGTCAATGTTCAGCCATATGATAGCCACAAGAATGCCGCGATTTCACTCGTTGCAGATGCAAAAATTGCGCTAAAAATGCTCTCAAATGGCCTAAAAGACTATAAACGCAGCGCACTCGACACCACGCTTAAAGCACGCTGGTTTGAAGCAGCAGACCGTTTCACAGCTACTCCCGGTGATGCCAACCAGCTTCCCACAGACATGCAGGTGATCGGCGCGGTCCAGCGCCAGTCGAAAGAAAATACCGTCGTCATGTGCGCGGCTGGCACCATGCCGGGTGAATTGCACCAGCTCTGGAAAGCCGGTCGCCCGATGTCCTATCACATGGAGTATGGCTTCTCCTGCATGGGCTATGAGATTGCAGGCGGACTTGGCATCAAGATGGCTGAACCGGATCGCGACGTGATCGTGATGATCGGTGATGGCTCCTATATGATGGCCAATTCGGAGCTTGCGACCTCTGTGATGATGGGCATCAAGATCACAGTCGTGCTTACCGACAATCGCGGTTATGGCTGCATCAACCGATTGCAAATGGCGACCGGCGGTGCCGAGTTCAACAATCTGCTCGACCACACAACCCATGTGAATGCATCTAATATCGACTTCGCAGCCCATGCAGGTGCGATGGGTGCCGACAGTAGGAAAGTCGGTTCTATCCGCGAACTTGAAGATGCGCTGGCAGAAGCGCGCAACAGCCCGCGCACCACAGTTATCGTAATCGATACCGATCCTTACCCGACGCCTGAAACCGGCGGCTGGTGGTGGGACGTGGCTGTGCCGGAAGTCTCGGACCGCGACCAAGTACGCGCCGCGCGTGAAAATTATGAAGCTCAGATCAAAGAAAGAAACTGACCGATGATCCTCTATGGCACCAACCCGATTGCCTGGTCGAACGATGATGATCGCAGCCTTGGCGCGCATATAAGCCTTGATCAATGCCTTGATGAGACTTCAAAAATCGGCTTCGATGGAATCGAAAAAGGCCATAAATTTCCGCAAGTTGCAGCGGAACTTAAAGCAGTACTCGAACCACGCAATCTCCGCTACGTTTCCGGTTGGCATTCGCTGAACCTTCTTACCAATTCCGTTGAGGATGAGAAGGCTGCAATGCAGCCAGCACTTGATCTTCTGAACGCCATGGGATGCAAGGTCATCATCGTTTGCGAAACGTCGAACGCCATTCACGGCGACGATGGCAAGTCTTTATCCGAACGCCCGGTGCTGGAAGAAGCACGCTGGGCAGAGTTTGGTGCAGGCGTTGAAGCACTTGCCGAATATGCGAGCGCGCAGGGTATTGCACTCGTCTATCACCATCACATGGGCACGATTGTTCAGAGCGAAGACGAGATCGACCTTCTGATGAAACATACCGGCCCACATGCTAAATTGCTGCTTGATACAGGTCATTGTCTGTTTGGCGGCGGTGATCCTGAACGCGTTGCAAAGAACCATATGGGGCGTGTTCGCCATATCCATGCCAAAAATGTGCGCCCAGCGATTGCGGCACAGGTACGCGACCAGAGCCTCTCCTTTCTGGAAGGTGTGCGCCGCGGCGTATTCACGGTTCCCGGCGATCATGAAGGCGGTGTCGATTTTGTACCGGTGCTTACAGTCGCAGCCCAGCATGGCTATCAGGGCTGGCTGGTGATTGAAGCCGAACAGGACCCTGATGTGCGCAATCCATTTGAATATCAGTCGCTGGGGCTGAAATCGCTCAAAGCATTTGCGCGCGAAGCAGGGTTAGACAAAGGAGACTGAGCTATGGCCAATCTGTTACGCAAACCGAGCGGCAAGCATGGCAAGGTGCACGACATCACGCCGGAAAGCGCCAATTGGGGCTATGTTGGCTTTGGCCTCTATCGTCTGAAAGCAGGTGAAACCGCAACCGAGAAAACCGGCGACCGGGAAGTCATTCTGGTGCTGGTCGAAGGCAAGGCAAAGTTCAAAGCCTCTGGAGAAGATTTCGGCGAAATGGGCGAACGAATGAGCGTGTTTGAAAAACTCGCTCCGCATTGCCTCTATGTGCCTGCTGAGAGCGACTGGGATGCGGTGGCAACAACTGATTGCGTGCTTGCTGTCTGCACAGCACCTGGCAAACCGGGCCGCAAGGCACAAAAACTCGGACCGGAAGGGCTGACATTCGATACACGTGGACAAGGTGCGAATACCCGCAACATCTTCAACATTGCCATGGAAGGCCGCGATGTCGCCGATAGTTTGCTGGTGACAGAAGTTTTCACGCCACAGGGCAACTGGTCATCCTACCCGCCACACCGGCATGATGAAGATAACTTCCCGGATATGACCTATCTGGAAGAAACCTATTATCATCGCCTAAACCCATCGCAGGGCTATGGTATTCAGCGGGTCTTTACCGAAGATGGCAGCCTCGATGAATCCATGGCCGTTTCTGACGGCGATGTCGTTCTGGTGCCAAAGGGACATCACCCATGCGGCGCGCCCTATGGTTATGAGATGTATTATCTCAACGTCATGGCCGGACCGATCCGCAAATGGCGATTTAAAAACCATCCTGATCACGACTGGATTTATAAGCGCGATAATCCATCAGCATAAAAAGAAAGCCCCGGATTTCCGGGGCTTTTTTCTTAGAGTTTTGCCACTTTTTTCAAATCGTCCACCGCACCGGGTGCAGCAACGAAAACCTTGCTACCCTTGGTCAGTTGCTCGCCTTCCGTTGGAAATGGGTGCGTATAGCCGCCTGCTTCGCGGACCAGGCAAAAACCTGCCATGCAATCCCAAGCGTGCATATATGGCTCGTAATAGCCCACCAGACGCCCTGCTGCCACATAGGCAATCATCAGCGCGCCAGAGCCATTGCGAATGAATGTGCCGCCTGCTTCAAGCAAATCTTCAACAATCTTTGCAACCACCTGCGGGGTTACGTAATTATTGGCACCAATGCCCGTCACCGAGTTGCGAATTGTGCGCGTTTCATCAAGCACAAGCTTTTTGCCATTAAGCGTTGCACCCTGCCCCTTGGCGGATGCGTAAAGCTCATCAAAACATGGCGCCTGAATAACACCGATCACCGGCTCGCCATCTTTCAGCACGGCAATCGAAACGCACCAGTTCGGCATTCCATTGACAAAAGGGCTGGTGCCATCGATGGGATCAACCACCCATGTATAGCCTGATCTGCCCGCATTCAGTCCATATTCTTCACCCAGAAAGCCATCGTCGCTGAAAGCCGCCGATACGCGCTCATTGATCAGCTGTTCGACATTGCGGTCAGCAATGGAAACCACATCCTGCGGATCGCGCTTGATTTCAATCACAAGCGTCTCGCGGCGATTGAAATAATCGAGTGCCAGCACACCAGCCTCGCGCGCAATGTCCTGCGCAAGCTTAAACCGTGCTTCAAGCTCTTTTGAAATGTCTGATGTCATGCTTGGTTTCCAGTCAGAGGGAATAAAGGCGCATGGTTCATGCGCTCAATTGTTGATGATGGCAAGGCCGCGCGGCTTGAAATGGATAGCCACATCCGTTTGTGGCGGAAGCGCTTCTTCCACAGCCGGATCGACAATGAAAAGCTTGCCGTGTTCAGTCTCAATTTCATATTCGATATGATCACCGAGATAGGCGGAATGGGCCACGCGTCCCGGAAAGTCTCCGCCACTCTGGGCTTGCAGGCTCACCGCATTTGGGCGCACCGCCAGCTGCGCTGGTCCTAGCCTTGCATGTGATGATGCCAGTCGATGACTGAGCTTCCCGATACGAATGACAGCTTCTCCATTTTCTGCGCTGACGACTTCACAGGGCACGACATTGGCCTCACCCATGAAGTCTGCAATGAAGGCAGATGCGGGAGACTCATAAAGGTCACGCGGACTACCTTGCTGCGCTATATCGCCGTCTTTCATGACAATAATTGTATCGGACACAGCCAAAGCTTCGTCCTGATCGTGGGTGACATATACTGCAGTAAAACCAAGCCTTTGCTGAAGTTCTCTGATTTCCGTTCTCACACGGCGGCGCAGACGCGCATCAAGATTGGAAAGCGGCTCATCAAGCAGCAGTACCTGTGGTTCCAGCACAAGTGCGCGGGCCACGGCCACACGCTGTTGCTGCCCACCTGAAAGCTCGGCCGGAAGGCGATGCCCCATACCGGCAAGGCCAACAAGCTTCAGCCCTTCCTCCGCCCGCTCACGCGCTTCCTTCTTCTTTAATCCGGAAGATTCGAGCCCATAAGCAACGTTGTCGAGCGAACTCATATGTGGAAACAGCGCATAGGACTGAAACACCATGGACACATCGCGCTCATTGGCGGGCAGCATGGTCACATCCTTGCCACCGATCAGAATGCGGCCCGATGTCGGATGTTCCAGCCCCGCCAAAAGGCGAAGGGTCGTGGTTTTGCCGCAACCCGAAGGACCAAGCAGCGTAACAAGCGTGCCGGGTTCCACTGTCAGTGACAGATCGGGCAGAGCGGTGAAATTGCCGAACTTCTTGGTGACGTTTTGAAAGGTAACGGAGCCGGGACGGATCGTGGTCATACGGCTTTCTCCTGTTGAACGGTTTTGATCGGCGTGAGCGTGGCAACGCGGTTTTCACGCCGCAACCGGCGCTCGCCGACAAGAAGCTGGAAGGTGACAATCACAACCACCATCACCAGAATGAGTGCCGACGAATAGGCAATCGCCACACCGAATTCGCCATTTTCGACGAGGCCGACGATATAAGAGGTCGCCATGTTGTATTCCGCCGAAACAAGGAAGATTACAGCACTGATCGATGTGATCGCACGCACGAACGAATAGACCAAAGCCGCAGTAATCGCCGGTCGCAGAAGCGGCAGGATCACCTTGCGGATCGTGCGGAAACTGCCTGCACGCAGCGTGAGCGATGCTTCATCAAGGCTTTTGTCGAGCTGGCTCATGGCGGCGATACCGCCGCGCACGCCGACCGGCATATTGCGGAACACGAAGCAGGCAATCAGGATCAGCGCCGTGCCGGTCATTTCAAGCGGTGGCAGGTTAAATGCCATGATATAGCTGACACCAATAACGGTACCCGGAATGGCGAAGCTCAACATCAGGGCAAACTCAAACACGTTGCGTCCGAAGAAGCGCTGCCGCACGATCAGATACGCGGTGAGCAATCCGACTGCAGCAGTGAGCGGTGCCGAGATCAGTGATATTTCCATTGTCGTCCAGAACGAGTTCCAGGCAACGCCCGTCCATGCAAAGCCGCTATCCGTCCATGCCACCGAGAAAGCGCGGCGATAATGGTCAAGTGTCAGCGAATTATCGAGACCCCATGTGCGCACGAACCCGCCAATCAGGATCATGACATAGACGACAACAGTGAAGACCATCCAAGGAATAACAAGGGCGTACACGCCGATCTTCAATCCTTTTGGCAGGCCAGCATGAATGCCGGAATCACCCTTGCCAGTGACGGTTGCAAAGTTTTTGCCGGACAGCCAAAGACGCTGGATGAGGAAGGCTGAAAGCGTGAAGCAGAGCAGCACAATCGCCAGAACGGCCGCACGCGACGGATCGTTTTGCGCTCCCACAACGGCAAAGAATATCTCCGTCGAAAGCACACCATGACTACCGCCAAGCACCATCGGATTGCCGAAATCAGCCATGCTTTCGATGAAAGCAATCAGGAATGCATTGGCCAGCCCCGGCGCCATAAGCGGCAATGAAACACGGTTGAACGTCCGCCAGCGGTCGGCACGCAGAGTTTGCGATGCTTCTTCCATGGAAGGCGAAACACCTTCGACCACACCGATTAGCACCAGAAAAGTGATCGGTGTGAAGGATAGCACCTGCGCGATCCAGATGCCCGTAAGACCATAAAGCCAACGGCCCGGTTCAACGCCGAAGAGATTGGAAATCTGTTCTGTCACAACGCCAGCGCGGCCAAACAGCAATGTCAGCGCCAGACCAATCACGAAGGGAGGCGTGATGATCGGCAGCACTGTGAGAATGCGCAAGCCTTTCTTGAACGGAAAGCCTGTGCGGGTTGCAACGAGTGCGAAGGAAAGCCCAAGCACTGTCGAGCCGGTTGCCGTCATCAGCGCCAGCCAGAGCGTGCGCCATGCAACACCACAACGCCCCTCGCCGATCACACAGGCAAGGCTCCAGATCGAAGAATCCTGAATATTGCCGATAAAGCCATCTGGCTTGAATGAACCGTCAAAATCCTGAACCGAACCGGCAAACATGCTGAAGATCGGATAGAAAACAAAGACACTGACGAGAGCGACAAGCAGCGTAATCGAGGAAACGACAAAGGCATCTCCTTTCATTACTCCGCGTTCGGCAAGCCCGAAGGAAAAGATCAGCAAAAAACAAAGGCCTGTCAGGACGGCACCTGCACCGAAGGCCGGTTGTCCGTCGGCAAGCTGACCGAAGAGGGTTTCGCTTACCATCCAGTTCCAGCCGGTGAAACCGATTGCCAGTCCTTGCAGCGAAAGGAAGCCTGCGCCCAGAAGGCTAGCGCCGATCAGAACGGATGTTCGTTTTTCCGGCGTCATCGCAAAGCGTGCGAAGCCGCAAATGAGCATCAGTACCGCGACAACAGCCAGCCATGGTCGGCCATAAGCGAATATTTGCAGAATACCGGGACCGTTTTCGGCCTGACTGAAAAACCCTTCAAGCCAGCTGAACCGGAAGAAGCCTTGCTCGATGCGATACCAGGGCAGTATCAGGAACGCGACCAAAGCCAGCGCCAGAACCAGATCAAGCCGTCGATTGTGTTGTTTCATACCTATCCGCTTTTCTGCTCATTTTTTGCTCATGGCGGGCAAAGTGGACGCAATTATCCGTCTCCCGCCTGATAACGGCGGGAGGGTCGATAACGAAAATGGATTGCTAACCGCAGGGGCGGTTAAGGTTTAATTCGCCTTTGCGCCGATTTCCTTGTCCCAGCGTTCAAGGATTTCCTTGCGCTTGGTCGGTTCGCCATAGGTCTTGAAGTCGTAGTCGATCAGCTTGATATCCTCAAAGCGTGGCGACTCTTTCGGCACTTCGGCGTTCTTGTTGGATGGCAGCTGGAAGGATTTTGCATCCTTCATCTTCGACTGAACTTCTGCTGTCAGCGCCCAGTCATACCATTTCTTGGCGTTTTCGAGATTGCGCGCGCCCTTGATGATCGACATGGAGCCGATTTCATAGCCGGTGCCTTCGCAAGGCGCGATGGACTTAATCGGGAAGCCTTCGGCAGTCATCGCAACCGCATCATGCATGAACACAATACCGATGCCGTTTTCACCACGCGCAGCTGACTTTACAGGTGCCGAGCCCGACTTGGTGTATTGGGCCACATTTGCATTCAGCTTTGCCAGATATTCAAACGCCTTCTCCTCGCCCATCAACTGGATAAGCGTTGCCAGCGCCGTATAGGCTGTGCCGGAAGAATTCGGATTAGCCATCTGAATTTCGCCCTTATAGGACGGATCGAGCAGATCGGCCCAGCAGGCTGGTTCCTTCAGGTTTTTCTTCTTGAAAATATCGGTGTTATAGCCCCATCCGAGCGCACCGGCATAGACGCCCACAGTGCGGAACTCCGAGCTTTCTGCCTGCTTTTTTGCCCAATCCTGCAACTGGTCGAGCATTGGCGATTTATATTCGAGCGTCAGGCCTTCGGAAGCAGCTTGCAAATGCGGATCGCCTGTACCGGCCCACCAGATATCGGTCTTCGGATTGCGCGCTTCGGCGCGAACCTTGGCATAGGTTTCGCCAGAAGACAGGCGCACCATATTGACCTTGATATCGGTTTCTTTTTCGAAATTGTTCTTCATCTGCTCGCAGATCACCACATCCGCCGAACAAATGAGATTGAGATTACCAGAAGCCTGTGCCGAAACCGCAAATGATGAAACGCCAGCGGCAAGTGCCGCGGCTGTGAGTGCCCAACGCATCATTATTCCTCCCTTTAGAGCAAGGTTTGATCGGCTGAAAGCCCATCGCGCTCTACCTCCACTTGTTATGCAGCGCCTCCACGCTGCGGCTTTTTGCAAGCCTGTGCACAGTCTTTGCCTTTTAAGCTTATGTGTCAATCTGCTTTTGTAAATTTCATTCTGAAAATTCTGGAAACGGTCTAATAATTCTGTTTCTGCACAGCCTTGCAATAATGCACAAAAACAAAAAAGGCGACCCGAAGATCGCCTCTTTCTAACTGATTTAGAGCTTAATCCGACCGGTTTGAAACGAGGTCGATAAGACTAAACTTCAAATAAAAACGGTTAGAGCGCCGACCTGTTTCATTCAGATCGGCACCCTAAAGGCCAATCAGCCGATTGCCATCAGGCTGGCATTGCCGCCTGCAGCCGTTGTGTTGATGGAGGTCGAAACCTCTTCAAGCAACCAGCTCAGGCAATAACAATCAGCGCTCTCGGCAAGCTGCGCCGAAGTTGCTGCCTGTGTCAGCACGAGCGGGCCTGGAAGAGCTGCCAGCTTCTTGTTGATGTCGGTCAGGCGTTCGCCCTCTCCTTCAACAAGCGCGCCAGCGAAAGGCGCATCGGCCTGCCAGTCCTTTGTCCAGACAACACGAGCAGCGACGCTTGAAGGCAAGTCCTTCAGAACAATGCGCAAGCCTGAAGCCTCGTCGATTACCGCTTCGTTGCCAGTGGCGAGTGCCGCTGTCAGCTGACGATAGAGACCCGTTTCAGTCTGTGGAACCAGAAGAATGCGACCACGCGCATGAAGCGCATAGAGGTTGCGTTCACCAACCGGACCCGGAAGCTCGATATTCAAACCAAGTGCAGAAGCACTGCCGGTTTCACGAGCGGCCTGTGCCAGTTCGTTCATGCCGCGATTGCCAAGCCACTTTGCGAAATCGTTGAGCGCGGCATCGGTGTGAACCGAAGCCATACGCGGCGGAATTGGCGCTGTTTCAACGAGGCGACCGAGATAGAGCGGACCGCCAGCCTTCGGGCCCGTGCCGGACAGACCACGGCCACCGAAAGGCTGGACGCCCACAATCGCACCGATAACGTTGCGATTGATATAGACGTTGCCAACGCGGATGCGATCAGCAACGTGAGCGATAGTTTCATCAAGACGCGTATGCAGGCCGAAAGTCAGGCCATAGCCGGTTGCGTTAATGTCATCAATCAGGCGGTCCATGTCGTTACGCTTGTAGCGCACAACATGCAGAACCGGACCAAACACTTCACGCTTCAGATCGCGCAGACTGTCGATTTCAACGATGGTTGGAGCAACGAAGGTGCCCTTCCCTGTTTCAGGCCCAAGCGGAAGCTGCTCCACCTTACGACCCATATCGCGCATCGTCTGAACGTGCTTTTCGATGATGTCCTTGGCTTCAGCAGTAATTACGGCGCCAATATCAACTTTCAGCTTGTCTGTGCGGCCAATCGACAGTTCCTTGAGCGCGCCCTTGAGCATGGTCAGAATGCGGTCAGCAACATCTTCCTGCAGGCAAAGAACGCGCAGAGCCGAACAACGCTGACCGGCACTGTCAAAAGCCGAACCGATCACGTCGAACACGACCTGCTCGGCAAGAGCGGACGAATCCACGATCATGGCGTTCTGGCCGCCGGTTTCAGCAATCAGCGGGATCGGCTTGCCATTTGGCAGCAAACGCGACGCAAGCTGTGCCTGAATAAGACGTGCAACTTCGGTCGAGCCGGTGAACATCACACCACAGGTTTCTTGTGCTGCGACAAGAGCTGCACCAATACGGCCATCGCCCGGCAGAAGCTGCAATGCATCGGCAGGAATGCCAGCTTCATGCAGAATACGCACGCCCTGTGCTGCGATGAGCGGGGTTTCTTCAGCAGGCTTTGCCAGAACCGGATTGCCTGCAACAAGGGCTGCTGCAATCTGGCCGGTGAAGATCGCCAGCGGGAAGTTCCACGGGCTGATACAGACGATCGGACCAAGCGGCTTGTGCGCAACGCCCAACGTGCGGCGGGTCTGTTCGGCATAATAGCGCAGGAAGTCGATGGCTTCGCGTACTTCTGCAATAGCGTTTGGCATGGACTTGCCAGCTTCACGCATGATGAGGCCAAGCAGTTCTGCCATTTCACGCTGCATGATATCGGCAGCGCGATCAAGGCAGGCTGCACGATCAGCAGGCGAAACCTGAGACCAGCTTGCAACAGCCTTTTCAGCCGCCTTCATTGCTTGCGCAACATCGTCGGCGGCGATTTCCGTGACCGTACCCACGACATCAGAATGATCGCCGGGGTTCAGAACCGGGCGGCTTTCACCCTTAACCTTGGCGCCAGCAATCTGCGGTTCCGCAGTCCAGGCGCGTGTAGCATTGGACTTGAGCGTTTCGCTCAGTTCTGCCAGCTGCTCTTCATTGGAAAGGTCGAAACCTGCTGAGTTTTTGCGAATGCCATAAAGGCCTTCCGGCAGGTTGATCTGGTCGTGACGCGCACCGACAACGGCCATCGAACGAACGACTTCCGCAGGATCGGCAATCAGTTCATCAACCGACACGCTCTTGTCGCCAATGCGATTGACGAAAGACGAGTTCGCACCGTTTTCGAGCAGACGACGCACCAGATAGGCCAGCAGCGTTTCATGCGTACCAACCGGCGCATAAATGCGAGCTGGACGACCTAGCTTCGATGCACCGACAACTTCGTCATAAAGCGGCTCGCCCATGCCATGCAGGCACTGGAATTCATAAGAGCCGGTTTTGAAGTCCGGGCCTGCCAGATGATAGATCGTGGCAAGTGTCTGCGCATTATGCGTTGCAAACTGCGGGAAGATCACATCGCGGGCGCCAAGCAATTTGCGGGCGCAAGCAATGTAGGAAACGTCGGTATGAACCTTGCGGGTGTAGACCGGGAAATCTTCAAGACCATCAACCTGCGCGCGCTTGATTTCGGCATCCCAGTAAGCGCCCTTGACGAGACGAACCATGACGCGACGATTGTTGCGGCGAGCAAGATCGATAATGAAATCAAGCACAAACGGGCAGCGCTTGCCATAGGCCTGCACCACGAAGCCGATGCCTTCCCAATCAGCCAGATCAGGATCTTCAATCAAGCTCTGCAGAAGGTCGAGCGAAAGCTCCAGACGGTCTGCTTCTTCAGCATCGATGTTGAGGCCGATATTGTACTTCTTGGAAAGGGCTGCGAGCGCCTTCACCTTTGGCAGAAGTTCGCCCATGACGCGTTCGCTCTGAGCGCGAACATAACGCGGATGCAGCGCCGAAAGCTTGATCGAAATGCCCGGACCATCATAAATGCCGCGGCCGGCGGAAGCGCGACCAATCGCGTGGATCGCAGTCTCGTAGTCCTTGTAATAACGTTCTGCGTCGGCAGCAGTCGTGGCAGCTTCACCGAGCATGTCGTAGGAATAACGGAATCCGCGTTCTTCAAGCGATTTTGCGCGCTTCAGTGCTTCATCGATAGTTTCGCCGGTGACGAACTGCTCACCCATCATGCGCATGGCCATATCCACGCCACGGCGGATGACCGGCTCACCACAACGGGCGATCAGGCGAGTAAGCGCTGCCGAAAGACCGCTGTCATTGACGGTGTTGGTGAGTTTGCCGGTGACAACAAGACCCCAGGTTGCAGCATTGACGAACAGCGAACGACCACCGCCGACATGCGACTTCCAATCGCCATTGGAAATCTTGTCGCGGATCAGCGCATCACGCGTTGCCATATCCGGAATACGCAGCAGAGCTTCGGCAAGGCACATCAGCGCCACGCCTTCCTGGCTCGACAGCGAATATTCATGCACCAGACCTTCAACGCCCGTTCCCTTGTGCTTGGCACGCAGGGCTTCGATCAGCTTGCGAGCGGTCGCTCTGATCTGCTTAGTCGTTTCTTCAGGTAGGGTCGCCTGCTGAACCAGTGCGGTCACGCATTCAGCTTCTGGCCGACGATAGGCATCGGTGATCGCCTTGCGCAGAGGTGTCTTCTCGCGGATTGGCGGCGCGAAGCTCTGGAAAACAGGAGTGGTGTGAGCGGATACTTTATCAGTCATGGTGCAATGCTCGCAAAAACAGGCTTAAGCCCAATTCAACTATGCTTCCGAGCGCATTTCGATCTGATTATATCAGATCGGCGCTCTCATTCTTTGTTTTAAAGCGCATCCCGAAAACCGTTTCACACTTTTCGGGATGCGCTATATGTGGTCGCACACTATCATCGACGCAAATTGCATTCTGTCTTCATTTGATCCATATAAAGGCAAATCGATCTTATTAAAGCGACTTCAAGAGGCAGTTTGAATGCGAAAGATAGACTCTGTAGACGATCTGGATCAGTTCGATCGTCGCATTCTTGAAGTGCTGAGCGATGATGGTCGCATTGCCATGACGGAGTTGTCAAAAAAAGTCGGCCTTTCCAAGACGCCGTGTCAGGCACGCGTCAAAAGATTGGTCGATGAAGGCTATATTATCGGCTTTCGCGCGGCGATTGATCCCGAAAAGCTTGGCCTTGATCATATCGCTTTTACGACCGTGAAATTATCCGACACGCGCGAAGCGGCCCTCACCGCCTTTAATGTTGCGGTGCGAAAGATACGCGAAGTCGAAGAATGCCACATGATTGCAAGCTCGTTCGACTATCTGCTGAAAGTGCGTACGCCCAACATCCGGCGTTACCGCGAGGTGCTGGGCGAGAAAATCTCGAGCCTGCCCAATGTGGCAAGCACGTCAACTTTTGTGGTGATGGAGTCTGTAAAAGACAACCGCCCGGTCAGAGTTTATCCGGGCGCATTGTAACTGTTCACTTCACGCTTATCCCGAAAAAATGGTTCCGCTTTTCGGGATAGATTTTATAGCGGCTGATCTGCCAGATAGCGTTCGAGCGTTTTGGCAGTACCATCCTGCCAGATACGCTTGAGCGCCGCCGAGAAGGCATCGATATAGGCAGGATTGGTAGCTAATGCGCCGAAAATGTCGGTCATTTCGAGCCAGCGCGCCGGCTCGTCCTTGGCAAGCACAGCCTGCTTCGCCAGACGATCCCATGACGGATCATTGGGTTCGATCACCGCACCGCTGTCCGTCGTTCCATAGCAGTAGCGGCACCAGAGAGCAGATACCAGTGCAAGGCCCGTGACCGAATGACCTTTGGCCAGGCGATCTGAAACTGTCGGCAGAATAAATTTTGGCTGACGGTTGGACCCGTCAAGACACAAGCGGCGGATCGTATCGCCGATCTTTGGATTGGCAAAACGCTTGTCGATAAGCAGGCGATAGTCTTCAAGAACCGTATTTGGAACCGGTGGCACCTCAGGAATGATTTCTTCCTTTGTGAGTTTTTCCAGATATTGCCGGATCAACGGATTTTCCATTGCTTCATGCACGAAATGGATGTCGAGAAGCCCACCCGGATAGGCAATCGCCGCATGTCCGCCGTTGAGGATACGGATTTTCATCAGCTCATAAGCATCGACCTGATCGGAGAAGATCACGCCTACTTTATGCAGTCGTGGACGTCCGGTCGGGAACTTGTCTTCGACCACCCACTGTTTGAAACCTTCGCAGAAGACCGGCCAGCCATCTTCAACTTCAAACTCCTGCAGCGCGATATCGCGTTCGCGAGCACCGGTCGCCGGTGTGATGCGATCCACCATTGAATTCGGGAAAGCCACATTGGCCGCAATCCAGTCAGCAAATTCCGGATCGCTGAGTTTGGCAAGACCAACAATAGCATCTTCGGTAACATGACCATTGCCGGGAATATTATCGCAGGACATGACCGTGAACGGCTCAACTTCGGCTTGCTTGCGCAGTTTCAGCGCCTGCACGATGAGGCCGAAGACGGTATTCGGCTTGTCGGTATGAACGCTGTCATAGACAATATCCGGATGCGCGGGATCAAAATGCTGGCTTGCCGGATCGATATAATAGCCGCCTTCAGTGATCGTCATCGAAACGATGCGAATATCCGGCGATGTAAGATAGGTCATCAAGGCCTTCCGGCCCTCATCCGTCGATATAGTCACGTAATCGACCATCGAAGCAGTTACACGCGCTTCTGAATGTTCTGCTTCCTGATCGACCACCGTGGTGAGCCAATCCTGAGCTTTCAGCGTATCGCGCATGGCATCGTCGCTGGCCCGCACGCCTGCGCCGACCAAAGCCCAATCGTGATCGAGCCCCAGACCAAACAGGTCATCGAGATAAACGGCCTGATGCGCGCGATGGAAATTACCCACGCCAAAATGCACAATTCCCGGTGTCAGCGCCTCCAGATCATAACCAGGCTTATCAACTTTGTTGAAGCTCTTGAGCGTTGCGCGGGACAGCTTGGTCATGACTTACAATTCTCCTCAATGAATCCAGACAACCCAGCCTATGGCTTGATATCGCAGTGGGCAATATCTCTTTATAAGTATCGTACATTACAAATAAAAATGGCGGACCAAGCCCGCCATTTTTAGTGCAACTTAAAAGCATTTCCAGCAAAAGTGCGAAGCAGTTATGCGTCGGATAATGCGTAAAATCAAACAGCGGCTCCAACGATTCAGTCTTAAATGGAACCGCTGTAAATGCCTTAATTAAGGCCCAGCGTACCGCGCAGTGTCGAAAGATCTTCTGCCAGCGTGGTGATGGCACCAGCCATGACCTTGCGATCTTCCTCGGTCAGCTTGTCGTATAATTCATAACCATCGCCCTTCTTGTATTTCACAAGAATGTCGTTGACGGTTTTGAAATTGGCATCCGACTTCTTCAGAAGCTCAGGATTTTCCTTTTCAATCAGCGGACGGAAGAGTTCGACGATCTTCTGCGAGCCATCAACATTAGCCTGAAAATCCCAGATATCCGTGTGGCTGTAGCGATCTTCTTCACCGGAAATCTTGGTTGCTGCAACTTCTTCCATAAGTGCTGCTGCACCACCAACAACCTTTTCAGGTGGGAAGGTCATGTCCTTGATACGCTTCTGCAGCTCGACAACATCTGCGTAGAGCTTGTCAGCATATTTATCGAGTCCTTCAGTCGAATTCTGTGCGAACAGGCCGTATTCGAGGCGATGGAATCCGGTAAAGTCTTCCGACTTCTCCGCATCTTCGTGATCGTCAGCACGGCTATCGATAGAAGCATCGAGATCCGCAAAAAGCTCTGCGATTGGCTCGATTTTTTCATAGGAAACGCGTGAAGACGGATAAAGCTCTTTCGCCTTATCCAGTTCGCCAGCCTTGATCGCATCGGTGAAAGCCTTGGTGTCTTTCACGAGCGTATCGAGATTTTCCTGCACGTAAATCTTGTAGTCAGCAATTGGCTGAACGAGATCGAGTGGGGACACTTCGGCCTTTGCAGCACCGAAGCTGAGAGACAGGGCGACGACGCAAGCCGACGCGAGCAATGGCAGACGATATTTCATGTTTACCTCTCCGTGGTGATAAGACCTTCACCCACGCGCATTCTGCGGCCCACTCGCCTGCAAAAGAGCACTTGCGTAAAAGTCATCTTGATTTTTCACGCCGGGTAGCGTGAAGAAATAACCGCCGCCGATTGGCTTGATATACTCTTCCAGAGGCTCGCCATCGAGGCGCTTCTGAACAGTGATAAAGCCCTTTTCCAGATCGGCCTGATAAGCGATGAACAGCAGCCCCATATCGAGCTGGCCGGACTTCGTGACCCCATTGGAATAGTTGAACGGACGACGCAAAATCAGATGTTGTACGGCATTGGCATCGCGTGGATTGGCCAGCCGAATATGAGAATCCATCGGCGTAACCTTGCCTTCCGGATCTTTTGAATAGTCGGGCACATCAGCTTCGGTTTTGCCATCGAATGGCGCACCGCTATCCTTGTGACGGCCAAAAATTGTCTGCTGTTCCTGCAGCGGCGTGCGATCCCAGCGCTCGACAAAATTGCGGATGATACGCACGGCCATATAATTGCCGTGAGAAGCCCATTCCGGCTCATCCTTGCCGGGCTGGATCCAGACGATGCGGTCCATCAAGGCTTTATCAGCGGCATCAGGATTGGCAGAACCATCACGGAAACCGAGGAAGTTGCGTGCGCTTTCCTTGGCTTTCGGTGAATGCGGCGGCTGCACCGGCACAGAACCTTCCTGCTTCCAGCGGACCATCAGAAGATCAGGCATGTTCTTCATGATATCGCGCAGCGCATGAATATTCGTGTCTGCGGTGTTCGAGCAGAACTGGATTACCAGATCGCCATGACAGAGATCTTTTTGCAATGCATCATTGGGAAAGCCCGTCATGCGCTGCAACTGCTTTGGCTTGAACGGCTTGAGCCCAAAACGATCATCAAAAAGCGAGCTACCCAGCCCCACGGTGATCGTCAGGTTATCAGGGGTTACGGTCGGCCCGAGAATGCCGGAATCGGATGGCGGAAACTTGGGATCAAGCGCCGGTGGCTCACCACCCTTCATGAGAAAGGCTGCGCGCTCTGTCAAAAGTCTGAACATGCGTTCGAGACCCGCGCAATCCCGCGCCAGAACATCGAAAGAGGCCACGAGACCAGTGGCAGGGCGCGGCGTCACAATGCCGGGCTGATGCACGCCATAAAATGGCTGGCTCTCCTGCAGCTTGTCGCTTTCAGGGGCATTGGTCACGCTTTCCGATGAAAGCGCGTTGTTAGAGGCGCGTGCGTTAGCCGCCTGCGATGCAAGCACGCTCGCGACACCTGTGGCACCGGCACCGAGCAAAAGGGCGCGGCGCGTTGGCGACGTTGGGTTGTCTGTTTCAGAACTATCGTCTTTGAAAAATTTCTTGGTCATTAATCCACTCCAAGTTGATCGCGGAGTTTTGAAAACTGGTCGGCGAGAGCAGTCGCGCCGTCCTTGATCTTCGCCTTCTCGTCAGCAGAAAGCGTGTCATATGCCTTGCCATTCTGAGCACTTAGCAGCGCCTTCACGGCAGACACCTGAGCATCAATCCCTTCAAATGCCTTGGGATCGACTTTTACAACAATCGGACGCAATACGTCCGCCGTCTTTGCGGAGCCTTCAACAAGGCCTGCAAATACCTGCAAATCTGTGTGTGCGTAGCGATCGTTACCTGCGTCAGCAGCGGTAGACGCAAAGCGGTTGAGCGCTGACGATGTGCCTGCCAGCATCCGGTCAGGCGAAATACGCAACGCGCGGATACGATCCTTCAGACCAGCCGCGTCCTGAACAAGCTTTGTGGCGACGGGCTGCAAGCCGTCCAGCGACTTCTGTTCAAACAGCCCATATTCAATGCGATGCAGACCACCAAATGCAGGGTCCTGCTCACGCTTTTCAAAGAAATCGGCGCGTGCATTGATCGCTGTATCAAGATCAGAGAAAGCTTCTGAAACGGGAGCAATACGGGCATAAGCTTCCCGCGCCGGTGCATAAGCAGCCTGTGCGGCTTCGATATTGCCGCTTGAAACGGCATCCGAAAGCGTTGCAACAGCCTTCTGGAACTCAGCGACTTCGGTAGCGAGATAAATCTGATATTCAGCCAACGCACCAAGGAAAGCGGTTAGCGGCATCTTACCCTTTTCGGCTTCGCTGCTTGCCGATGGCGTCACGATCAGCTTTCCTCGCGGATTGGAAAGAAGGCCGCAAGTAATCTGATATTCGCCCGGCGAAAGCTTGGCGGATAGTGTCTGCTTGAAGCCTGGTGCGATATTCTCGCGCTCTTCGAGAACCATCACGCCGTCGAGAATTTCCCATTCAACCGAGCGGTCAGACTTGTTGACGATTTCAAAAACCGTGCGCCCAGCCGGAACCGTCAGTTCATTTGGATCGCAGCTTTTCGCATTGACCACGATCTGCACTTTGCCATCACCATCTGCATGGCGCGATTTATCTGAAACGCGCGAGGCGTAATAGAAAGCCGCGCCTGCCGCCAGCACCAGCAGAACGGCCAGCACCAGAACCGCTCGCACAAGGTTGCGGGAGAATGGTGCAACAGGTTTTGGGCTTTGCGGCTTGGTCATGGAAAATCTCTTCGATTAAACTGTGTGCTTCGCGGCTGCGCTCTGCGCAGGTGCGGAAGACGGCATCAGGAAAATAATGAGCGCAGGCACGAGGAAGCCGAGATAGGCAACCACTTCGCTGATCGTCGGCGTCGCGATATAGCCGAAGACACCAGCCAGAACCGAGCCAAGCGTGCTGTCGAGCGGCAGGATTTCGCTCGTGTCGAACACCACCGTCTGGAAGTGGTTCCAGATGCCAGCCTCATGCAGCGCCATCACCGAATTTGCGAGAATGCCAGCTGCGATAATCAGGATGAAAACACCCGTCCAGCGGAAGAAGCGGCGCAGATTGAGTTTCAGGCCACCACGATAGATCCCGTAACCAACCAGAGCGGCAAGCAGAACACCGAGCAATGCACCAAGCGGCGCCGCGCCACCCTCGCTCTGCTGGAATGCGGCGAGCAGGAAGAAGACCGACTCAAGCCCCTCACGAGCCACAGCAAAGAATACCATCAGGATCAGGCCGAAGCCCTTATGCGTAGGCGTTTCAAATGCCGCATCAATCGAATGATGCAGTTCCGCCTTGATGGAACGGGCAGCCTTACGCATCCAGAAAACCATGGAAGTCAGCACGAAAACAGCTATGAGCCCGATAATGGCCTCGAAAAGCTCCTGCGCCTTCTGTGGGAATTCTGCGCTTACGAGCTGGAGGATTGCGCCAACTGCCAGAGACATCGCCAAGGCCAGCAGGACACCAATCCACACAACCGGCATCCAGGCGCTGCGTCCGGTCTGGTGCAAATAGCTCGCGATAATGCCAACGATTAGCGCAGCTTCCACGCCTTCGCGGAACATGATGAGAAATGGTACGAGCATTCGATTTCATCCAAAAGGCGGAGTGATCAATCCGCCCCTTGATTGACACTCTTCACAACCGGCATAAGCCTTCGTCTATTAGAGCGCCATGCTCCCTCTTGGGCGCACAAAGGACGCTCTAAACTATTGAACACACGCATCGTGCTTTCCGAAAATCGATTCCGATTTTTTGAGCCGATGCTCTAGTCATCTTTCTATATCTACGCGCGCATCACTGCAAGCCAAATGAAGTTGACTACCATGGGAATGTTTTAGAATTATTCTAACTATTTCAAAAGCTTACAGCGATGTAAGTTAGCTAGTCCTGATGAGGATGCAAGTTTTATGGAGGTGCAGTAAGCCTTTGAAAAGGCTTCATAGTGAAGCCTTTTCACGTATTGAATTGTGGCTATCAAGCCTCCGCTGCCGTCCGAATTTCTATCGAATTACCGTTCAATATTTCCGGGCAATCCCGCTTTGCCCGCTTCCGACGGGTTTAGCCTCACATAGTCAGCCTTCAAATCTTCAGAGGTTTTGCGGCTTCCATCATGGCTCCAGCCGGGTGGCGCAATCATATACATCAGCCGCTGACGAAGACTAAGACCGGATGAGAACACGTCTTTGAACATGCCAACCCATTCATGGAACGCCACGCGCACAGGATTGAATGTGCCGACATTCTTCACAATGCCGTATCGCGGCATATCTTCGGGCAATTCTTCAACAAAAGTGCCGAACATGCGATCCCAGATAATCAGCGTGCCTGCATAATTGGCATCGAGATAACGCGGATTGGTCGCGTGATGGACACGGTGATGCGAAGGCGTATTGAAGATAAGCTCGATAGGCTTCGGCAGTTTGTCGATGGCTTCGGTGTGAATCCAGAATTGATAAATCAGATTGAAGCCATAAACGAAGGCAATCACCGCCGGATGAAATCCGAGCAAAACCAACGGCACCTGCAGCACGAACATGCCGGTCATCTGGCCGGTCCACGACTGCCGCAAGGCGGTTGTGAGGTTATAATGCTGGCTGGAATGATGGTTGACGTGCTCCGCCCAAACCCAGCGAACGCGATGCGCAATCCGGTGATACCAATAATAACGCAGATCATCGAAGATGAAGGCTATTACAAACACCCACCAATGCAGCCCAAGATCGAAAAAGCGGAACTGCCAAACCCAAAGCAGCGCCGTCACTGAAACGAAGCCGAGCAGCAGCCCCGCCGCGACATTGCCTGCTCCCATCAGCAGACTTGTGAAAGCATCGCGCGTTTCAAATTCGCCTTTGCGCTGCCAGTAGCGGATTGCCACCAGTTCAATCAAAATTCCCAGCACATAAAGCGGGATTGCAACACGCGTCACATCGAAGAATACCGGATTGCTATCCATTTCGGCCCCTCTCCCCATCTGAGCCTGAAAGCCAGTCTATCACTCTTTGCCGATCTGCAGCATCGCTGAAAAGAAGCCTTGCCTTGGGCCAGGTAAAATCCTTCATGTGCAATATCAGTTCGGCGCTACCCTTCTCCTCAAGGGCAAGCACATCTGATGCTGCCACACATCGCGTAAGAAACCGATCGCCAACACCGTGAACTATCCCCGTTTCGGCCTCCCTCAACGGGAAAAACGCTGTGCGACGATCTTCCGTATAACAAATCTCACTGATTGCGATTTCCGGATAGTCGATATGAAAGCGCGCTTTGACGATTTCGTCACTCGCAAGAATGCTGCGCTTTACACCTCCACCCAGAAAATGAATTGCCAATACGCCGAAACCTATCCCGGCGATAACCATAAGTAGAAGCAGCCGCAAATCCATGAACTCTCCCGTTCGCAGCGATGCCAGTATGTTCCCACAAACATCCTAGCCATCAGCCAGCGCGAATACATCCCAAAACTTTGGGGGACCGATTTACGAGTCGCACCTGTCCCGGCATTGCAACAGGAGATTGTTTCGATTTGGAGCACTCTGAAAGCCCGGACGGAAACAAATATTGACCAATAAGCTTCCTGAAACAGTCAAAATTCCGAAAAGTTTCAGAATTTTCCGAAATGGTCAAAAATTTCGCGTTTCAGGGGTTGAAGAATGGTTGCAACCGGTCCATATGACAGGTGCTTACCGCTTGCGCCTCCTCCCATTGCGCGCGGTAAGTGTTCCCCTCTGGAGGTTTGCCTTTATGGCACCTTCATAACTTAGCCGGACTTTTTAGTCCGGCTCTTTTTTTGCCTAAATTTCAGTAAGTTAGAACTAAAATAAAAAGCGCCGCGTTACCGCAGCGCTTTCAAAAACAATGCCTGTTTTCTCGCCGGAAATGACTGTCAAAGAACATGGTTCTCATCATTATTCAGGCTGTAAAAAGGCATTCCAACTTCTTTCGCCGACAAACAAAATCTGCGTCCGAACGTGGTAATTTTATTTCTGTCGGAGCGATAGAGTACCGCTCCGACCTGTCACTTTACAAAGCGTTAATATGCGACCGATGAGTTGTATCAGCCGTAAGATGCAACCGGTGGGCAAGAACAGATTAGATTTCTGTCGCCGCCCACATTGTCGATGCGGCTGACAGGCGGCCAATATTTCGCCGTCGTGTCAAAATCACCACTTAACGCGCTTCCCGGAAACACTGCTTCCTCACGGGTGTAAGGATGTGTCCATTCCGTTGCCAGCGTGTCGCCTGCGGTGTGCGGTGCATTGGCAAGTGGATTGTCATCCGCAGGCCAGACACCATCGGCAACCTTCTTTGCTTCGCCTGCAATGGCAATCATTGCATCGCAAAGACGATCGATTTCCGACTTCGGCTCAGACTCGGTTGGCTCAATCATCAGCGTTCCGGCAACCGGCCATGACATGGTCGGTGCATGGAAACCATAGTCGATGAGGCGCTTGGCCACGTCTTCCACGGTGATGCCTGCGCTATCCTTGAGAACACGCGTATCCACGATGCACTCATGCGCCACACGATCATGTGCGCCGGTGTAAAGGATCGGATAAGCGTCCTTCAGACGATGCGCGATGTAGTTGGCGTTGAGGATTGCAGCCTCGGTTGCCTTCTTGAGACCCGCGCCGCCCATCATGCGGATATACATCCACGTAATGACCAGAATGGATGCACTGCCAAACGGTGCTGCGGAAACAGCGTGCTTGGAACCGAGATCAACATGGCCCGGCAGGTAAGGCACCAGATGCTTGGCCACACCAATCGGACCAACACCCGGACCGCCGCCGCCATGCGGAATGCAGAAGGTCTTGTGCAGATTCATGTGGCAAACGTCAGCACCAATATCGCAAGGACGCGCGAGGCCGACGAGTGCATTGAGGTTTGCGCCGTCGAAATAGACCTGACCGCCATTGTCATGGACGATCTCGCAGAAAGCCTTGATGCCTTCTTCGAACACGCCATAGGTCGACGGATAGGTAATCATGAACGCCGCAAGATTATCGCGATGCTTCTCAGCCTTGGCTTTCAGATCATCAATGTCGATATCGCCATCCGGACGGCAATTGACGACCACAACGCTCATGCCAGCCATCGATGCGCTGGCAGGATTGGTGCCATGTGCAGACGATGGGATAAGGCAGATGTTGCGATGACCTTCGCCACGTGACTGGTGATAGTGACGGATTGCGAGAAGACCCGCATATTCGCCCTGACTACCAGCATTTGGCTGCAGCGATACGCCTGCAAACCCGGTGATTTCGCAAAGCCATGCTTCGACGTCCGAGGTCATCTTGGCATAGCCGGTCGTCTGTGCGGCCGGCGCGAACGGATGCAGATTGGCAACCGTGTTCCAGCTCACCGGCATCATTTCTGCTGCCGCATTGAGCTTCATCGTGCAGGAGCCGAGCGGGATCATCGCACGATCAAGCGCCAGATCCTTGTCCGCCAGACGACGCAGGAAGCGCATCATCTCGGTTTCCGAACGGTGCGAATGGAATACGTCCTGTGTCAGGAAGCCTTCACCACGGCCTTTGCCCGGAACCAGCAGATCGTCGTTACCGACTGGCTTTGCGCCAAACAGAACGGCGAGTGCTGCAAGATCGTCTTCCGTCGAAGTTTCGTCAAAGGTGACGCCAACCGTATCCGCATCAATGATGCGGATGAGACGACCGCCCTTGTCAGCTTCGTCAGCAATGGCCTGCGCCTTGCCGGAAACCTTGACGCTTACGGTGTCGAATAGGCTATCGCCCGCGATTTCGACGCCAGCAGCCTTGAGGCCCGTTGCGAAGCGAGACGCAAGACCGGCAACACGCGTTGCAATAGCCTGAAGGCCAGCAGGACCATGCCAGATGGCAAAGGATGCAGCCATATTGGCGAGGAGTGCCTGCGCGGTACAGATGTTGGAAGTCGCCTTGTCGCGGCGGATATGCTGCTCACGCGTCTGAAGAGCCAGACGATAAGCGGCACGGCCATGCGCATCGACCGACTGACCAACGATACGGCCCGGAATGATACGCGTCAGTGGCTCAGATACTGCGAGATATGCAGCGTGTGGACCGCCAAAGCCCATTGGAACGCCATAGCGCTGCATGGAGCCGACAGCCATGTCAGCGCCCCACTTGGCAGGCGCTTCCAGAATGGTCAGCGCCAGCGGATCGGCAACGGCGATAACCAAAGCACCCTTGGCCTTTGCATCGGCGATGACAGCGGTGAAGTCACCATAAACGCCGCGCGTATCCGGCCATGGAACGATGACGGCAGCGGTGTTGTCGTCAACAGCACTTCCGGCTTCAATCTGCCAGCCAAGCGGCTCTGCGCGGGTGTTGATCACATCTACGCTCTGCGGATGCAGATCCCCTGCAAGCAGAATGCGCGAGCGCTTGTCGCGGTGATGACGAACAGCAACGCCCACAGCTTCAGCAACGGCAGTTGCTTCATCCAGCAGCGATGCACAGGCAACCGGCAAACCGGAAAGCTCGGCAACGAGCGTCTGGAAGTGGAACAGAAGCTCCAGACGACCCTGGCTGATTTCCGACTGGTAAGGCGTGTAAGCCGTGTACCAGGCCGGATTTTCAAACAGGTTGCGCTGAATGACAGGTGGCGTCTGCACACCATGATAGCCCGCACCGATGAAGCTCTTCTTCACCACATTGCGGCCCATGATTTCATTGAGCTCGGCAAGTGCTGCGTGTTCGCTCAAAGCCGCTGGCAGATCAAGCGCGCGGTTCAAGCGGATGGATGCCGGAACAGCCTGCGTGATCAGTGTTTCCATGGAAGGAAGACCGAGCGCTGCAAGCATTGCGCGCTCGTCTTCTACGCGTGGCCCGATATGACGGGCAACAAAGGGGAGAACCTGTTGCGTCATCTTTTTATCCTACAAGTTTGTCGTAACCAGCCTTGTCGAGAAGTCCAGAAAGCTGGCCTTCATCGGAAAGCTTGAGCTTGAACAGCCAGCCTTCACCTTCTGCAGCCTGATTGATCAGAGCTGGATCACTCGAAACGGCGTCGTTAACTTCAACCACTTCGCCATCGACCGGAGCATAAACGTCGGAAGCGGCCTTGACCGATTCAACAACGACGATGCCTTCGCCCTTGGAAACGGTGCGGCCGACTTCCGGAAGATCTACGAATACGAGGTCGCCCAGCTGTTCCTGTGCGTGGATCGTGATGCCGACAGTGGCAACGCCACCTTCGACGCTGATCCACTCATGATCTTCGGTGAACAGGATATTGGCCATGGAAATCATCCTTTGCGATAGCGATGCGGTGTGAAGGGAAGTGCATGAACATCAACGGGAACCTTGTTACCGCGGACGTATGCGAAAATGCGGGTGCCGGGGACTGCGAGGCTTGCCTCGACATAACCCATAGCAACCGGGAAACCTGCGGATGGGCCGAAGCCACCCGATGTGACGGTGCCGATCTGAAAACCGGATTCGTCGAAAAGTTCTGCGCCGCCACGCACTGGCTGGCGGCCTTCCGGCTTAAGGCCAACACGCTTGGCGGTTGCACCCTTGGCAATCGCATCCAGAACGGCTTTGGCGCCATTAAAGGCAGCCTTTTCACGCACTGACTTGGTGATTGCCCATGTAAGACCAGCAGAGACCGGATCGGTTTCCGGCGTAATATCCTGACCGTGCAGGCAAAGACCCGCTTCAAGGCGTAAGGAATCGCGGGCAGCAAGACCGATCCATTCGACGCGTTCGTCAGCCAGAAGCTTGGTTGCAAGCGCGCGCGCCTCATCGGCAGGCAAGCCAACTTCAAAACCATCTTCGCCGGTATAGCCCGAACGGGTCATGAACCAGTTAGGATTAGGTTCAAAGCCGCTCATAAAGCCGAGCTCTGCACCTTTAAGACCGGCATCGGTAATGACGCTTTCGGCTTCCGGACCCTGAATGGCCAGGAAAACGCGATCCAGTGGATTGACCGTTACATCCTTGCCAGATGCTGCTTCATTGAGATGCTCAATATCGGCATCAGCGTTGCCCGCATTGGCAACGACCATGAAACTGTCTTCGCCAAGGCGCGTGACGATAAGATCATCAAGAACGCCGCCTTGGTCATTGAGAAAGAAAGTATATTTCGACTGACCGGTTTTCAGAACCGAAGGATCAAGCGGACAGGTTTCGCTCAAAAGCGCGATTGCATCTGCGCCCGAAACTTCAATCAGCTTCATATGAGAAATATCGAAAAGACCGACATGCTCACGCGTATGAAGATGTTCCTTCATCACGCCAAGCGGATAGGTGATCGGCATGTTCCAGCCAGCAAAACCGCCAAAGCGTGCGCCAGCTTCCTCATGCAGATCCTGCAAAGGCAGGGTATTCAAGTGTGCGGTATCGCCCATAACAACTCCAGAGTCGCACGTATGCCTCCGCGAAATGCGGTTGCTTCGTGCCCCTCTGTCTCAAGCCTGAGAGACTCGCATAGCTATAAAGCTATACTTACACCTTCGGCGCGGGGTTTCCCCCGACTTTCCAGAGTTGCCTTACCCGTCTGCGGTTCCTTGTACCTGAGAGATTTCGGGCGATTTCCCCTTCGGTGGCCAACTTGCGTCAGCTCTCTCCCGCAGACAAACAGTGACAGAACATTCTCGTAAAACGCAACGCTCCATCACACGACATAAGTCACTTAGCTTAAACCGTTTCTGGTGTCATGTATAATTATTGTCACGAGACGACAATTCCCGGGGATTTTGCGACAAAAATCGATCTTTCCCGAAAGCGCAAAAGAACCCTCTAACAAAGTCCCTTACATTAGTGAATATGGCTGGAAATTTACAATCCATTAAGGATTGAGGCCATAAAGGGCGCTCAAATTGGTGATTTGGGCAGTCGGCATGATGATTGTGATTATAAAATGACCAAGCTGCGCAAAAGCCATGCAATCGACAGGCTAAATTGCACAGCAGCTATGCAAATCTGTCTCTCCACTTCCGAAATCATCGAGCCTATATGCTGTTCGCAACACAGAGAGATAAGATTTTACTAGGTGAGAAAAATGAACCTGATCCGCTCGTACAACAACTGGCGCCGCTACCGTAACACGGTAAATGAACTGAGCCGCCTGAGCCCACGCGAACTGAACGACCTTGGCATTCTTGCTTCGGAAATCCCGTTCGTTGCACGCAAGGCAGCTGCTCGCTAATAGCGCCTCGAAAGGCACACGCCTTTTTCTGGACCGCGACCCTTTAAACCACGCGGTCCTCACAGTTTCCAAGGTTTTTGCCGGGGCGTTTTCCTCCCATTCCCCCGGTGACCGCAAGACCGGAACTCCTCCTCCCAAGCCGGTCTTACCCTAAATGACACCCGCCGCTCCTCCCGCGGCGGGTGTTGTTTTTTTTAACAGCGGCTCCAGTTAAGACTGAATCATTGGAGCCGCTGTAAGTTTTTGTTTTTACGCATTATCCTATGCAAAACCGTTTCGCACTTTTGCTGGAAATGCTTTATGCAGCCTCCTGTATCGCAAGCGCCGACTTTTCGCGACCCATCCGATCCAGTGCGATAGAGATTGCAAACACGACAAGACCGGCAACTGCCAGAAGCGCACCGACCGTTCCGGTTGAAGTCCAGCCAAATCCCCATGCAACCGCCAAACCACCCAGTGACGCGCCAATCGCATTGGCAAGATTGAGTGCTGAATGATTAAGCGCTGCTGCCAATGTCTGCGCATCCGCCGCAACATCCATAAGGCGCGTCTGCAATGCTGGAACGAGCGCAAAGCCACCGCCAACCAGCAATATGTTTAAGAATGCTGTGGCTGGATGCTGCATCAAAAATGGAAATGCCAGCATGACGGCCATGTCGTAGAGCAGCACCATTCCAACAGTGCCCATCACAGTGCGGTCAGTCAGCTTTGAACCAACGATGTTGCCAAGCACCATACCAAGCCCGAATGTGGCAAAGACCAGTGGCATCCATTTCACGTCGACATGCGAAACTTCAGTCACGGTAGCAGCCACATAAGTGAAGACGGAGAACAGTCCGCCGGTGCCAATCGCGCCTATTCCAAGGGTCAGCCAGACCTGCTTGCGACGGAAGGCACCAAGCTCACGTAGCGGAGAAGCGCCTTCGTCTGCAGGCTGCTTGGGCACATATATCGTAACCAACACCATCGTGACGATAGCGATCAGGCCAACAGCTGCAAACATTGCACGCCAACCGGCCACTTGTCCGAGCCATGTCGCCAAAGGCGTTCCGCACAATGTTGCAACGGTCAGCCCCATCATCACGCGGCCAACGGCTTGCGCACGCTTTCCGGGCGCCGCCATGGAAGCAGCCACCAGCGACGCAACCCCAAAATAAGCGCCATGCGGAAAGCCCGCAACAAAACGCATGATATAAAGACCGGTATAGTCCTGCATGAATGCACTGGCCAGATTGCCGAGTGCAAACAGTCCCATGAAAAGAAAGAGCAGTTTGCGGCGATCAAGCTTTGCACCAATAACTGCAAGCACCGGCGCACCGATCAACACACCCAACGCATAAGAACTTATGAGATGACCCGCTGAGGGCATATCGACCTGAAGATCGCGTGCGATATCCGGCAAAAGTGCCATGATCGCGAATTCGCCTGTGCCGATACCGAAGCCGCCAATAGCGAGTGCGAGTTCCGCCAGTCGCGCAGGCGAACGTGACGAAGTTTCCGGCAACGAAGCCGAAGTTTGAATTTTTGACATGAATGTGCCTGAAGGGAATGGAGGATGTCGGACAACCCTACCACTCCTTTCAGGCAAAGGCGATACGCTTTATCGTGATAAGCGCATGGGAAATCGCTGCTTACTTAGAGCGCCGTGCGCCCTTTTGGGCGCGCAAAGGTCGCTCTAACAGTTTATATTTACAGCATAATTTTACCTTAAACTGATTCAGGTTTAAGGAATTATGCTGTAGCCGCCACAACCTCGATTTCGACCTTGAATTCTTCCCGTGTAAAGCCGGAAACGATCATCAGCGTTGAAGCCGGTGCGGGCTGCGGAAACAGGCGATCACGCACATCCATATAGGGACGCATATAAGCGCGATCCGTCACATAGGCATTGATACGCACGACATCGAAAAGTTCCATGCCGCCATTGCGCAAAATGCGACCGATGTTTTCAAAGCAAAGCTCTGCCTGCGCGCCTGCATCTTCCGGCACCGATCCATCTGGCGCAATGCCAAGCTGGCCGGAGCAGAATATCAGCTCGGCACCCGCACCCACCTTCACGCCATGACTATAGGCGGCAAAGGGAGCAGCCATATCGGCTGGCAGCAAATGTTTCAAAACAGTCATTTTATGTCCTTAGGCTTTTGGTGCTGATGCCAGCAATTCTTTGAGCCGTGCAGCACCCGCTGCAATATCGTCTTCGGTGGGATTGATACCCGCTGCAAGCAGCCGCCGGGCAATCATGTGATCAGCCGGACGGTTAATAGAATCGACCGCAACCAGCTTTTCGCCTGCAAAATGAAACACCGAGAATGCATTATCTTCGAGATTGCCTGACAGAATATGACGGTCGGCATCAAACGACAGCCCAGCGGTCTGCAATTTCATGTCACCCTGATCCGACCAGAACCAAGCCACATCACGAAACGGCGTACCGCGCCCGACAATCGAGCGCGCAACATGCTTGGCCTGATCGGTTGCATTCTGCACCGATTCCAGTCGTACGCGACGACCTGCATGGAAATGGTCATAGCTCACGCAATCGCCAATCGCATAAACATACTCACTCGACGCACGCATATGCTCATCCACCACGATGCCATTATCGACAACAAGTCCGGCTTCGGTCGCAAGCTCGACATTTGGAACAGCACCCGTCCCCAGCACCACCATATCAGCTGGAAAAAGCGTGCCGTTGGCCGCTTTCACACCTGTAACGCGGCCGTCTTTACCCTCAATCGCGTCAACGCCAACGCCCGTCAGAAGCGTAATATCCGACGCACGGCTGCGTGTTTCAACATGCGCCGAAATATGTGTGGCAACCGAACGACCCAACACACGAGGGGCTGCTTCGATCAGTACGGTCTTCTTGCCAAGAGCTACAGCACTATGCGCCATTTCAAGACCGATAAAGCCGCCACCGATAATCACCACGTTTTCAACACGCGGCATCATATCTGCAATGCGGCGCGCATCACCCAAACGGCGCAACGTGACAACGCCATCGAGACCAACACCCGGCATGTCAGGAATGCGTGCGCGGGCACCGGTCGCAAAAACCAGCTCCGACCAGCTTAGCACCTTGCCGTCATCAAGCGTGACTGTCTTGTCAGTCAGAGACACATGCTCAACGCTGTGCCCGAAAAGCATCTCTATATTATTATCGCGATAGGTACTTTCCGGACGTAGAACCAGAATGCCTGCTTCCGGCGCCTTCAGATAGGACTTGGAGAGCGGCGGTTTGTGATAGGGAATATCCTGCTCATCATTGATCAGGATGATCTCGCCCGCATAGCCTTCTTGTCTCAGACTGATTGCCGCCTGCGAACCTGCATGGCCCGCGCCAATAATAATACATCTGTTGTCCATAGGACCTCCGGAATTTTCCCGCGCATCATAATCATGAGACAGGCGGTCGCGTGGCGAATTCGTCACGGATTCACACCTTAATTGCACGCCTCCCTATTTTTTTAAACATTTAGTTTGACCGATCGGTCAGATTGTTTAGTAAGTTCTTTGCTTCAGCACGCAGCCTACCCCCAGCAGCCAGCCAGGAGCCTCCACTTGAAACGATATTGGTCAGAGTATACGAGCGAGGCATTCTCCCGCCTGGAGCGCGATAAAATCGTGGCAGTTCTGCCCGTTGGCGCGATCGAACAGCACGGACCACACCTTCCTCTGGCAGTGGATGCAGCGATTGTGGACGGCATGGTGAAAGAAACCATCGCCCGCCTTCCCGATGAAAGCAAAGCGCTGTTCCTGCCAACGCAAGCTATCGGCAAAAGCAATGAGCACAGCCTTTATCCCGGCACACTGACATTCTCGGCAGAAACGCTCATTCGCATGTGGTGTGAAATTGGCGCCTGCGTTGCCGCAAGCGGCGTTCGCAAAATGGCGCTGCTGAACAGCCATGGCGGCCAGATCACAGTCATGGACATTGTGGCGCGCGAATTGCGTATCAAACACAATTTGATGGTGTTCAGCGTCAACTGGTTTGGCCTCGGAATGCCTGAAGGCGTTTATAGCGAGCACGATCTCAAGCACGGCATCCATGCCGGCGACATGGAAACCTCTGTCATGCTCGAATTCCACCCGGACCTGGTGGATATGTCGAAAGCGCAGAATTTCCGCACACTGACCGAAACGTTGGCTTCTGATTACAAGCATCTTTCACTGAGCGGTGGCGCAAAGCCAGCATGGCAGGTGCAGGACATCAACGCTCACGGCGCTGCCGGCGACGCATCGATTGCCACCGCTGAAAAAGGCCGCAAGACCATCGACTTTGCTGCCGAGCGGCTGGTCGAGGTTCTGGCTGAGATCGAACGAGCGCCGCTCTCGTGGCTCGATAATCAACCTGCCTGGTAAGGACGATGAGCGTGGCCCCCAACTCGCAAACCCCATCTTCCCTGATCGATATCAACGGCGTCTATAAGCAATATGGAACAGGCGTCATTGCGGTCAGCGATATGTCGCTCAAGATCGAACAAGGTCAGTTCGTAAGCTTCCTCGGCCCATCGGGCTGCGGAAAGAGTACAGCACTTCGCATGATTGCAGGCCTTGAATCCATTTCGGCAGGCGACATCCACGTCAATGGCCATGCACCGGGCAAAGGGCCCATTGGTGCGCAGGATATTGGCTTTGTGTTTCAGGAACCTACCCTGATGCCGTGGGCCAGCGTTTTTGACAATGTCTATTTGCCACTCCGTCTTTCCGGCATGTCGCGCAAGGAAGCCACGCCACGCGTGGAAGAAGTGCTGACTCAGGTTGGCCTGTCCCGCTTTGCCAACGCCTATCCCCGTGAACTTTCGGGCGGCATGAAAATGCGCGTTTCTATTGCCCGCGCACTGGTCACGCGTCCGCGTCTTCTGTTGATGGATGAGCCTTTTGCAGCGCTTGATGAAATGACGCGCTTCAAGCTCAACAATGATGTGTTGCGGCTCTGGCAGGAACACGGCCTCACCGTGGTCTTCGTCACGCACAGCGTTTATGAATCCGTCTATCTCTCTAACCGCGTCATCGTCATGGCCGCACGTCCCGGACGGGTCGTTGCCGATATTGCCATTGAAGGCAGCTATCCACGCGCTGAAAACTTCCGCACCACGGAAGCTTACGCAAAGGATTGCGCGACGGTCTCCGATGCACTCACCGCAACGCTTTCGTCGCAAGACATCGACCATTGAGGACAGGGATCATGCAAAACCAAACGCCTGTTCTGAATTCCGAACAACATCGCCTCGCCCGCAGAGACCGCAACTTGCGGATCATCATGCCAACGCTTGCGATCATCATCGCGCTTGGCATCTGGGAAGGTCTGGTGCGCTATTATAATGTGCCGCATTATCTGATCCCTGCTCCGTCGCTCATCGTCGAAACGCTGATTAAGGACGGGCCATCGCTGATGACGTCGATGTGGTTCACGGTCAAACTCACGCTGATTTCGCTGCTCTGCGCCATTGTCGGCGGCGTACTGCTTGGCATGATCTTCGCGCTGTCGCGACCGATTGAAATGGCTTTCTTTCCATTTGCCGTCATTCTTCAGGTAACGCCGGTCATTGCCATTGCACCGCTGATCCTGATCTATGTGCGCGATACGTTTTCAGCTTTGCTTATCTGCGCATGGATCGTGGCCTTCTTTCCGATCCTGTCAAACACGGTTATCGGCCTGCGTAGCGCCGATCATAATCTGCGCGATCTGTTCAAGCTCTATCGTGCCTCGCCATGGCAGCGTCTGCGCTATCTGCTTGCTCCAAGCGCGCTGCCTTACTTCATGGCTGCGCTCAAGATCGCTGGCGGGCTCTCGCTGATCGGTGCTGTGGTGGCAGAATTCGTTGCTGGCAGCGCCGGCCAAAGCACTGGCCTGGCCTCGCGTATTCTGGAATCGAGCTTCCGCAACGAAATCCCGCGCATGTTTGCTGCACTGTTCCTCGTTTCGCTGCTTGGCATTGTGATTTTCCTGATCACAAGCTGGCTGTCGCGCCTTGTGCTGGGACGCTGGCATGAAAGCGAGATCCGTCGTGAAAGATAAGATTGGCAAGGCTGATTTACTCAAAGGCGTCGCGGTTGCGGGTCGCAGCGGGCACTATGATATCGGCATCGATGGCGGACGCATTGCCTTGCTGACGCCTTCGCAAGCAACAGGCGGCGGCTTTATCACACCGCTTCTCGCTGATGTGCATGTGCATCTCGACAAGACATTCACCATCGGTCGCATAGCCGAGCGTGGCAGCGCCAAAGTTGATTGCCTGTTTGATGCGATTGATCTGATGAATATCGACCGTGAGAGCTGGAACTCCGACGATATCCGCGCACGCGCCACACGCGGTCTGGAAACAGCCTATGCGCAGGGCGTTGGTGCCATGCGAACTCATGTCGATTGGACCACACCTGATGTGCCGACAGCCTGGCCGGTGCTGAACGAGCTGCGTCAGGAATGGAAAGACCGCATCGACCTTGAGCTAGCAGCACTTATCCATGGCGATATCGTGCTTGATAGCGGTGCTGCAATTGCCCAGCGCGTGGCAAAAGATGGCGGCGTCCTTGGCGCTTTCTTCTATCGCAATGCTGATCTTGAAGCCAAAATCGAAGAGATGTTCCGTGTCGCCGTGCAGCATGATCTCAAGCTCGACTTTCACGTCGATGAAGGGCTTGAAGTTGAAGCCGATGGCTTCTCGCTGATTGTTTCTGCAACCAAGCATCACAATATGGGGGGCCGCGTTCTTTGCGGTCATGCCTGTTCGCTTTCGCTGCGTTCACCCGAGGAACTAAGCCGCATTCTTGATGCCGCTGCGGATGCGGGAACAGCGCTTGTATCGCTGCCGACATCCAATCTCTATCTGCAAGACAGGATTGGCGGAAAATCGCCACGTCTTCGCGGTGTAGCACCGCTTAAAGAAGCACGTCATGCAGGCATGGACGCCATGCTTGGTTCAGACAATGTGCGTGACGCTTTCTATCCCTATGGCGATTACGATCCGCTTTCGGTTCTGCGCCTCGCAGCCCCGGTCTGCCACCTTGAGCCGGTCGAATGGCTCGACAGCATCACCACCCTGCCCGCGCGTTTCATCGGAAGCGACCGCGTTGAAGCGCTGAAAGAAGGCGGGATTGCGAATTTTATCTGGCATGACGCCACAGACATCAACGACCTTATCAGCCGTCCGCAGGCGCCGCGCGTCATTTGGCGCGATGGTACAAAAATTTAATCGGAGAACCCCATGAATTCTGCCGCACCACAGCGCATCTATGACTGGGCCGCCTTTCGCGCCGAAATCGAAGGTATCCGCATTTATGACGACCCCAAGCAGGTCGAACTGCGGTCCCGCGATTATTTCTGGTATAGCCCAATCCTGACGGAAGACATCGGCCATTATTTGGGCGATCTCGTCGTCATCCCAAAAGATCAGGATGAAGTGCGCCGCGTGGCAGCCGCAGCAGCAAAGCTTCGCATTCCGATCACCGTTCGCGGTGGCGGCACCGGCAATTACGGCCAGTGCGTTCCGCTTGAAGGCGGCGTCATTCTCGACATGACCAAGATCGACCGCATCATCGCAATCGAACCGGGCAAGGTTCGCGTTGAAGGCGGCGCACGTATTTCGCGCCTCGATGATGCTGTGCGTGAAACGGGTCAGGAACTGCTGATGTATCCGTCCACCCGTCGCATTGCCACGATTGGCGGCTTTTTCTCAGGCGGTTCGGGCGGCATCGGTTCGCTGCGCCACGGCATGTTGCGTGACGATGGCAATGTCTATTCGGTCAAGGTTCTGACCGTTGAGCCAGAGCCTAAAATCATTGAGCTGGCAGGCCGCGACATCCATAAGGTGCAGCATGCCTATGGCACCAATGGTATTATTTTAGAGCTCGAAATCGGCCTCACCAAAGCAACCGAATGGGTGCATACTGCAGCGCTCTTCGATAGTTATGAAGCAACGCTGAAATTCTGCCTCAAGGCGCTGGAAGAAAACCTCGATTGCTATCTGCTGACGACGGTAGACCGCCGCTTTGCGCGCTTCTACACCAAGTTTGGTGATCTTTTCCCATCCGACAAGGATGCGGTTTTTGCGATGATTGCACCGGAAGAACTGTCTCGTTTCGAGCAGTTGGCCACGGAGTTCGGCGGCAATGTTTCCTTCTCGATGACGCTGGATGAGCTGCACAAAGCCGGTCTTCAGCCTGCATACGAATGCGGCTGGAACCACACCACCCTTCAGGCGCTGAAGGCAGAGCCGGGCTGGACCTATTTGCAGGTTGCCTATCCGCGTCCGTTCGACATCGATGTGGTGACACGTCAGATCGAACGCTACGGTGAAACGCAATATATGCATCACGAAATGGCACGTCTGGAAGGCGAAGTTCAGATTTTTGCCTTGCCGCTTGTACGCTTTGAAGGTCGCGATGAGATGTATCGTTTGATCGAAGAGCTGGAACAGGTTGACGGCTGCGATATTTACGATCCTCACGCCTATACGATCGAAGACGGCGGCATGAAGGAAATTGACAGTACGCAGATCGAATTCAAGAAGCAGGCTGATCCTTATGGTCTGCTTAATCCAGGCAAAACCCGCGGCTGGACAGCCGATATGGTAGCAAAAGACTAATCAAGGGGAACCAAAATGAAAAAAGCACTCTTTGCGGCAGTCGCCGCTTTCTCGCTCGGCCTATCCGCACAGATGGCCTATGCACTCGACAAGGTGACGCTCGGCACCAACTGGCTGGCGCAGGCTGGTCACGGCGGCTTTTATCAGGCTGTTGCCGATGGCACTTATGAGAAATACGGCCTCGATGTGAAGATCGAAATGGGCGGACCTCAGGTCAACAATCGCCCAATGCTGGCCGCTGGTCGTCTCGACTTTCTGCTGACCGGCAATCTGCTTTTGTCGTTCAACAATGTTGCCAATGGCGTACCAACAACGGTTGTCGCGGCTTTCTATCAGAAAGACCCGCAGGCACTGATGGCGCATGAAGGCGAATACAAGGACTTCAAAGACCTCGTCAATGCACAGACAATCCTGATTTCCAAGGATGGTCAGTTCTCGTTCTGGCCATGGCTGGTGAAAGATTTTGGCTTCAAGGACGAACAGCTCCGCCCTTATGGCTATAGCCTTGCTCAGTTCCTCGGCGACAAGAAGACCGTGCAGCAGGCCTATGCAACAGCAGAACCGATCTATGCTGAGAAAGAAGGCGCGAAAGTCACAACCTTCCTGCTCGCAGATCAGGGTTATAGCACCTATGCAAACACCATCGAAACGCGTCAGGATCTGATCGAAAAGAACCCGGATCTCGTACAGCGTTTTGTGACCGCTTCCATCGAAGGCTGGACCAACTTCCTCTACGGCGACAACAGCAAGGCCTATGAGCTGATCCTCAAAGACAACGCTGATATGAGCAAGGAAACGCTCGATGCAGAGCTTGCACGTCTTAAGGACCTCAAGCTCATCGACAGTGGCGACACGCTGGAAAAGGGTATCGGCGCCATCGATATGAACCGAGTCAAGGAATTCTACGAACTGGCTCGTAAGTCCGGTATCGTGAGCGGTGATGAGCTGGATATGACCAAGGTTGCCACCGACGCCTTCGTAAACAAAGGCGCAGGTCTCGACATCAAGAAGCAACTGGGCCAATAAGCGCCTTTTAAAAATCTGGAAGCCGCTCTGCGGCTTCCGTGCCAACGCCGGCTGGAGCGCATGACGACAAACCAACAGAATGACGATGACGATCTGACAGGGCGGGACAAGGTTCTCGACCGCAGGCGTCGCATTCAAAGCGCTATTCGCACAGCCGCCATTGATGAGTTTGCGGAAAAAGGACTTGTGGGCGCTTCAACGCAAGGCATCGCGCAACGTGCTGGTCTCACCAAGCCGCAACTTCATTACTATATTTCCAGCAAGGAAGAGCTCTACGAGGATATTATCATCTTCATCCTCGACGAGTGGGAGGATATTTTCCTTGGTGCCAGCACCGAGGAAGACCCGGCCAAGGTGATCAGGCAATATATCCGTGCCAAGCTCGAATATAGCCAGAAAAACCCCAAGGCCTCTCGTCTTTTTACCACCGAGATTGCCAATGGCGCGCCCTATCTGAGCCGTCACTGGAAGAAGCACGTCTCGGCAACGCACAATGCGGTGAAGCTCATTCAGTCCTGGGTCGATGACGGTCGCATCAAGCCTTTGGACCCTCTGCTTTTTCAGATGCATATCTGGGCAGTTACTCAGCACTATGCGGATTTTGAAGCACAGGTTCGCAGCATGATGTCGCTCAGCAAAGACGAGCCGCTGGACCTTGATCGCATCGAAAAAGAAGTCTCGACGCTGTTTCTGCGCGCCTGCGGGCTGGACTGAGACCCCGTTAAAACTACCAGCTTTTCGATTTAAGACTAAAAATGTCAAAAATGACATATCGGATGACAGATTCCAGTTGCATCCATAAAGTAACGTGCGTTAAAGTTGCTGAAAGTTTTCGTGAACTCTACAAGTTCATCCTAATCGAAATACTATTAGAGCGCCGTGCGCCCTTTTGAGCGCGCACAAGTCGCTCCAAGTTTTTAGAACAAGCATCGACCATCCCTTTGGCGGGGGGCGATGCATTAAGGAGCAGGTTCTTGGGGAGGAGCCTGCTCCTTTTCAATTTTAGAGCGCCGTGCGCCCTTTTTGGGCGCACAAAGGTCGCTCTAACACTGTATATTTACAGCATAACTTCGCCTTAAACTGATTCAATTTTAAGTAATTATGCTGTAAGGCAAACTTAGGCCTATCTTATGGAAAAAAAACAGAAAAGCCCCGGCAAAGGCCGGGGCTTTTCTGCGTCTTAGAGCGCGTCCCAAAAAATGTAAAACGATTTTCGGGACGCGCATTAAAACTAGAAGTTAGAACGAGCTTATTCAGAAAGCCATTCTTTAACCCGATCCGGATTATCGGCAATGTACTTGTCGACAGCCTTCTCGTAAGAAGTTTCCTGCGCATCGAACATTGCAGCTTCCAGCTCATTGATTGGAATGCTCATCTTCTCAAGGAGAGACGCAACCTTTGGATTTTCTTCCTTGAAGCCCTTACGAGCCAGAGCATCGATATGTTCTGCACCGCCAAGCGCACCTTCAGGGTCGGCAATGTAGCGCAGCTTATACTTGCCGAACATCCAATGCGGGCTCCAAGAGGTGGCGACGAACCAGCCGTCCGAGCGCATTGCGCGATCAACCGTCGTCAACATTGCAGCTTCACTGGAAATATTGAGCTTGTAATCAAGGCCGTATTTCTTGATTGCTTCGTCCGAAAGACGGGTCAGACCTGCACCCGGATCGATGCCCTGAATTTCACCTTTCAGCTTCTCACGAACTTCAGGCTTCTTCAGATCTTCAATCGAACTGATTTCGCTTTCCGGGATATAGTCTGGAACAATCCAGCCAAGCTTTGCACCTTCGTAAAGCGGGCCAAGATTTTCGACCTTGTCTTCCACACGCTTGTAATAATCAGCATGGGTCTCCGGCAACCAGGCCATCATCATGGCATCGATATCGCCACGACTTACGCCTTGATAAAGCGGCGCTACGTCGGTCTGAACCAGCTCAACCTTCTGACCAAGCTTGTCTTCGATCAGCTTGGCTGCGAGCTTGGTGACGAATTCTGCGTCAGACCAGGGAGCCCAGCCGATCTTCACCGTTTTGCCGTCTTGCGCGAAGGCTGCTCCGGCAGACAAGCTACCTGCTACCACTGCTGCAAGACCGAATTTTGTTAGCTTTCCTAACATGGCTTCTCCTTTGTGATTAACTGTCGTTCCCGTTATTATTATTTATGCTTCCTGCTTGCGGAACGCAGATGAGGATGGCTCATCTGCTGTCTTTTTCATAAAGGACAGCCTTTTGAAGAAGCCCAACAAGCCCCCGGAATTTCTTTTGCCAAAGCTCTGTGTGATACGGTCGAGGATAACCGCCAGAATGACCACCGCGAGACCGCCTTCAAACCCCTTACCGACATCCAGACGCTGAATACCGGTCAACACCGTGTTGCCGAGGCCGCCCGCTCCAATCATCGACGCGATAACGACCATCGAAAGCGAAAGCATGATCGTCTGGTTCATACCCGCCATGATGGAAGGCATGGCGTTCGGAAGCTGTACCTTGAACAGCAGCTGGCGCGAGGTGCAGCCAAAAGCGAGGCCCGCTTCAACAAATTCAGCATGAACCTGACGGATGCCGAGATTGGTGAGACGCACCACAGGCGGCATGGCGAAAATGACGGTAGCAATCGTGCCTGGCACTGCGCCAAGGCCAAAAAACATTGCTGCCGGAATGAGATAAACGAAGGCAGGCATCGTCTGCATCAAGTCAAGCACTGGGCGAACCACCGATGCGACAGCATCGCTGCGCGCCATTGCGATACCAAGCGGAATGCCAATCACCACTGCGATAATCGTGGAGGCAAGCACAAGTGACAGGCTCTCCATCGTGCCGCTCCACAATCCCATATGGATAATAAGAGCAAGTGCAAAAACTGTGAAAACTGCGAATTTCCAACCCACACGCCAAAGCGCAAGCAGCGTGAGAATAGCAATGCCACCGAAAGGCGGAATTGCAAGAAGAGCATTTTGAATGCCATCGGTCACAAAACCGATTGTGGCTGCGATCATATCGAGCGCAGGCGTAAAGTGATCGAGAATGTAGTTCACCACTACATCCGCCCATCCGCCGATACTAAAATTCAGATCCATGGTTTACCGTCCATTTCAGATCGAGTTACCTATGGCTGGACATTGTCCAATACGGGTGTCCAATACGGGATCAAACCCGAATGCCTGAGAAAATATGAGCGCGCGGATCAACCCGCGCGGCCGAGAGTCTCAAGCAAAGCCGATTTACTGATAGCGCCGAGATAGCGGTTATGCCGGTCGGTGACAGGCACAGGCCAAGGGCTTTCAGCGACACGCACCAAAAGACCGGAAAGAGGAGCATCGGCCTGAATCGCGGCCGCACCGTCCAGCTGATCGCTCTCCGCCTTAAAGCTTCCGCTTGCGAGCGCATCCCGTGTGACAACGCCACGATAAATGCGATCTCCATCAAGCAAAACACCGTAAGACTTGCCGCTGGCATCAAGACGCTCAAGTGCCGAAGACAATTGCGCTGGATCGAAGACGATCAACTCATCCTCGCGCGCAACATCCGCCGCTTTGAAGACGCGTGAGACATCCACATTACGGAAGAACGAGCGTACATAATCATTGGCGGGCGCAGAAACGATTTCGTTCGGCGTTCCAACCTGTACGACCTTGCCGTGCTGCATGATGCAGATACGATCGCCAATACGCATGGCTTCATCGAGATCATGGCTCACGAAGATGATCGTGCGGCTGTGTTCTGCCTGAAGACGCTTCAGCTCATCCTGCATTTCCGTGCGGATCAGCGGATCAAGTGCAGAGAAAGCCTCATCCATCAGCAGAATGGTCGGTTCGCTCGCAAGTGCTCTCGCAAGTCCAACGCGCTGCTTCATGCCGCCGGATAGCTGATCAGGCATAGAGTTGGCATAAGGTTCGAGCCCAACAGCCGCTAACGCTTTGAGTGCTTTCTCGTGGCGTTCGGCCTCGCCCATTCCCGCCACTTCGAGACCGAATGAAGCGTTGTTCAAGACTGTACGGTTGGGGAGCAGAGCAAAGGATTGAAACACCATGCTCATGTCGCGGCGGCGAAGATCAATCAGCTCGCGCTTCGACATTTTAACGATATCACGGCCATCGACTTCGATGGAACCTGCCGTTGGCTCTATCAGACGATTGAGCAGTCGCAGAAGCGTCGATTTACCTGAGCCAGAAAGGCCCATGATGACGAATACTTCGCCTTCTTTAATATCGAAGGTCGCATCATCTACGCCGATTGTAGCACCAAGATCACTGTGAATCTGGGCTTTTGATTTGCCTGCACGCAATTCCTGCATTGCGCGCTCCGGATCGTCGCCAAAGACTTTAAAAACGCCGTTCAAGCTTATCTTGGTCTTAGCAGGCGACTTCATACTTTCTTCCTTGTATAAAATACCATGCATTATGTTTAACCCCGCTGTGCTGGCGGGTTTAATCTCCTTTGTAACATCATTATTTCTTCATTCATGCGCGAATTGGACATGCGCAACTTGCAGGCGTTGATTGACCCACTGAGAATGATTAGCGATTGGTGTGATGTATTTATATAGGCCATTTCCCGACATGTCCACCCACAGTGACGGATTCATCTTGGCGCAACCCGTTCCCATGATTATTTTTGATGGGTTGCACGACGAAATATGCGAGCTGATCGACAGGTCCAATTGGGAGGACTAATCAACCAGTCTGGCATTAATAGTAATCCGGGGGAAGGCTTGCACACGAGCGAGCTGCGACAAATATGCAATTAGCTGCGACATGAGGCAATTTAGTATTCGCAGAATATAATTTCGCTTAATTGCAGTAAATTTGTATGATTATACTTATGCCTTATCTGGCGTCATTTGCCAGAAAAACGGGCACAAATCAAGCGATCCGCGCCCGAAATTTCAACGTGAATGAAGCGGCCTGGATTAGCGATTAACCATATATCCAACGAAGCCGGTGATACGCCAGCGATCACCGTGGCGACGGCAAAAATAAAGCGTTTGCCAGTTTAACCTGTCGTGTGTTCCATCTGCTTTTGCGATGGTCCCATCAAACTTTTTACGCGCAATAGCGACATCGCCATTGATATCAATCACGTTGAGTCGCGTGGCACGGAAAACGCCGTCTGCAAGAGATTCGGCATATTCCGTTGCTGCGCTTTCCGCTGCCTGACGCAGCCATTCATCGCGATAGGCGGTAAGTGTCGGGAATGCTGCGTCCCATTTATCGGGATCGGATTCACCGTGAGCATGGATGCCCAGAAAGCGCGGTTCATCAAAATCATCGGCAACCAGAGACCAGTTTTCGGTCACGAATGCCTCGATATCGCGGCGCACAAGCATTTCCCATATTTGCTCGCGATCCCTATCGCCAGCAAATGGATTGACGGCTTCTTTCACATACCCCTCCTGATTACTTTAGTTTTCCGCGCGCAGCGACCGGCAGAATATCAATGACATCGTCACCGGAAATGAGATGCACTTCGTCGAAAAGATTGGATACGACACAGACGTGATCGGGAATGACCCTAACCTTGTCGCCGATTTTCAAACCGGCCAGATCGCCTTTTAGCGTGCCGTGCTCTTCGCTGAGGCCTGTTACCCGGGCTTCAGGCTTTCCGGCCAACTCGCCAAAATCCGCCAGCCCGAGCGTATCGCTTGAAAGTGACTTGGAGCCGGCATCGATAATTGCGCGATCTGCAGTTGGATGGCTGACAATCGTCGAAAGTACGGTCAGCGCACAGTCGTCCAACGTCGCAGCACCCTTTGCCACCTGATACCGGTCAAAATAGATATAGGTGCCCGGCCGGTATTCTGTAACGACGCTTTGCGTTGGCGAGCGCCACATATCGGGTGTGCCACCACTTGATATCGTCTCGCACTGAATGCCATTTTCTGTGAGCAGATTGCGTGCTGTCAGAAGCCATTGTTCAGTCTGCTCAGCCTTGCCTGCAGCTGGGTAAGTCATAAGGCCACCGAATTTGAGACCCTTGCTCTGCTCAATCTGACGCGCAAGTTCCAGCGCCTCTTCAGGTGTTTGCACACCACAGCGCCCCATGCCCGTGTCGCATTCGACCAACACTTTGAGCGGCCGCCCCTCATTGGTAAAGCGCTTTGCCAAACCTTCAAGGCTCGTCACATTATCGACTGTGACCGAGATCGTTATGCGCTGATGAAGGGCATAAAGCCGGTCGAGCTTTTCCTTGCCCAGAATATTATAAGGCAGGAAGATATCGACAATGCCCGCATCGGCCATAACTTCCGCTTCGCCGATTTTCTGGCAGGTAATACCGGCTGCACCTGCTTCGAGCTGCCGCCGCGCGAAGAATGGCAGTTTATGCGTTTTGATATGTGGGCGGAGTTTCACGCCAATCGCATCAGCATGGGCTTGCGCCTTGGCAATATTGGCCTGAACGCGATTAACATCAATCAGAATTGCAGGCGTATCAATCTCACGGACGTTTGTAGGCCTTGTCATTCGTCAATCTCCCAGCGGCAAGCGCGGATCATCAATCTTGAGTGTGTTCAAACTGTGCTTGATGCGTCTCAGGCTCTCAAGCACTTTCGGTCCATGGATTTCAGCGGTGGCAGTCGCAATCATGTCGAGAATTGCCATAAGTGCAAAACGGGAAGAGGTCGGCTTATAGAGATTTCCATCTTCATTGGGCTGAAACGGAATGACCGTGTTGGCAGCCTTCGCCAAATCAGACCCCGGTGCGGTGATCGCGACGGTTTCGGCACCATATTGCCGCGCTACCAGTATCGCCTCGACAACGGACCGGGCATAGCCCGAAACTGAAAACGCGATGACTGTTGTTTCACGCGTCGCAACAGCCGCATACATGCGCTGCAATTGGCCATCCACCTGCGCCAACACCGGAATTCCAAGCCGAAAAAGCCGGTTTTGCAATTCCGTCGCCATCATTGATGAAATGCCGCCAGAGCCTATGCAAAGAACAGAACCAGAGCTGATTATCCGTTCGGCGATCTTCATGACGACCGACATATCGAGATTATCGCTTGCGCGATGAATTGCGGCGACCGCGGCGTCAGCAACCGCAGAAGCAATGCGGGCCTCGCGGATATCACGGGCAGGCACTTCTGCCGTCAGATATTGGCCACCAATCGCCAACGCCTGCGCGAGAAAAAACTTGAAATCACGAACACCATCGCAACCCAAAGCACGGCAGAAGCGCGTTACCGTCGGCTCACTCACCCCTGCACGCGCTGCTATTTCTGAGATTGCTGCCTTTGACGCATAGTCAGGATCAGACAGCACCAATGCAGCCAGTCGACGGTCGGATTTCGACCCGTCCTGTGCTGCGGCATGAAGCCTTGTGATGATGTCTGCAACCTTGCTCATACGGGATTTACAGCGGCAAACCGCTTTCCTTATCAAAGAGATGAATATGCTCGGGCTTTGCCGTTACAGGGACTCGCTCTCCCGGTGCAAGGTGAATACGTTCGCGGAATACGGCTCGCACAGCTTCGCCAGCAATTTTCCCATAAACATGGGTTTCCGGTCCCGTTGGCTCGACCACTTCAATAGCGAGCGTCAGCCCGCCCCCCTCTTTCGCAATGACGAAATTTTCAGGCCGCACACCCAATTCAACGCTGCGCCCGGCAGCAGACTTTCCGGGTATGGCGATTTCTTCACCCTCATTTGTGCGGAATTTTCCACCTTCGATCAGTTCACCCGGAATGAAGCTCATGGAAGGAGAACCGATAAAGCCCGCGACAAACTTATTAGCGGGACGATCATAGAGATCGAGCGGCGCACCAATTTGCTGAATCTTGCCTTGATTCATCACAACGATACGGTCCGCCATGGTCATGGCTTCGATCTGATCGTGCGTGACATAGATGACCGTCGATTTCAGACGATGGTGGAGCGCCTTAATCTCGGTACGCATCTGAACACGCAGCTGTGCATCAAGATTGGACAGTGGCTCATCGAAAAGGAAGACCGATGGTTCTCGTACAATCGCACGTCCCATGGCGACTCGCTGACGCTGACCGCCGGAAAGCTGGCGCGGATAACGATCAAGATAGGAATGCAGATTGAGGATCGACGCGGCCTTATCCACTTTGGCTGCGGTGGTTGAACCATCTTCGCCGCGGATACGCGGACCAAAGCCGATGTTTTCGCGTGCCGTCATATGCGGAAAAAGCGCATAGGACTGAAACACCATTGCGATGTTGCGCTTTTGCGGCGGCAGATCATTGGCGCGTTGGCCGCCAATAATCAAATCACCGCCCGAAATCGGCTCAAGCCCCGCGACCATGCGCAGAAGCGTGGATTTACCACAACCAGACGGGCCGACGAGCACTAGAAACTCGCCATCCTCAATATCAAGATCAACCCGATCAAGAACATTCATCTGTCCGAAAGATTTGGTAATGCCACGCAGGGAAACATTTTTCATCACTCAGTTCCCGTTTAGAATATCATCGATAAATGGACGACAGCCGGCCATAAGTCCGGCATCGACCGGCAATATTGTGCCGGTGATGCCCGACGCCCTGTCGGATGCGAGGAAGGCAACCGCTTCGGCCACCTCATTAACTTTGACAATTCGTCCAAGCGGATAAAGTCGCTTGAGCTTGTCGAAAACGGCGGGGTCTTTCGCGATGCGATGATCCCAGGCTGACGTATGAATTGAACCGGGGCAAACCACATTGGCTCGTAAGCCGTTCTGTCCGTATTCAACAGCCAGCGCCCGCGCAAAAGCGTTGATTCCTGCTTTTGCAGCTGCGTAGGCAGGATTGCCGAAATGGGAAAGCGCATTGACGGATGAAATGAACACGAATGTGCCATGCCCCCGCGCCGCCATTTTCTTGGCGATTGCAGTGGAAACTGCGCTGACGCCGGTCAGATTGAGATCGATTTCGCGGTTGATCGCGGCCTGATCAAGCTCCTCGAATGATTCGGAGCGCGTCCAGCCAGCATTATTGATCACGATATCAGGCACGCCATCACTTGCCATAATGTCATTTGCTGCATTTTCCAGCGCATTACGGTCCAGAAGATCAAATGCATGACGGCTGTCAAAACCATCAGCCTGCATCACATCAATGCTTGTATCGCAGCCAATGATTCTCGCCCCACGCGATGAAAATAGCTGCACGAGCGCTGTGCCGACGCCGCCGCCTGCGCCGGTAATCAATACGGATTTTCCGGCAAATTCGCCTGAATGCTCCACTCTATTCCCCTTTATACAGCACTTTTCGCGCCTACTTATTCTGGTCAGCCTAAAAGTGAAAATGTAAGTTTGCAACAAAACTTTTTACTTGAAAGCGCAAAATTTGCCGATAATGTAAGAAAATAACAAAAATTAAGACGTCTTCACATGAAGCATGGGCAAACAAGGGAACGGGAAAATGTCTATCAATAAATGGAAGGCCGGCCTTTTGGCTGGATTAAGCATTCTGGCAATTGGTTCAGCCGCGCAGGCTGGCGAAGTGCGTATGACGGTCGCGGAATACAGCTCCAAGACCGGCCCATATTTTGAAGAAGTGAAGAAGGCTTTTGAAGCCGCAAATCCTGGCATCACACTCAATTTCGAGGTCGTGCCGTGGGATGTTCTTCTGCAGAAACTGACCACCGACATCTCGGCAGGCACCAATGCTGATCTTTCGATCATCGGCACCCGCTGGCTGATCGACTTCGTTCAGCAGGGCATCGCCGAGCCGCTTGACGGCTATATGGACGATTCATTCAAGGGGCGTTTCATCGAAACATTCCTGTCGCCTTCGGTATTGGAAGGCAAGACATACGGCCTGCCAATCGCAGCATCTGCACGCGCTATGTATTACAACAAGGAATTGCTTGAAAAAGCAGGCGTCACCAATCCTCCTGCAAACTGGGACGAAGTCAAAGCTGCTGCAGAAAAGATCAAGGCGCTTGGCGGCGAAAACTACGGTTTCGGCCTTCAGGGCAAGGAAATCGAAACAGACGTTTATTATTATTATGCGATGTGGTCGCAGGGTGCAGAAATTCTCAACAAGGATGGCACTTCTGGCCTGAGCACTCCGGGCGCATTGGAAGCTGCAAAGCTTTACAAATCGATGATCGACGGTGGCCTCACCCAGCCGGGCGTTACGTCCTATGCGCGTGAAGATGTTCAGAACCTCTTCAAGCAGGGCAAGGTCGGCATGATGATCACTGCGCCGTTCCTGTCCAACCAGATCAAGGAAGAAGCGCCAAACCTGAAATATGGTGTCACCGCAATTCCTGCTGGCCCAACGGGCGCTCGCGGCACTTATGGCGTGACTGACTCTGTCATCATGTTCCAGAACTCCAAGAACAAGGAAGAGGCCTGGAAGGTTCTCGACTTCCTGTTCCAGACCGAATGGCGTGCTAAGTTCACGCAGGGCGAAGGCTTCCTTCCTGTAAATAAGGAAGAAGCGAAGATGGATTATTACGTCAATAATGCCGATCTCGCTGCATTCACAGCTCTGCTTCCTGATGCGCGTTTTGCACCGATCATTCCGGGCTGGGAAGAAATCGCCGACATCACATCCAATGCGATGCAGAGCATCTATCTGGGTCAAGGCGAACCGGAAGCCGTTCTGAAGGAAGCTGCTGCCAAGGCAGATGCAATCCTGAAGAAGTAATCCCATCAACCCGGCGGCAGGTCAGCTCAAGACAGTTTGCGCTGTTTTGCTGCCGGGTTCCTTTTTCTTCCGTGGAATTTTTGGCCGATGCAAAATCGCACCCTGCCCTATTTTCTGATCCTGCCAAGCCTGCTGCTGGCTGCGGTGGTGATCTTCTGGCCGGTTGTGCATCTCTTTGAGATCGCCACCCATGATGTGAACCGTTTTGGCCAATTGCGCGATTTCAACGATGGCGCAAACTTTACGGCCCTGATCGCATCACCCGATTTTCTAAATGCATTGTGGCGAACTGCCGTCTGGACCGTGGCTGTGGTCGGTGGCGCACTTGTAGTGTCCATACCGGTTGCGATCATCCTCAATATGGATTTTTACGGTCGTTCCGTTGCGCGCGTTATCGTCATGTTGCCGTGGGCAGTTTCGCTCACGATGACAGCAATCGTCTGGCGCTGGGCGCTGAACGGCGAAAGCGGAATGCTCAATTCTGCATTGCGCAATCTGGGACTGATCGACAGTAACATCCAGTGGCTTGCCAGTGCTGCAACCGCATTTCCGATGCAAATTCTCGTCGGCATTCTGGTGACTGTACCATTTACAACCACGATCTTCCTTGGCGGCCTGTCTTCTATCCCGGAAGACCTTTACGAAGCTTCGTCGCTTGAAGGTGCAAGCCTCTGGCAACAGTTTCGTGAAATCACGCTGCCACTGCTTAAGCCATTTGTGAATATCGCAATCGTGCTCAACACGATCTATGTGTTCAACTCCTTCCCGATCATCTGGGTGATGACACAGGGCGGGCCGGCGAACTCCACCGATATTCTCGTAACTCACCTTTATAAGCTGGCTTTCCGGCTCGGAAAACTCGGTGAGGCGTCGGCGGTATCGCTGATCATGCTCGCCATCCTGCTTGTTTTCACGGCCATCTATATCCGGCTATCCATGCGGAGCGAACGCGCATGACCGCATCAAAAATAAAACGTACATTCATCGCCTGGATCATCTTAGCACCTTTAATCGTGCTGACGCTGTTCCCTTTTGCGGTCATGTTCCTGACAGCAGTGAAACCGCCGCAAGAGGTTCTGTCTCCAACGTGGTGGCCAAGTGAATTCCGCTGGGCAAACTTCTCCGAAATGTGGGTGCGAACCGGCTTCGGCACGGCTCTTCTCAACTCTTTCTACGTCTCGGTCATTGCTTCCATCGGTGCAATCATTGTGTCGATCCCAGCAGCTTATGCCATGTCGCGCTTCCATTTTGCGGGGCATGGCGCATTCCGCCAGTTCCTGCTTGTTTCGCAGATGATTTCGCCAATCGTGCTGGTGCTGGGACTTTTCCGGTTGCTTGCAGCTTATGGATTGATTGAAAGCGTTACAGCAGTTGGCGCCATCTATATGGCCTTCAATATCGCCTTCACAGTCTGGATGCTGCAGAGCTATTTCGACACGATCCCAAAAGATCTCGAAGAAGCCTCATGGATGGAAGGGGCTGGCCGCTTCAAGACGCTGGTCAAAGTGTTCTTGCCGCTCTGTCTGCCTGCTATCGCCGTGACAGCGATTTTCACCTTCATCAATGCATGGAACGAGTTCGTCGTCGCACTCACCATGCTGCGCAGTCAGGGAAGTTACACCCTTCCTATCCAGGTCTTCTCGCTGGTTGCAGGCCGCTACACGGTTGAATGGCACTACGTCATGGCCGCTACTCTCGTAGCCACTCTGCCGGTCGCAATCCTCTTCATATGGCTTCAGCGTTACCTGATCAAAGGTCTGGCGCTTGGGGCTGTAAAATAAACGGAGTCATCATGTCAAAGAAACAGGCTTTCGGTGCGTCCCACGTACCGCTCTCCCCTGCTGTGCGCGCTGGCGACACAGTCTATATTTCCGGTCAGGTGCCAATGGGTGCTGACGGCAAGATCGTAGAAGGCAATATAGAAGCCCAGACCAAGCAGGTTCTTGAGAACATCAAAGCAGCACTGGCCCTCGCCGGAGCAAGCATGGAAGACGTCGTCAAAACGACGATCTGGCTTGAAGATGCGCGCGATTTTGGACGTATGAATGCGGTTTACGCGACTTACTTCCCGAAAGATCCACCGGCACGCACCACGGTCGAATCCCGTCTGATGATCGACATCAAGATCGAGATTGAAGCCATCGCCTACGCACCGCAAAAATAGCCCGGGCAAACCATATGCGCATCTTCACAGCGTCGCTTGCAACTGAAACCAACACATTTTCGCCCGTACCAACCGACCGAGCGTCGTTTGAAATGGCTTTTTATGCTGCACCCGGAAAACATCCGGACACGCCGACGCTGTGTTCATCGCCTATCGTCGCTCTGCGCAAGCGGGCAGCAGCTGAAGGCTTAACTGTCATTGAAGGCACTGCCACATGGGCCGAGCCGGGCGGTTTGCTTCAGAAGCAAGCTTTTGAAGAACTGCGCGATGAGATTCTGGATCAGCTCAAAGCGGCGATGCCTGTCGATGCAGTGGTCCTTGGTCTTCATGGCGCTATGGTTGCGCAAGGCTACGATGACTGCGAAGGTGATCTGCTTGAACGTATCCGAGCAATCGTCGGACCGGATATTCTTGTTGCCAGCGAGTTTGATCCGCATAGCCATCTGACGCAAAAGCGGGTCGAAAACCTCAATATTTACGCTGCATTCCTCGAATTTCCGCACACGGATTTTTATGAGCGCGGCGAACACGTCGTATCTTTGGCTCTGGATACCCTCAAGGGGAAGATCAAACCTGTTATTTCGACATTTGATTGCCGGATGATCGGCGTTTTCCCGACCAGCAAGGAGCCGATGCGGAGCTTTATAGATCGTATCAAAGACCTGCATGGCAAGGACGGCATTCTATCCGTCTCAGTTATTCATGGATTTATGGCAGCCGACGTCCCCGAAATGGGAACACGGATACTCGTCGTCACCGACAATGATGCAGCCAAGGGGCAAGCATTGGCCGAGAAACTTGGCCGGGAACTCATCGCCATGCGCGAGCAAACGCCGATGACCATGTATCACGTTGACGAAGGCATTGATCGCGCAATCGCTGCCCATGCAGCTCAGCCATCTAAGCCTGCTGTTATCGCTGATGTGTGGGATAATCCCGGCGGTGGTGTTGCGGGAGACGGCACCTATATTCTGCGACGCTTGATCGAACGCGGCATTCAAAAAGCCGCCGTTGCAACAATCTGGGATACGTTGGCGGTCACGTTCTGCCATGCTGCTGGCGAAGGCGCCGTCATCAATCTGCGCATTGGTGGCAAATCCGGCCCGCAGGCGGGCGAACCCATTGATGCGCGCGTCACTGTGATGAAAGTGTTGCAGGAAGGGTGGCAGAGTTTTGGACTCAGCCGCGTAACACTCGGTCCTTCGGCAGTCGTCCGCATCGTGGGAACTGAGATCGACATCATTCTCAACACCAATCGCACGCAGACATTTGAGCCGGATATCTTTTCAAATTGCGGCATAGACCCGATGCAAAAAGACATTCTGGTTGTGAAATCGACCAATCATTTTCATGCAGGCTTCGCGCCGATTGCCGCAGAAATTATCTATGTCGATGCGCCGAGTTCCTACCCGGTCAATCCGCGTGTGACCGACTACCAGAAAATGACACGGCCAATTTGGCCGCGGGTCGAAAACCCATGGTGAAAAAAGCAAAGCGCGGGAATTTCCCGCGCTTTTTTGTTTCTTTGCATTATCCGTCGCATCACAGCAGGATTGGAAATCAGTCCAGTGGACTGATTTCCCTGCGTAGACGCTTCGCACTTTCGCTGAAAGTGCTCTAATCAATGTGCCAGAAACGTAGAGATGAATGGCACATAAGTCACCAGTGCTAGCAGGATGAACAGCGCCAGATACATGCTGAATGCCTGACGGGTGAAGTCACCCACTCTGACCTTGGCAATATTACAGACCATCAGCATCACCGTGCCGACTGGCGGTGTCAGCGTTCCAATCGAGAGGTTGACGATGACGACGATCCCAAAATGTACCGGATCAATGCCCAGAGCCTTCACGGTTGGCATCAACAACGGCACAAGAACAATCATCAGTGCCGTGCCTTCAATCAGCGCACCCAGCAGCAGCAGGATCACGTTGACCGCAAGCAGGAACGCATAAGGATTGCTAGTGAAGGAGGAAATCAGCTGCATCAGCGACTGACCGGCTTGTTCCAGCGAGAATACCCATGCAAGTGCAGACGACGCCATAATCACGAGCATGACCGAAGCCGTCGACTTGGCGGTTTCGATAAGCGAATCCACCACATGCGAAACGCGCATTTCTCGATAGATCACAAAGCCGATGATCAGAACAAGTGTAACCGCAACCGCACCGGCTTCCGTCGGCGTGAAGATGTTCATGCGGATACCACCGATGATAGCGAACAGCAGGAACACTGCTGGCCATGCCGATGCAAGCGTCGAAGCGACTTCCGAACGGGTCATGCGCGTTTCGCGGCTTGGCTTATAGCCACGCTTTACAGACGTAATGTAGGCCGCGATCATTAGAATAACCGCACCGAGCAGACCCGGAACAACACCAGCCATGAACATCTTGCCGATGGATACGTCAGCAATCAGACCGTAGATGATGAGTGCAATGCCCGGAGGAATAATCGGAGTGATCAGCGAGCCAGCTGCTGTGACGGCACAGGAAAATGCCTTGTCATAACCACGCTTGACCATTTCCGGCACCATCATGCGGGTAAGCATGGCGCTGTCGGCCAGGTTGGAAGCGCTCACACCACCCATCAGGGTCGAAACCATGATGTTAGTCAGCGCCATACCGCCGCGCATACGACCAACCAGAATGTCGGCAACCTTGATCAGGCGTTCAGCAATACCTGTGTGGGACATGACCGTTCCAAGCATGATGAAGAACGGAATCGCCAAAAGCGATGTATTCTGTGCCGGGCTGATAAAGCGCTGCACAGCAATTGCAATCGGCATCTGGTTGAAGAAAATGAAATAGGTAAAGACCGCAATCAGAATGGCCACATAAAGGCGCATGTTAAGCGCAATCAGTGCCAGCATGATAAGAACGATAGTGGTCAGGTTCATGCCTTGCCTCCCGCAAAAGCGGCGCGCAAGGTTTTGAAAGCGCCAGCGAACATGTAAAAGGCGATAATCACGAAGCCAACCGGCACGGCGATATCGATCCAGAAATAGGAAACACGAAGCACATCAGTCACTTTGAACTGTGCTGCAACCGACAGCTTATAACCGGCATAGGACACATAGAGCAGAAACAGGCCGGAGAAGATTCCGATGATCGCATTGACGACGTCGCGGACCTTGTCCGAGAACATGTCCACCAGCATCGGGATTGCGAGGTGCTGGTTGGTACGCTCAGCCGCGACGCTGCCGAGCATGACAATCCAGATCATCAACAGACCGGCCATTTCTTCAGTCCATTGCAGCGGCTGATGCATCCAGTAGCGCATGACAACGGCTGCATTGAACATCGCCAGCAGCACGAACAGCGGCGCTGCGGCCAGCCAGTCGATCAGTTTTTCAAAATATTTCATCGGAATAATTCCATGACGGAGCCATGCCACAGTGAGGGTCACGACCCAATCTGCAGCATGGCAATATCCGGATTGAAGGGGATTAGTTCAATTCAGCCTGAATCTGTTCATAAAGACCGTCAGACCATTCCGGGAACTGCGAGTAGACTTTCTCGGCCATAGCCTTGAACGGAGCGCGGTCGACTTCGATCACTTCGACGCCAGCTTCCTTCATCTTCTCGATCATCTCGTTGTCTTTTTCGATCGTCAACTTCTGGCTGTAGAGACCGGCATCATATGCGGACTCATGGATCATCTTGAGCTGCTCTTCAGGCAGCGTCGAGAAGAAGGCTTCACCACCGACGATCAGAGCCACGTTGGTCAGATAACCGACTTTGCTCAGATACTTGGCTTCTTCCTGAAACTTCTGGCCATAGAGAACCGAAATCGGATTTTCGACACCATCGATCACGCCCTGCGCAAGCGCCGGGAAGGTTTCACCCAGCGGCATTGGGGTCGGTGTTGCACCCATGGCTTCAAAGGTCTTAATCTGCATGACGTTGTTCGGCACGCGGATCTTCATGCCCTTAAGGTCTTCCGGCGTGCGGATTGGCTTCTTGGAAATGATCTGGCGAATACCGTAGAGGTAGTTTGGCATTACGATGTGAATGCCCTTCTTCTTCAGCTCTTCGCTCTTTCCTTTGAACCAATCGCCGTCATAAACTTTGAAAAGCTGTGCCGGATCATCGGTCAGGAACGGGCCATAAAGCACGCCGAGGTCCGGGTCATATTCGGCCAGAAAGCCAACGTCGGAAATCGTCACGACATTGAGGCCCATCATGGCCTGCTCTGTCACATCCTTCTTGGAGCCGAGCTGCGAGCTTGGATAAAGCTCCAGCGTGATTTCGCCATTGCTGCGCTTAGCGAGATCGTCTTTCCAGTAATGCATCACCTCATCAAAAGGCTCGCCCGGGTTGTTTTCATAGGCAACTTTAATCGACACATTGGCAGCATAGGCTGCCATGCTTCCTGCCAGCAACATGCCAGCGGCGATCATGCCGGTAACGAGTTTCTTCATGATATTCCTCCCTTTTGGGGTCTTCAAACAATGGCCACGAGGCCGGTTTCCTCCACTAGCGCGCCAAGTCTTCCTTCCCGACGTGACGCATTTGCTTCGATTCAGTTGCGTTCAATGATGATTTTCAGAACGTTGCGGTCGCCATCCCAATAGGGCAGCGCCTGTTCCGCTTCCTCAAAAGGAAACACTTTCGAGATAAGCAGGTCTGCATCGCTTCCGAGCTTTTCGAGATGCGCGATGACAGCCTCAAAATCGGTGAGCGTCGCATTGCGGGAACCCATGATGTCGAGTTCTTTGAGATTGAAGAACTGGGTCTGATAGGTCACTGGCGACTTGGAATAGCCGACATAGACCACACGACCAGCAAAGCCTGCGAGGTCAACCGCCTGCGTGAAAGTGATCGGCAGACCGACCGCTTCAAAGGCAATATCAACGCCGTCGTCATTGGTGAGTTCCTGCACGGACGCCACCACGCCTTCACCACCCGGCAGAGCGTGCGTAGCGCCAAACTTCAGCGCCAGTTCACGCTTTTCAGCACTCGGATCAATGGCGATAACCTTGGCACCACGCGCGACCGCACCAATCAGCACACCCATGCCGATCATGCCACAGCCAAGCACCGCAACCGTGTCACCAGCCTGAACGCGGCCACGTTCGACCGCATGGAAACCAACCGAAAGCGGCTCGACCAATGCGAGATGACGTGGTGCAAGCGTATCATTCAGGATCAGTTTTTCGGCTGGCAGCACGATCTGTTCTGCCAGTCCGCCATTCTGTTGCACGCCGAGCGTCTTGTTGTAGCGACAGGCGTTCAGCCGCCCTTTGCGACAAGACGAACACTGGCCGCAATTGGTATAAGGCAGCACGATAACGCGTTTGCCCTTGGCATAGGCCGCACTCACGCCCTCACCCGCTTCGATGATTTCGCCGCCGATTTCATGACCGGGAATGCGTGGCAGTTCCACCAGCGGGTTAAGCCCCTTGAACGTATTCAGATCGCTGCCGCAAAGCCCGACATGCTTGACGCTCACTCGAACATGACCGGGCAGAAGTGGCGCTTCCGTAATTTCAGCAAAACGAGTTACGTTCTCGCTCTCTATACGCAGAGCTTTGACCATCAGAATATTCCTGTCATTTTTATTGCATGAGGCAGATCAGGTTACGGCACCGACCTGCCACGGTACGAATTCGTTATCGCCATAGTCATAGATTTCACTCAGCGTCTGCTCACCGGAAGCCACCGCGATGATGTGCTCGAAAATGCGCGTGCCGGACTCTTCAATGGTTTCATCGCCGGTGACGATGCCACCGCAATTGAAGTCCATATCTTCCTTCATGTGTTCGTACATTTCGGAATTGGTCGCGATCTTGATGCAGGGCGCAGGCTTGAAGCCCGACACCGATCCGCGTCCTGTCGTAAAGCAGATGACGTTACAACCGCCCGCCACCTGTCCAGTCACGGCAACCGGGTCGTAGCCCGGCGTATCCATGAAAGTGAAACCCTGTTCGGTTACGGTTTCAGCAAATTCATAGACAGCCTTGAGAGGCATCGAGCCGCCCTTGGCAACAGCACCCAGCGACTTTTCAAGAATGGTGGTCAGGCCACCGAGCTTGTTTCCATGCGATGGATTATTGTTCAACTCGTCGCCGTTGCGGGCCGTATAATCGCGCCACCAGTCGATGCGCTGAAGCAGCTTTTCCGCAACCGCAGGCGTGATTGCGCGGCGTGTCAGAAGGTGTTCCGCGCCATAGATTTCCGGCGTTTCTGAAAGAACGGTCGTGCCGCCATTGCGCACGATCAGATCGGATGCATAGCCCAGAGCCGGGTTTGCTGAAATACCGGAATAGCCGTCAGAACCACCGCATTCGAGTGCAACCTTGAGCTTCGACAGAGGCTGTGGCGTGCGCTTGGCGGAATTCACCAGCGGCAGCATTTCTTTGATCTCTGCAATCGCATGATCGATTGTCTTGCGCGTACCGCCATGCTGCTGGATCGTCATGGTGCGCAGGCGTGTGCCCTCTTCCATGCGATAATGTTCCATGATCGGTGCGATCTGGTTGGTTTCGCAGCCAAGGCCAATCAACAGAATGCCGCCGAAATTCGGGTGCTTGGCATAACCTTGAATGGTGCGGGTCAGCAGACGATAGCCTTCCGACTTGGTGTTCAGCGCACAGCCGCTGCCATGCGTAAGTGCCACCACGCCATCGACGTTTTCAAAGCCGTCAAGACCACCCATACGGTTGAAGTAATCCGCAATGTAGCGAGACACGGTCGCAGAGCAATTTACCGATGAAATGACACCGATATAGTTGCGCGTACCGACGCCACCGAAACCGCGATCATAGCCCATGAACTGGCGGCGCTCCACTTCCGGCAGCATACCGCGTTCTTCAATATCGACCGAAAACTGATGTTCATGCTCGGATGGCAGCATTGCGAGATTGTGCAGATGCACATGCTCACCCACCGCAATATCCTGAATGGCAACACCAATCACCTGCCCATATTTATGGACTTCTTTACCGGCCGCGATATCGCGCAAAGCCACCTTGTGACCGCGCCCGATCAGATCTCGCGCAATAACCTCACCAAGTCCGATCGGATCGCCTGCGCGAACCGAAATACGCGCAACCGCCACGTCATCGGACGGATGTAAAAGGATTACCGGCGTCACAGCCGAAACAGCCTTGTCGTTCATTTTTCTGACCTCACTCCCAAGATCGCAACAGCGTTAAACATGAGCCCAACTATCTGGGCTCGTTCTCCATCCATCGCTGCTTTGATGTATCCAGATGCGTTCGCATCGCTGCCTGCGCCAGAAGCGGATCCCTCGCCTCCAGTGCAGCATAAATCTTCTCATGCTCTGCCAAAGCATATGTCCATGTTTCGGCATTCTCATATCGGGTACGCATTTGCGCAGTCAGCGGACTATGACGCTCGTCAAACAAATCACGCACGATACGGGCAACAACCGAATTGCCCGATTGCTCGGCAATGATCAGATGAAACTGGCGGTCCAGTTCGATCGGCTTGCGTTCCGCTTCAATCTGTAGCCGCATCGCATCAAGATTGCCGCGCAGGCGTTCCAGCGCTTCCGTGTTGATCTGGCTGCAAGCCATGATGACGGCACTGCCTTCGATCAGCGAGCGCGCCTGCATGATTTCGAGCGGGCTTTCGCCAATCGAACCGGCTTGTGCTGGGAGTCGTGTTTCCTCAGCTGCAACATAGATCCCCGAACCCATGCGGATTTCGACATTGCCTGCAATTTCAAGCGCGATCAGTGCTTCACGTAAGGAAGGGCGCGACACGCCCAGCTGATGCGCAAGTTCGCGCTCGGCGGGAAGTCTGCTTCCAGCCGGAAAATGGCCTTCGCGGATCAGCAGTCTGACCCGGTCGGCAATCTGTTGGTAAAGCCTCCGTGGTTCCACGGAGCCAATATGCTCGCTCATGCTCTCTCCCAAATTGGCCTTACCATATTTTGAAGCCACAAAAAGTGCAATATGGCCTATTCTATTGTTATTATTACATATTGGCTAATTCGTCAGTTTTGTCGCACCTTGTTTTAGATGACTTTTAAAGAGTGGCTTGACCAATTTTACCCACTGGCATAGCTATTTCAGAACAATTCAAGGGAGGAATACATGACCGCGCAGCCATCGATTCTACAGTTTGGAACAAGCCGTTTTCTGCTCGGACATGCGGATTTCTTCATTTCGGAAGCACTGGATAAAGGTGACGCGATCGGCACAATTGCCATTGTTCAGACCACATCCAACCCTGAAAGCGCACGCCGCATTGCAGCGCTGAACAGTGGAGAAGGCTATCCGGTCATCATTCGCGGATTGCGTGACGGCAAGCCCGTTGATGAAAAACATCAGGCAAAAAGCGTGAGTGCCGCCTATTCCGCCCACTCCGACTGGCAAGCCATACGCGCCTTGAGCGCACAGGTTCAGGTGATCCTGTCCAATACTGGCGACAAAGGTTTTGAGCTGGATGCAGCTGACGATGTTTCCCTGCTAAGCGAAATCGACCGCCTTCCTAAAAGCTTTCCCGCCAAACTGCTTGTGCTGCTGCATCATCGCTGGCAGATCAATCCAGATGCGCCGCTGTCGATTTTCCCGTGCGAGCTGATCTCGCGCAATGGCGACAAGCTGCGCTCGATTGTGCTTGGTCTTGCAGAAAGCTGGAGCTTGCCGAAAGCTTTCACCCAATGGATTGAAAGCAATTGTGTTTTTGCCAACAGCCTCGTTGATCGCATCGTATCAGAACCGATCGATCCGGTCGGTGCAATTGCCGAACCCTATGCGATCTGGGCCATTGAACAGACAGACGGACTCACGCTTCCCTGCACGCATCCCGACATCGCCGTGACGGACAATCTTGCGCTTTATGAGCGTCTAAAGCTCTATCTGCTTAATCTCGGTCACACTTTCATTGCGGAGCAATGGCTGAACGGTAATCGTCAGAAAGATGAAATCGTGCTGGAAGCAATGAACGACGAAACTATCCGCAATGAACTTGAAGCGCTTTGGCGCGAAGAAGTTCTGCCGGTTTTTGCCGCTGATGGTCTGGGCGAACAGGCTGAAGCCTATGTTATTACCGTTCGCGAGCGCTTCCTAAACCCCTTCCTCAAGCACCGCATTGCGGACATTGCTTCAAATCACGCAGAAAAGAAGCAGCGCCGCTTTATACCCATCATTGCTCGCGCGAAGGAACTCGGCCTCGATCTGGAGCAGCGTCGCCTGAAGGCGGCTGTCGGCTAATCCAGTCATTCAACTCAATTTCGGCGCGTTCCAACGCGCTGTAATTTAAAAGCTTGCGCAACAGCGCAACCGTCACAGCACGAGCACGGAGGTTGAATCGGCCCTCCTCCGGCTCACCCTTTTCCTGATAGACACCAAGCTTTTCATAGAGTTGCTGTAATCTGTTCTGAACGCTTCTGAGCGACAGGTTACGCCGACGCGCGATGACACGATCCGTCAGGCCAAGTGCTATATCGATCAGAATTTCATATTCGCTTTCACTGAACCCGCTGGCGTGACCGAGGCTTTTTTGCTGTAGGCCGCGCACTTCACGGTCGATCACGCATTGCGCTTCGACAAAAATGCTGCGGAGTGCCAAGCGCAGCTTGTCGTCGGAAGCCGATTTCAGCACATAGCCATAGGCCGCACCTTCCGGCACGATACGCGAGACACCGCGCACATAGGCTTCATCGGCGTAATTCGACCAGAACAGAATGCGGGTTTCCGGATTTTCCTTCCAGATGGTGCGTGCGGCTTCAATACCGTTACGCCCACTCATCTGCAGGTCCATCACAATATGTGCTGAACGATGCATTCGGGCCAGCTTTTCACCAGTCGAGCCATTATCCGCTTCCAGCACATCACTGCATTCGGGCAGTGCCGCACGGATCGCTTCACCCAGATAGGTGCGATGCAACGGATCATCCTCCACGATCAGAACCTGCATCTTACCCTCCAATTGGTTCATACATTTCCGGCGGCAGGTGGATCGTTACGCATGTGCCACTGCCGTCCGTGTTCTTTCTGATGGCAAAGCTCGCAGAAATGAGCCGTGCTCTTGTGCGCATATTATCGATACCATGGCCGATACGCTGCGCCTGACGATCCATACCAATGCCGTCATCCATAACTTCAACGAGAAGCCGACCACCCTTATCGCGGAGGCGAACGCGGATTTCCCCAGCCAGAGCATGACGGATCGCATTGTTGATTGCTTCCTGCACAATGCGGAAAAGCGAAGTCGCGACCGTCTCTTCAAGCCTGTCGGTCATGCCGTCGCTCTGGTCTTCCAGAAACCACTCAATCGCAGCGCCGCTTTCGCGGATCGAGCGGTCAAGATGGTTCTCCGTTGCCTGCGCAAAGCCAAACAGCTGAAGCACGGAAGGTTTTGCTTCTTCAATGATTTGACGAAGATCCTGCATACAGTGCTGCAAACCGCGGAATAGCGGCTCAAGCTGTTCGCCGGAAAGGTCGGGCGCGCGCGTCAGCCGCTCCACATGACGGGCGAGACGCGTAAGATCAGCCAAGGTTTGATCGTGCAAATCCATGCCGATACGATGGCGTTCGATCTCCAGAGCCTCGGTGAGTTTGAGCGCGCCAAAGCGCAAACCTTCTTCGCGGGCCCGCGCTTCCGTCTCCACAATCGCCGAGCGCTTGGCCTGCTCAGCAGCACGGATTGCAAAGAAATATGGTGCCAGAAGATCGGCAATCGATTGCGCATTTTCCACGTCACGCGTCGAATAACTGCCTGTTTGCAAACTCGAACAGCTCAACGCACCAATGATATTTCCTTGCGCTTTCAGCGGCACATGCAGGCGAGCTTTGAGATCATGCTCAATGATCGGCGTCGAAAACGCACCTTCAAAATGAAAGCGCGGATCGGTTCGCGCGTCGTCCGTCAGCAAATAGGCGACCTCGCCGGACAGTAGCGTGCGGATCGGACTTCCTGACAAAAGCGCGGGCGGGTTGCGGCTCCATGCTGTCTCAATCCCGCTTTCATAGGCAATATGAAACTTGCCATCGATCATCTTGATGCAGACATCGAGATGGTCATAGGGCAGGATATGATTGATCTCGGCAGCAACGGCCTGAATGATGGAATCGAAATCGAGCTGGCCTGCCAGCAATCTGGAAATATTCAGATAGCGGTCAAGCAGGCGCGCAGGTGCTAGTTCCAGCAAGCGACTCTCCTCCCAAAGACAGATTGCTTTGCTCTTATATTACGCCGCTTCTCTACCGGCGCGTCTTGCGGGTTCCCGCAATTTTGCTGCGCAAACCCGCAGCATGGTTGCTTCGATCAGCCTTCACAGCGCAACGCATTTATTTCATCCTCGCTTCACCAGAAAATTGCCCGCAAGACAACAGGAAATGTCACGGGCAAGTTGGTGCCGTTGAGGAGCGGCGGTGCGGGAGGTTTCGCGCCACATTCAAATTCGAACAATCCGAAGTGTTATTGCGCACTGCGGGGCGGATATTTGTAACTGGGAGGAATGAAATGAAGCTTGGGAAAATTCTTTTGGCATCCGCCGCACTCGCCACATTTATGGCAAGCGGTAGCGCTTTTGCCGACACATCATCGAAAAAGATCGCCTTCTCCAACAATTATGCCGGCAACTCATGGCGTCAGGCCATGCTACAGAGCTGGGACAAGGTGACGAAGGAAGCCGTCAGCGCAGGTGCAGTTTCTGCAGCCGATGCTTTCACCACCGCTGAAAATCAGGCCACCGAGCAGGCAGCGCAAATCCAGAACATGATTTTGCAAGGCTATGATGCCATCGTTATCAATGCCGCATCGCCAACCGCTCTTAACGGCGCAGTGAAAGAAGCCTGCGATGCGGGCATCACAGTCGTTTCGTTTGACGGCATTGTCACCGAGCCTTGCGCATGGCGTATTGCGGTTGACTTCAAAGCCATGGGCGAAGGTCAGGTTGAATATCTCGCAAAGCGTCTGCCGGAAGGCGGAAATCTGCTTGAAATTCGCGGCCTTGCAGGCGTTTCCGTTGATGACGAAATGCACGCCGGTATTCAGGAAGGCGTGAAGAAGCATCCGAACTTCAAAATCGTAGGCTCTGTGCATGGTGACTGGGCTGCAGATGTTGCACAGCGTGCAGTCGCAGGCGTTCTGCCAAGCCTGCCGAAGATCGACGCCGTGGTAACACAGGGCGGAGACGGTTATGGCGCTGCACAGGCCTTTGCCGCTGCAAAGCGCGAAACGCCGATCATCATCATGGGCAACCGTGAAGACGAACTGCAGTGGTGGAAGCAGCAGAAAGATGCGAACGGCTATGAAACCATGTCGGTTTCCATCGCGCCGGGCGTTTCAACATTGGCTTTCTGGGTCGCACAGCAGATTCTTGATGGCAAAGAAGTCAAGAAAGACCTCGTCGTTCCGTTCCTGAGCGTCAGCCAGGAATCGCTCGATAAGGATCTCGGAAATACCCAGAAGGGTGGCGTTGCGAATGTCGAATATTCGCTGGAAGACGCACAGAAGGTCATCGCAGACGCGAAATAACGCGTTTCTCCCAGGGGGTGGGCGTGTTTCATGCCTGCCCCTCCCTTATCTCCAATACAGTTCGGATGCATGTCTCATACAATCGACAAAGGCGAGGTCGTCGCCGCACGCAATATTCGCGTGCAGTTCGGTGCGGTTAAGGCACTGGATGGCGCTGAACTTGTGATCCATGAAGGCGAATGTGTCGGACTTGTCGGCCATAATGGCGCAGGCAAATCCACTATCGTCAATGTCATCAATGGCGGCCTCACCCCGCATGAAGGCAGCCTCTCCTATCACGCTGAGGCAGGCCATGGCGTGGCGACTGCCCGCAAGCACGGCATCCGCTGCGTCTTTCAGGAGCTGTCGCTTTTCCCTAATCTGACAATTGCCGAAAATGTCCGCATCATGCAGCGCGACCTTACGGGCGCGAACTGGCGCGGCAAGGCTGTTGATCTCATTGCAAAAAAGCTCAGTGAGATTTTCCCCGGTCACAAGATCGATTGCGCGGCAACCGTTGATGAGTTGTCCATTGCTGAACGGCAGATGGTCGAAATCGCCATCAACTTCACCGCCCCCGGCACGCCGCCGAAGCTCGTCATTCTCGATGAACCGACCTCATCGCTCGATGCAGGCATTGCTGCACAGCTGATGGCCTATGTCCGTCGCTTTGTCGGCACAGGCGGTTCGGTGATCCTCATTTCGCATATGCTTGGTGAAATCCTCTCAACATCCGACCGCATCGTCGTGATGAAAGACGGTAAGGTTGTCGCCAATCGCACAGCAGGCGATTTCACAAACCGCAGCCTTGTCGAAGCCATGGGGAGTGTCGAACGTGAAAAAGCGGCACGCCGCGCGGCAAAAGCCGACACGACGGGCACAGCTGTTCTCTCTGCAAAAAAGCGCGCCCATGACAGCAAGCCGTTTCAGGCTTTCAAGGGCGAAGTTATCGGCCTCGCTGGGCTCGCAGGTCACGGCCAGACCAAGATGCTACTCGATCTTTATTATGCGCGTCGGCCAAACTGGTTGCCTGCGCGCAATTGCGAAATCGCCTTCGTAGCCGGTGATCGCAGCCTTAACGGCACGTTTCCGCTCTGGAGCATCCTGCACAATCTCACCATAGGTTCGCTTGATCGCCTTTCATCGCTGAAGCTTGTCAATCAGAGCCATGAAGATCAGCTCGGCGCGCAATGGAAAGACAAGATCCAGATCCGCACACCCGATATGGGCAATCGCATTCTTTCGCTTTCCGGCGGCAATCAGCAGAAAGTGCTTTTTGCCCGCGCACTTGCCACCACTGCCAACGCCATCCTGATGGACGATCCCATGCGCGGCGTGGATGTTGGCACGAAGCAGGAAGTCTATGAAATCCTGCGCCATGAAGCAGAAAATGGCCGTACCTTTGTCTGGTATTCCACCGAAATGGACGAGATCGAACTATGTGATCGTGTCTATGTCTTCCGCGACGGTGCAATCGTGACAGAATTGGTCGGCGACGAAATCACGGAAAAGAACGTGCTTGCTGCATCCTTTGAGGGAGGACACGAATAATGCGTCTCTCCGCTTCATCCCTCCGCCTGCTTACGCCAGTTTTCTCGCTCGCTTTGCTGCTGGCCGCTGTTTTCTATATGCAGCCGCGTGCCATGAGCTATACCGGCCTTAACCTGCTGTTCAATCTCGCAGTACCGATTGCACTCGCAACAATCGCGCAGATGCTCATCATGGCGGTCAATGACCTTGATCTCTCGATGGGAACCTTCGTGAGCTTCGTGGTCTGTGTAGCCGCGACCTATCTCAACACGGCGCCCCTGATCGGTGTTCTGATCCTTGCAGCAGCGATTGCAGCCTATGCAGCACTGGGTGCCATCATCCATCTGCGCAATCTGCCATCTATCGTCGTCACACTCGGAATGTCGTTCGTGTGGGGTGGCCTTGCCGTTTTGCTCCTGCCCTCACCCGGCGGTCAGGCACCTGACTGGGCACGCTGGATTATGACAACCAAGCCGCCATTCGTACCAATGGCTATTGTAGCAAGCATTCTGATTGCCATTGTCACGCATTTCATCGTCATGCGCACAACCTTCGGTGTGCTGATGCGTGGCGCAGGTGGCAATGGGCGTTCCATTGAGCGTGCGGGCTGGTCGATCACCGCAATCCGCGCCGGAACCTATGCGCTTGCTGCCCTTTTTGCAGTGCTTGCCGGTATCGCGCTTGTAGGACTGACCACCTCGGCAGATGCCAATATCGCGCTGCGTTATACGCTGCTCTCCATTGCCGGTGTCATACTTGGTGGTGGTGAATTTGTTGGCGGCCGCATTTCTCCCGTTGGCGCAGTCATCGGAGCGCTGACACTCACACTTGCGGGTTCATTTCTCTCCTTCATGCGTATCTCACCCGACTGGCAGATTGGCGCGCAGGGCGGAATCCTCATCGTCGTGCTTGCGCTTCGCCTCTTCCTCAATCGCCTCGACCGCAGGGAGAAAAAGCAATGAGCACCGTCTCCGTTCTCACAAGTCGTCCATGGATATGGTCGTTCATCACAACCATTGCGGTCTGGATTATCACCGTATTGTTTACGGGCGGCGCGGGTGCCGCAGGACTTTCTCACGCGGCCTTCACCTTCGCATCGTTCTCGGTGATTGTCGGCCTCGGACAGATGTTCGTCATCACGCTTGGCCCCGGCAATATCGACCTATCGGTTCCAGCCACCATGACGCTTGCCGCAACATTGGCATTGAAGCTCATGGACTCGCAAGACAGCATGGTGCTGGCAGGGCTTGCGGTTGCACTTCTGATCGGCCTTGGTATTGGCATCTGCAATTATGCGCTGATCAAGCTGCTGCGCATCCCGCCAATCATCGCAACCCTGTCGATGAGCTTTCTTATCCAGTCGACTGCCATCTGGAGCAATCGCGGTCTGCGCGTAAAGCCGCCTGAAGTTCTGGCACAGTTCACCACCTCCTCTGTCTTTGGCATTCCCAATGTTGCAATCGTGGCCCTGCTCCTGTCGGTTTTAGGCTGGGTGCTTCTCAAGAAAAGCATTTATGGCCGCTGGATTTCAGCCATCGGGCAAAATCCGTTTGCAGCACGTATGGCAGGTGTTCCAGTCGAAGGCACACGCTTCGTGACCTATCTGCTCTGCGCAGTTCTGGCTTCGCTCTGCGGCTTCCTGCTTGCCTGTTTTTCTGGTGGCGCAGCACTCAATATGGGCGCTGAATATCTGCTGATGTCGATTGCAGTCGTCATCATTGGCGGCACGGCAGTAGCAGGTGGCGATTCCAACATCCCTGGTATTTGGGGTGCCGCACTCTTCATGTTCCTCATAGTCTCAATGCTCAACACCTATGGCTTTGGTGCCGGTGTTCGTCTGGTCCTGACAGGGCTCACCATCATTGCGGTGATTTTCCTTGCCAGCAGCCGCAGACCTGAGCGTTAAACAACATTCCCCGGAGCTATTTCCTTGTCTCAAAATCATTCGATTTACGAAATTCACGATGAACGCTTCAGACAGATGTTTGTTTCGAGCGCTGGTCTTGATGAACTTTACAGCGATTGTCGCTGGGCCGAAGGCCCGGTCTGGTTTAGTGATCTGAACTGCCTGCTATGGAGCGACATTCCCAACCAGCGTATTTTGCGTTGGGTGCCGGAAGGCGGCGTTTCTGTGTTCCGTCAGCCTTCGAATTTTGCCAATGGCAATACGCGCGACCGTGAAGGACGGCTCGTTTCCTGTGAGCATGGCGGGCGTCGTGTTACCCGCACGGAAGTTGACGGTAGCATCACCGTGCTTGCGGACAGCTATCAGGGCAAGAAGCTCAACGCACCAAATGATGTTATCGTACGCTCTGACGGCACCATTTGGTTTACCGATCCGACCTATGGCATTTTGGCAGACTATGAAGGCTATAAAGCCGATCCCGAACAGCCAACACGCAATGTCTATCGATTGGATCCTAAAAGCGGTGAGCTTACTGCCGTCATCACAGACTTTGTGCAGCCAAACGGCCTCGCATTTTCGCCCGATGAAACAAAGCTGTTTGTTGCCGACAGCGCCTATAGCCACGACGAAAAAGCGCCCCGTCATATCCGGGTTTTCGATGTCGTTGATGACGGCAAGCGTGTCACGGGTGGTAATATTTTCTGCACGATTGATAACGGCCTGCCAGATGGCTTTCGCTTCGACACGGACGGCAATCTTTGGACAAGCGCAGGCGACGGCGTTCATTGTTTCTCGCCAGAAGGCCAGCTTCTCGGCAAGATCAAGACGCCACAAACTGTTGCAAATGTCACTTTTGGCGGCCCACGTCGCAACCGGCTTTTCATTGCGGCAACGAAATCGCTCTACGCGGTCTATTTGACCGTCACGGGTGCGCAGTATCCGTAGTTAAAAAAGCGGCGACCTGTCAAAAAGCCAAGTCGCCGCTGAATAATGCTCAAAATAATTGATATTAAAACAGCCTTTTTCACATTCCATCTTTAAAACTGCCTAAGCAGAGCGGAATGCAAATATTCTTTCTTTATTCAAACTGAACCGTCTTCTCTTCACGAATAGCTTATGCGAATCGAATTCGGCCCGCATATCTGGAACCAGAAATAACAATACATTCGCAATATGACTGCATCGTACATTCAGGTGATGCTGCCCAACTCAAGCGGTTGAAACGGCACTTATCCAAACACGAGATGTCCCATATAAACAAACTGTCAATGAAACGGAAACAGTTTGTCAACAAAATGGGTCACAATAGCGTGACAAACTTAAGTAAAAAGTGAAACATATTATCGTTTTATAAGCATCAACAAATTATATAAATTAGGTAACTCTACTTTAATAACAACTTTTATTAGGAGTTGTTTCTGCTAGCGCTGAATCATTGAAACCGCTCTGTCTCTTTGTTTTATCGCATTATCCGACGCAAAACCGGTTTCCATTTTTGCTGGAAATATTCTAATTTAGCTTATGCTGATTGCTTTAGATGCAGCTGTTCATGACCTGGTGCGCGATAGCGAATATGGCAACCGCGTACTCCATAGTATTCGACGTCGACTTCAACACCGAAAACACTGCGAATACATTCGGCCCGTAGTACCTCGCGCGGAGTACCCAGCGCCACAATCTGCCCCTTGTTCATCACTGCGATACGATCACAGAACATCGCCGCATGGTTGAGGTCATGAAGTGCCGCAACAACTGTTAGCTCTTGACGCCTTACAAGATCGAGCAAACCAATCTGGTGGCCAATATCGAGGTGATTGGTCGGCTCATCCAGAAGCAGAATCTGAGGCTCCTGCGCAAGCGCACGCGCAATATGCACGCGCTGACGTTCACCGCCTGAAAGCGTATGCCAATATCGATTTGCCAGATGCGCCATATCCACATTGGCTAAAGCCCGTTCGACAATGACATCATCCGCATCAGACCATGGCGATAAAGCACCCAGATAGGGTGTCCGCCCCAGTTCAACGGCTTGCCGTGCAGTGATGCGATCAGTTGTGCCTGCCTGCTGCTCGACAAGTGCAAGTTTGCGCGCGATCTCACGGCGGTTGAGCTTATGGATCGGCGTTCCGCACAGTTTTACTTCGCCAGCGCGACTGCGACGCACACCGGAAAGCAGTGAAAGCAAACTCGTTTTACCGGACCCATTCGGTCCGATAATGCCGAGGAATTCCCCTTCTTGCACATCAAGCGAAACATCCCGCAGAATTTCTGCACCACCTGCCGACCAGCCAACATCTTTCGTCGAAAGCATCATGATTGATCCCTCCTCTGCCCGAGCAAGAGTGCAAAGGCCGGTGCGCCGACCAGAGCCGTAATTACCCCAATGGGTAGAACCTGACCCGGAATGATTATTCGTGACAGGATATCGGCGAGGATCATGAAGATTGCACCAATCAGTGCGGCTGCCGGCAACAATCGCCCATGGCGAACGCCAACGACCATTCGGGCTGCATGTGGAATAACCAGGCCGATAAAGCCGATTGAGCCGACAATGGAAACCATGACCGCCGTCATCATTGCACTGACACCAATCAGAACCGCGTAAACGCGACGCACTGGAATACCCAGCGAGGCGGCAGATTCAGAGCCGAAGGTGAAGGCATCAAGCGCCCGTGCGTGCCAAAGGGAAATTGCAAGGCCAATGATACATGCAGGAAAGGCAAGTGCCGCGTCAGGCCAGCGGACACCCGACAGATTGCCGAGAAGCCAGAACATGATGCCGCGAGCTTGCTCGGCATTTGCAGCCTTCGTCACGATAAACGAAGTCAATGCGTTGAAGAGCTGAGACCCCGCGATACCTGCCAGAATGATTGCACTGTTTCCTCGCCCTGCTCTTAGCGCCAGCAGCGAGACCAGAAGAAATGCTATGATTGCCCCTATAAACGCACCCAGCGAAAGCGACAGAACACCAGCGCCAATGCCTAGAATGGCAACGCTGACCGCACCTGTGGACGCACCGGCGGAAATGCCCAGAATATAAGGGTCGGCCAATGAGTTACGTAGAAGCGATTGCAGCACCACACCGGAAAGGGCAAGTGCTGCACCACAACATGCGGCAACCACCGCACGACTGAGACGATAGCTCCAGACAATACCTTCATCTATCGGCTCAAGCGGATAACCTGCATTCCAGACGCGGTTGGCGATTGTTTTCGCCACCACGTCCAGAGGTATCGCAGTTTCACCAATTGCAGCGCCCAGCCACAAGGCACCGAGAAGCAGGACAAGCGCCAGCGCTACGAAAAGCAACCTGCCGCTCATGCCCTTGCCAAGATGAATGCCAGAAGTGGCTGCGCGTGCTATCACTTGTTGAGATCCGAAGCGGCAATATCCGCAGCAAGCGTTTCAATACCTTCGATCACGCGGAGCGAAGTGCTCATCGACTGCGCATCCATATCGAAGACATGGCCGCCTGAGACGGCTGGCATGAGCTTGGTAACAGCATCACTTTCAAGGAACTGGTGCTTCACAGCAATGTCGTCGGCAGGATAACGACGGCGATCAAGCTTCGCTGCAACGATCATCGACGGGTTGGATTTCGCGATTGTTTCCCAGCCAACAGTTGGCCACTCTTCTTCACTCTCGATCACATTCTTGATGCCAAGCGCGGAAAGGATATAGGCGGGAGCACCAAATTTACCGGCTGCATAGGGATCGGCATCGATCTGCGTGCTGGAGAACCAGACCATCGCAGAAAGTTTGCCATTGGTAGAGCCAATTTTCTCACGCGCAGCAGCTTCACGAGCCTTCAAGTCCGCAACGAGCTTTTCACCGCGATCCTGTACATTGAAGATCTCGGCAAGTTCAGTGATTTCCTGATAGACAATTTCCATCTTGAAAGGTGCCGTGCGGACGCCATCGCCGCCGCCGGAGTTATCCTTGCCTACACAATCGGAGGGTGAGGTGTAGGTTGGAATACCCAGTTCTTCAAATTGTTCGGGCTTACCGACAATGCCCATCGGGCCAACGTGCCACTGAAAATCAGCAGTGACGATTTCAGGCTTTTCCGCCAGCACACTTTCAAAGCTTGGGTCATTGTCCGCAAGGCGCTTGACCTTTGCATTAACTTCTTCAAAACCCTTCAGAACAGGGCCAAACCAGACCGCAGTACCGACAACTTTGTCGCCAAGACCGAGGCTGTAAAGAATTTCTGTACTGCTCTGACCAACGGCCACAGCGCGCGTCGGTGCCTGTTTGAACGTAACATCGCGACCGCAATTTTTCAGCGTCAGCGGATACTGAGTTTCAGCAGCTTGTGCAGCGAAGCCACTCGCAAGAATAGCAACTGCTGAGAAGGCAACGCGAAATGACGTCTTGCCGATAAAGTTCATTTAAAACCCCGAAATGATAAGAGAAAAAGCCGCATCAAACGGCGGAAGCGATCCGGCGCGTAAAGAAGACGGACATATCCGGGGATATGAATGACGATGGGAGGCAACGTCCTGCGACGCTTAAAGCTGTCATAACCAACTCTCCTGCACCGGGCATCCCCGCCCGTGACAATGGACTACGTTAGACGGCAGGTCTCCTGGCTCACAGATACTCGCTGTTCATCTGCCTTCCCGAGCTGTTTGGAACAGTCTCAGTGACATGACGCTTTGAGGCATCACAAGGATGAACGGCAATCCGCTTACAGTTGCGGGGGCAGCCACGGTCTCGGTCCCTTTTGGGTCGTCCTCACCGTGTTCCCTATTAATCCCCTTCACTCTCGGTCGGGGAACCGTCGTAACTGTATTACATCGCGCCGATATAAGCGTCAAGCGAGCCGGGCCGCTTATTCAGCCCTATAAAATCGCCATATAAGACTTTTTGCTAATACGATATTGCAAGTAAAAACAAGCGATGCTGCTTGCTGGTATATTGTAATTCTCTCCTGTAGTCTCCAGATCAGGAGTCTCTGCTTGGGAAGCAGGGGTTTTTGAGGAGGGCTGTCGCAAAGACAGCAGCAAAATGCACGCAAAGTGCATTCAGGGAGGATTTATGCGTAAATGGATTCTGGCCATTTCGTCGGTGGCAGCGCTTGCAATGGCGGGTGCAGCTTCGGCTGAAGATTACAAGGTATTGGCGCCAGCAGCACCGGGCGGTGGCTGGGACCAGACAGCACGCACCATGCAGAACGTGCTTCAGGATGAAAAGATTTCCGGCAGCGTTCAGGTCATTAACGTTCCGGGCGCAGGTGGCACGATTGGCCTGGCGCAGTTCGTCAACCAGAACAAGGGCGACCCGAGCCAGCTCATCGTTGGCGGCTATGTCATGGTCGGTGCGATCCTGACCAACAATTCGCCCGTCAATCTCGACGCGATTACACCAATTGCCCGTCTCACCGGCGAATACGAAGCCATCGTCGTTCCGGCATCGTCCGACATTCAGAACCTCGGTGATCTTGTTGCCAAGCTCAAGGCTGATCCGGGCTCCGTTTCCTGGGGCGGCGGCTCGGCAGGTGGTACGGACCACATCACAGCTGGTCTTTTTGCCAAGGCCGCAGGCGTTGATCCAACCAAAGTCAACTACATTGCCTTTTCCGGTGGTGGCGAAGCGCTCGCTGCAATTCTTGGCAATCAGGTAACAGTCGGCATTTCCGGCTATGGCGAATTCGACCCACAGATCAAGGCTGGTACGCTTCGCATTATCGGTATTTCCAGCGATGAACGCGTTGAAGGCATCGACGCTCCGACCTTCAAGGAAGGTGGCGTCGACGTTTCGATCCAGAACTGGCGCATGGTCGGCGCCGCTCCGGGCATCACCGCCGAACAGGAAGCGGCCGTCAATGCAGATGTCGAAAAGATGGTGAAATCTGAATCCTGGCAGAAGGCACTGGCCGACAAGGGCTGGGCCGATACCTATCTTGCAGGCGATGCTTTTAAAGAGCAGCTCAAGAAAGATGTGGCGTCCACTGAAACCATCCTCAAGGAAATCGGCCTCGTCAAATGACAGGATCTGAACAGCATGGAGAGCGCCGTTCCGCTGGAACGGCGCCAGACTACGCAGCTCTTGTCATAGCCCTAATCCTTGCTGCAATTGCTATCGCAATTGCCTGGTCCACGGCCTATGGCAACAATGTGCTGTCTTACTCGCCCGTTGGGCCTAAAACCGTGCCCTATATCATTGCAGCTGGGCTATTCATCCTGTCTATCTGGACCGTAATCAGCGCATTGAAGGGCGAGTTTCCCGAACGTGAACATCAGGAAATTGCACCTATGGCGTGGATTGTCGGCGGTCTGGTTATCCAGATGCTGACCATGAAAACCATGGGCTTTTCCATCGCAACGGGCTTGCTGTTTGCAGCAACGGCGCGCGGATTTGGCTATCGCAAATTCTGGATAAGCGTGCCGGTCGGCATCGTCTTCTCATTCGTCATCTGGTTCATTTTTGCACGCGGCCTGCAGCTATCGCTGCCATCAGGCTGGCTTGAACAATTCGTTTAAGGCGAAAGAACATGGATACAATCACTCTGCTCGCCAACGGACTACTGGTGGCCCTTGAGCCATCAAACCTTATTTACGCGCTGATTGGCGTCACACTTGGTACGGCTGTTGGCGTGCTACCGGGCATCGGCCCAGCACTTACAGTGGCGTTGCTCCTACCCGTTACCTATAAACTCGACCCCGCCGGTTCTCTCATCATGTTTGCCGGTATTTATTACGGCGGCATGTATGGCGGATCGACCACCTCGATCTTGCTGAATACGCCCGGAGAAAGCGCCTCCATCGTTACGGCATTGGAGGGCAATAAAATGGCCCGAGCGGGGCGCGGTGGGCCAGCCCTTGCAACCGCTGCAATCGGCTCGTTCATTGCGGGCCTGATTGCGACGCTGGCTCTGGCATTTGTGGCCCCATGGGTGGTGAAATTCGCCCTCTCCTTCGGACCTTCGGAATATTTCGCGCTGATGCTGCTCGCCTTCATGACTGTCTCGGCGGCATTTGGCGATTCCACATTGCGCGGCCTCACCTCGCTGTTCATCGGCCTGACGCTTGGCCTAATCGGCATCGATCAGCTGACCGGACAGGCCCGTCTGGTCATGGGCACGCCGAACCTTCTCGATGGCATCAATGTTACCACACTTGCGGTAGCGCTGTTTGCTATTGGCGAGACCTTGGCGGTGGTTTCCAAAAAGCTCAGCCCCGACGATGAAGTCATCGCCGTCAAAGGCTCAGTCTGGATGACCAAGAATGACTGGAAGCGCTCGTGGATGCCATGGCTGCGTGGAACGGCAATCGGCTTTCCGATTGGCGCCATGCCAGCGGGCGGCGCGGACGTTTCAAGCTTTCTGTCCTATTCGGCAGAACGCCAGTTCTCCAAACATCCGGAAGAGTTTGGCAAAGGCGCCATTGAAGGCGTTGCAGGCCCGGAAGCCGCCAACAACGCATCGGCTGCGGGTACTCTCGTGCCACTGCTGACTCTCGGTCTGCCAACCACTGCAACGGCGGCAATCATGCTGGCTGGTTTCCAGCAATTCGGCTTGCAGCCGGGACCATTGCTCTTTGTCACCAATGCGCCGCTGGTTTGGGGGCTGGTTGCAAGCCTTCTGGTCGCCAATCTGATGCTGCTGGTGCTGAACCTACCGCTGATCGGCCTTTGGGTGAAGATGCTCACCATCCCGCGCCACTGGCTTTATGCGGGCATTCTGGTCTTCGCTACACTGGGTACTATCGGTGCCAACGCATCGACATCAATGCTGTTAGGTCTTCCGGTATCGTTTGAACTGGGTCTGCTTCTGGCTTTCGGTTTGCTTGGCTATGTGCTGCGCCGCTTCTCATACCCGATTGCACCGGTTGTCGTGGGCCTGATCCTCGGACCGATGGCAGAAAAAAGTCTGCGTCAGGCACTGCAGATCAGCCAGGGCAACCCGATGACACTGGTACATTCATGGGTATCGATAACGCTGATTGCACTGGCAATCGCGGCAGTCGTCGTGCCGATGATTATGCGCCAGCGCGGCAAGGGCGAGTTGCTCAAGCAAATGGCAACAGACGAAGACTAGAGCATAATCCGACCTGAGTGAAATGCACTCAAAAAACAAAAAGCCCCGGGAAACCGGGGCTTTACTTCAATAAACAACTGCAAGCTTAGTCGTGGATCTTGCGGAACTGAGCCACGTCGATGCCGAGCGTCTCAAGGTCTTTTGCCATTGGCTGATGTCCAACACGCAGGGCAGCAGATGCGCGAACGGCACTACCGAATTGCGCAAAGGCACGACCGAAACGATTATTAAAGCGGGCAAACATTTTCATCTCCATCACGGACGCCTTATTGGTCCGCACCATTGAGATGGTGTTTCACAACTTCTGTTTGAAGTGATGCCTTTGCATAAGAGCCATGCAGAAACTGCATATAACGATATTTATCCCTATTGATTGGGATCAATGAGGCTTCGGTTTTCACCTGCCAATCTGCCCTTATCAAAGGAAGGAGAAAACCATGTCAAACACCCCTCACACGCTTGGTGAAGAGTTTCCCGGTCAGTTGGTTGCCATTCATGCCCTGAAGGCCGCTGACCCGCGTTTCGCTCGCATTCTGGAGGAATATGACTCGGTCAATGACCGTATTCATCGGGCCGAAAGCAAGATAGCACCTGTCAGTCAGGAAGAGGAAACCAACCTGCGCAAGCAGCGGCTTGCACTGAAAGACACCATTGAGCAAGCATTAGCCCAATAACAACTGAGCTGGCCACGGCAGCGGCGGAGCTCTGAATAATTTCTAACGCGTATCTTTGTCCGAAAACCGCCATACATTTTTCGGGATGCGCTCTAGTCGCCTCTGTCTGGCCTTACCGATCTTTCCATCTTTCCAACCGCGATCAGCATGATAACGGCGATGGCCGTTGCCATAATCGCGATGTGCCACAATCCGAGGCCGCTTGCGAGACCGATAGCTGCAGCAAGCCACATGCCCGCACCCGTTGTAATGCCGGTAATCTGGCCTTTGGCAAAGATGATAAAGCCAGCCGCAAGAAATGCCACACCGCTGGTGATCGCTTCTACAAGACGCGAAGGGTCCATGCGGATGTTCTGATCGTCGAAAACCGGCACATTCACCAGCTCAAGCGATACGATTGTGAAGGTTGCTGATGCGAGACAGACCATCATGTGGGTCTTCAACCCTGCCGGTCGCTTTCGCCATTCTCTTTCAAGACCGATAACCGCGCCAAGAAGAGTTGCGAGCAGCATTCTTGCCAATACGACTGGCAGGCTCAGCATATTATCGTGTGTGAATTCGGCCCAGAATTGATCCATGCCCTTCAACGGAAATTCTCGGCTTTTGTTCCGGCGGCTTGAAACGCAATATGTATCCGCAATTCATATTGGCTTTTAAAGATCAATTGCCGGAAGCAGGCGGAACAGTTTCGGTGCTGGCTGGTGGCACCGAGCCTTCACTATTGGAAGGCACATCAGGTGCAATCGCGCTCCCGAAAAGCTCAACAAGCAGCCAGACAACTGCAGCTGCAGCTATGCTAACCAGCAAAATTACAAGAACGGGTTTGCCCTCACGACCCTGTCGCGCTTCACGCGGGCTGACCTGTTTCATGAAACAATACCTCCCTTTCTGGACGCTCCTACAATAGCCCAATGATTGGGTAGTGGTTTTGTTCCATAGGGAAGAAGCTAGCCAAAATTGCCCGGCAATATTAAGGGATTCCATGAAAAACCGATATCCGGAATCACGAAATTTCAATGACTTGTTGGAAGCTTCTTTTAAATTACAAAAAGATGCCAACGTTCTGCTCAAATACAGCGACTTCGGCATATTACACAACATGCTTATCTGTTTCAGACACTGTCTACAGTATATGTTGGAAAATTAGATGGTACGGACGGGTGGATTCGAACCACCGACCTCAGGAGCCACAATCCTGCGCTCTAACCAACTGAGCTACGACCGCGTACCTAAATCTCAACGAACTCGCTTCGGTGTCCGTCGACAGGGGGTCACATACGGAGAATCGAACCACATTGCAAGTGATTATAATGATCTTTTTTGAAGATTTCCCCGTTTGTTAGCTCGAAAGCCGCAATCGTTAAAATTCGACGCAATCCGGTTACCATGTTTTATGCATGGTTGTGCATAAACGCGGATTATCCACCAACACATAAAATTGCCTTACCTGCATTAACTAATGGAACAGAAAGTAAGGTCCATATCGAATGCAAATATGGACCCGAACCCGCAAGAGGCTTATTAACAGGTCGTTAAGAGGTTTCTTGGGTGGACGGAAGAACAGGTAAAGGACCGGTATGTCAGGATCATACCCCTTCATCGATATTGCCGCGCTGGATCAAATCCGCGAAGGTTTTGCCAAGGGCGACGCGCAGCTCGTGCTGACGCGCGACTTATCGACAGTGCTTTGGGCAAATGGCGCTGGCGCAAGCCTCTTTGGCCATGATCGTATCGAATACCTGATCGGCGGTGCCCTTGATTTGCCGGTCGCAACGCGCCGACAGATTACAGCTTCCACCGATGAGACCGACATCGCGCCCAGGATTGTTGCCGTTCGTCTGGGCGGAGGAATGCGGGCCGAACTGACCCGCCTGAAGATTTCGAATATTGTCCTGCCCGATGGCATTGAAGCCTTGCTGATGTCTGTCGACCGGCAAGATGTTAAGCCAGGCGATATTATTTCCGGCCTTGCTGATGTCACAACGCATGTCGCACTGATTGATGCACAGGCGAGAATTCTTGCTGCGAGCTCACGTTTTGCAGCGCTTGATATTTCCGCATCCACCCTTGAAGATCTGATCGTCGAAGCAGAAGATGCGGATGATCATCTGGTCAAGCGGCGTATTCGTGCGGGAAAGCATTCAGTTCCGGGTGCGCTGGCGCGCCTTTCAGACGCCCCTGCTTTGCACCTGCTCTGCATTATCAGCGAAGCGACACAGGCGGCTTCGACCACCGATGCGCCTTTGGCTGAACAAAATATCGTACCCGCAGTGAAAGAAGCAGCGGTCGAGGCCGAAGAGATCCAGAAGCCAAAGGAATTTGCTTTTGATCGTGACGGCGCACCAGCCCGCTTCATATGGAAGACGGATGCGGCCGGTTCATTTACCGAACTATCGCCAGAACTGGGCATCATTATCGGGCCTAATGCTGCCGATGTTATCGGTCGCCGCTTTGCGGAAGTTGCCAATGTATTTGGCTTCGACACGGATGGCGCAATCGCCGTTCTGCTGCAAAAGCGCGATACCTGGTCGGGTAAAAAGCTGCTTTGGCCGGTTGAGGGCACAAATCTCCGCGTGCCAGTAGAGCTTGCCGCCCTTCCCGTTTACTCGCGCGATCGCGAATTTATCGGTTTCCGCGGTTTTGGCCTTGTGAATCCGCAGGATGCAGAAGCAGACCCTGAAACCATCGGCATTGTGCTGGCTGGCGGTGTTCCGCAGAAGCGGGTTCCAGAAGCACAACAGACCGCCCTGCCGCTCGACGGTGCGGACGATGATGTTCTGGCGCTTTCAGAAGAAGTTGCGAATGACGATCATCCTTCAGAAGCCAAATATCAGCCACCTGTGGTTCTGACTCCTAATCCGGGTCGTCGGGAATCCGACAAGGTGCTTGAGCTTCTCAACGCTGCTGCCCGCGAAAAAGTCGCGGCGGATCACGAAAAAGAACACAAGACGAAGACTGACAAACGCCCTGAAGGCGGCCTGACGGCCACAGAGCGCAATGCATTCCGCGAAATCGCTGATCGCTTGCGCAAGCAGGGTCTCGCAAACTCGCGTCAGGATCAGGATGCAACAGATGAGAAGCCAATTGCAGCCGAGCAGATAAAACCTGCCGCCGAACGCGCCTCACCTGTCGCGCTGGTTTCGAAACCTGCTCAAACAAATTCCGGCGAACAGCCTGCCACAGAGGCCGCAACACCCGCTGTTTCTGAAGAAAAGGTGTTTGCTGATGAAACGGCTTTGCTTGCCAATCTGCCTGTGCCGGTGATTATTCAGTCTGGCGGCGATATCCATTACGTCAATCAGGCGCTGCTTGATCTGACGGGTTATGACGCGATTGAAGACATCCGTAAGGCTGGTGGCGTTGATGCGCTTTTCAACAGCGAAGCCGACGACAGTGAAAAGCGTCAGGGCATGGTGCTACGTCATGCCGATGGCCATGAAGAACCGGTCGATGCACATCTTAATGCGATCAACTGGCGTTCTGGCCGCGCATTGATGCTAAGCCTCATGCCTGTCGCGGTTGAAGCGACTGCACCTGTTCAAAGTACACCAGAACCGACCCTTGAGGGTCGCTCTGAAAAGCAGGAACTGCAGGCCCATATCGAAGAGCTCAAGACCATTCTCGACACCGCAACCGATGGTGTTGTGCTGATTGATCCTGAGGGCCGCATTCGCTCGATGAACCATTCGGCCTCGGCGCTGTTTGGCTATGATCAGGACGATACGGAAGGCAAGTTCTTCTCCATGCTCTTTGCCATCGAAAGCCAGCGTGCGGCGATGGATTATCTGCATGGCCTTTCCGGTAATGGCGTTTTGAGTGTCCTCAATGACGGACGCGAGGTGATTGGTCGTGAAGCACAGGGCGGTTTCATTCCATTGTTCATGACTATGGGCAAGCTACCGCATACAAACGGATATTGTGCAGTTCTGCGCGACATTACACAGTGGAAGCGCACAGAGGAAGAACTGACCAATGCACGTCGCGAAGCCGAACGTGCGTCCAGTCAGAAAACGGAATTTCTTGCGCGTATCAGCCATGAAATTCGCACGCCCCTCAATGCCATTATCGGCTTCTCGGAACTAATGTCCGATGAAAAATTCGGCCCGATCGGCAACGAGCGTTATCGCGACTATCTGCGTGACATCAACCGTTCCGGCAACCATGTACTGGCGTTGGTCAACGATCTCCTTGATATTTCAAAGATCGAAGCCGGTGCGCTCGACATGGAGTTTGAAGCGGTTTCGCTCAATGACGCTATCGGCGAAGCCATTGCGCTCATGCAGCCGCAGGCCAACCGCGAACGTGTCATTATCCGTTCCAGCTTCCAGTCGAACCTGCCGGATATCGTCGCCGATGCGCGCTCGATCAAGCAGGTCGCACTCAACCTGCTCTCCAATGCCGTGCGCTTCACCGCAACTGGCGGACAGGTTATCGTTTCGACGAATTATGAGCTGAATGGCGATGTCGTGATGCGTGTGCGTGATACCGGCGTCGGTATGACCAAGGCTGAAATCGAACAGGCACTGAAGCCGTTCCGTCAGGTCAACACCATGCAACGTCGTCAGGCCGAAAGCGCGAAAGACTGGCGCAACGAAGGCACGGGACTTGGACTTCCGCTGACCAAGGCGATGGTTGAAGCCAATCGCGCACAGTTTGCCATCGACTCCACACCCGGCCAGGGAACTGTGGTGGAAATCGTTTTCCCACCCACACGCGTTCTCGCGGAATGATCTAAGCGTATCCCGAAAAGTGGGAACCGGTTTTCGGAAAAGATAGAGCATTTTCTTTAGGAGATGCTCTAGATATGAATAAAAGCCCTCCAGCCGGAGGGCTTTTCATTTGCAAACAAAAAAAAGCGCCAACAAAAGCCAGCGCGATAAATCTCAGAGACAAAGACACGAAAGCAAGTGACAGATAAGCACAACAAGCGGCTCGATCATTACTCAGTGTTGCATTCTTTATCGCGCCTAGCTGGTTAATACGGCCTTAAAATCCGATGTCGGAATTTAGAGATTGGAAACTCCTGTAAAATCAGGGTTAATTTCTGAGAAACAATTGTTTAACCATAAGATGGAATCAGCATAGGCGGCTTTGCTTTGCCACAGTGCTGAGCTAGTTTAGATTACGGAATATGTCTCACTGATAGGATGGTTGATGCGCTGGCCGAAGTTTATGCGCCTTATTATTGCGCTCGTCATTCTGGGCGCGGCAGCGGTCGCCACCCTGCTCGCGATCATACCTTTCATCGTCTCAACCGATGCGATCCGCATTCGTGTGGCGCAGGAAATCAGTGCGTGGACCGGCTATAGTGTTGAACTGCGTGAAGCACCGCGCTTGCGCGTGTTTCCTGTTCTTCGGGCTTCGCTCGATGGCGTGACACTTAGCAAACTGTCCGATCAGGGTGCCAAGCCTTTCATGAGCGCCAACCGCATTGAAATCGAGCTTTCGCCGCTTGATGCTATCATGGGCAGGCTGTCATTCTCTGAAACACAGATTGTAAGGCCGCATTTTAACATTGGCGGTCCGGTCGATAATTTTTCTGAGCTGCTGGATGCGATTGCAAGTTCGAATGGTCGATTGGGCACAGCGATACGCGCGCAACGCGCCTTGCAGCAGCAAAATGGTGGCAATGACAAGACGCTTGCAACGCAGCAGGCTTCCCAGCCTTTTGGTCGCGTTGTGGTTCGCGACGGCACAATCTCGTTCAACCACCCGGATTCGGAAGAAGAACCGAAAGAAGACCAGCAGATCACCAAGGTGAATGCCACGCTCGAATGGCCACGCACATCAAGTGCTGCAACGCTTCGCGGCAGTGCGCTATGGCGCGGCGAGAACACCCAGTTCAGCCTGACTGCAGCGCAAGCCCTTCCGTTGCTCGCAGGTGGCACTTCTGACGTGACCGCGAGCTTTACGTCCAACCCGGTCAACATCACCTTTGAAGGCAAAGCCAATATTTCCAATGATCGTTTCTTTGAAGGCGCGTTGAGCGCCAAGACGCCTTCATTGAGCAATTCGCTGCGTTGGCTTGCCTTGCCACCTGTCGCGGGCAGCACGGAAATTGGCGCCTTTTCGCTCGACTCCACTATCACCTCCACACCGCGTCGCTTGAAATTTGCCGATGTCGAGATGACGACGGATGAAAGCCCGGCCAAGGGTGTGATCGAGATTGGATTTGAGCAGGAAACGCCCGCCGTCACGGGAACGCTCGCTTTTGAGAAACTGAACCTGCGTCGCCTGTTTTCGATCTTTGTGCCGCTGCCTGTAAACCAGCCCCGCTCGCCGAGCGAACGTGATCAGAACGAACGCGACACCATTGATACAAGCTTTATCAATCGATCCGAGTTGGATTTGCGGCTGTCAGCACAGACGGCAACTGCGGGACCGGTCTCAATGACGGGTGTGGCTGCAGCAGTCCAGATCAGAGGCGGCCGTGCGATGTTCGATATCGGCGACGCCAAAGCCTTCAATGGTATTCTTCAGGCCAATCTCCAGATTGTGCGCGATTTGAAAACAGCCAGCGGCGAATTGCGCTTCAATGCCTCCGACATTGATAGCTCGCAGCTCTTTGCGGCGCTCGGTTTTGACAAACCATTCATCAATGGCAAAGGCAATGTGTCATTGTTCATGAAGGGACCGGCCAATCGCTGGTCCGGCTTGCTCAACAATGCGCAGGGCAATGTCTCGGTGCAGTTGAACAATGGCCAGATGCAGGGCTTTTCGGTTCAGGACTTTCTGACCAAGGCACAAAGCCAGGGCTTCTTTGCCCTTGAGCGACAGGACAATGTCTCGCTCGCCTTCAATCGCCTCGATATGAAAGCAAACCTCTCGGATGGCGTGGCATCGCTGGAAAATGCGACATTGGCAACGTCGGAAGGCACGCTCAACCTTGCTGGCATTGTGCCTTTTGTCGATCGCAGTCTGGCGCTGAGTGGCGAAGTTATCTTCCCAGACAGCCAGCCCCAGCAACAGCAGAATGCCGACAATCAGCAGGGCCAGACAGCCCAGGGCGATCCAAACGCTCAGGGCGCGGCAGCAAAGCCGCCGCTTCATTTCTTCGTCGGCGGCTCATGGGATCGACCATTTATCTCCCCATCATCGACAGGAAGCGGAACGGGGCAGTAAGCCTGCCCCGCTACGGTTTTCTAGAGCTTATCCGATGCGGAATGCCGCCTGTTCATCACGGCGGCGCTGCACTTCGCGGCGCTTGTTGACGACCGATGCAATGATAACACCTGTCGTCACCAAGGCGATAAGAATGGTACAAACCGCATTGATTTCCGGCGTCACACCGAGCCGCACCTGTGAGTAAATCTTCATCGGAAGCGTTGTTGCACCCGGACCCGATGTGAAGCTTGCAATGACCAGATCGTCGAGCGAAAGGGTGAAGGCCAGCATCCAACCGGAAACCACCGCTGGCAGGATAACCGGCAAAGTGATTTTCATGAACGTGGTTACGGGTGGCGCGCCAAGATCCATCGCCGCCTCTTCCAGCGAATGATCAAAGCTTACCAGACGCGATTGCACAACGACAGCCACGAAACACATCGAGAAGGTGATGTGTGCAAGCGTTACCGTCCAGAAGCCACGATCAAAGTTCATCGCCACGAACAAAAGCAGCAGCGAAAGACCGGTGATGACATCCGGCATGACCAACGGCGCATAGACCATCCCCGAAAACAGGATGCGCCCGCGAAACCGCGTGTAGCGGGTCAATGCCAGGGCTGCCAGTGTGCCAAGCACGGTTGCAATCGTGGCCGACAAAAGCCCGACGCGGATCGTCACCCACGCCGCATCCATCAGCGCCTGATTGCGGAACAGTTCCACATACCATTTGGTCGAGAACCCTGCCCAGACAGTCACCAGACGGGATTCGTTGAACGAGTAGATAACCAGCAGAACTATCGGCAGGTAGAGAAAGGCAAAGCCGAGCGCGACTGATGCGATGTTAAAACGGGACCAGTTGTTCTGCATCTTATTTTCCCTTCTCCTGCTGGCGCGCCTGCGCCTGCTGGAAAATCACAATCGGCACGATAAGCAGGAGCAGCAGAACCACTGCCACAGCCGAAGAAACCGGCCAGTCGCGATTGGAGAAGAACTCACTCCAGATTGTTTTACCGATCATCAGTGTCTGCGAACCGCCAAGAAGATCAGGGATCACAAACTCACCAACGGCCGGGATGAACACAAGGAAACAACCCGCCACGACACCTGCAAGCGACAGTGGAAAGGTGATTTTCCAGAAAGCCGAGAAAGCTGTGCAACCCAGATCCTGTGCCGCTTCGATAAGCGAGTAATCCATCTTTTCGAGTGAAGAATAGATCGGCAGGATCATGAACGGCAGATAGGAATAGACGATACCGATAAAGACGGCTGTATCCGTGTTCAGAATGTTAAGCGGCGTATCGATGACATTGAGCCACATCAGGAACTGGTTGAGCAGGCCTTCAGGCTTGAGGATACCGATCCACGCATAAACGCGGATAAGGAACGATGTCCAGAACGGCAGAATGACCAGCATCAACAATGTCGGGCGAAGGCTTTGTGGCGCACGCGCCATGCCATAGGCCATCGGATAAGCGACAAGCAACGTCAGGAACGTCGAGATTGCTGCAATCCGCACGCTGGAGAGATACGCCATATAGTAAAGCGGATCATCCATCAGCCAGAGGTAATTATCAAAGGAGAGCTGCTTCACGCGCTCCCATGCAAGGCTGAAGCCCTGCGTCAGATCAATGACCGGCTGATAAGGCGGGATCGCCATCGTGACTTCGGACAACGAAATCTTGAAGACGATGAAAAATGGAATTAGAAAGAAGATCAACAGCCACAGATAAGGCACTGCGATCACGAGGCGACTGGTTATGGAAGCAATGAGCTTTTGCATGTGCCTCCCCTCCTCAGGCTGTCAGCACCAGACCGGCATCGGTATCGAACGAAACCCATACGCGCTCATCATAGGTCAGCGGGTTTTCCGTCTTGCGCACGGCATTCAGGCTTGCAGCCTTGATGGTGCGGCCATTGTCGAGACGAACGTGGAAAACCGTCATATCGCCAAAATAGGCAATATCCCAAAGCTCACCCTCAACCGCATTGACGGAGGTTTCTTCCGGCTTTTCGCGGGTGATGCGTGTCTTTTCAGGGCGCACCGCATACCAGACCTTCTGGCCAGCGCTCAGCTGCTCGCGAGTTTCGGTCTGAATATTGAAGCCGAATTTTTCGGTGGCGATTTCTGCCTCACCATTCGCGGCTTTCACCACTTCGCCTTCGATAATGTTCACATTACCGATAAAGTCGGCCACAAACTTCGAGCCGGGCGCTTCATATACTTCGGCAGGCGTTGCTACCTGCATGATACGGCCCTTGTCCATGACGGCGATACGATCGGACATTGTCATGGCTTCTTCCTGATCGTGGGTGACGACCATGAAAGTGAGACCAAGCTTGACCTGCAAATCCATCAGCTCGAACTGTGTTTCTTCGCGCAGCTTCTTGTCGAGCGCGCCAAGCGGTTCATCGAGCAGCAGCACTTTTGGACGTTTCGCAACGGCGCGGGCCAAGGCCACACGCTGGCGCTGACCGCCCGAAAGCTGATGCGGCTTGCGTTTGCCATATTGCTCAAGCTTTACGAGCTTAAGCATTTCAGCAACGCGGGCATCGATTTCCGATTTTGCCATGCCGTCCTGTTTGAGACCGAAAGCGATGTTCTTTTCAACCGTCATATGCGGGAACAGCGCATAGGACTGAAACATCATGTTTACCGGGCGTTTATATGGGGGAATGCCACGCAAATCCTGACCATCAAGCGTAATACGCCCCGAAGTAGGCTCTTCAAAACCAGCCAACATGCGCATCAGCGTGGTCTTGCCGCAACCGGATGCCCCCAACAGCGCGAAGAACTCTCGATTGAAAACATTCAGCGACAGATTATCAACAGCAGTAAAATCGCCGAAAATCTTGGTCACATTTTCAAAAGAAATATAAGGCTTCGCCGCCGGATCATTCCAGGGTGCGAATTTGCGGCGAAAGCTGCCAAAAGATTCCATTCCGTTCCCCTATCGACTTATCAGGAACCTGACATTCACAGGCAGAGCCTGCCATTGATCTACTACAAGACGTAGAGCGGCCCAGCTGTACGAACAGTGAGCCGCTCTCAATTTCAACGGGCAAACCCGCGTCGGCTAATAATAGCCGTCATATTATCCGACTGTTACTGGCCTGTGACGATCTTAGTCCAGGCGCGTGTAACAACGCGCTGCACCTTGGTGTCATAAGGCGTCGGTACGAAGAGCTTCTTCAGAACTTCATCGCTTGGATAGATAGCCGGATCATCAAGAATTTCCTTGTCGATGAATTCCTGCGATGCCTTGTTGCCGTTTGCATAGAACACGAAGTTCGACGCCTTGGCTGCAACTTCCGGACGCATGATATAGTTCATGAATTCAAGCGCTTCAGGCACATTCTTCGCATCTGCCGGGATCGCCATCTGGTCGAACCACATCAGCGCGCCCTCCTTCGGGATCGAGTAACCAATCTCTACGCCCTGTTTTGCCTTCTCTGCACGATCGCGCGCCTGGAAAATGTCGCCTGAGTAGCCAACGGCCATGCAGATATCGCCGTTAGCCAGCGCATTGATATATTCCGACGAATGGAACTTGCGGATATTCGGACGAATCTTGAGATAAAGTTCCTGCGCCTTTTCGAGATCTTCCGGCGATGGGGAATTTGGATCAAGTCCGAGATAGTTCAGAGCCGGACGCAGCATTTCACTGGCTGAATCGAGCAGGTAAATGCCGCAGCCTTTAAGCTTTGCCGATTTTTCCGGATCGAAAAGAACGTCCCACGAGTCAATCGTGTCGGTGCCGAGCGCTTCCTTGATCTTGGCCTTGTTATAGCCAATGCCGGTCGTGCCCCACATGTAGTTGATGGAATATTCGTTGCCCGGATCGTAGGTCGCGGCACGGGTCGAGATTTCGTCCCACATGTTCTTGAGGTTCGGGAGCTTGTCTTTATCGAGCTTCAGGAACACGCCCGCTGGGATCTGACGGCCAAGGAATTCGCCCGATGGCACCACGAGATCGTAGCCGCTGCCGCCTGCAAGAAGCTTGGTTTCGAGAATTTCGTTGGAATCGTAAACGTCGTAAACGACCTTGATGCCGGTTTCCTTGGTGAAATCCTTGAGGATCGAATCGTCGATGTAATCCGACCAGTTATAGATATTGACCACCCGCTCCTGCGCGCTTGCGGGAAATACGGCGGCGCTTACAAGGCCAGAAACCATTGTAGTCGCCAGAAGAAAGGATTTCATCCTCATCGCTTGCTCCATTCTGCACCGTGATTCCAGGTACAGCTCAAGGGTGGGTAAACTGTTTCAACTTCATAGTTTTTTAGATTGTGCAGCATTCGTCAACCGGCTGATGACAAGACGAACACAAAAATTGCGATGTCGTGCCATTTGCAGACCGTCACAGCCAAAATCTTCCGGCTCTATTGGAAGTCGAAAGCTGACAATCCCGCCACCATTTCATCAAGTCCCAATGGACGGGTAAGCGGCGGCTCGGCCCGTGTGATACAGCCCTGTCGCTCACAAAGGCGACAGGCCGGACCGATTTCCGTGCGCGGAGCACTATTCGCACCATAAATTGTCTCAGAACCTGCATCGAGCGAGCAGCCGAGAAGAATGGCAGTGCGCCGCGGACGTTCATTGAAAGCGCCTTGCGGTCCTTCAAGTGTTCGCGCAATCGTCAGAAAAGCGGAACCATCAGGCAATTCGGCTGGCTCCACCAACACCTGCCCCGCTTGTGTGAAGGCCGCATAGACCGGCAGCTTAGGACATTGCCCACCAAACCGGACAGGAAACCCTTGCGAGCCCGCCATGCGCAAGCGATTGCCCGCATGGTCGATTTCCATCAAGAAAAACGGCAAAGCAGAGTTACCCTGTCGTTGAAGCGTTGTGAGCCGGTTCGCCGCCTGCTTAAACGACACACCAAAGCGCGAGCGCAACACGTCAACATCATAGCGCGCCCGCACAGCCGCATCGCGAAACTGCCGATAGGGCATCATCAATGCCTGCGCCGCATAACGCGCCAGCTCAAAACGCGCGATGCGCTTTGCTTCACTGGACGAGAGTTTCAGCGCTTCCGTTTCGGCACCGATCATCACCTGCATACGGATAAGCGCCGCTTCCATGGCAATTTCCTGCAACTGATCAAAGGGCGACAATCGCTCCGATATAAACAGTCGCTGCGAATGCCGGTCATAACGTCTGCGCCAGTTCGGCATGGTCGCGACGGGCAGCGTACGCACAGTAATGCCATGCTCGCGTCGCAGCCATTCTTTCAGTGCGCCCGACAGGTCGCCATCGGGCTTCAGCAGACCATAGAAACTCTCCGCCTCTTCTTCGATACGCGGATAATGATTGGGCCGTCGCGCCATGACATCACGGACCTCATCGAGCGGCAACCGCGTGGCGGAAAGCTGCGCATCGCTGCCTTCATGCGAAAGCAACTGCGACAAATCGGAAAGGCGCTGCTGCTGTTCGCGATAGGCGCGATAAAGTTTTACGATCCCACTAGCAGCATTGGGTGCTGCCTCGCCAATTTCCACCAGCTCCTGATCGCCCGGCAATTCTCCCGTCAGCAGCGGATCGGAAAACACTTCCTTCAGGCCCGCGACCGTCGTGCCGCTTTCTGCCTGCAGGCTATCGAGATCGAGCTTGTAAACACTGGCAAGCTTTAACAGCAGCTGCACTGTAAGCGGACGCTGATTGCGCTCGATGAGATTGAGATAGGACGGCGAAATACCAAGCGCCTCGGCCATGGATGTCTGAGTCAGACCGCGCTCGTTGCGGATGCGCCTGATGCGTGGGCCGGCAAAAATCTTGCGTTCGCTCATCAGGTCCTCCCAAACCAGCAATGACGAGTTTTACAACTCGTGACAAAATAGCTTCAAATTTCACCTTTGACAATATTTACAAATTTACAGATCCGCCCAGTCAATTTTTAGACAGCGTTACCTCAATTATTTGGCCTTTTTGCTGCTTTTTCTGGCCGCTTAAGCAGTGGGATTGTAAATCTAGTCACAGAAAGAGCGACGATAATCTGCTCTTCAAAAACCTGATCCAAGTGTGAGGAGACACCGAAATGACAGATTTTTACAGCCTCATCCCTTCGGCACCAAAGGGCCGCTTTGACGGCATCCAGCGTGCGCATACAGCCGAAGACGTGAAAAGGCTGCGCGGTTCGGTGGAGATCAAGTATTCGCTGGCCGAGATGGGTGCAAACCGTCTGTGGAAGCTCATCCACGAGGAAGATTTCGTCAACGCACTTGGCGCGCTTTCCGGCAATCAGGCTATGCAGATGGTTCGCGCCGGATTGAAGGCGATCTACCTTTCCGGTTGGCAGGTTGCAGCGGATGCGAACACGGCTTCAGCCATGTATCCCGACCAGTCGCTTTATCCGGCTAATGCCGCACCTGAACTCGCCAAGCGCATCAACAAGACGTTGCAGCGTGCCGACCAGATTGAAACAGCAGAAGGCAAAGGACTGTCGGTCGATACGTGGTTTGCGCCAATTGTTGCCGATGCGGAAGCAGGCTTCGGTGGACCGCTGAATGCTTTCGAGATCATGAAAGCCTTCATCGAAGCGGGTGCTGCCGGTGTGCATTATGAAGACCAGCTGGCATCTGAAAAGAAGTGCGGCCATCTGGGCGGCAAGGTTCTGATCCCGACGGCAGCCCATATCCGTAACCTTAATGCGGCACGCCTGGCGGCTGACGTTATGGGAACTTCCACGCTGGTTATCGCCCGCACGGATGCGGAAGCCGCCAAACTTCTGACCTCGGATATTGACGAACGCGATCAGCCTTTCGTTGACTATGATGCTGGCCGCACTGCGGAAGGCTTCTATCAGGTGAAGAACGGCATCGAGCCGTGTATCGCCCGTGCGATTGCCTATGCGCCCTATTGCGATCTGATCTGGATGGAAACATCCAAGCCCGATCTCGAGCAGGCTCGTCGCTTTGCGGAAGCCGTGCATAAGGCGCATCCGGGCAAGAAGCTCGCTTATAACTGCTCGCCGTCGTTCAACTGGAAAAAGAACCTCGACGACGCAACGATTGCCAAGTTCCAGCGTGAGCTGGGCGCGATGGGCTACAAGTTCCAGTTCATCACGCTGGCCGGTTTCCACCAGCTCAACTTCGGCATGTTCGAACTGGCACGCGGCTACAAAGATCGTCAGATGGCAGCCTATTCCGAGCTGCAACAAGCGGAATTTGCTGCCGAGGCCAACGGTTACACCGCAACCAAACACCAGCGCGAAGTCGGCACCGGCTATTTCGATGCCGTGTCGCTCGCAATCACCGGCGGCCAGTCTTCGACCACCGCCATGAAGGAATCCACCGAAACAGCACAGTTCCGTCCGGCTGCTGAGTGACGCCCAATTCTTGAGAGGAGAATAACAATGGCTTCGATTGCACGCGTTAAGGAAAGAGCAGAAGAGCAATCAACCTCGATGAGCACCGATCAGCAAAGCGCGATCCGTATGCTTGCCAATGACCTGCACCGCCTCAATCAGTCGGTTATGAATGCAGTCGAGGCCGGTGTTTCCGTTGAGCTGGTTCGCTCCGCTCGACATCATGGTGGCGAAGGCAACTGGGGCGATCTGCTAATACCGGTTATCGTTACCCGAAACCCATGATGACGCTCACGACAATTGCCTTCACCACCATGCTTTTATTTTTGTGTGCCTACGGCAACACGGGAATGGCGAAGGCAACTGGGGGGATCTGCTGATCCCGGTTATCGTTACCCGAAACCCATGATGACGCTCACGACCATTACCTTCGCCGTGACATTATTTACTTCGGCGAAGCTGCGGCGACGGGAAATAACGAGCGTAAATGTCGAATACCTGTCGTTTCATCCAAAGAAAGTCGATTAGACCTTGATATACCAGTTCATCCATGTTGGACTGGCCTGACTGACCTCCCCGGCTGGCTCTGCCAGTCGGGTTCTTTTTTACATGAGCAGGTAATCTTTCGGCTGCGGCAGGTCTGGCAAATTCGTTTCACCCAATGCTTCGCGCAGATTGATCTCGATCGTATCAGCGATCGCGCCAATCGGAAGATCATTAGGCAGCGTGCCAAAGGGTTCTTCCAGCTCATCGCCAAGTGCATCAAGGCCGAAGAAGGTGTAAGCGACCAGCGTGGTCGCAAACGGCGTCCCCCAACCCAGCATATCGGCAAAACCAAAGGGAATGAAAAAGCAGAACAGATAGGCCGTGCGGTGCAACAGCAACGTGTAGCCAAACGGCACCGGCGTAAAGCGCAGACGCTCGCAGGCCGCCTGCACTTCGGAAAGGCTTTTCACCGTTTCATCAAGTGTCTGGAAATCTATCGCATCAATACACCCTGCACCGCGCAGCTCTGCAAGTATCTCACCAATTTTGCGCAGAATGAAATCCGGCCCGTTGCGGCTTGCAGTAAAGGCTGCTTGCTCATCAGAATTAAGCCATTTGTGGGCTTTTGCCTGACCATCATCTGGACGAAGATGCGGCACCATCGACTGCGTGAATGCAATCACATAATGAAGAAGCTTCGCACGCACGCCTTCCGCACCCGGCAGTTGGTCCAGCACCATTGTCTGACGCGCAAAGCTGCGTGCCACATGCACAAGTTTGCCCCAGACTTTGCGCGCTTCCCACCAGCGGTCGTAGCAAGCATTGTTGCGGAAACCCAAGAAGATCGAAAGCGCAATGCCAAGCAGCGCGAAGGCTGTGCCATTGTTGAATGCCGGAACCCAACCCGGAAAGGCGCGATGCGCCCAGACCACAACGAGCGACAGTACGAATACCGCAAAGATTTGTGGCAATATCCGCGTGACAATTGAGCCTTTGAGGATGAAGAATAATTTCCACAAGGGCGGACGCGGACGAACGATCATTTTAGTGCATATCCCAGAATGTTACGGGCTGTGCTTATAGTCTTTGCGCTTCTTCGCCAAGCATCGCAAGTTCTGAACTCGATCAAATCTTGATGCGTTCTTGACAATTGCCATCAATAAGCAGGGCCCATAAAACCGTCGCAGGACGCAATCAGGAGCCACTATGTCCATTCAATCGCTCGTCGACACCGTTGCAAATCGGGTCAATATCGATCAGCCGCTTGCCGAAAAACTGACCGGATCAGTTTTTTCCGTGCTGCAACACAGCACACCGGAAATTGGAGAGAAAGTGTTCGAGCTTTTACCCGATGCGAAGCCGCTGGCGGAAAGCCATGACGTGCTCGCCACGGGAAGCGGCGGTTTTCTCGGTGTTTTTTCAGGTTTGATGGACACAATTGCTGGCGAAAAGATGAGCGCGTTGCTCAAAGCTGCTGCCAATCTCCGCACAAGCGGTCTTTCAAGCGAGCAGATCACCGATGCCGGAAATCAGGTGTTTCTATATATCCGTGAACGAGATCCAAATCTGGTGGACCAACTGATTATTGCAGCTCCATCCATCAAAGAGCATTTCGGGCTTTAAAACGATAGCGCGCCGTCAAAGATATTTCGATGGCGCGCTGTTCAGATTATTTAAGTGTCTTTTCCAGTATCGACCATTGCTCGTCACGCGTCACCGGCCCCATACCCGCATTATGCGCCAGCATATTTCGGTTCAGGCGCACAAATACGACCTTTTCATCGCCTTTCTCAGCCCATCCGACATACCAGCCAAATTGACGACGCCGATCCGGCTTGCCCTTGGGACCTGTTTCAAACGCAGAGCCGGTTTTGCCATGAGCTGTCCAGCCGTTTGAAAGCTTATGGCTGGGCAGAATGGCCATGGTTTTGGTCATTGCAGCTTCCGAGAACGGCAGCTTGTTATTGACCATTTTCATCAGAAAATCCGCCTGCTCATTGGGCGATATTGTCAGCGACGAGGAAATCCATGAGCGCAACATGCCGTTATTCTTGCCCGGATCGCCACCCAGATCACGATTGCCGTAATTGAGCTGGTCTGTGTATTCCTGAAACTTTTCTTTTCCAAGCTTCCGCGTCAGCTCCTGTGAGAACCAGACTACCGACTGGTCTTCCCAATAGGTCGGATCGACAGATTGTTTCCAGGATTCACGCCACGCCGGATAACCCTCCTTGTAAGGCCAGGAGGGGTTGTGGCTATCTTTTAATATGCCGCTTTCAAAACCCATCAGCGCCAATGGCACTTTGAAGGTTGATGCCGGGCTGTTGCGCTTGTCGCAAATCTCGCCCTCTTTGGCGATGACCTCACCGCTGTTCGCATTGAGGATGATCATGCAGGTGAGTTTTTGACCTGCAGCCGAGGCCTGCCCTTCCAGGGCGAGCATCGCAAGCAAGGTGCCGCCTGCCAATCCGAAAGCCGCTTTGATCGTTCTTTGCATAAAGAAAATCTCCAAAAAAATGCATTCGGGAATTTTTCTCTCAAACGTGGCGCCAACATTACGCAAAAGTGGCAATCCACATCTTTGCCCCTGATTGCAACTGAGCTGCTCACATGCTGGCACAGCGGATGTTAACGAAGGGTGCGGGTCGCCCGACAGAACCAACCTCGCCCGCAAAATACGCCACAATATTTAATGTTATTGTTGCTCAAAGGTCATTTGTCATTGTCGAATGTCCCCGCTATCATGCGGACATACGAAATCATTTTTTGGTGTTGGATGTCTGCTGATACGACGGAGAAGAAGGTTACGCGTGCGCCGCGTCGCCGTACGCCTGCTTATGTCAAATCGCTTCGCGGCGTGAAGAACTGGAAGCAAGCCACAGAATGGCTGGCATGGCGAGACATTGAAGACATCGAATGCATCACCCCTGATCAGGCGGGCGTTGCCCGCGGCAAGATGATGCCATCGAAGAAGTTCACATCGAACACTTCGCTGGCGCTTCCATCGGCAGTGTTCATGACCACGATTTCGGGCGATTATCCGGAAGACGGACACGGCTTCCAATATCCGGAAGACGACGGCGATCTGAGGCTCTTACCAGACCTTTCCACCCTGTCGGCCGTGCCGTGGGAATCCGACGCCACAGCGCAGGTTATCTGCGATCTGGTTTATCAGGATGGACGTGCGGTTGAATTCACACCGCGCAACGTGCTGCGTTCTGTCGTTGCCGCCTATAACAAGCGCGGCCTCAAGCCAGTCGTGGCACCGGAAATCGAGTTTTATCTGGTCCGCAAAAACCCCGACCCGGATTACCCGCTCACACCTCCGGTCGGTCGGTCCGGTCGCGCCATTGGCGGCGGTCAGGGCTATTCGATTGCTGGTGTCAACGAGTTCGACGAACTGATCGACGACATCTATCATTTCTCTGAAGGCCAAGGCCTTGAGATCGATACGCTGATCCACGAAGAAGGTGCAGCTCAGCTTGAAATCAACCTGCGCCATGGCGATCCGGTTGAACTGGCTGATCAGGTATTTTTGTTCAAGCGCACGATCCGTGAAGCAGCGCTCAAGCATGATATGTATGCAACCTTCATGGCCAAGCCTATTCAGGGCCAGCCGGGTTCGGCGATGCATATTCATCAGTCGATTGTCGACAAGAAGACCGGACGCAACATTTTCTCCAATGAAGATGGCAGTGAAAGCGAAGCCTTCCGCCATTTCATCGGCGGTATGCAACGCCATGTGCCGAACGCGCTTGTAATGTTCGCACCCTATGTAAACTCTTATCGTCGTCTGACACCGTCCGCGTCGGCTCCTGTCAACGTGAAATGGGGCTACGACAACCGCACGACTGCATTCCGCGTACCGCGGTCTGAGCCGGGTGGTCGACGCGTTGAAAACCGCATTCCATCGTCGGATGCAAATCCCTATCTGGCGCTTGCTGCTTCGCTTGCCTGCGGGCTGATTGGCCTGGTGAACAAGATTGAAGCGGATCAGCCAGCTTCAACCAGCGTCAACACCAAGGAAATCGACCTGCCACGCGGCCTGATCGACGCGGTAGAACTTTTTGAAAACGATCAGGAGTTACGCAATCTGTTCGGTAATTCATTCGTCACCACTTATGCCGCGATCAAGCGTGCCGAATTTGAAACCTTCATGGAAGTCATCAGCCCGTGGGAACGTGAGTTCCTGCTGTTGAATGTTTGAGTTACGGCAGTAGGGCAGTAGGGCAGTAGGGCAGTAGGATACAAACCCGGGGGAACATGACAGTCAATTCGTATCGTGATCTCCTGGTTTGGAACCAAGCCATGGAACTGGTTACTGCAATTTATAAGCTGACCAACAGCTGGCCAAAAGAAGAGATTTATGGACTGACCAGTCAGGTGCGCCGAGCAGCTGTTTCTGTTCCTGCCAATATTGCCGAAGGTTTCGGACGCGAAAATCGCGGTTCATATCAACAGTTTCTTCGTATCGCTCAAGGCTCCCTTAAAGAAATGGAAACACACCTTCTAATTGCCGAAAGACTGAATTTCACACACAAAGAGACGATGAGCTCAATAATGGAAACGAGTGAAAGCGTAGGCAAGCTATTGCGATTGTTGATCCGGAAATTATCCGATCAATAAAGACATATTGCCCTACTGCCTTACTGCCCTATTGCCCTACTCCGGAGTCGTTGATGCCATATCAGTCCCCAATCTCGCCCGGATTCTCGTGGTACGAAGCGAGTGTTCCAGAACGCCCGCAATATGAAGAACTCGACGGCGCCCGTCAGGCGGATGTCGTGGTTATTGGCGGCGGCTATACGGGGCTTTCAGCGGCTTATCATCTGGCAAAGCAGGGAGCCGATGTCGTACTGATCGAAGCTGCACGCTTCGGTGATGGGGCATCGGGCCGCAATGGCGGTCAATTCGGCACAGGGCAGCGTATCTGGGCCGAAGATCTCGAAAAGCAATATGGCTTTGAACGTGCCAAAGCCCTGTTTGACGTTGCGGAAGAAGCCAAGACTTATTTGCTTGGCTTTGCCCGCGAGCACAATATCGACATGGAATATATGCCCGGCCAGATTTCGGCCGTACATAAGCCGCGCTATCTCAAAAACTATCAGGACCATGCGGAACTGATGGCTACGCGTTTCAACTACCCTCACATTCGCTATGTCGAACGCAACGAAATGGCCACGCTTCTCGGTTCAAACCGCTATCACGGCGGGGTCTATGATGCCGGAACAGGGCATATTCACCCGCTGAAATTGCTGGTTGGTCTGGCGAAGACAGCACAAGCTGCCGGTGCGCACCTGTTTGAGAACACCAAAGCCACGAAGATAACGACCGCAAGCGGTCGCGTTGAAGTTCAAACCCCGCGTGGCACGATTTCAGCAAAAAACGCTTTTCTTGCGGTCAATGCGCATGGCGGCGATCTGGAGCCTACCAGCGCTGCCCATGTCATGCCGATCCGTTCGTTCATCGGCGCAACGGTACCCTTGGGCGATAACAGCCCGGTCATTCCCGGCGGGGAGTCGGTTGATGACTCGCGCTTCGTCGTTCGCTATTTCCGCAAATCCAAGGATGGTCGCCTGTTGTTTGGTGGTCGTGAAGCCTATACGGCAGACAATCCGCGCGACATCAGCGAACATATCCGCCGACAGATCGCGGAAATCTATCCCGCACTCGACAAAGTTGAAATCACGCAGGCCTGGGGTGGGTCCGTTGGCATAACCATGCCGCGCCAGCCATTTGTGCGTGAAGTGATGCCCGGTGTCATTTCCGCAGGTGGCTATTCCGGCCATGGTGTCATGCTCGCCAATTACATGGGCAGGCTCTATGCGGAAGCCATTTCCGGCAAGCGCGACAATCTCAAGCTGTTTGAAGAGTTGCGCATTCCGGCGTTTCCGGGTGGCCGCACGTTCCGGGCACCCCTCCTCTTCCTTGCACTGTCATGGTACGCGCTGATGGATCGGATTTAAAAAAAGCGGGCGACACATCAGAGGATGTATCGCCCGCAAGTTTAATTGCCCTGTTACTCTAAGTGACACTTACTCAGGCATTATTACTTCATGAATTACGCATCGTGCTTTCCAAAAATCGAAATTGATTTCTGGGCCGATGGTGTAGCCAATCTCTGATAGGTTTCTTCCACGACATCGCGCATGGGCAGCACGCCGCTCATACATAGAAGAGCGTGCATGTGTTCCCGTGCGCCTTCATAGCCCATGATCGGCGCGAAAGGTGTCATGGTCACACGCGGTTCATCAGCATAGAGCTGCTGATACTCAGCGAAATTCGTGAAGCTCAGATAGTTTTCGTCGCGCATCAGATAGGTTTCAACCGCCACACCCTCTGCAAAAACCACATCGTGGCTGTCGAGCACGATGTTGTAATAATCGATGGCGTCATCTTCTGAAATGCGTGCAATCGAATGCCCATTGACCAGATCTTTTACGCGGATGAGAACGCCGTCGATCAACAAGGCATGGTTTGGCGAAAGATAAAGATCACGCCGCGGAAGTTTACCGCCAAGCGCATGACGCTTGACGCGGATTGGCATGATGCTCTCATTCCACTCCGCGCCAGAGCTTACGAGACACTGCCACCCAATCCATTTAACCGGTAGCGTTTCACCGCGAACCGTTTTGACAAGATCACCTATCGCCAGCTTTTCGACGGGAACAGGCCCCTTTGGCGTATCGATGAGCGTGCCTTTGAGAAGGCAATTGCCGCCCGAACCACCGCCATTCTCCCACCATTTCGTGCCCATGGCACGCGCAGGCAGTGATGAAATTGACGAAGCCAAAGCGCCAAGCGCCGCAGCTTTTGCTGCCATTCCTGCGGCAGCGCCTAAAAAGTGTCGTCGCGCGCGATTGCGAGGCGAGTGCGGGTTATTATCTGATGACATGGATCCCTCCGCTCTTCGAATGCCAGGCATCGGCTAAAATCAACTTGGATTTTTGCAAAGCACGATGCGTCAAATCAAAAATCTGAAGCTTCCAATCCGTGTTACGCGGATGGTCTACTTCTGTTGCTCCGCCCCAAGATTACGAATCTGATCATAGCCGATGACCCAACCGAAAATATTCCAGCAATCCGGGCTAAAGCCTCCACGAATAGGCGTAGGCTCTACCTCAAAGGGGGATTTTTTCGGCGGGATTTGAGCGGTCTGAAAACTAGAAAATGTTGATCGAGATTAAGTGGTGATCTGTTTTACCCGTTCCAGAAATGCCCGAAGTTCGGAACCACTTCGCATATTCGTTCATTAAAGATGTCTGGACCGCTTTTATTGACGATACTTGCATTTGCTGCGGCAAATCTTGGCTTTGCGCAGCTTTGAAACTGCTTGTGCCCGGAATGAGGAGGACTCGATGCAAAATCCGATCGACAATGCGGGCGAAGAAAAAACAGAACTGAAACGGGTGATGGGGCCCGGTCTTCTTTTACTTTTCATCATTGGCGACGTGCTGGGTACAGGCATCTATGCCTTGACCGGTGAAGTTGCGGCAGAAGTCGGTGGCGTGGTGTGGCTACCCTTTCTGATTGCGTTCGTGGTCGCGCTGCTAACTGCGTGTAGCTATCTTGAGCTTGTCACCAAATATCCGCGTGCGGCAGGCGCCGCACTCTATACGCACAAAGCCTTCGGCGTTCACTTCATTACCTTTCTTGTGGCTTTCGCTGTCATGTCTTCGGGCATCACCTCCGCATCCACGGCCTCACGCGCCTTTGCTGCAAACTTCGAGGCATCGCTGGGCCTGGCTTTCGGTGAGTGGGGCATACCGCTCATTGCAGTCGGCTTTATTGCACTGATTGCGGCCGTCAATTTTCGCGGCGTTGGCGAGAGCGTGAAAATGAACGTCGTTCTCACTGTTGTTGAAGTCACAGGCCTGCTCATAATTATCGGCATCGGCCTCTGGGCAATCGCTGGCGGCCAGGGCGATGTATCGCGCGCCTGGACTTTCGAAACGCCTGAAGGCAGCGGCTATTTCTGGCCTGTTATCGCCGCAACCACCCTCGCCTTCTTCGCGATGGTTGGCTTTGAAGACTCCGTCAACATGGCAGAGGAATGCAAAGAACCAAGTCGCCTTTTCCCGAAAGTGCTCCTCACAGGCCTGGCCATTACCGGCATCGTCTATGTGCTCGTTTCCATTTCGGCCATTACGCTGGTTTCCGCCGCCGAACTTGGTGAAGGCGACACCCCGCTTCTCAAGGTCATTCAAGCTGGTGCACCGGGTTTTCCGATTGGTGTCTTTGCGCTGATCACCATGTTTGCCGTTGCCAACTCCGCATTGATCAACATGATGATGGCAAGCCGCCTTATCTATGGGATGGCGCGTGAAGGCGTGGTTCCGGACGTGTTGGGCAAGGTGCACAAGGGTCGCCGCACGCCGCATATCGCGATTATATTCACTTCGCTGCTGGCGGTTGGCCTTATTCTGTTTGCGGGTGGTGTTCCAGCGCTCGGCGGTACAACCGCATTATTGCTTCTCTGTGTGTTCGCGGTGGTCAATGTCGCAGTATTGGTTTTGCGCAATGACCATGTCGATCACAAGCATTTCCGCACACCCACGATTCTGCCGATACTGGGTGCAATCAGCTGCACATTCCTTGCCGGCCCCTGGACCGGACGCGATACGGAACAATATGCAATTGCCGCTGTGCTGCTTGGAATTGGCGTGGTGCTATGGTTTGCGACGGTTCGCTATATGCGCGCCGCCAACCAGCCTGCATAACACCAAAACTCCATGAGTATGACTCATGGAGTTTTGGTTAGTCCGAGTAGCGTTCGAACTTTATCAAGGCTTTATGTGCCAGCATCTTGAGCCGCCTTGGTATAAGACGCAGATCTTAAACCTTAAGCTTTGATCCATTTGCCTGCATCCAGCAAGCAAGTGAATCAAGCGTATCACGCAGGGTTTTGCCTAACGGCGTCACCTCATATTCCACTCTTGGCGGCATTTCCGGATAAACGACGCGGGTAATCAACCCGCGCGTTTCAAACAGCCGGAGCTGCCGCGTCAGTTCTTTCTGGGTGATCGGCGCGACAGCACGCTGCAATTCACCAAAACGGATGGGACCATCCGTAACGATCAGCCGATACAGGATCGGTATCGCCCATTTTCCAGCAATCAGATTGACGAAATCAACCATGGGGCACCGGCTGTCGGTGGACACCTCACTCGATATGTCACCCATGGACGTGATCTCCAGATTGGAAAATTATTCCTTTAGTACCAAATTGGTGCCTACTATACATTGGATACTAATGGACACAATGTCCTTTCTCCCGGAAGCGAAAATGCTTCGGCTGCAGAAAGGTGAATTATGGGTCGTCTCGAAGGAAAATATACGCTTATTACAGGCGGTACGAGCGGTATCGGGCTTGAAACAGCCAGACAGTTCGCCCTTGAAGGGGCGACCGTGGCCATTACAGGCCGCAAGGCGGAAGGTCTGGACTCGGCTGCTCGCGAGCTGCCTGACAGTGTTCTCAAAATCCGAAGTGATTCAGGAGATGTTGCGGCACAGGAGCAGCTTGCAAAGACGCTTGCAGAACAATGGCCGCGCCTTGATGCCCTTTATATAAATGCGGGCGACGTCACTCATAGCCCGCTGCAGGACTTTTCCGAAGAGGCCTATGACCGCCTGATGGCGATCAATCTCAAGGGGCCATTCTTTCTCATCAAAGCGTTGCTACCACTTCTTGCCAATCCCTCATCCGTCATCCTGTGCGGATCGGCCAGCGCACATATCGGCTTACCACAAAGCAGTGTCTATGCTGCCAGCAAGGCGGGGATTCTTTCGCTCGCACGGACACTTTCCGGCGAGCTTGTCGATCGCGGCATTCGTGTAAATGGTCTGAGCCCCGGCCCGACTGAAACACCGGCTTTTGGCAAGCTGGGACTTGCCGCCGATGAAGAAGAAGCTTTGCGTACGGATATACGCAAGCTCGTGCCAATTGGACGGATGGGCAAGCCCGTTGAGCTTGCAAAAGCTGCGGTGTTTCTTGCCTCCGATGAATCGACATTCGTGGTCGGTTCGGAAATTCAGGTCGACGGCGGCGTGAGCAACCTTTGAACGATTGACCGTCGGGGCGCATTCAAGTGATTGACAATGCGTCCCGGCAGGAATAGCAAGGCATCATGATTAAAGCGCTCATCAACACCCGGTCTTATTACGCCCCGCTCATATAGCGGTGGTTTTGCTTTGTCATAGTTCAACCGCTGCATTGCCAGCGGTTTAGTTTGAAGACGGTGCCTCTGGCGATCCAGCCATTCAGAGGTCAGTCTATGTCTTTCGACGAAAATCATCAGCATAAAACAATCGGCATTATCGGCTTTGGTGCATTCGGGCAGCTTATCGCCCGTTACCTCAGCCCATATTACCGGCTGTATGCTTATGATCCTGTCGCCAGACTGGATAATGTTGCAGGCGCGCTCTCTGTAACACTTGCGACAATCGAAGATACAGCCGGTTGCGACATCGTTATTCTGGCAACACCCGTATCAACCCTTGAAGGTGTTGTTGAGGCAATTGCTCCGCATCTGTTGCCCGGCGCACTGGTTATGGATGTCGGATCGGTGAAGGTTGGCCCGGCCAATATCATGCTCAAAGGCCTGCCGGATCATGTCGATATTGTCGCCACGCATCCGTTGTTTGGTCCGCAAAGCGCACGTAACGGGATCGCTGGTCTGAAGATTGCCATTTGTCCGGTTCGCGGCACGCAAGCGCTTCGCATCGGCGCATTCTTGCGCAAGCAACTGGCGCTTGATGTGATTATGACAACGCCCGAAGACCATGATCGCGATGCGGCCATGGTTCAGGGGCTCACGCATCTGATCGCTAAAGTGCTGGTGCAGATGGAGCCATTGCCAACGCGTATGACGACGAAGAGCTTCGATCTCATTATGCAGGCCGTCGGCATGGTGCGCCATGATGCACCAGAGGTTTTCCATGCCATCGAACGCGCAAACGACTTTGCACCGCAAATTCGTCAGCGCTTTTTTGAACTGGCTGCTAATCTGAATGAAGAACTCAGCCGAGTCTCTCAAGCATGACTAGATCGACCGTTATGCGCCCTTTTGGGCGCATAACGGTCGATCTAACACTTTATATTTACGGCATAATTTTGTCTTAAACTGATTCACGTTTAAGGAACTCTGCTGTATGGCGTCCTGTTCCAAAGCAACAATGGAAGTTGAAATCATGAATCGCGATACGCTTTACCTTTTGCAGCCGGGGTTTGAAGACCCGGCCTATCCCGGACAAAAATTCTATTGCGAGCATTGTGCCTTGATGGAAAGGGTTCTGGCTTCCTTTCCCGAACTCGGGAAAGACCTCGACATCAAGCGGGTCGCCTGGCCGCGTCCAAGGCATGAAGTCATTGCTCTTGTGGGGGAAGAAAACCAGTCATTACCTTTGTTCATATTGACGAAAGGTGATCGCTCGGTCCATCAGACCGGCGAGAATGAAGGCAATGCTTTCGTTTCGGACAAGGATGCGATTCTCGCAATTCTTGCCGAGCGGCACGGTTTCCCCAATCCGCATCCATAATCAAAGGTTCACACCATGAGCGGCAAAATACTGATCAGCGCCTGCCTTGCGGGTCATCCGGTCCGTTACAACGGATCGGCAAAGCCGCTTGCACATCCACTTGTCGATAAGTGGCGTGCCGAAGGGCGACTCGTGACAGTTTGCCCCGAATTGATGGCGGGATTCAGCGTGCCGCGCCTCCCTGCAGAAATCGCTGCGGGAGGCGATGGTGAATCCGTTCTTTCCGGAAAAGGCCGCGTCATTGAGGAAACCGGCGGCGATGTAACCGCACAATTTGTCGCCGGTGCTCAGGCCGCGCTTGCTGTGGCACAAGCAAATGATTGCCGCTTTGCTCTGTTAATCGATGGTAGCCCGTCTTGCGGCAGTCGTACGATCTATGATGGCAAATTCATCAGCCAGAAGCATTCTGGTGCGGGTGTCACCGCCACTCTTCTTCGCGGCCATGGCATTGAGGTTTTCGCAGATACGGAAATCGAAGACCTTGGTATTCGTCTGCAAGACTTAACTTAGTCCACCCAAAATCCACTCACGAAAAGCCCGGACTTTGGGCATGTTCTTTCGCGCTTTGGGATAGACCAACCAATAGGCCTGTCCATCATCGCATAAAAGATCAAAGGGCTGGATCAATTGCCCTGATGCCAGTTCAGCCGCATGAAACGCAGGCGTCAGGATACCCACGCCCTGCCCGGCTGCAGCGGCTCGCCCTTCCAGATGCTGCGCGCCATACCGGCTGAATGCGTTGCCCTTGATGTCGGGGTTTTCAATTCCAGCAGCCTTATACCAGATTTTCCACCATGGATCGGTGGGGTCGACGGCGCGAAGACGCAACAGGTCAGCAGGTTCTTTAATACCTCCGACCGATTCAATAAGCTTGGGACTGAGCATTGGTGAAAACTGCGCTTTAATCAGCTCATGCGAGATCATACCGGGCCATTCACCTCGCCCGCTGCGTATGGCCATATCGACATTTGAGGTTGCGAAATCGACCATATCGTTTGATGTATCCAGCCGCACGGCCAGCGCCGGGTGCCGCATCTGGAACGATCCCAACCGCTGCACGAGCCAGTTGGCCGCAAAAGTCACCACAGCGCTGATCGTCAAAACGCCCTGTGTATCTTCGCGTGCAGATGCAAAGGCGGCCCGCATGGTTTCAAAAGCATCATTGATGGCAGGAGCGAGACGCTTGCCCAGTTCGGTCAATTCCACCTGGCGCGGCTTTCGCAGAAACAGCGGTGCGCCGACACGCTCTTCCAGCAATTTTATCTGATAGCTGACGGCAGCCTGAGTCATTCCAAGCTCTTCCGCAGCCCGCGTAAAGCTCGCATGACGGGAAGCAGATTCAAAAACACGAATGGCTGAGAGCGGCGGTAAAGGCGACGTCATAATACATAAGTTCTCCTTATGCATCATAATCGACGTTCAATTGGAAAACAACGCGTTTTTCCGTCATAACTATAGGCACAGTTTAACCGACAGCCCAGCCTCCCACTAGTATGGCGAACCCGAAATTCGTTTCACTTTGAAGCAGTTCTCGGAGCGAATTTCGGGTTCTAAGCCATACGAGTAAAATTTTGAATCTAGTGTGGTTTACGGATTTGAAGTTCCTAAACGTGAATGCAACACAAATGATAGGAACTTCAAATCCACCAAACTAGGCTCTAAGCTCAGAAAAAATCGAGATCGACCATGTGTGATGTTGAGATCAACTCTTCAACGATTGCCGTTGTTTGCCCTGAAAAAATAGCGTCTTCCGGCCTGCGTGCGTGGATTGCACGCTTGTTCAAGCGGAAGCCGAGCCATTACGTCATCAGCGAGAATTCGCCGGAATATCTGCTGCGCGATGTGGGCATCAAAGAGGGACGACCTTCCCGCTTTGACCGTGCAGGACACAAGCTGCCTGAATGGTGAAAGTTATCTGTTTTTACGCATTTCCAGCAAAACCGCTTCGCACTTTTGCTGGAAATGCTTTTAGCCGCTAACCACCGCAAAGCCGCGCGCTTTCAACCCCCGCCGGTCCTCGCGCAGATTATCGATCAAGCGCGACCGGCTTCCTCCAAGATGCAATGCCATCAGAGCTGTGGCTTGCGACGCATCTCCTTCCCGCACTGCGTCAAGAATTGCGCGATGCTGCTGCCACGCACGCGCAAGCGCCTCCGCGTCGCGCACTTCAAGCCAGCGCGCCCGTGACAACCGCTGCATGGCATCGCGAACACCACGGCTCAGAAATTCATTGCCGGAAAGCCGCGCGAGTTCGATGTGAAAATCCATGCCTACACGATGCCATTCCTCGCGTGTGCTTGTGGCATCGCAACTGTTCAGCATTTCGGCAATCGCCTCCACGCCACTGCGATCTTCCAGCGCACAAGTAACGTTGAGGGCGGCTATCTCCAGCGCCTCACGATAAACGCCAATCTGTTCAATCTCCGCAAGATTGATCGGTGAAACGGTCCAGCCGCGCCCTTCCCGCCCCACAAGCCCTTCCGCCTCAAGACGCAAAAGTGCAGCCCGGATTGGCGTGCGCGAAGCATTAAACTGCGCTTCGATCCAGCGTTCGGTCAGCCGCTCGCCCGGCCCCAGTTCAAGCCCGAGGATCATATCGCGTAGCTGTTCTTCGACTTGACGCATCTGTGACATTGGACCCTCAATAATTCTGGCGCGCGACTGATTGACAAGCCGTCAGGACAGGCGCATGTGTGTATTCCGTTTTGGTATCCCAAAATGGCATACAATGCAATCACGCATAAAAACACGGAACACAGCATGAGCACCCAGCACGCCACAAGCGGCGGCAAGGCCACAATCAACGCGGATGCGAAGAACGCGACCGTCGCAGACGAAATTCACGAACGCTACTGGAAGCAGAACCTTCTCATCTGCCTGATCGGTTCGTTCACCACGCTTGTTGCCATGTCGCTGCTTCTGCCGTTCCTGCCGCTTTATGTTGAACAACTGGGCGTCGCCGATCATGCCGCTATCGTGCAGTGGTCAGGCATTGCCTATGGCGCGACCTTTCTCGCAGCCGCAATTGTAGCTCCGTTCTGGGGCAAGCTCGGTGATCTTTATGGCCGCAAGCTGATGCTGATCCGGGCGAGCCTTGGCATGGCTATTGCCATGTCGCTGATGGGCATGGTCACAGATATCTGGCAGCTCGTCGCACTCCGCCTGTTCGTCGGCATTGCAGGTGGCTATTCGTCCGGCTCCATGATCCTCGTCGCGACCCAGACACCAAAGGATAAGACCGGCTGGGCGCTCGGCGCACTTTCTGCTGGCATCATGGCAGGCAATCTGGCTGGCCCTCTGCTGGGTGGCGCGCTTCCACCGCTAATTGGCATCCGCGCAACCTTCTGGCTGGCTGGCAGTGTGATCTTCCTGACCTTCCTTGCAACAACATTTCTGATCCGCGAAGATCGCAAACCGCCCAAGCGAAACAAGGAACAAAAGAAGCAATCGATTTGGGCAGCGGTTCCCGACCGCAGACCTGTCATTGCCATGCTTGCGACCGGCATGTTGCTGATGTTCGCCAATATGTCGATCGAACCGATCATCACCGTCTATGTGATGCAGCTGATGGATGACCAGACCAAGGTCACTCTGATTTCCGGTGTCGTGATGGCTGCGGCAGCGCTCGGCAGCATCCTGTCGGCCTCGCGTCTTGGCCGTCTGGCAGATCGTATCGGCCATACCCGCGTTATCACCGGCGCTTTGGCGATTGCCGCAATCCTGCTGATTCCGCAGGCTTTCGTAACCGAAGCCTGGCAGCTGATCGGTTTACGCTTCCTGATGGGCTTGGCGCTGGGCGGCCTTTTACCCTGCATCAGCAGCGTCATCCGGCACAATGTCCCTGACCGTGTTGCAGGCAGCGTGCTTGGCCTCTCTGTTTCGGCGCAATATGTCGGACAGGTTGCGGGTCCGGTCGCCGGTGGCTTTGTCGGCGGACGCATGGGTATGCCGTGGGTATTTATCGGCACCTGTCTCTTGATGGCGATGGGCGCGCTTTATAACTGGATGGTTTTACGCAGGGCTTCACAGAACTGACGTATGGCGGGAATAGGTACACCCATCAATTGAGTCCTTTTTGAAAGCCTGACATGACATTCCAACCATTCGCGCCCTTCGATGCACTGGCAGAACAGCTTCTGCCGCACGCCCTGGAGGCAAAAGCCGACGGCTCGCATGATCTGTCCCACATTGCGCGCGTATGGAAAAATGCTGCTGCAATTCAAAAGTCGGAAGGCGGCGACGCGGAAATACTCTTCGCCGCCGCCCTGCTCCATGATTGCGTCAGCGTCGAAAAGAATTCGCCGGATCGCCATCGCGCATCAGGACTGGCCGCTGAAAAAGCGTCCAATCTTCTGCGTGAGCTTGGATGGAATGAAGAACGTATTGCTGCCACCGCCCATGTGATCGAGGCACACAGCTTTTCTGCGAATATCGAGACGCGCACGCTTGAGGCAAAGATATTGCAGGATGCGGACCGGCTGGATGCGATTGGTGTGATTGGTGCCGCGCGCTGCTTTTATATTGCAGGGCGCATGGGCAGCGCACTTTACGACAGCAACGATCCGATGGCCGAAAATCGCCCGCTGGATGATAAAATCTATGCGCTGGATCACTTCCGCACCAAGCTTTTCAAACTTGCCTCCGGCTTCAAAACTGAAACCGGAAGCCAGATGGCGGCGGCACGCCATGAAAAACTGGAAGCCATATTCAATGCCTTCCTGAGCGAGGCGGGTTATTAAATCGAATACCCGCCATCGACGCTAAGCGCGGTTCCTGTCACCATCGATGATGCATCCGATGCCAGGAAAAGTGCGGCTTCCACCACATCTTCCGGTTTGGAGAAACGGCCAAGCGGAATGGTGGCTTTCAGACCTTCACGCGCCTTTGGGGTATCTTCCGCCAGGAACAATCCGAGAGCCTCACCCTCGCTTTCGGCGGGGCAGATGCAGTTGACGCGGATATTCTTCTCAGCAAGTTCAAGCGCCATCGCCTTGGTGGCGCTTACAACCCAGCCTTTGGAAGCAGCAAACCATGTGAGGCCCTTGCGTGGACGATTGGCCATCGCCGATGCGGTATTGATGATGACGCCGCTGCCCTGATGTTCCATGATCGGTGCGACAAGCAATGTCGAATAATAAATTGCCTTCATGTTGACCGCATTGATGAGATCGAAATTATGCTCATCTACCTCCGTCAAAGGCATGTTACGATGCGTAAAACCGGCATTGTTGACCATGATGTCGATACGACCGAACTTGTCGAATGCCGCACGCGCCAGCCGCTCCATATCGTCCTTGCGCGAAACATCAGCCTGCACAGACAATGCATTCTCGCCAATATCGGCTAGCTCGTCTTCAAGGCGCTTCACATTGACATCAGCCAGCACGACCTTTGCACCTTCGGCTGCAAATCGGCGCGCTATGGCAGAACCGAAACCCGATCCCGCACCTGTGATGATCGCAACCTTATCCTGCAGCCTCTTCATGTCATTCTCCTTTTGCGGATGAGAGATATGATCCGCCCGTCAAACCATTAAAAACTTTGTTCAGCACAGCTGTGTTCATGCCTGAATATGGCTCTATGTTGAACATGTCATCTATGCATATGCGGTTAACCGGAGTGCAAAGACAGCTGTAATTGGCAACATTCGCGAGAATGTTATATTGGACGGTTGAATTTAAATCGATTAGATTATAGACAAAGGCTGCACGAAAATCGCAATCTGCTATTAGCACAGTGATTTGCGTCAGAAGTGGAAGAGAGCAATATATGACCAGCCAGATAATACCGGTAGAGCCCTTCGATTGTATCGTTTTCGGCGGTTCCGGCGATCTTGCCGAGCGCAAACTGATTCCTGCGCTTTATCAGCGCCAGCGTGCAGGTCAGCTCAGTGAGCCGACGCGCATCATCGGTGCTTCGCGTAGCGCCATGACCGATGAGGAATATCGCAAGTTTGCCCGCGATGCGATCAACGAACATGTCAAAGCTTCTGAAATCGACGCCAAGGAAGTCGAGACTTTCATTGCTCGCCTTACCTATGTTGCAGTCGATGCGAAGTCGGAAGACGGCTGGGCCGCTCTGAAAGATGCCATTGGCAAGAAGCCTGAAAAGATTCGCGCATTCTATCTGGCCGTAAGCCCGACGCTGTTTGGCGATATTGCAAGCCGCCTCAAGTCGCATGGCCTTATCACCCGCGACACGCGCATTATCGTAGAAAAGCCGATTGGCCGCGATCTTGAATCCGCCAATGCGCTGAACGACACCATCGGCAGCGTTTTCCGCGAAGACCAGATTTTCCGTATCGACCACTATCTGGGCAAGGAAACTGTTCAGAACCTTATGGCTCTGCGCTTTGCCAATGCTCTTTATGAGCCATTGTGGAATTCCGCGCATATCGATCATGTGCAGATCACGGTTGCCGAAGCCGTCGGCCTTGAAGGTCGTGCAGGCTATTACAACACCGCAGGCGCGCTTCGCGATATGGTGCAGAACCATATTCTGCAGCTTCTCTGCCTCGTCGCCATGGAGCCGCCTTCGTCGCTCGAAGCAGATGCCGTGCATGACGAAAAGGTCAAGGTGCTGCGTTCGCTGAAGCCAATCACCACGGCCAATGTCGAAGACGTTACGGTTCGCGGTCAGTACCGCGCCGGTGCATCCGCAGGCGGCCCTGTTAAGGGCTACCTCGAAGATCTCGGCAGCGACGACAGCAACACCGAAACCTTTGTTGCGCTGAAGGCTGAAATCGACAACTGGCGTTGGGCTGGCGTTCCTTTCTATATGCGCACGGGCAAGCGTCTTGCATCGCGCGTTTCGGAAATCGTCGTCACCTTCAAGCCGATCCCGCATTCGATCTTCGGCGAAAATGCTGGCAAGGTCGTCGCCAACCAGCTCGTCATCCGTCTGCAGCCTGATGAAGGTGTGAAGCAGTGGCTGATGATTAAGGATCCAGGTCCGGGCGGAATGCGTCTTCGTCACGTTCCGCTCGACATGAGCTTCGCCGAGTCGTTCAATGAACGTAACCCGGATGCCTATGAACGCCTGATCATGGACGTTGTTCGTGGCAACCAGACCCTGTTCATGCGCCGCGACGAAGTTGAAGCTGCATGGCGCTGGGTTGACCCTATTCTCAAGGGTTGGGATGTGAACAACCAGCAGGTTCAGGGCTACACGTCAGGCACATGGGGTCCGTCGTCTTCGATCGCTCTTATCGAGCGTGACGGACGGACCTGGCACGAAAGCTGATAAAGCAAAGACCCGGAGACGTTGACAGACATTTCCGGATCAGTCTTTGTGCCAAAAAGAAAGAGCGAGCGCGAATACCTGGTAGGGGGTGCTCGCTCTGTCCTGACTTGAAAGGTATGGCATGAGCATCGAACGGCACGATTTTACCAGCGGAACGGAATTGGCACAGTCGCTTTCTGAAGCGATTGCGGACAAGCTGGCTGCCGCTATCGCTGAGCGGGGGCAGGCGACAATCGCTGTTTCCGGCGGCACAACGCCGCTCAAGCTGTTCGACATCCTGTCCCGCAAGATGATCGACTGGACGCTTGTTACAATCACGCTCGTCGATGAGCGTTTTGTTGCACCAACCAGCGAGCGTTCCAACGAAAAGCTGGTGCGCGACCACTTGTTGCGCGATCATGCAGGCGTTGCGAAGTTTGTCGGCCTCTATAATCCGGCAGCGACCGCAGAAACCGCAGCACTTGCAGCAGCAAATCGCATCGATGCATTGCGTCGCCCGTTTGATGTTGTTGTGCTTGGTATGGGCAATGATGGCCACACAGCTTCGTTCTTCCCGAATGCTGACAGGCTTGATCAGGCAATCGATCCCAAGACCAAAGCTGTCGTTCTGCCAATTCATGCGGAAGGCGCAGGCGAAAAGCGTCTGACACTGACTTTGCCGCTGTTGGTGGAAGCGGACATGCTTGTTCTGCATATCGAAGGCGCTGCCAAGCAGGCAACGCTTGAGAAAGCACTTGCCAACGACGACGAAAATGAAATGCCGGTTCGCGCCGTGTTCCGTCACGCGCGCAAGCCGATACAACTCTACTGGACGAGCTAACAGTCCCATCGAACGCAGCAGTTTGCGTTTGGGACTGTGGGTTTTATAATTAGCCACAGGCAAGCCTGGCAATATTTCAGCAGGTGATACCCATGACGACGCAGACTGCGCATACCCGCATCAAGGCCATCACCGAGCGTATCATTGAGCGCTCGAAACCGACCCGCGAAGCCTATATTGGGCGCGTTCGCGAGGCGGCTTCTCGCAAGCCGCATCGCTCTATCCTTGGATGCGCCAATCTCGCCCACGGTTTTGCAGCCTGCGGCCCGAATGACAAGGCGGCTTTGACCGCCGATGTCGTACCAAACCTCGGCATTATCACCGCTTACAATGATATGCTTTCGGCCCATCAGCCGTTTGAAAACTATCCGGAGCTGATCCGCACAGCCGCACGCGAAGCAGGCGGCGTGGCGCAGGTTGCGGGCGGCGTACCTGCAATGTGCGATGGCGTTACTCAAGGCTTTGCCGGAATGGAGCTTTCGCTGTTCTCCCGCGAAGTCATTGCCATGGCGGCAGCCGTCGGCCTGTCGCATGATATGTTCGACGCTGCGGTCTATCTCGGCGTTTGCGACAAGATCGTACCGGGGCTCATCGTCGGCGCCCTCACCTTCGGACATTTGCCAGCCGTCTTCATTCCGGCCGGGCCGATGACAAGCGGTCTGCCTAATGACGAGAAAGCAAAGACTCGTCAGCTTTATGCAGAAGGCAAGGTTGGCCGCGCAGAATTGCTCGAATCCGAGTCAAAATCCTATCACGGCCCCGGCACCTGCACTTTCTATGGCACAGCCAACTCCAATCAGATGCTGATGGAGATCATGGGGCTGCATTTGCCTGGTTCATCCTTCGTCAATCCCGGCACGCCATTACGCGATGCACTGACCCGCGAAGCGGCCAAGCGCGCGCTGGCGATTACCGCTTGTGGCAATGAATATACGCCTGTCGGCGAGATGCTCGACGAGCGGTCTTTCGTCAATGGTATCATTGGGTTAAACGCCACCGGCGGCTCGACCAATCACACGATCCATCTGATTGCGATGGCAGCCGCCGCCGGTATCAAACTGACGTGGCAGGACATTTCGGAGATTTCAGACGTGGTGCCTTTGCTGGCGCGCGTTTATCCAAACGGTCTTGCCGATGTGAACCATTTCCATGCTGCGGGCGGTATGGGTTTTTTGATCCGCGAATTGCTCGATGGCGGCATTTTGCATGAAGATGTTCGCACCGTTTGGGGTGAAGGCCTGCGCCCTTATGCGATTGAGCCAAAGCTCGGGCAAAACGGCACGGTTGTTCGCGAGCCCGTCCCCGAAAAGAGCGGCGACGACAAGGTGCTGGCAAAGATCGGCTCGCCCTTCCAGCCAAGCGGCGGCATCAAGGTTCTGACCGGCAATATCGGTAATGCGATCATCAAGGTTTCAGCCGTCAAGCCGGAGCGCCATGTCATTGAAGCGACAGCGAAAGTCTTCAACGATCAGGCCGAATTGCAGGCGGCCTTCAAGGCTGGCGACCTGACCGGCGACTTTATCGCAGTCGTGCGTTATCAGGGGCCGAAAGCCAATGGCATGCCCGAACTGCACAAGCTGATGACGGTGCTTGGTATTTTGCAGGATCGCGGACAGCGCGTGGCACTTGTCACCGATGGCCGTCTTTCCGGCGCGTCCGGCAAGGTGCCGTCTGCCATTCATGTGACACCGGAAGCACTCGATGGTGGCGCGATTGGAAAAATCCGCACTGGCGATATTGTTCGTCTTGATGCCGTGAACGGTACTCTGGACGTTCTCATCAGTGATGCGCTTCTTGATGAACGTATCGAACAGCGCCCCGATCTTTCAGCCAATGAACATGGCATGGGTCGCGAACTTTTCCGCGCTTTCCGCAACATCGCCGGGCGAGCTGACGAAGGCGCTTCGGTCTTCTGAAATCTGACGTGTTAAAAATAAGGCAAAGCGGTTTTTACGCCGCTTTGCCTCTTAAACTGACGAAAAACTCACAAAAAGGCGCAAAAACCGCCTCTAAATTGTGTCAAAATACTGGCTTTTCGAAGTCAACACTGCGGCAAGCAGCTGTCAAAGTGTTGGCCATCAGCATAGCGATGGTCATCGGACCGACGCCACCCGGAACCGGCGTAATGGCACCTGCCACCTTTTCCGCATCCGCAAAATCGACATCGCCAACTAGACGTGTCTTGCCTTCACCCTTTTCAGGCGCAGGGATGCGATTGATACCGACGTCGATCACTGTTGCACCGGGCTTGACCCAGTCGCCTTTGACCATTTGCGGACGACCTACAGCCGCAACCAGAATGTCGGCGGTGCGGGCAATCGCTGGCAGGTCCTTAGTACGGCTATGGGCAACAGTTACCGTTGCATTGGCTGCGAGCAGAAGGTTGAACATCGGCTTGCCAACGATATTGGAACGACCAATCACAACGGCATTAAGGCCCGACAGATCACGGCCATGAACGCGCTCAATCATAATCATTGCGCCAGCTGGCGTACATGGAACAAAAGCCGTGTCGACTTCGCCGGTGCCAAGCTTGCCCACATTGATGAAATGGAAGCCGTCAACGTCCTTTTCTGGCGAGATTGTCTGGATCACGCGACCTGAATCGATGTGCTTTGGCAGCGGCAGCTGCACCAAAATACCGTGGATGGCAGGATCGTTATTCAGGCTGTCGATGAGATCGAGAAGCTCCTGCTCAGAAGCATCCTCAGTCAAATCGTGCTGAACGGAAACAAAGCCGCATTCCTTGGCTTTCTTGCCCTTAGAGGCGACATAAACCTGGCTTGCCGGATCTTCACCGACAATCACCACTGCAATGCCCGGCACAACGCCGGTCGCACTAACGAGCTTTTCGGTCTCACGCTTCACCGTGGAAACCACATCCTCGGCGAGCTTCTTGCCATCGATCAATTGGGCCATATCGAATGCTCCGTTTTAAACAGGCGATGCCTTGGGATACAGCGCCTTGATCCTGAAAACATGCCAATAAGCGTCATCGACTGAGATGACAATCTCAGAAAAGGCAAGTTTCAGGATAAAGTCGCAAAATGCCGGAGCGTGAAGGCTATTTCATAGAGGAGCGCGACGCTGACAAAGATCGCATGATAGCGCCGGTTATCGGTGAACATCGCTATGAGACTGCCCGCGATCAGCGCACCGACACGAATTGGGTATTCGATCCCGTAAAGATTATAGTGCTCCATGCCTTTGATTAGCGTATCGATGACATCAGCGACATAGACCAGCGCGAGAATGCCGAAGAACCATTTTCGCCGCGAGAGGAAATAATCGCGATAGCCGGTATATTCTTCCATGCTGTCAGGAAAGAGCAGCGTGCAGAGCAGAAAATAAAGCCCGGCATAGAAAATGACGAAGAAATACTTCTCGAAGGTCCATAGAGGAATGGTGCGCAGGCTAAACTCGAACCACCAGAAATGGATGACGGAAAGCAGGATGAAAGCCACCCAGCCCAGATGAACCGGGTAGATTTTCTGCTTGCCTGGATGCTGGATGAAACGCGCGAAACCCGTCAGAAGACGGGATACGCAAAGACCAAGAATAATGCCTATGATGATGCGAACATGCGTGAAAGCTTCCGCAGGTGGCACGCCAGTCGTTAATGCCGGATCCATTGTTCCCCTCAATGCAATGTGCACCGCATCTTGGAACATAAAGAGTAAGCAATCAATAAATCACAATAAAATTATAAAAAGAAAGTGGCGCCAACTTATGTCAGCGCCACTTATTATGAATAATAAAAGCCTGCGCTTAGTTACTAAGCATTAGTTGATCGAGTTCAGGAAGGTTTCCCAGCTTTCCGACCAATGCGTGCGGCTCTTTTCATCGGCTGAACGCACATTGCATGTTTGCAAGTCGCTCTCAGGAATATCTTTTTTGGTCGGCCCGCAAACCCATACATCGTTATTTTCAGGCACGGTTGACGCTACGACGCTGACGATCTTGCCGTCTTTAATGCCGAAAAGGACATCAAAATCGGCCTCTTCATTGTTGAAGGCCCATGAGCAATACTCGTCAAAGTCCGGGCGATTTTCATCTGGCTTGCCACAAGCTTTGTCGTGATCAGGAGCCAGCTTATCCATAAGTGCTTTGCCTGCGGGTGACGAAATAACAAGATCAGCATCGGACAGCTTGCTGATTTCCTTAACGGCCCATTCCGGACCGTTTGGCGTTTCGGCGACGGCTGCACCTGCGGTCATAACACCGGCTGCAATTGCAACCACACGCACGATATGGAAAGCTTTTCCAAGCATTTGCTCACCTTTTAAAGCAATGATTTACAACAGATTTTATTAGGTCGTAACTATTTTCCAGAAAGAGACCTATCCATAAAACAGCATCTGTTCAACAAAGAATTGATTGCAAGTTTGAAACATTAAAGCGCGTCTCTTCTCCAGAGTTTTTGCCTTCGCGCCTTGCGGTTTGTGTTTATGGAGGGCTATATCGGACCCAACAAACGACAGTGCTTAAACACTCGATTCATGAAGGTGGAACTTTCTCATGCAAGATACAGTCATTCTCGTCGGTTGCGGTAATATGGGCTTTGCCATGCTCAAAGGCTGGCTCGACAGCGGCATTTTACAATCCGAGAATGTGCATGTGGTTGAACCTTCCGAAGCCCTTCAGAGCCGCGCAGCGCTTGCCGGTGTAAATGCCTGCTCAAGCGCCGACTCCCTCTCCGATGATCTCAATCCGCGCATGGTGCTGGTTGCCGTCAAGCCGCAGGTCATGGGCGATGTATTGCCTGCCTATAAGCGCTTTGCACCGAATGCGACCTTTGTCAGCGTGGCTGCTGGCATTCCGGTTTCATTCTTCGAACAGCATCTGGGCAGCGATGCAAAAATCATGCGTTGTATGCCAAATACACCTGCCGCAATCGGCAAGGGAATGCTTGTTACCTACAAAAATGCCAATGTCAGTGACGACGATGCAGCTTTCGTAAAAAGCTTGCTCAAGACATCCGGCAAAGTTGCAAGCATTACTGACGAAGCGCAAATGGATGCCGTGACTGCCGTTTCCGGTTCCGGCCCGGCTTATGTGTTCCACTTCATTGAAGCGCTGACCGATGCTGGTGTGACCGCTGGTCTGCCGCGCGAAACGGCAGCACTTCTTGCCATGCAGACTGTCATGGGCGCAGGTGCATTGGCTGCCGCAAGCAGCGACAGCCCAACCAAGCTGCGCGAGCAGGTTACAAGCCCCAATGGCACAACTGCCGCAGCACTCGAAGTGCTGATGGGTGAAGATCGCCTCAAGAATCTGGTGGCCGAAGCTGTTGACGCGGCACGCAAGCGTTCGATTGAGCTTGGAAAAGCCTAAGTCGATATTTTCGGCACCGCATCGATAAGCGCCTTTGTAACAGGCGCTTGCGGTGCCGCGATCAAATCTCGCGCGGGGCGACATTCGACAATTCGCCCGCGCTCCATCACAGCAATCCGATCGGCCATTTGTGCAGCAACCGCCAGATCATGCGTGATGAAGAGATAGGCCGTGCGTTCGGCCTTCTGTATTTCCTTCAATAATTTCAGAATAGAGCCACGCACCGTCACATCGAGCGCCGACACCGCTTCATCCAGAACGATGAGCGTCGGTGTTGTTGCAAAGGCCCGCGCAATTGCCACCCGCTGACGCTGGCCACCGGAAATCTCATGCACTCCGCGTTTGCTCAACTTGGGATCAAGGCCAACCTTTTGCAAAAGCTCGGAAATATCGCGTCTTATCCCATGAATACGCAGCGGTTCGCTGAGCAGATCATGCACCGTTGCGCGTGGATTGAATGCCGAAAGCGGGTCTTGAAATACCATCTGCATCAGCGCGCGGCGCTTTCTTAATTTGCTGCCTTTGAGCGCGAGCCAATCCTCATTCTCAAACTGGATAAAACCGGATTCAAGCGGATGCAGCCTTAGAAGTGCGCGCGCCAATGTGGATTTACCGCTGCCGGAAGGCCCGACCAGCGCCAGCGTTTCACCTGCTGCAATCTCAAGATTTGCGTGATCCAGCGCCAGCTTGTCGCCATAGCGCACGGTCAGATCAGTCGCCTGCAACACAGTTCTATCCATGTTGCGGCTCCAGCACGGGAACGGCTGCAATCAGCGCTTTTGTATAATCGCTCTTTGGGTTTGCTATGATCGCACGCGCTGGGCCGCTCTCCACCAGTTCACCATGACGGAACACGGCAATACGATCCGCCAAATTGGAAGCCAGCGCAATATCATGTGTGATGAAGATCAGCGTCATGCCGTCAGCCTGAACCAAGGCGCGCAGCAGTGCCACGATTTGCCTTTGCACAATGGTATCGAGCGCACTGGTTGGCTCGTCCGCAATCAACAGAGTGGGGTTTGCTGCGATGGCAAGTGCAATGGCGATACGCTGTTTCTGCCCACCGGAAAACTGATGCGGATAGCGCGAAAAACTTGAATTAGGCTCCGCTATCTGCACGCGCGCCAACAGCTTGAGCGCCTTATCTTTTGCCTCATGACGATCAATGTTTTCGTGGGCGCGGATTGTCTCAACGAGTTGCGCACCAACGCGCATCAAGGGATCGAAACTTGAAGCCGGATCCTGAAACACAAAGCCCACATCGCGGCCCGGCTTTGGTTTTCCATTCGGCCATTGGATTGCGCCTGAAATGCGAGCATTGGCTGGCAGCAGGCCGGCAAGGGCCAACGCCAATGTGCTTTTTCCGGAACCGCTTTCACCGATAATCGCAAGCGTTTCACCGGCATATATATCGAGGTCAAGATTGTTGAGCGCGGTATCGCTGCCATAACGCACGCCGAGATTTTCAATATGGGCGAGCACACTCATGCCTGCACCTCGCGCCGCGATGCAGCCTGCGTGATGCCTTCGCCCGCGAGATAGACGCCGACGACAGTCAAAGCCAGCACAAGCCCGGGCAGAATGGACAACCACGGTGCAGAGCGTAAAACTGTGCGGCCTTCGGCAATCATGCCACCCCATGTCACGCGATTGGGATCACCAAGCCCCAGAAATGACAACGCTGCTTCAATCAGAATTGCAGAGGCGACAATTACCGGCACAAGCGCCAGCACGGGCGGCAAGGCATTGGGCAGGATTTGCTGGAAAGCAATTTCCAGCGGGTGCATACCGATAACGCGGGCTGACGCCACATAATCGCGCTCACGGATCGACAGCACCTGCCCCCGCGTAAGGCGTGCAGCCTGCGTCCAGCTAGAAAGTGCAATCGCCGCAACCAAGACCGGCAGCGAAGGTCCGGCTATGCTGACCAGTGCCAGCGCCAGCAAAAAGCCCGGCACAGTCTGAAAAGCTTCCGTGATGCGCATCAGCACTTCATCGACCAGACCACCGGCGAAACCTGACAGCGTACCGACAATGCTGCCAATCAGAATGGATGCAGCCGCTGCGGCCAGCCCCACGACCAGCGATGCACGGCTCGCATGGAAAAGCTCGGCCAGCACATCACGACCCAGCCTGTCTGTTCCGAGCGGAAACGATGCATTGTCGAACGGCGCAAGCATCGGCGTTGCAACAATACGCAGCGGATCGCCGGGAAAGAGCAGCGGCGCAAGAAGTGCTGCTGCGATAAGCACGAGCAGAATAATCGCGCCTGCAATGCCTTCGCCCGATCCGAAGTAACGTCTCATCCCACTCATGGCCGGGCCTTTCCCGCAGATATGCGCGGATCAAGCCAGAGATAGAGAAGATCGACAATAAAATTGACCACGATCACCATGATGGCACTCGTCAAAATGACGCCCAGCAGCAAAGGCGTATCGCGGCTGGCAACCGCCTCCTGTGCAAGCCTTCCAAGGCCGGGAATAGCAAAGACGCTTTCAATCACCACGCTACCACCCAGCATGGAAGCAGCTTGCAGCCCAAGCATGGTGACAAGCGGCGAGCGCGCGTTACGCGCCACATGACGCAGCACAATGCGCGGGCGTGATATGCCTCGCGCTTTCAGTGCGCGGACGAAATCCATGCGCCAGATGTCAGCCATAGAAGCGCGCATCACACGCAGATAAAGGGCCAGATAAATCAGCGCCAGCGAGACCACCGGCAGCAGGAGATGACGCGCTATATCAAGCCCGCGCGCCATACCTTCCTTACCGGAAGCAATAGTCTCAATGCCGCTCGAAGGCAGCCAGCGCAGTCGGATTGAAAACAGAATGACGAGCACTAGCGCCAGCCAGAAACCGGGTATGGCATAAAGCACAAGCGAGGCAACCGAGAAGAAACGATCGCGAAAGCTTCCGGGTTTTGCGCCTGCGACAATCCCCAGAGCCGAACCGACCGCGAAAGACAGCGCCGTCGCAGCGCCCATCAGCAAAAGCGTATTGGGAAGGCGCTCAAGAATGACATCGAGAATGGGGCGATTGAAACTGACCGACCAACCAAGATTGCCCTGCAAAAGTGCGGCAAGATAGGCAGTCAACCTGTGCCAAACGGATTGATCCAGCCCCCAGCGAGCGCGCATTTCAGCAATGGCATTCGCATCACCGCCGAAGCTTACCGCATAGGCATCAACAGCATCGCCCGGTGCTGTTTCCAACATCAAAAAACAGCCAATAATAACAATCAGCAGCACAATCATGCTGCTGATCAGTCGTTTCCTGAAAAGGGTTAGAATCTGCGCCACGCCGCGAGCGTACAATCAAAGCAACGCTTCGTCACAATATTTCGTCACTGTGCAATAAACACATCTGCCCAGTTGGAAACTGCCCAGCGCGGATTGTTGGAGACATTCTTAACGCGGTCATTGGCAACCGTGATAAAGCCCCATTCCGCCACGTTGATGAGCGGCAGATCAGCTTCGACCAATTGCTGGAACTGATGATAAAGCGCGGTGCGCTTTTCCTCGTTAATTTCATGTGCAGCCTTGGCAATCACCGCGTCCAATTCCGCATTGGCATAACCACCCTGATTGGAAAACGGCACGCCTGCTGCAATACCGCTTTCGACCAGAATGGTCGTCGAAATTGCGGGATCGCCGCGATAGACGGTCGGTGCGATGGCGAGATCAAAATCGTGATCGGTATAGACCGCCTTCTGATGTGCTGCTGAATCATTGTTGACGATACGCGCATCAATGCCGATTTCCGCCAGCGCCTGCCGCAGATAATCACCGAATTGTTTGGTTTCGTTGAAATATGGTGCTGGCAGCAGCTTTAGTGCAAAGCGCGTACCGTCCTTGCCGCGCTTATAACCAGCCTCATCCAGCAGCGCATTGGCCTTCGCCACATCGAAAGGATAAGCGGCAACATCGCCGGTATAAAACTGGCTGTCATATTGCGGAACCGGCCCAGTCGACGGCTTGGCATAGCCCAGAAAAATCGTCTTCACAACGAAATCACGATCAATCGCATGAGCGATTGCCTGACGAACTTTAAGGTCCGAGAGTTCCTTGCGGCGATGATTGACTTCGACGACCAGCTGATATGTCAGCGCTTCATAGCCTTTGGAAATCACACTGATCCCCGGCACTTTTGAAATGCGGTCGAGATCGGCCAGAGGCACGGCGGAAAACGCAGCAAGGTCAATTTCCTCGGCTTCCAGCGCACCTGCTGCTGCAGCACGATCCGGCAGCACACGATAGATGATTTCATCGAGATAAGGCTCGCCCTCGCCCCAATAATCTTCATTTTTCGCAAGGCGATAATATTCGCCGGTTTTGTGCTCGGCATATTTGAATGGGCCAGTGCCAATCAGCTTTTCATTGGCGGGATTGGCGGCAATATCCGTGCCCTCGAACACATGCTTCGGCAGTACAGCAGTGAGCGCTGGCAGCGCATTACGAATAAGCTGAAACGGTGTTGGTTCGCTGAAGTGGAAAACTGCCGTATGCTCATCCGGCGTTTCGACCTTCTCAAGCGCCTTGAACACCACGCGGCCAAGATTTTGCAGAGGTTTCCAGACCTGCAACGCCGAAAACGCAACGTCTGCGGATGTGAAGGGCTTACCGTCATGCCATTTGACGCCATCACGCAGGTGGAAGGTTGCGGTCAGACCGTCATCAGAGCCTTCCCAGCTGGTCGCAAGGCGTGGCTCCAGACCGTTCTCACCGTCAAATGAGGCTTCGGCCAGAGGCTCAATCACCTTGCTCGCCACGAAGAAAACGCCGTTGGAAGCGACAATGGCCGGGTTCAGATTGCGTGGCTCGGAATCTGCGGCCACGACCAGTCGTCCACCTTTTTGCGGAGTGCCTCCGGCCCGCGCCCAACGGGGCAACAGCGGCAAAGCCGCAAGCGATGTCGAACCAACCAGAAATGCCCTGCGTGATGCAATAAACCGAGCCATATCACTGCCCCTGAAATTCAATTCCCTTTGTATTTGTCTACACCGGGCCTCAGCGAATTGCAGGGAAAATCCTGTCACAGTGGCAATAAATATCGAAAACTGTTTCTCTTTTTTAAATGAATGTCATTTTCAATTAAGCCCGAAAATCCCACAAAACAGCGGTCAAAAGCAATGTTGACCGTCTTAAAGGAAGCGAACTGATTTTCCCCTTCCTGCTCGTTTAAAGAAATTTTCTCCTTGCCAAACACCCTCCCTTGCATAGATCATGGTTAATTATGTGTTGTCGTATTTCGTGAGGAGAAATTGATACGGCACACAGTTGAAGAGCCGAGATCAGCTCTTTTGAACCGCATTTGCGGAGTCCTGTGTGAGAGTATTAGAGCAACCTTTATGCGCCCAGGAGGGCGAACGACGCTCTAAAGTTCCGTAAGTGCCTGTAGCTGAACCACCATTGGAAGAGAGGAAACAGAAATGTCTAGTTTGCTGCCCCCACTTCATGACGGTCATGCACCGATCTATTTGCATCACGCATTTCAGGACGCAGTGGATGCTTATGAAGACTGGAACCTTGAAACGGCCGAACCAGTCGTAGCAATCAATGGTAAGATCACGCGTATCAGCGTCGTTTTCCGTCGCTTGTGGCGCTGCACCGATACAGTCCCTCGCCATACGCTTGAAGCATTGAGGGATATCGTTCCGTCAAATCTTATTCATACGGAACGCTGGAAAGACAATGCCACATTCGCCGAAGCTGCCCATATGATGCGGACAGCACTTGAATGGCGCAAAGCACGGCGCGTTCCTGTCGTCTGCTAAGCCAGACTAACTTATGCCGCGGGCGGGATTTACCCCGCCCGCTTTCAATCACAATCTCTAATTCAAAGCTTGCGGAAACGCACACGCGCACTGCGCTCAATGGCTGCAACAGTCAGCTCATCCAGCGCCCAGCGATCACGAAGCATCTGAAGAAACTCAAGCTCTTCCTGCTCGACATGCAGGTCAGCCGCCGCCACTTCAACCGCCAGTGCATAGGCTGTGTCGTAAAGCTTTTCCGGCATTGCATCATGCGCAAGATCGAGAATGCGCTCCAGACCGTCGTCATAAGAAAGCATTTCGAGGCAATCACTCGCCAGCTTTGGCAATCTCGCAGCATCAAAGCCCTGAAAAACTGGAAGGCGCGACACCACATTGCTGATCGACGCCAGCTCTGCATCAGTCATGGTTGTATCTGCGGCGGAAGTCGTCACCATGATGTAAACGAGTGCGTCCTGAGGTGAAATGTTTTTCATCGAATGCTCCTGCATCGTTCAACCGGAATCATAGTTTCGGCTAATTTCCAAGAAAATTAGGGAGCCTGTAAGACTTGCGCAAGGAAATTCGGTCGGAATTGCCGCGGCAAAGATTGACGTGTGAGTTCCACCGCGCCATAGAGCAATGACACGTTTCAGTGTAAAAGATTTCAACAAATAAAGCCCTTCACAGGACATCAGGATAAAATCATGACTTCGCACCGTCTTCCCGAAATTACGCTGACCCCGGAACTGACCGCGGCGGCTGCGGAAGCGAAATCGTGGCCTTTTGAAGAGGCAAAGAAAATCCTCAAGCGCTATGAGAAGACCGGGTTCCCTGAAACCGTGATCTTTGAAACCGGCTATGGACCATCGGGCCTGCCGCATATCGGTACGTTCGGCGAGGTCGCACGCACTTCGATGGTGCGGCACGCTTTCCGCATTCTGACGGAAGACAAGGTCAAGACGCGCCTGATCTGCTTCTCGGACGATCTCGACGGGATGCGCAAGATCCCGGACAATGTTCCGGATAAGTCAGCCCTTGAGCCATATCTGCAACTGCCGCTTTCAGCCGTGCCAAACCCGTTTGGCGGCGAATACAAGAGTTTTGCCGAGCATAATAACGCAATGCTCTGCCGATTCCTCGATACTTTCGGCTTTGATTACGAATTTGCGAGCGCGACCGAGTACTACAAGTCCGGCAAGTTTGATGCAGTGTTGCTGAAAGCCGTCGAGCGCTATGACGACATCATGAAGGTGATGCTGCCTACACTCGGTGAAGAGCGTCAGGCAACCTACAGCCCATTCCTGCCTATCTCGCCGAAGTCTGGCCGCGTGCTCTACGTGCCGATGAAGAGCGTGGATGCCAAGGCTGGCACCATCACTTTTGACGATGAAGACGGCGTTGAAACCACGCTTTCGGTTACCGGCGGTAATGTGAAGCTGCAATGGAAGCCGGATTTCGGTATGCGCTGGGCAGCGCTTGGCGTCGACTTTGAAATGTTCGGCAAGGATCACCAGACCAATGCGGGCATTTACGACCGCATCTGTGAAATCCTTGGTGGCCGCGCGCCAGAGCATTTCGTCTACGAACTCTTCCTCGACCAGATCGGCCAGAAGATTTCGAAGTCGAAAGGCAACGGCATCGCAATTGACGAATGGCTGGCCTATGCGCCGACCGAAAGCCTTGCTCTCTATAACTTCCAGAAGCCAAAGACCGCGAAGAAGCTCTATTTCGACGTGATCCCGAAGGCCGTGGACGAATATTTTACCTATCTCTCGGCTTATAACCGTCAGGAGTGGAAAGACCGTCTGAACAATCCGGTCTGGCACATCCATTACGGCAACCCGCCGAAGGTTGAACTGCCGGTCACTTTCGCGCTGATGCTCAATCTGGTGAGCGCATCGAATGCAGAAAACCCGAGCGTTCTCTGGGGCTTCATCTCGCGCCATGTGCCGGGTGTTACACCGGAAAACAATCCGGAACTCGACGCGCTCGTTGGCTATGCGATCCGCTACTTCAATGATTTCGTCAAGCCGACCAAGCAGTTCCGCACCCCTGACGATGTGGAACGCGCAGCACTTGAAGGCCTTGATGCCAAGCTTGCAACGCTGCCTGCCGGTACTGATGGCACCGACATCCAGAACGCCATTCTGGACGTTGCCCGTGCAATCGAGCGTTATCAGGATCACTCCAAGAAGAGCCCAGAAGGCGGTCCGGGCGTATCGGTTTCCTTCTTCCAGATGCTCTATGAAGTGCTGATCGGTCAGGAACGCGGCCCACGCTTTGGTTCATTCGTCGCCCTTTATGGCATCGATGAAACTCGCGCACTCATTCAGAAGGCGCTTGCTGGCACATTGTCATAAGCGCTTGATATTTTTATGAGAAGCCTCACCCGGAATCGTACCGGGTGAGGCTTTTTTATGCCCGGTTTATAGCCGGAGCAGAAATGATTTATCCACAATGTGACCCCTTCGCCAAAGGCTTGCTGGCTGTATCAAACGGCAATGAAATCTATTGGGAGGCATCGGGCAATCCGGAAGGAAAGCCAGCGCTTTGTCTTCATGGCGGACCGGGAAGCGGCTTGCGCACGGGCAGCTATCGGCAGCGCTTTAATCCCGAAAAATACCTTATCATCGGCATAGACCAACGCGGTTGCGGGCGCAGTCGCCCACTGGTGATTGATGATCTCGACCAGCTTCATCTCAATACGACCCAGACGCTGATTGAAGACATTGAAGCGGTCAGAAATCATCTTCGCGTCAATGCTTGGCTGATCGCAGGCTCATCATGGGGTACTACGCTTGCGCTCGCCTACGCACAAGCGCATCCCGATCGGGTGACTGAATTGGTACTCGTTGCCGTCACGACCACGAGCCGTGAGGAAGTGAACTGGATCACCGAAGGCGTTGAGTGCCTGTTTCCGGAAGAATGGGAACAGTTCGAGAAAGCCTCTTCAAGGTGCGCGGGTGAGCGGGTTGTTGGAGCCTATGCGAGACGGCTTGCCAATGGCAGCCTGGAAGAACGCTTGCAGGCCGCGCAGAATTGGAATGCCTGGGAATCGACGCATATCTCGCTTGATCCCAATTGGACACCAATCGAAAGCCGTTTCTGTGATCTGCAAGGCCTGGCCTTCGCAACGCTTGTTACGCATTACTGGGCCAATGACGGCTTCCTTCGCAATGGCGCTGAAATTCTGGCGAATATGGGCCGGATCGCACATATTCCGGCGATTTTGATTTGCGGACGCAGGGACTTCAGCGGACCGGCAATAACCGCATGGAAGCTCCATCAAACATGGCCTGCAAGCCGGTTGCGCGTTATCGAAACAGAAGGCCATGGTGGCCCGCTCTCAACGAATGAGATGCGGATGGCGCTAGACGCGTTTGCCCTTGGTCAAAATCAGCTCCGTTGACACAGGCCTCATTAGTAGGTAGTACGACCTAACTACTGACGAGGCAGGGCTATGAGTATCGAAAAAGCTCCATCGGAAAGTGCGCGCGACAAGCTGCTCAAAGCCGCGGCCGTTCTTTTTTATAATAACGGTGTCGGTGGCACCGGCATCGACGCAATTGTTGAAAGAGCGGGCGTAGCAAAGAAGAGCCTTTACAACAACTTCGCCTCGAAAGCTGATCTGGTAAACCAGTATCTCGAAGCACGACATGCCGAATGGTTAGGCCTTTATCATGCACGATTGGAACATGCGGCGACGGCCAAAGACAGAGTTCTTGCCGTTTTTGACGCCTATCAGGACCATGCCGAGCATGAGTATGAGCGCGGCTTTCGCGGCTGCGGCCTACTCAATGCTGCGGCAGAACTAGCCGCAGACGATATTGGGCGGCAGGCAGTCAAACATCACAAAAGAGAGGTTGAGGCGCTACTCATCACGCATTTGACAGAGCTTCTGCCCGACGCCCCCGATCGTGCTGCTGCACTCGCCAGACATATGTCTTTTCTGCTAGAGGGATCAATCTCAAGGGCAGGTCTCGAAGGTAATAGCGGCTGCGTTCAAGACGCCCGTGCAATCGTCTCTGATATGCTGGAGGCATTGTGAGCAATTCATCCCGTGATTACACAATTGGTGTGTCTGCCGTTCTCTTCTCATCCATTGTATGGGGAACGACCGGCACTGCTGCCACTTTCGCGCCCGAAGTCAGTGCGGTCGCAATCGGTGCCGCAGCCATGGGGATCGGAGGCTTATTACAAGCTCTACTCGCCGGGCGCGGGATTGTGCGCAGCTTGTCCCTTCTGAATAAGCAATGGGCGCTTCTTGTTTTAGGTGGGCTTGCGGTTGCCATTTACCCATTGGCTTTTTACGCCTCCATGCGGATGGCTGGTGTTACAATCGGAACGGTCGTCACCATCGGCTCGGCACCACTGCTTTCTGCTCTCATCGAATATCTGTTCGACGGTGCGCGACTCTCGCGCCAATGGCTGCTTGGCGCATTGATTGGACTTGCCGGGGTCGTCTTGATTACGGTCGCAGAAGGTGCAGACCATGCAGCTATAGAAACAAATAGCTCCGTTATTACAGGCATTTGTCTGGGACTTCTTGGTGGCCTCACATATGCGCTTTATTCATGGACTGCGCGCCGCATGATGCTCAATGGCGTTCGGTCCTCTGTCGCCATGGGCGCTACATTCGGGCTTGGCGGATTATTGCTCATGCCGGTTTTGATCGTGGCTGGCGGTCCGTTTCTGGCATCATGGAACAATGCAGTTGTCGGCATCTATATGGCTATTGTGCCAATGTTTCTTGGCTACGTCTGCTTTGGGATCGGTCTCGCGCGTATTCCGGCCAGCATGGCAACAACTATCACACTGATCGAACCGGTAGTCGCTGCGATACTGGCCATAATCATTGTAGGCGAGCGTTTGCCATTGATGGGTTGGTTTGGTGTGGTTCTTGTTATCTCATGTCTCGTTGTGATCACGATCCCACTCAAGAAGCCTTTGAGACAGGATCAGAAAGCCGTGGTCGGGACATAAGCTGATCGCAGGCTTCAGAAGCAGCAGGAAAAGAAATCAGTCCGGCGAACTGATTTCCTTGCGGAGGCGCTTCGCACTTCTGCCGGCAAAGCTAAAACTCAGTTTGCTGGAGCGGGTGCCGTAGGCGCCGGAGGAAACTCGCCTTGCTGTGGTGACGGCGAAGTCGGCAATGGTTCCGTCTGTGGCGCGAGCGGAGAAGGATTCTCCAACGCTCCACCATTATCAGGCTCCAGACTTTGAAGGGATGCATCAGGCTTGTTCCCGAAGATACCCAAACGATTATCTTCGGCTTTTTGCCCTGCTTCCTGATAGGCACCGCCCGCGACAGCTTTCACCCAACCATTGGCAACCAACCACTGTGCGGGATCTTCATTGCCAACACTGCACTGCGTTGAAACAGCAGCACCACTGTCATTTTGTGGCAAACGGCACATGACTGCACGCGCCCGCAACCATTGCCGAAACGCCGTGCGCGCCTGCATGCCACAAAGCCAGCTTTCGCCAGATGACGACTGACAGGTTTGTTCAATTGGCATGGGTTCTATACCCTGCAGATCAACAGTCCTGCCCTGGCTCTCGAGCTTACCCGCGGCAACTGCAACAGGACGCTGCAAAAGCTGCATCGGTTCGCCCTCGCCTACAGATGCGGCAGGTGCTGGCGGCTCTGGTGGTTTTGGCGTTGAGGCCAGCCCCAGATCACTCAGAGGTGGGCGCGCAGGTTCGCGCTCCAGTCCATCCCGCTGCGATCCGCTTTGACCACTCTGACTGGCAGAGTTCTGCTCATTAGTGTTTGGCGCAGTTTCAGGAGCCGGTGTCTCTCGCGCCGCAGGATTATCTGCTCCTGTGTCCTTATCAGGCTCGTTATAATCGAACTGCTCGACGACAATTCCATTGCCCGAACCCGCTTCCGGTTTGCTTTGACCGTCGCCACTTTCGACAACAGTGAGCGGGCGGTCAAGCGCTCCATAAAACGGCGCGACAAATGCGGCCACAAGAATGGCGCCGGTTATGCCTGCGAAAACACCAAAAACAATGCGTGCATGGCTCTTTGTCTGCTGTTTTGCCATTACTGACTCGCCCATAGAATACGGGCGATCCACTCGACATCCTTGGTCTCAAAGGAACGGTTTGGAAATTCTGGATTGAACGAGTGAAGTTCAATCGTACGCGGTGTCTGGCGATGCAGGATTTTAGCCATAACCTCTCCGTCTTTGGTACGAACAACCACGCGGTCGCCGCGGCGAACCGGTGCATTGGGTGCTACGACCAGCGTATCGCCATCACGATAAAGCGGCAACATGGAGTCGCCAGAAACTTCCAGCGCATAAACATTATCGGTGGGTGCGGCTGGAAACTGCACGACATCCCAGCCCTGGCCTGCAGGGAAACCAGCATCATCGAAATAGCCACCCCCGCCCGCTTCTGCCATGCCAAGCAGAGGAATTGCGCTCGGCTCCTGCAAATAGTCACCATAATTAGGCGTCGAGGCTTCGCCACGAATGAGCCTGGTCAACTCATCGAATGTTGCGCCCGTCGCTTCCATGACTTTAGCCAGCGATTCCGTCGATGGCCAGCGTGCGCGTCCATCAGAGGCATACCGCTTGGATTTATTGAAAGTGGTCGGATCAAGCCCTGCACGGCGCGCAAGACCGGACGCACTTAAAGAATTGCGTTCTGCCAAGGCATCGATCGCAGCCCATACGCTATCATGAGAAAACATTGCTATAACCCGCCAAAGAGGATTTTAAACCTAATCATCCATCCTATATTGTGCCAAACCTAGCTGAAAACCTGATTTTACGCAAGATGTGCTATTTTACAGGGAAAATTTTCTTATGCTACTTCACATCTTTTAGGACAGCCTCATCATGAAGTGCCCATCTGCTTTTATGTAGAGCACAGTAAATTGAAAGCATGTAATCAGGCTGATAAAGGAACAATCGATAAAATGGGGGCTCATATGAAGCAATTGATTCTGACCATCGCCGCAATCACGTCACTGACTGCGTGTGCAACTACAAATGAAATGCCGCTCGCACCCAATGTGGTTCGATTAGATACACAGGCATCTGGACTTCTATTTGCTGGACCTGCCGGACAGATCACAATGAAGAAAGCTGCCGAAGCAACGTTGAAGCGCGGTTATACGCATTTTCGTCTAGTCCAAGCAAACACATCTCAAGGTAGGCAGCTTGTAGGTGTTAACACCTACAACAATGGTACTTTCAATGCATCACAGTACGGAAACAATATTTCTGGCAGCTATAATGGCTTCGGCTCGGCAACACCGATGTATGCACCTACTGCCAACGTTGGTGTGACCGTCATAATGTTCCGCAAAAATGAACCCGGTTCTAAAGGCGCGTGGGATGCCGCGACAGTTTTAAAACAAGAAGGTAAAGTTTAAGATTTTTGCAGATAGCTAAAGGTTCACGTTAAAAGAAAAATACGCGCGACATCGGAATGCCGCGCGTATTTTTAATAGCTAATGGAAATAGCAGATCACGCTGCTTTCTTGGCCTCACCCTTATACGGGTTAAAGCGCTGATAGAAGCTTTCGCCATTCTCTGCCATATCGACAAGTAGCTTCGGTGCCTTGAACTGCTGGCCGTATTTGCGCTGCAACTCCTTGGCAAGCTTGACGAATTTCTTCGCGCCCATGCCATCGATATAAGACAACGTGCCGCCGGTATAAGGTGCGAAACCAAAGGCCAGAATGGAGCCGACATCGGCTTCACGCGGATCGGTGACAATGCCTTCTTCTATCACGCGCGCAGCTTCCAAAGCAATCGTCACGAGGAAGCGCTCTTTGAGTTCCTTCACGTCAATTTTATCCGGGTTCTGCTGCGGATAGAGGTCTTTCAAACCGGCCCAGAGATGCTTCTTGGCAGGCTTGGCTGGGTATTCGTAGAAGCCCTTACCGTTCTTGCGACCCTTGCGGTCAAACTCGTTGACGAGCTTGTCCACCAGTTCCACATGACGCGGATCAACGGCCTTCTCGCCGAGATCGGCAAGTGTTGCCTTGAGGATCTTCTGTGAAAGGTCGATTGCTGTTTCGTCGTTGAGCGCAAGCGGACCAACCGGCATACCGGCCATACGGGCGGCATTTTCGATCATCGCAGCAGGAACACCTTCAACAAGCATGTTGTAGGCTTCCGACATATAACGCAGCACGCAGCGATTGACGTAGAAACCGCGCGTGTCGTTGACGACAATTGGCGTCTTTTTGATCGCACGAACATAATCAAGGGCTACGGCCAATGCCTTGTCGGACGTCTTCTTGCCGAGGATCACTTCCACCAGCATCATCTTGTCGACCGGCGAGAAGAAGTGGATGCCGATGAAGTTCTTCGGACGCTTGGAGACTTTAGCAAGGCCAGTGATTGGCAGGGTCGAGGTATTGGACGCAAAGACCGCAGAAGTTTTCAGCACTTCCTCAGCCTTTTCGGTCGCCACGCGCTTGACTTCGCGGTCCTCAAACACAGCTTCGATCACCAGATCGGCACCTTCAAGCAGCGCATAGTCAGGCGTTGCGGTGATGAGCGACAGGAGCTTTTCCTTGTCGGCTTCCGTCGCGCGGCCCTTCTGCATTTCCTTGGTGATAAGATCAGCCGTATGGGCCTTGCCCTTATCGGCAGATTCCTGATCGCGATCGATCAACACCACCGGAATGCCAGCCTTGGCCGTCACATAGGCAATGCCTGCCCCCATGAAGCCAGCGCCAATCACACCGATCTTCTTGAACTTGGTTGGCTTTTCTTCAACCGGGCGACGTGCGCCCTTGTTCAATTCCTGCAGCGACACAAAGAGCGAACGGATCATCATGCCCGCTTCGGTCGTCTGAAGGATTTCAGTGAAATAGCGCTGTTCGATCTTAAGGCCGGTATCGAATGGAACCAGAAGGCCTTCATAAACCGATTTCAGGATAGCGAGCGCCGCCGGATAATTGCCGGAGGTTTCGCGACGCAGAATAGCGGTTGCAGCAGGCCAGAGATTTGCACCAGCAGCAGAATAGATCGCGCCGCCCGGCAGCTTGAAGCCTTTTTCATCCCATGGCTGAACCGGCTTGAGACCACCCTTGATAAGCTTCTTGGCGGTTTCAACGAGCTTTTTGGCAGGTGCTACTTCAGTGACAAGACCCATCGCCTTGGCGCGCTGCGCCGTCAGGCTTGAGCCGGTCGTCATCATCTGCAAAGCGTCCTGCTGGTTGGCAAGGCGCGGAACGCGCTGCGTGCCGCCAGCACCCGGAAACAGACCGACTTTCACTTCCGGCAGACCCATCTTCACGCCCGGTGCATCGGATGCTACGCGAGAATGGCAAGCGAGCGACATTTCAAACGCGCCGCCCATGCAGGTGCCATTAATGGCCGAAACCCATGGCTTGCCCGAGGTTTCCAGCTTGCGGAACAGTCCGCCCATACGACCTACATTGTCGAACAATGACTGGACAGCAGCCTGCTTGTCCTTTGCCTTTTGCTTCTGGAATTCCTTGAACATGCCTTCGAGCATGGTCAGGTCTGCGCCACCGGAGAACGTGTCTTTGCCGGACGTGATAACCACGCCCTTGACCTTTTCGTCAGCGGTCGTCGCGTCGATGATGGCATTCAGTTCCTGCATCGCATCGACGGTGAAAACATTCATCGACTTTTCAGGCATGTCCCATGTGACGAGAGCGATGCCATCTGTGTCGGTTTCAACTTTGAAATTTACATAAGCCATTATTCGCCTCCTCCCCTTACACGCGCTCGATGATCGTGGCCGTACCCATGCCGGCACCGATGCACAAAGTGACCAGTGCGGTGTTGAGGTCGCGGCGTTCCAATTCATCCAGCACCGTGCCGAGGATCATGGCACCGGTTGCACCCAGCGGGTGGCCAAGCGCAATCGCGCCGCCATTGACGTTGATCTTGTCGTGCGGAATGTCAAAAGCCTGCATGTAACGCAGAACCACGGCAGCGAAGGCTTCGTTCAACTCGAACAGATCAATGTCCGAAAGCTTCATCTTGGCCTGTTTGAGCAACTTTTCCGTTACATCAACCGGGCCGGTCAGCATAAGCGCTGGTTCAGAACCGATATTGGCAAAAGCACGGATACGCGCGCGCGGCTTGATATCAAAGGCTTTGCCAGCCTTCTTCGAGCCAACGAGAACGCCTGCTGCACCATCAACGATACCAGACGAATTACCGGCATGGTGAACGTGATTGATGGTTTCGACTTCTGGATGCGCCTGAATGCCAACAGCATTGAAGCCGCCCATTTCGCCGGGCATCACGAAGGATGGGTTGAGCTGGCCAAGCGCCTGCATATCAGTGCCGGGACGCATATGCTCGTCATGGTCAAGAATGGTGAGGCCGTTCTGATCCTTGATCGGAATGACCGAATTCTTGAAATAGCCCTTTTCCCACGACTTGGCGGCGCGCTTCTGGCTTTCGACTGCATAAGCATCAACGTCATCGCGCGAGAAGCCGTATTTCGTGGCAATCAGATCGGCAGAGACGCCCTGCGGCATGAAAAAGCCCGGAAAGCCGACTGATGGGTCCATATACCAGGCACCGCCCGACATGCCCATGCCAACGCGGGACATGCTTTCAACGCCACCAGCAATCACCAGATCGTCGGCACCGAACGCAACCTTGGCAGCAGCGAGATTGATGGCATCGAGACCCGACGCACAGAAGCGCGAAATCTGCATTCCTGGCGCCTTGAAATCGTAACCCGCTTCAAAGGCCGAAGAGCGCGGAATAACAGCACCTGCTTCGCCGACAGGATCAACGCAGCCGAAAATAATGTCATCGACCTTTGCCGTGTCGATGCCGTTGCGGTCGCGCAAGGATTCCAGAACCTTCGCGCCCAAACGAACGGCAGGCACTTCATGCAGGCTACCGTCTTTCTTGCCACGTCCGCGCGGTGTGCGGACGTGATCGTAAATATAAGCCTCAGCCATTTTTTCTCCTTCCCGCTAAGTTCGAAAACTTAGCCTGATCTCTAACTCAAAATGCGTCTGCGTTAAGCGCCATCATGCTATCTGCACCCGACTGGATGCGCGCGAGATGGGCCACAGTTTCCGGCATGATCCGCTCGAAATAGTAGCGGGCCGTGACAAGCTTTGCTTCAAGATAGGCCTTATTGCCTTCGCCTGATGCCAGCTTTTCTTCGGCAACCTTCGCCATGCGCGCCCACATGTAACCAAGCGCCACCAGACCAAAGAGATGCATGTAATCGTTCGATGCTGCACCGGCATTGTCAGGCTTTGCCATTGCGTTCTGCATCAGCCACATGGTTGCAGCCTGTAGGTCGTTAATGCCCTTCTTCAAATGCTTGGTAAAGAATGAGAGCTTTTCATTTTCGCGGTTGGTTTCGCAGAACTCGCCCACTTCCTTGAAGAAAGCGGTGATCGCACGGCCACCATTCAGCGCAAGTTTACGCCCAACCAGATCAAGCGCCTGAATACCGTTTGCACCTTCATAGATCATGGCAATACGCGCATCGCGCACATACTGGCTCATGCCGTGTTCTTCGATATAGCCATGACCGCCAAACACCTGCTGCGCCATGACAGCATGTTCAAAACCCTTGTCGGTCAGAACGCCTTTCAGCACGGGCGTCAAAAGGCCAACCAGATCGTCTGCCGCCTGACGCTCAGCTTCATCGCCGGAACGATGGGCAATATCGGAGTTGAGCGCCGTCCACAGAATGAGCGCGCGACCGGCTTCGTTATAAGCGCGGATATTCATAAGGTTGCGGCGGATATCCGGATGCACAATGATCGGATCAGCCTTCTTGTCAGGTGCTGCCGCACCTGAAAGCGCACGGCCCTGAATACGCTCACGCGCATAGATAGCGGCGTTCTGATAAGCAGTTTCCGCAATCGAAAGCCCCTGCAAAGCCACGCCAAGACGCGCTTCATTCATCATGGTGAACATGGCGCGCAGACCTTTGTGTGCCTCGCCAATCAGAAAGCCCGTCGCATCATCATAGTTCATCACGCAGGTTGCATTGCCGTGGATGCCCATCTTTTCTTCGATGGAGCCACAAGACACGCCATTGCGCTCGCCCGGATTGCCATCGGCATCCAGAATAAACTTTGGCACGATGAACAGCGAAATGCCTTTCACACCTTCCGGTGCGCCATCGATACGAGCCAGCACCAGATGGATGATGTTTTCCGACATGTCATGTTCGCCAGCCGAGATGAAAATCTTCTGGCCGGAAATCTTGTAGGAACCATCTTCCTGTGGTGTCGCCGTTGAACGCAGCAGACCCAAATCCGTACCGCAATGCGGCTCGGTCAGATTCATGGTGCCAGTCCAGGTGCCTTCCACCATCTTTGGCAGATAGTTGTCTTTCTGCTCATCAGTGCCGTGGGTGAGGATCGCGGCAATCGCGCCCTGCGTCAGACCCGGATACATGGTGAGCGCCATATTGGCAGACGACATATATTCGCCAACGGCTGTATGCAGCAGATATGGAAGCCCCTGCCCGCCGTATTGTTCAGGCACCGCAAGACCAAGCCAGCCACCTTCGCGATATTGGTCATAGGCCGCTTTGAAACCTTTAGGCGTCTTCACCGAACCATCAGATGCGCGGGCGCAGCCTTCCTGATCGCCAGTATGATTGACAGGAAACAGCGTGCCTTCGGCAAGCTTCGCGCCTTCGGACAGGATCGCCTCGACGACATCGGGCGATGCATCGGCAAAACCCGGTAGATTGTTATAACGCTGATAATTCAGAACGTCATTGAGAACGAAATTTGTATCCTCAACTGGCGCGCGATAGCTCGGCATCGAAATCCTCCAAATCAATTACCCGCTCGGCTCCGCATGAAGCGGAACAGGCTCCCACCTGTGTCTAAAGCGCGGCGCGCTTTAGTTTTATTCTCTCGCATATCTCGATCCCCGGACGGGCTTCCCCTCCAAGGAAGATATGCTTTCAGAATGATTGTCACAGCAAATGCTCAAATGCGTGACATCATGCTCTTCGCAACAAAAATGGGGTTAAAAATTCAAAAAACCAGCCAGTTTTGCTACTTTTGAAGCTCTCGCCGCTCTGAAATTGATGACGAGACTCCAATTCCGAGCCGAAACTAGCGCACTTTGACGTTTCCGTAAACGTCAAAAATTACACTTGTTTGTGCGCTGCCCTTTTTCAGCGAATTATAGATGATTGCGTCCTTAAGAAATGTCCCTAGAGTCGTTCTTTTGGCTCCAAAGGCAGCTAGGGATTGTCCTAACCTGACAACCGGCGCTTTTCTGGCAGTCAAATCGCTTTTTTATAGGGAAATGACGGTATCTCATGCTCTTCGACGTCACGATCTCATTTTTCGGATACACAGCTGGAAGGTTAAGTGCATTGAAAGTGATGAATTGCGGGATACGGCGTGGCCTGGACTTTTCGCTATAACTCAAAGCCAGGGCTGTATGACTATCAACCGCAGCACGGGCCACCTGGCAAACAGGGACCACGGCTCCTCGGCTCTGCCGACGCATCTCTAGCCCTCAAAGCAGCGTGTTCATCGAATTCGGCTATGATTGCTTGACCAAGGCTACAAGATATTATTCCAAGTCCCCAGTGGTCAAACAGTGTTCCGACAGGAATGTTAGTTTGTCCGGCATGCTCCACACGGTAATGATGATTTCCAACACGTTGTCTTACGTAATTTCTGCCGAGCTCGCCCAAGTCGACTATGTTCGTCTCCGTGCAAGACAAACGCAATCCGTCCAGCTCAGTTCTGGCAGGCGGCAATTTCATCGCCAAATCAATGGCTTCTGTCAGATCAAAATACCCGAAAACGGAATGAGCGAATTCCGTATTCAGATCAAAAATCCGCTGCCTAGAAACGCGATACATGTTGTCCCGATATTTCAGGCTAGTGAAATAAGCCTGCCCCTTAGCGACCGGTATGTCTGCGTCCAGAATTACCTGTGCGTCTTCTCCAAAGATGTCCCATTCAAGTTCCATGATGTCCTCTGCGCGTTAAGCTCGGAGCATCATTGACTGTTTGTTTGCAAGGGACACGTTGGGATTCCTTTTGGCCGATGGAACGCCAATCATAGTTTGCTGAAAGATTAAACGGATCTCACTTCGATGTCTAAGTCGGGCGGGTTAGAATTGGCGGTGCCATAATCGGATACCAGCCTCTTTGATCGATCAGTAAACGTCAAAATTGAAAAGCACCTGAACGCCGTCCGTAAAGGCCGTTTTGTAAACGCCGCCTTGGTTTGTCCCCCTGCGCCCTGCTATGGGCATTTCGTTGCGTTTGATTTGTCCAGTTCGAGAGATAGACCGAATAGCAGCAAGAAGAGCTGTACCTCTTCAGCGCTCCGTACGCGGCTTTTAGACAGAGATAAATTCTGTATTGACGTGATCAGCGGCCCCGCACTTTTTTCGGACGCGTAGCTTCAATCCCTTCGCAGATGCGAACTGCCTGCCTCTCGTTATGTTGATACATGCAGCTAATCTAGGCTAGTCGACTGCGATATCTAACTTCACGTACTGGCTCCCTGGGGCACCAATGGCCTTCAGTGAACGTCGTTTCTAAAAACTATCCTCAGAAAGCGGTCATTCTTCCCACAATCGAAGCCAGCGCCGCCGCTGTCGTGCCATCTGATGACCAACCTTCGGCAAAAGAAATATCGTTGGAATTTGGCAACTGGTCTCGGCTAAGGGTCCGCAACCTTATACGAGAAGGAATTGCCGCTGCCTCACCCACGAAAAGCGCCTCCTGCCTAGGCAACGAAGAGAGTATTTTCGCCATGCCCGCTAAGCTGTCCGGCAAAATGCGGGAAACGTGTTCTTGGTCGGTGCTATTTGCAAGTCGCAACACAATCCACGAGTTACATTGGGATATGACTGTATCCTCAATGTCGGATGGTCGCTGTGAGACAAGCATAAGGCCAAGGCCGTATTTGCGTCCCTCGCGCGCAAGTCTTCGCACCGCTGTTTGAGCCACTTCGTACTGAGCGTCGCCACGATTTGGTACGTAGCGATGCGCCTCCTCGCAAACAAACAGCACCGGATCTCGTTCGCGTTCTTCTCGCGTCTGATGGAGCTTGTATTGAAACAGCAGACGCGCGATTGCGCCCGTCAGCGGCCCAGCCACTTCATTAGGTAATCCTGAAATGTCTATGATTTTCAAACAAGAGCCGTCGGCCCCATCAACATTCAGGAATTGAGACAAAACGTCGGGAAGGCTTGGTGATTCTGGACCATGCTCTTCCATAAGGAACTGAACCCGTGGGTCCGACCTTAGCACGCGTAGCTTGTTCAGTATCGACGCATAGTCCTTTTGGAAATCCGACGGCGTCACGTCGATCCAGTTAGGACCGTTACGCTTAGCCTGACGCTCTCTAATGTGAACTTCGAACTCGGATAGGGTGAAGGGTCGAGGCTTGTCACGGTCGAACGATGCGAGTTGTTCTTCGTTCACTCCGGCTATTGGCATAGGCTGTTCAGGATGTTGTCCCACCGGGAGATCCGCCGGGATTCCGCCAGCCGCGCTGCGGGCTAAACCCGCCCCGACCATACGGGCATGCGCGAGTGCTTTATAGACAGTGTTTGCTTGGGATGTAGCTTCGAATTCCGTTTTGCCGATAACAAGCGAGCGGAACTCGTCGCTGGACATGAGCCAGTAAGGGAGCTTCAGCGTGGACACATCATCGGGGTTATTCCCCAACGCATCATATGCTCGAAAAACTTTGGCCTTGTTGCCGAACGCAGAGGCGTACTCACCGTGCGGGTCAATCAAAATGATGCAAGGACGGGTGCTCCGCTCGGGTCGGCACCGATGCTCTAGAATGGAATGAATTACGGCTGCTACCGCACTCGATTTGCCTGCCCCCGTTGAGCCAAGGATTGCACAATGGTGTCCGAAAAGTTTGTCCATATTAGCACGGCAAGACACCCGCGTTGCACCTATATAAGAGCCTATGGGTACTAATCGATCCGCGCCATCCTCTGACGTCTTCTCCGCGCTGGCAAAAAGCTTATCGATCTCTTCTTTAGTTATCAGATGCACTGCTTGAAGTGGCAAAGGGTAAGTCGAAACCCCGCGTTTAAAAGTTAGCTCGTTTTCGGCGGGATTGAACCACGCTTCACCAAGCATGTCGGCCTCAACAACTCTGCGATCTTGATCGAAAGACTTACCTTGAGTTGTTGAAAGCGCCACCGCTTCTTCATCAGTTTGGAGTCGAAGGAGCCTTACAGTGGCAAACAAAAGTCTGCGCCCGAGGTGCATTTTCACAATGCTACCGATCTGGCCGACGTCATAAACTCGTCCGCTGTGGCTTCTGGTAAGTTCGGTGATGTCGCGCTTAAGCGCGATTTTTATGGCGCTGCCAGCAACCTCGAAGACCGTGCCAATCTCTAAATCCTGATCTAGGAGAAACGCGCTCATGCCATTGCATCCTGAATGTCCTTTGGAAAACCGCTGGCGAGAAGCGTTGCCGCCCCATCGAATGTCCACCAGTCCCGGTTGCCCTCTTCTAAGGGAAAGACTGGTCCGATTGAACCTTGGTAGATCCCCTTCGGACTCGCAACAAAAAGTCGTTGGCTCCACGGTCTCGATTGCCACTCCTTTAGCGTCTGAGGCAATTCGTTGTTCGGTTCGTCATTGAACGCAATTACCGTCAGCTGATTTCTTGACGATGACATGGCAATCTCGATCTCGGCGTTGATGTGTTCGTCTCCAAACGAGTATCCACAAACAAGTAATACGTGATCACTGCCATTGGATAGCCGCTGCCGAAATCTCTGAAAGATAGCAGCGAACGGGTCGCGCTGCGTATTCAGATATTTGGTGGCTTGCGGATAAATCATGACAGAGCCGCCATCGCCCGGATAGGTATCTCCGTGCCTTACTCGCAGCAAGTTTCTCGTGCCGGAACTTGGTCTATACCAGTCGATTGAACCATGCAGTTTCGAAACAACGGCGCGTGTCCCTGTTTGGCTCGCATAATTCTGAATGTTCCAAAACGCGACACCACCGCCAATGAACCCATCTTGGAATTCTACTCCAGTTAAGGCTAGAGCATCCTCGAGCAACGTGTCATAATTAGTGGTGAAAAACTCCACAGGCGTTCGAACGAAATCGAGGCCAGCGCGACTGGTGCCAAACACGGCTTGGACAAATTTCTGATGTCCTGAGATGTCCACGATGGATTCGCTCTGGCTACCTATTCGCGCTTCAACGACTATTTCGCCCTCGGCGTTTTTAGTTGCAGCCTGATATCCCCACCGTACAGTCAAAGCTATTTGCTCAATCAGACCCTGATGGACCTCCTCAAGCTTCTCCTTCGAAACGAGCCGTCCGCCTATTTCAATGCCGCCGGTGCGCGACCGCTCAGCTATGGAAATGAGATCTCCAAGGTGAGTTAGATGATGCTCGATATGTGAGGTCTCAGCGCAGTCGTCGACAACAAAATCCAGAACGCGAATGGCGTCAGCATCGGCTTCGAAAAGTTCGCTTTTTGCGAGCTCCATCACACGATCAGTTAACGGATACATTAGCGGAATATTCGCAGGATAGCTAATACCAGCCCCGAGAAGCCAAGTTTGCTTCGGACTGTTTAGATGTTTCTCAAACTGCTCAGCAATATCCGCGTCTTGCGTCATCGTCCCCCCCTTGATTCAATCGCTAATGGGGGCAAACGCATAGCACACCACTACATGTCATCCCCGCTTGCACTATCAATAACAGTTGCAAAATTTGCTGTCATCATTATCCCGTCCAGTTAAAGAGGGTGTCCACACAGAAGTAAGCAAATAAACTACCATTTAAGCAAACCAGCTTACTCTTGTTGGTTAAATTAAAATCAATTAGAGCCTAACCGAAAATTAAGTTGAGCGATTTCAGTTGTTTATGATTCTCTGTGGTTTACCAAGACTACGGAGGATCACATGGCCTGGACTGAAACCGCCCGTCGCGACTATGGCAGACGAGGCTTACGCTATGCAAGCGACTGCACCGACGATGAATGGTCTGTCGTCGCGCCGCTTTTGCAGCCGATGAGCAAGGTCGGACGTCCGCGCGAGCATGATCCACGTACATTGTGGAATGCGATCCAGTATATGGCGACAACAGGCTGCCAATGGGCGCAGTTGCCGAAGGAATTCCCGCCGTTCACGACAGTGCAGTACCATTTCTACCGGATGCGCGACAGCGGCTTGCTCGATCTTATCAATGAAGTGCTGGTTGCGGTGACACGGCTGTCCGAAGGCCGCAAGGCGGAGCCGACGGCAGCCATTATCGATAGCCAGTCGGTGAAGACGACAGAAGCTGGTGGTCCGCGCGGCTATGATGCTGGCAAAAAGATCAAAGGGCGCAAGCGCCATATCGTAACCGATATGGTCGGCAACATGTTGGAAGGCATCGTGCATGGCGCGGATGTTCAGGACCGCGACGGTGCGCACGATCTGATCGAGCGCGCCTGCCAAAACCACCCCACGGTGAGGAAACTCTTTGCTGATGGCGGATATGCTGGCGAAAAGCTGACAACTGCTGTGGCACATATCGAAGCACTGGCTATTGAAATCGTCAAGCGCTCCGATCAGGCCAAAGGCTTTGTAATTCTGCCCAGGCGGTGGATCGTTGAGCGAACCTTCGCCTGGCTTAATCGTTGCCGTCGGCTGGCTAAAGATTGGGAAGCCTCTATCGCATCGTCAGAGGCGTGGATGTTCATCTCGTCAATCAGACGTATGACACGCCGCATCGCAAGGCTGCAATTTTGAGTCGGGCACTTAGAGATCCCATAGAGAAAGCCCGTTTCACCCCTACTCAACCCTCAATTTGCCAGAGATTAATTCAATATGAATCATATCAACAAGCAAGGTAACCGGCTTCCGGTTTTTTATCCGCGCGAGTATGCGAAGAAATAATTTTCTGCCGTCAATTTTTCTTGGTAGAGAACAGCAGAAAATCATTTATTTAATCAATATTTATGACAACCGAAATACATTCATAATCTAATAGTCGGCTTTATAATGACTCCTTGAATATTTCCAAATAAATCTTTTACTATAATTGCGTCAGGCTTAAGCCTTCCTTTTCCCTTAGGAAAAAACATTGCCGAGACATCGCCTGTCGTAGCGTCAACTGTGATTTCTTCCAAAATTTTATTACCAATACTACCTATCAGGTCGGAAACCTTGTATTCGCTTAAATCGATTATTTCCTGCTGCTGTCCCGCGATATCTACTATGTAATTTGCGATATCGTCGAGTGAGAGCATCAGATATTGCGAGCCACCAACTTGGTTAGGTATCAAAGCAATTGACGGTTTATTTTTTCTCATCTGCTTTATTGCGTCCACTAATGGTTCGTCACCTGCGAAAAAAACTGGCGGCCTGATATTTGCGGAGCTCAGTGGAAACCCCGAAAATTGTGAACCTGTCGTTGGTTGCGATCTAGTGACTTGCAGCACAGTGGTATGGTTTTTCATCCAACGGGCGGTATCTAGACAAATATACCCCACCAGCTCCTCGATAATTTGAAGCTGTATCTGAGCTGATGGCGATATATTATGTATCGGTTCATGGTGAGCGATACGGTTCCTCAGCTTATTTATGCGGCGAACATTTTTCTGTATTCTTTCCCTATCCGCACCTGAGGGAGCGTGGGGAAATGCAGTTGCGATCAAGTTGGGAGTTAACCACAATGCATCATATTCAATTCGAAATAGATTTGACCAGAAGTCGAAAGATAATGATGCGACAATATCGTCCGCAGTTGGGTTTGAATTGCGTCTCATTAGTCGTTGACGCGTTTGGCTAAGCGACGCTGTATGTTCCGGCGTGAGTGGAAATGGAGGATTGAATATCCAGTTCACGTTGTTAAAATTTTGAGAGAAAGCAGAGTGTATGGTATTCCTAACCGATACTTCAGCCGTTTGTAATGGGAATAAAAAAGCCTTAGCCAAGCGAGCATTCCAGAGATACCATTTTATAGCGCTGTCGAAATCGCCCGCGACCTGGGCCAAATTGAGATACGGTGCTAGTCTAGGAGCTGATATTTGTAAGGACAGCCTGTGATCCACAGGGGCAATGTAAGAAAAAGCATCTTGACTCTCAGCCATAAGCATCCTATTTCTAAAACATAGAGCAGCGATGGATTTCGCGGGCCCTCAGGACAGGTACGCCGCTCCTTTGGGCCCTTCTTGCTTTATATGATATGTATTTTGCAAATCATTCTTTTACAAACCTTTTCTTTCAGCAAATTGAATATAATCAGACTCTTGAAGTGAAGCAGTTAGTGACGCCGCTCTGCATTGAACGATATCTATTAGTCTAAAAATTAGAGACAGAGGCGACTCGGTTCGTTTGAACAGCTTTGGGCGTTTCGCTAAGTGGACTTCCGCCGCGATTATGCTGCCACCATCATTGGCGTCAGCGCCTCTCCGCCCGCCAGACCCGCACCGCGCCCTTGGTAGCGGCCTTCGGGGAATGGCTTCAGACACAGCGTTGCAAGGTATCCGCCAAATCCCGTCTGGGAGAAAATCGCCTATATCCATAACCAATGGGACGGCCTGCAAACATTCCTGACAGATGGCCGCGTAGAGATTAACTCCAACACGGTGGAGAATCTCATCCGCCCCATCGCTCTCAATCGCAAGAACGCGCTCTTTGCAGGTCACGACGAAGGCGGCATCGCCTGGGGGCGCATCGCTTCACTGATCGAAACCTGTAAAATCAACGGCGTCGAACCCTTTGCCTATCTCAAGGCCACGCTGACCGCCATCGCATGATGGACATCCCCAAAGTCACCTCGATGGCCTGCTTCCGTGGAATTTCAAGACGACAAGCTAAGACACTAGTGGTCCGCAGCGAACGCTTACGCAAATTCTCTCATAAACTCAGAATAAATTCACCACCCCACGCGCAACATTCAATGTTATGGTCCGCTGCTTCACATAACTGCCATCTGCAGAATATAGCTCCGCTATTCCGCGTGTGAAATGGATAGGCGCTTAGCGGTATCCTAGCTTCTCGCCCAACAACGTACGGTTTGGGCTGACGTTCGGATCGAAGAAAACCAATCGAGAAAAATCCAGACTATTAAATAAGGATCAACTGATGGTTCGGCGGAATTATAACTTCAACCCGCTTGGGTACTCGTCTACTTCATCTGTCTGTGATCCAAACTGATTCGGATAGAGTTTGGCCATATGATCATTTGCCCAGTTTTGAACGTCCAACTCCGTGATAAAATCAACATAGTGTGGCACCGGTAAATCTAGAGATAAACCTTCAATAAAAGAAAATTCTTCCGAAAGATTTTCTCTACTATGAATAAAATATCCATAGGCCAATTCATAAGCCATGGTATGCAATTTTTTTACTTCCATCTCCATTTCGCGTGAGGCAACCTCATCGCCAACAATTCTTTCAGCCAATAGAATTGCTTGTTCTCTATAACTATCGCATTGCGCAAGAACCGCGTCTCGATCTGAAAAATCGACTAAACACATGCAGTCGCCCCTCTAAAACAGTAGCCCTCAAGGCTAATTGTCATTAGACTGACTGCGTTATTTTCTCCAGAACTTTTCCTATCTCAAAAAATTTTGTATTATTTTTGTCCACCGCTTCCTTTCCAGCCATCCCGCGAGAGAGGTCATTTGAGAAATCAAGAAATGCGAATCGAAGGAATCTAATGTAAGTTGTGATGGCTATAATCTTGAACCAACGTTTTACTCGAAGGTTCTCAAATACCCAGATTGATGTATTCGTTTGCCAAATCGCTTTTTCAAAACAAGCAAGTGCTACCCGAATAGCTCTATATTCAAGCTCGCTTTCGCCACTATTTTTCTCAGAAACGAAATCACGCGCAATTTGAATTACTACACACAAATCTTTGGCGTTTAATTTTCTATCTAAATTTAATTCTGATTGTATGGAATTCATTTCAAATCATCATGTTCTTACTGAACAAGATAATATAGTATTAATATTATGGAAAGACTTATCTTCAACCTCTGGTCTTCACAGTCCTGGAGATTTTTAAGGTTTAGATAGCAAATTTGAAGCGGCATGAATGCTTCGCATTATCCAAGGCTTTAGAAAGGTGAGGGAAAATTGTGATTCACCGTCGCAGGATTCCGACCAATAATGAGTAAGCACACTACTCACATTTCAGCTGAAAATAGAAATCCAGCTAGACTCCTGCTCATGATTGTTCCATTTATTGCTGATAATTGGGTGGGTTAAATCATGGATCAGCAGCTTTCGGAATCGGCTAATTTGGCCGAAAATTCCGCTTTTTCAGGTAGTTTGTCGGTCGAAGACAAGATCGAACGAGCTCGAACAGAGCTTTTAGATCTTTCTGCTCGAAATCGCTTGTTGAACGTGCCGCGTTTTTCGAAGAGCGCGAAGATTGTCGATATCATCGATGAAAAAGCGGCAGAAGTATTTCGTATTCTGGTGACCGAAGGGAAGGCAATGACTTTCCTTGCAGGCGCGAAAGGACGCGAGAAGACCGGGGAAGACGCTGATGGCGAGGAGCTTATAGAGCTCGCACTGCCGGATGATGACGAGCGCGATGAGCAAGGCAAGCTTGTTCGACATGGAGATACCAAGCTACAGACCAAGATGACGCCGAACGCTTTGCAGAAGCGTCTGTTGGACCTCTATTTCGACGCGCGCACGCTCGAAGAAGAGCAAGGCGTCAATATTCTATTTCTTGGCCTCGGAACGCTGAAATGGATCGACCCCAACAATAAAGAGAACATACGATATGCTCCTTTGATATTGGTGCCGGTCATATTGGAACGCGGAACCGCCGGTGAGCGCTTTAAGCTCCGGGCACGGCAAGAAGATTTCTCATCCAATCTGTCCTTGGAAGCCCTACTTGATCGTGTCCATTCGATCAAAATGCCTGAGTTCGAGGCAACAGACGATTTTTCGTTTGAAGATTACGCGCAGAGAATTGCCTCTTGTATCGCGGTTAAGCCGGATTGGTCAGTACAGCCTGACGACATCGTTCTTGGCTTCTTTTCATTCGCCAAATTTCTGATGTACCGGGATCTCGATCCTTCTCTTTGGCCCGCACACGCCAAGTTCACAGATACCCCTCTTATTAGATCTGTCGTCTCTGATGGATTTGAACGCGATGACGACTTGATTTCTGACGAGGCTAATATTGATGCCGTCATCCAGCCATCTGAGATGACCCATATCGTCGATGCAGATAGTTCTCAGTCTGCAGCCATTCATGAGGTTAAACGAGGTAAGAACCTTGTGATTCAAGGACCTCCCGGAACAGGGAAGTCCCAGACGATTGCCAATATTATTGCCTCGGCAGTTGCTGATGGGAAAACGGTACTGTTCGTAGCTGAAAAGATGGCGGCGCTGGAGGTGGTAAAACGCCGCCTGGACGCCGCTGGTGTCGGCGAAGCCTGCCTTGAGTTGCACAGCAATAAGGCGAACAAGAAAGCCGTTCTGCACGATCTTCAAAAAACTTGGGATCTAGGTTCGCCACGCGGAAATTTCGATGGCGCGATAGATAATGTCTTGCTCGATCTTCGTGACAGGCTGAACGATCATCCCAAGAGGCTACACCGCCTGTATGAACCATATCGACTTTCAGCATATACGGTCATCGGCCATCTGTCGCGGCTTCGCAGGGAGGGAATGGCACCGTCAGATATCGAGCTTCATAACGCGATAGAGTGGACACCTGGTCATCGTGACGAAGTGTCGAAGTTGCTTATGGAGCTCGCCGAACGCATTCGCGACATTGGACTGCCTTCTCAGCATCCTTGGCGTGGTGTCGGCATAACGGGTATCTCACCTCTCGATCTTGAACGACTAGCCGTACGCATCCAGAACTCAAGCTCAGCATTCGCGGAATTGCTCGAAAGGATGCAAGAAACGACGACGACGCTTCAGCGTGCGGATGTCATCGATCTTCAAGATTATCAGAACTGCAGGAAGCTTGCAGACCGACTCGCTAGCTGTCCCGATACCATTTCGAATGATGCGCTTTCAAATGATGTATGGGCGAATTCAATCACCGACATCGCTTCCTTGGTTCAAGATGGAAAGAAGTTAGCGAATGTTGCTGAAAAAATTAATGAAATCTTAACATCGGAAGCTTGGGGATCTGAACCTGCAGGACTCGTTTCGCAGTTCTCGCGAGTACCTGCAAATTTCTCCGATGCAGCTTTTACGACCGTTGAACAATTAAGAACCCTTCTGCCGCGATTGCTGACAGCGGTGCGATCATTGCAAGCATTGCTCGGGATAGACGACATAGGCTCGTTGGCTTCGATTGAGCGGATGGTGGTAATCGGCCAACGTGTGGCGAATGCCCCGGATGCAAGCCCAGACGCGTTTGTTGCAGCTATTTGGGAACGAGGACTCGATCAGGCAGGTGATCTTGCTGAAGCCGTGGCCACACTACAAAACGCGCGATCAGAACTCACAGGGAAAGTTACCGATCACGCCTGGGAAGTCGATCTCGTTGCGGCGAGAACCGCTTTGGCGGTTCACGGAAAGCGAATGCTCAAATTCCTGAGCGGAGATTGGCGTTCTGCCCGATCATTGCTTAAAACGGTATTGGTTGGTGAGCCTTCCGTCGACGAAACGTTGCGTATTCTCGACTTGCTTCAAAAGGGCAAGCAGGCCAGAGCCACTATACGAGACGGAGATGCTCTTGGCCGTTCCGCCTTTGGAGCGGACTGGCGAGGTGAGAAGACAGACCCGAAGCCGCTTGAAGATCTGGTGCTTTGGATGCGTAGCCTGCGCGGTGTCAGCACTGAGGCGCGGCAGATCGCAAGCCGTCTCTCGAACAAAGCCGCAGTTGGTACTAGCGCAGAACAAGTACAAGGCATCTTGGAAGAAGCCCGCAGACTGACTCATGCTCTGTGGCTGGAACTGTCTGATAAAACGCAGATTCTTTTCCCTGGCGCTACCGGAGCAGAAGACGCACATTTATCGCAAGTCCTTAGATTGGTGGATGAGCTCGGCCAAGCTGAGCAGGAAGCCAAGACGCTCCTTAAGCGCGATCTGGCAACAGCAGGCGAACGTTCGAAAATTTTCCAAGTGTTAGGCCTCGCCCTTGATCTAAAGGCAAAGGTAGACGGTCAGGGAACGCTTTTAGCTTCAGCATTTGGTCAACGTTGGGAGGGCATTGGATCCGATTGGGATGCACTCTCTCTTCTGGTCGATTGGGTTCAGCACAATGCAGACATACGTCCTTTAGCTGCGACAATAGCTGATCGGGGAGACCTGGCCAGAGAAACAGGAAGGACGCTTGACGATGCCGGTGCCTGGGTCGGCGAATTCTCAGCGATCCTTGATTACCTACAGACCGATCCGGAAACACTTTTTGGAGCCAACAGGGTTGAGGAAGTTCCCTGCTCCGAATTGCAGGAGCGGTTGCAAGTTTGGTTGACCTCACGGGAACAGCTGTCCAAATGGACCGCCTACCGTAATCGCGCCAATGCCGCAAATGATGCAGGCGCAGAACTAATTGTTGAACGTCTGGAAGATGGTCGAGTCACTCCAGACGGCGTAATGTCATATTTTGAGATGGCATTTTACGAAGCCATCCTACGTGATCAACATAGACACGATCCGGAGTTAGCTCGTTTCGACGGCGAGGTCCATGGAAGGCTGGTAAATGAATTCGCGCGCCTTGACATGGACAGGATGGGACTGTCGCGACTGGAGGTCGTTCGTTCACACCATAAACGTATTCCGGGCAAGAGCGGTGTTGGCCCCGTAGGTGTCCTCAGATCTGAAATGGCGCGTCGCCGTGGTCATATGCCAATTCGTCAGCTGATGACGAGGGCGGCTCCAGCAATTCAAGCGCTGAAGCCAGTCTTTATGATGAGCCCGCTGTCCATTGCACAGTTTCTGCCACCTGCACAACTCACCTTCGATTTGCTCGTTATGGACGAAGCCAGTCAGATACAACCTGTTGACGCCATTGGCGCTGTTGCCAGAGCTCGGCAGGTGGTTGTTGTAGGCGACGAAAGACAGTTGCCGCCAACGCGCTTCTTCTCGAAGATGACTTCAAGCGGCTCGGAGGACGACGACGAACTTGAAGGCGCACAGGTTTCAGATATCGAGAGCATTCTCGGTCTGTTTTCTGCGCGTGGTCTGCCCGAGAAAATGTTGAGATGGCATTATCGTAGCCGTCACCAGTCACTCATTGCAGTTTCAAATAGCGAGTTTTACGAAAACAAGCTGTTTATCGTTCCTAGTCCGTACACGCACGAAGCCGGAATGGGGCTCCGATTCCATCAAGTTGCAGGCGGAACCTTTGAAGAAGGCGTTAACAAAACCGAAGCCAAGGCCGTGGCCAAGGCTATCATCAAGCATGCTCTTGAGAACCCTAACCAGTCACTGGGTGTTGCTGCTTTTTCGATCAAGCAGCGTAGGGAAATTCAGGATCAACTTGAAATCCTGCGTCGGCTTAACCCTGAAACCGAAGCCTTCTTTCATTCGCATCCAACAGAACCGTTCTTCATCAAGAACCTCGAAAACGTTCAGGGTGACGAACGTGATGTTATCTACATTTCAGTGGCCTACGCCCGCAATGCCCAAGGGTATATGGGGATGAGGTTCGGCCCACTTGGAGCAGAGGGTGGTGAACGACGTTTGAATGTTTTGATTAGTCGCGCCAAGCAACGCTGTGAAGTCTACGCGTCCATAACCGATGAGGATATCGATTTGGAGCGCGCACGAGGCAAAGGTGTAGCTGCATTCAAGCTCTTCCTTCATTTTGCAAGAACCGGACGGCTTTCGCTTTCAAAGCGTACCGAACGCGAGATGGACAGCGTTTTTGAAGAACAGGTCGCTGCGGCATTGACCGAGCGTGGCTATCAGGTGCATCCGCAGGTGGGTATTGCGGGGTTCTTTATTGATCTTGCGGTCGCCGATGACGCCGTTCCTGGGCGGTATTTGCTCGGTATTGAATGCGACGGTGCCGCATATCATGATTCTCGTTCTGCTCGCGACCGTGATCGTTTGCGACAAGCTGTTCTCGAAGCGCATGGCTGGAATATTCATCGCATATGGAGCACCGATTGGTTTCAACGCCCAAATGCTGAGCTCGAAAAGCTGATCGCCGCTATAGAACGTGCGAAGGCCAATACACTTGAACTCGAAGGTGACACAGACAAGAAGCGCAAAGCAGTCAATGTCGAGATCATCACCATTGATCGTGAGGACGTGACTGAAATCGGGCTATTGCCGAAGAATGTGATCGAAACCGCAACGCCCCTTTATAAGGAGGCGTCAATCAGGCCAGCGATCCATGTTGAACTTCATGAAACGCCTCTTGGCATTCTGGTTGAACACATTAAGGAAATTGTGGAGGTCGAAGGCCCCCTTCATCAGGATGAACTCGTCACTCGACTTAGAAGCGCGTGGGGATTACAAAGAGCAGGCCAGCGCATCAACAGCCACGTAACCGTGGCAATCTTGGCGGCGGCCCGAAACAAGCACATCAACATTGAAGGCCAATTCTTGCTATGGCCAAATGGTGAAATCAAGCTTCGTGATCGAAGTGAAGTTACCTCACTCAGTTTGCGCCGCCTTGATATGCTTCCTCCAATGGAGATTGATAAGGGACTTCGACAATTGGTCGAGGCGAGCTTCGGTGCAACGCCAGATGAAGCAATCAATGCTATTTCCAGAGCGCTTGGCTTCAAATCAACAAGTGGTCAATTGAGGGAACAGATACAAGCGAGAATTGGCTATTTGAAGAAAGCCAATATACTTGAGGAACGAGATGGGCTTCTCACACTCAAGGCAACTTAAAACCAAAGAAACTTCGCACCTGTTTCTGCCCCGATTGCGGCAGAAGCAGGCGCGTTTGATGTCACATCAATTATTTGGTTTCTGGATCGCTTTGAAGGCTACCGCTTGGCAATGTTTTAGGGCGTCAGTTCTGAAACGATTAAGTTTCTAAGCGCTGACCGGGCTCAGAGAGGTGATTTTTACGTGGGGGCAAAATGCAAAAATATTTAGCTTTCGTCGCGATCTTGATTGCGGCTATGTCGTTTTCGAATTTCGCGGATGCACGCAATACACCATGTTCTGGAAAGAAAGGCGGCGTTGCGCGTTGTACCGCCGATGGCAAGTTTCTCTGTCAGGACGGCTCAATCAGTAAATCCAAGCGACTGTGCACTAGAAAGTAGCAGTCGTATGGTTCGAACGATAATGGCCGCGCTTCTCTGTGTAAGCGCTGTAGCAGCTCATGCCGCTGATATCACTGGTAGAGCCTCGGTGATCGACGGTGACACAATAGAAATACATGGTGCGCGCATTCGACTGAGCGGCATTGACGCCCCAGAAAGCACGCAAACCTGTAAGAATGCGGAAGGCAAGTTATATCGTTGCGGACAGCAGGCAGCCTTAAAACTGGATGCATTCATTCAGGATGCACAGCCTGTCACTTGTTTCCCAGTGAATCGAGATCGGTACGGCCGAACCGTTGCGACATGCCAAACAAGCCAAGGCCAAGACATCGCCGCATGGTTGGTCGAGAATGGTCTCGCATTGGATTGGCCAGTTTATTCCAAGGGAGCATACGAACACGTGCAAGACGTTGCTATGCGAACCTCTTCAGGCCTTTGGCAAGGTGACTTCATTGTGCCATGGGAATGGCGAAAACTGCCGAAAGCACAGCGTCGATGAGCCATGAAAACTCAATGAAATCGAGCAGGATTACATACGCCATCGGCGATGTGCATGGGCGTGCAGATTTGCTGGAAAGGATGCTGGATCAAATTCAGACTGATGCTGATCAGCGAGCGGCCGAGTATCGCATTATCTTTTTAGGAGACATCATTGATCGCGGTCCTGATAGCAGGAGGGCGATGGACTTGGTACATGCAACGCTTAACGCTTCCCCGGATAGCCGCTTGATATTAGGCAACCACGAGGAATACTTGTTACGAGTATTGGATTGCAGTGAGGAAAGTCAGGAAACGGCGCACAACTGGATAAAACACGGTGGTTACCAGACATTGGATTCTTATGGTCTGGTAGATTGCCGGAGTATCCAGCATTTGGCCGAGGAATTCGGCAGACGCTTTGCTCAGCATTTGGAAATGATGCGAAAAGCTGATTCTATTATCATAGACGGTAATTACGCATTCGTTCACGCGGGTATCAAACCAGGTGTCCCATTGGCCGAGCAAGATGAAGTTATCTCACGCTGGATAAGGGGTGATTTCCTCAACCATACCGCAGCGCATGAGAAAATTATTGTCCATGGCCATACGATTACCGCATCACAAAGGCCAGAGATTTACGCCAACAGAATAGCGTTGGATACTGGAGCTTATGCTACCGGGGTGTTGAGCGCAGCAGTAATTAATCCCTTAAATAATCCGCAGAAAACAAGCTTTATATTTGCATAATATTATCGGTCCGCTCAATTAAATCAGCCGAAGCTCAAGCCGTTCAGCTGTGCTCCAGACGGATGTTTGGCTCGCACGGCAGCATGCTCATCGAGTTCAACTCTGGTTGCCTGTGCGGGATCACACGGTCTTATCCCAAGTCCCAATGCTCAAAAAGCGTTCCGACAGGAATGTAATGACCGCGCGGACCTGTTCCTATCCGGAGGCCTTTAACGCCTACAGAAACGCCGACACCGCCCTTTGAAAAATTGAAACGAAATGGCCCCGCAGAAACCGATTTTCTAATATAAAATGGCAACTATTCCCCCAGATCGCTTGCTCGTATGTGCTATGCTGTAAACCTATTGAAGATTTTGACCTATCTCCCGATAACACGCGTCGACAGCCCCAACGTCGTAACGGTTTAATGGCTTCCAAGCCCGTCCCTTGAAATCGAAAAACTCAATCACACACTTGTCACGTTCGGTATCAGCCCATTGCGCCGCAATGAGGCGACTATCGCGCCGAAACATCAGCGACAAATACAAGTTGTCTTCGCCACCGCGTGGAAAGCCCATTGGACGACCAGTATTACTATCACTCACAATCACCGCCGAGCAGCCGGTCCCACAGCCAAACTGAATCAACGAATAGTGCCCCGCAAAATTGGGTCCGTCTTTGAGACCATTGCGAATTCGAGTTCGAAACGAATTGAAATCCTTATCGCGTCCCTTGAAGTCCGGCATCTTCGTTTTGCCGGAGAACCGTGCTTCGACAGGATATGCGCGGGGATCTGGAGCACTTACACGGGTAGCATTGGCCTGAACAGAATTCGAAGCCGACGATTGGCGTCCTTCGCATTGATGCCAGTTCATCTGGTAGCCATATTCGCTCGGACGCCCATAACACCAGCCAACAGAAGTGAGTTTGGCATCCAGCTTATCTCGTCGTCCGCAAGCTTTATGTGTTTCAGGAGAGTCCCCGGATCCACCCCGGCATAACTGATTTTCTGTTTGCCACTGCGAAATTATCCGGGTGGGTTCGAATACGTTTTTGTCGAGTGTTATGACCTTCCCCGATTCAGAGACGATCCTATTCGTGCGTGGATCCCAACCGAACGCAAATTCGGCATCTCCAGACGAGGTCTTGCCAGAGAAGCTTCGCGCAAACCATTCGACGACACCTGTGATCTGGCAATTATCCGTGCAGCTAACTTTAACCGTGTCGGCTTTCGGGCTATAGGCCCGTTCGGGCCAACGCTCAACAAACTTGCGCTTTTCATCAACGATGAACGATTTGGTCTGGACCTTGTCGTAAAATGTAACAAAGTCAGCATACGCGCTTTCCGCGAAGTTCATTGACTGGATGTTTGATTGCGACCAAGTTTCGTAATAGGTCGTCAGAAAAGCGCGTGCTCTATCTTCTCTCGTGTCATTCTGCGGCGTGCTCTCCGCAACTGACGGCGGCTGGACGGTCTGAGGTGTCGTCGCTACGGAGGGTGTCGATGCCGTAGCGGCTTCACCGCTCGTTGTTACTTTGAAGTCTTGCATCTCAGTCGCTGTCAGATAGCGCATATCCGTGCTCGGTACCGACAGACTGAGCTGCAGAAGCCTTGGATCGATGCCCATTTCGACCAGATAGGTAATGATGTGCGCTGTAACCCTTTGGACAGCGGCCACCGCACTTTGCCCGTCTAGTGTATGTTCAGGAGCAAACGATGACTGATGGACACCTATTGCACCAGGTTCCGCGTGCCGGTTGATACCACCCACAAACGCAAGTGCACATGCAGACGAGCATTCCATGGAACGAGGTTGCATTGTCGACAGACCAAGGGAGCGGATCATTCGACCGTAAGCCATCGCCGAGATAATATTGCCGCCTCCACTTGAGAACGAGACAATCTTGGCACCTGTAGCGCCAACTTCGCGAGCAAACACACTTGGATCGTCGTTGGTGGAGAACTCGCCTTTAAGGACCAGTGCCGGTGGTCCATCATCAAGTGGCACACGCTCAATAGTGATTTCAGCACGTGCGAATGGCGCAAGCGAAAGTATGGCGACAACACTTGCTATCAGGAAACGAGCCAATTGCCATGAACCCATCACCATTACTCACTTTATCTGGCTGAAATACGAAGAGCGTCAAGGGTTTCAGGGGTGATTGTTCCCGTAACCTTCAATCCATAATCCCCTTGAAGCCTTTGCAGCCCTGTTTTCATTGTTGGCCCCAGAAGCCCGTCAATGTCACCGGTGTAATAGCCGTAGGCAAGCATCGCGAGTTGGACCTGTTTCACGACTTCCTTGAACTTGTCGCTATTGCCAGGGAGCGTCTTTAGCGGCATGGCTGTGCCACCTGTCGCACCCGATCCAGATGGCGCTGATGGATAATATTGGGGCGACGGCGCAGGGGCAGTGTTAACAGGCGGATTATAAAGCGGTGCCGCATAACTCCGGGAAGGCGCACTGTAAGAAGGCGCTCGATAGGAATAGCCGCCGGTTGAGGAACGGTGACTGCTATGTGACCGGTGTGAACTGTGGCTTCTGTGGCCAGCCAGAGTGTAGTCGTGGTCCATCCTGAAAACATCGAATAGAGATTTCGAATTTCCTCCGTCATCTATGGACGGCTTTGGTGGCATTGCCACCGCTTCCGCTGGCAAGAACCCAGCGGCCAGCAAAGATGGAATTGCAAATACCTTCTTTTTCATAATACCCCCAACGCCCTGTAACCGTGATTACGCGGATGCCATTCAAAGAAGCCCCCACAAGCCTCCTTCATCGAACATCCATCACATTCCTCCAGAAAAGTCTTCTTCCAATCCGAGATTGTAGCTGGTGCCAGCGATCTGTAAGCCACTGGCACAGTGCAGAGTGGAAAATTGTATAATTTTGCTTCCAGCCCTCGACTTTGTACGATGTTCAATGCCGTAGCCAGTCCCATAAATTGATCAGAACTGTCGAAGAATAGCGCGTCCCAATTTTTCCTGCCGAAACCAATGTTTTCCAACTGCATGATGGCCCAAACGTCAACAAAAGGCACCATCGTCGCAATGAATCTCGCCAGTTCCGGCAGATACTCTGCGTTGGGGCGCATCAGCACGGTTCTAAGTTCGATCCGACAGCCAGCACGGGCCATCAGCGCCAAATTCTTCTGCAACTGGTCGTAAGCACCAGCCTTGCCGACGATTTCGTCATGTACGCAAGCATCTGCTGAATAAAGAGGGACGCCCCAAATTACACGCCCGAGATCAATCTGGCTTAGTGCGGACACATCCTCAACGGCAAAATGCTGAGCATTTGTAAGTACGTGAAAGCTGATATCGGGCCGCTGTTGCATTACACGGCTGAGAAGTTCGAAAAGCTGACCCTTGTACAGAGTTGGCTCACCACCCGACAAACCGATTACCGCATTGCGCGGAGCCAACAATGCTGCGGCCTCGAAGTATGGAAACAGGTTCACATGCTGCTGTTTCGGAGGCTGAGAACACATCACGCAAAGCTGGTCACATCGCTCGGTAACTACGAATGTATTATGAGGCGAGTTCCTGCGAACAAGACGATCAGCGACACCCTTTCTCGGATTGACAAGGAGCACATCGCCATTGACATCAGAAGGCGAAATTCCCGAGATTGTTATTTGGCCTGCCTTGCCTTCGAAGATGCTTTTGCCATCTGAATCTGCCACGAGATTTGCTTCGAAAGCTTCGTCGACCCACGGCTCGTCCAACGGTCGATCTGCCCATAGTCTAACAACAAAGGGCTCCGACGCATCTGACATTGCTTTGATACGGAGCGGTATCATGTGTGCACCTCAACCATCTGAGGGCTCCAATCGGCGATACCGAGCCAATGTGCGACGGAAAACCGAACTGCTTCGTCATTGCTATATAAAAATTCGAATGCCTTATCGAAAATTGCTGTGTGGCGACCACAGAACCACGTTTCATGACGAGGGACGTCAATACGACCATAGCGCGACAGATCATCGACGACATCAGTCCCGCAGAAAGGTTGATAAACGCAATGAATGCAGTCTGGGTCGAAATTGTTCAGTGACGAGGCGTTGAGAGCGGCAATCTTTGTTGAATCCAAGCCTGACGAGAGGTCACCTATGCTGAGATCAATCCGACCGATACGTGACAGCATTCGGGCTTCGTCGGTTGGATAAAACACGCCATCATGATCAATGACCAGATAGTCTGACGCGAAGAAGTTTGGATTTCGAAGATCCACATGCTGATCTGATCCGGTGCGAAGGATACGCTTCAGACACTGGCTGAAATAGTATTCTTCCAAAACCGATCCAGTTTCGAAATTGCGCTGGACCAGGCGATCAATGAAATCGTTATAAAGAGTATTCCAGCGTTGAAGTACGTCACCGCGCTGCTTCAGTTTCCGGGCAAATCCCTGATAATTTATGGGGCGCAGGTAAATTGACCGAATGCCGAACTGTTCAAAATTCGTAATCAGAGCTTCCAGATCGGGAGGATTATCGACATCGATGGTAGGTAATGCCGAAATCTTGCCTTCTGGAAAGCGACGAACTGCCTCGTCAAGATTCTTGAAGAACGCGTCCGTTTTTGAAGCTTCATGCGTTCTTTGCCGTTCGTGAGTTTTACGATCTCCGTCGACGGACGTGCTTATAAAAGTGTCGTCATTTGCCAGAAAGGACCATTCGAGCTCAGTCAAATTTTGCAGGTTCGTGCAAACGACAAACTGAGCGCTCTCGAAACGTTGTCGGCAAAACGCCCTCACCTTTTCAAGGATATCCAACCGGAGTAGTGGCTCTCCACCCTGAAATTCGATCTTGATCGAAGTTGTTGAAAGTTGGTTCAGAAACTGGAGAACAGCCTCAAGCGTTTCTTCATTCCAGTCAAAGCCCTGCGCCGTCTCCGAAACGCGAGAAACCTGGCAATAACCGCAAGTCAGATTGCAACGCAGTGTGGGAACCAGGATCAGATACGTCAGCTCACCCGCAACCGCCTGACGTCGCGACCATCTATAAGCAAATGAAGTCCAGGCAAGGTCGTTCTGCTCTTCAAATGCGTGGCCATTCGACTTCAAGAACGTCAAGTCGCGTTCAGCCAGATCGCCATTCGCATAACGATCCAGGAACTTCACATCTGACCGGAAGAAGCCTCCCGCATCGTCCGAGAATAAATATCCGTCACCAGTATCTTTGAACTTAAGCGGCCAGACCTGTGTCATTTTATGACCGCAGACAGCAAGGACTTCCGCAACGAAAGCGTTTCGACGAGAATCTTCTCGCGATAAATCTGATGGGCTATAGCGCTTCGAAAAGCTGGAACTGATTGCTCATCTATCTCTCGAACGGTTAACTTATCCCCATCCAGCGAGAAACTGACGTCTGGATACAATCCCTGAAGCCTTAAAACAGCTGCTTCTGCGTAAGGTAAAAATGCTTCAGTGATTTCGCCGACCAATGATCGGGTTTCGCCACAAAATTGAAAATTCATATCGTCCCAGCCCAGAAACCATATTGCCTAGGTCTTCTGCGCGATCAAGCGGAAAACTGACCCGCCCCCCCCTTTCGTATGAGATCAAGAGCCGAAGACACCATCTTGACTGGAAACAATTACTGGCAGAGCATGACGGGCGATAGGTTTGCTTTCTCGTTAAGTTCAACGGAGTAGGTCATGAGCGACGATCATCGTCACGAACATCCGGATCGATGGAAACACAACGGGGTGCGCGTGATAAAAGGTGACCAGCTTGACCCCAACACCGCGCAGACGCCAGGTATGTTTCGTCAGGCTGCAATCAATCATGCGCGTGTTGGAGCACAGAAAATATGGGCCGGGACGGTCGCAATCGAGCCCAATGCAAAGACTGGCGTACATCACCATGGTGCACTGGAAAGCGTCATTTTTGTTCTTCGAGGCAAAGCGCGGATGCGATGGGGAGATCATCTGGAATACGTGGCCGAAGCAGGTCCGGGCGATTTTATCTTTGTACCACCCTATGTTCCCCATCAAGAGATAAACGCTGATCCTGACAATGTGCTGGAATGCGTTTTGGTTCGATCTGACAACGAAGCAGTTGTCGTGAACATCACAGACGTGGAACCTATCGAAAATCCAGAAACGGTATATTGGGTCGATCCGATACATCCTCACCCAGAACAGAGCTAAAACCTCATTAAGGATGTCCTGCTGGCCCTGGAGAAGACAATCAAAGACCGCTCAATCTAATCTGTCACTAGTATCCAATGGCCCACCGCGAAATAATATATCTTTTACATTTTCGGTTTGCCCCTCTTGGACGGCTTCAATTTTATAAATCTTACTGCCCGACACTAAAAATTGCGGACTTTGTGCATCAACAAGAGACAAAACATCACCTGGCGCTGAAATAAATTCAGTCATAGTCCAACGTTTTCCAGCACCCATCTACAAAACACCCCATGTTTAATAGCGACAGCTTTTGCGAGCCATCGTTAGATATACTAATGGTTATTTTACCAAATTCTTGTAATTGCCCAGATAATGCTTTCCAGTTAACCACGCTTGCGAGTGCAGTATGAAAACGCATGAGCGACTGCTACTAGATACCTGCATCATAAGTCAATTTGCTTACAAGAATCCTCCGCACCAGCTTATCACATGGTCCCAGCGATTTCCGGACAATTATTTCGCGATCTCTGTTTCGACCGTAATCGAGATCCAGAAAGGAATAGAAAATCTGCGGCTCTCGGGTTCGCCCCGCGCGGATGCATTGGAAAAATGGCTAGACCTATTGCTCGCCAGTGACCTAATTTGCCTTGACCAAGACGTCATCACCGCAAGGATAGTCGGCCAGATGATCTCTACGCCCGCCTTGAAATCTCTGTGGGTACCAGACGCAAAATCCAAGAAGCCCAAATTTGGTCAAGACCTGCAAATCGCCGCCACCTCAATACGCCACCAAATCCCAATAGCGACAGAGAACGTTAGCGACTTCCTTCGCATTCATCAATGGTACAAACTTCCCGGATTATGCAATCCTGCAACGGGTGAATGGTATGCTGGATCGAAAAAAGCAGGAATGGTGCCTTGACTCTCAGATTTTGTTCCTGATATGTTCCGATCATGAAAAACGCGCTCACCCTTTCCCCATTGCTGACTATGCTCCCTGTTGAGCTTGTTATCCGCGCGCGTCGAATACGTACCTTCTGAGTTTTTGGACCCCGCAGTTCATTGACGGTTTGCCGTCCTCAGGAGCAATGTAATGTTCCATTCCATTAATGATGTCCTGGCTGACGCACATCTTCGTGCGGCCAGCAACTTATTTGCACCTTCAGTTGTTTTAAAGTGCAGGGGCCGCGCTCTCTTTCGATCACAGAAGGCTCGAAACCTAGCTTGCTATTTTGACCTCATCCCCGACGTATTGGCATGGTCGTGCCTGCCGTTCCTACTCGGCTCTACAGAGACATTTCACATTCCAGACTTCGCAGTTCAGAGAGTGGATGGCGACTACCTTGTCGATGTCCATGACACACCGGAATGGGCTCTTGCGGCGGCAGAGGATGAAGGCTGGTTATATGACTGCGCCAGTTACCAGCATGACAACAATGCTGTGCTCATCGCCAACGCCGTTGATTTGTTACCTTATGCGCGAACCTCAACGGTTTCGCTTTCTGACCGCGTGCGCCTGCTGACCGTTCTCGATGACGACGGCCCACTTCCGCTTAAGCATTGTTTTCAACTCATTCGAAATTCAAGCGAGCCAATGGCGGCAATCGCCGCGCTCTATTTTTCCGGTGAAATCGTATTCGATTTGACTGAGAGGATAGCTCCGGAAACACGCGTTTCCAGAACCTAATTCACCCCCGCGATCCTGAATGATGCAAATCGGCGTTTTCGCGCCCGGTATAAGGAGGCTTATCGATGAATAGCCAGCAATATTTGAATGACATGATCAGCAAACTCCACCAACTGATCGATGATCTGAAGATGCTCCGAGATGGCAAACAGCCAGCACCTGAAATTCTTGATGACAGTCCCGCTTTATACGATTGGAGTCAGACTACTCGACCTGCGGCGTGCCTGGAAGGATTCGTTCAAGAACATCCGAGGCTTGGTCGCAACAAGCTCATCATCACCAGCGATCTCTACTATCTTGACCCCGAATTGCAGTTCGCGCGCACCCTTTCCAGGTTCTATAGGCTCGGAAATCCAGCCAGGTTCGGACGGCAACATTAAATCCATGAGGGCAAAGTCGATGAAACTCACAAGAATATCGGGGCGCTACTGGCGACCACCCCTTCCCCTACCTCCACGCAATGTGAGTAAACAGAATGAAGTATTTTCAACGAACACAAGACAGTTTGGCCTTGGAGCTGGCTCGGGCACACGTCACTAGGCAAATTCGAAAACACGGCCTTCATCAATTTCTTGCAGGGCGAGTGTGCACTCTTGCTATCATTATCGGTCACCAAGAAGATCTGGAATTCTACGAACGCGCGCTTACTGAGATCAAACACTACTGTGCAGGCCCGCGCTCCCAAAGGATCATCACAATCGACGAAAAGCAGGCGCAACGCCAAAAGCGGTTAAAGCGACCAACCGAGGAATTTTCGTGGGCAAGGCAAACCGTCTTCTTGACGCACAATGAGTTATCATTGCCTGAACACGTATTGGCAACAGCAGAATACGTCGTTCCCATTAAAACCGACGTATCACTTTGCGAAGCCGTTGCTCGGGATTTTCAGTACACTAAAATTGAATTTTCGAAAATCGACGAGCTTCGTGACGTTTCCCTGAGCCGCATCGCGTCATTTATCACTCAAAATTGGACTGAGATGGAAATCAGAAAGAAACTCCATCAATTCACTTGCGTTACAAAAATTTCTCAAGAATCCCGAGCAACAGATATCAATCTGGATAACCTAGTTGGATATGGATCGGCTGCTATCTGGGGTAAGCTTTTAGCCAGTGATCTTCACCTTTATCGCACCGGTCAGCTACCTTGGGCAGATATTGACCGGGGAATTCTTCTTAGTGGTCCGCCAGGTGTGGGCAAAACAATGTTTGCACGTGCGCTGGCCAACACGTGTAATCTTCCGTTGTACCCACATTCACTGGCTCGCTGGCAATCGCAAGGAAGTTTGGATGATCTGCTGCAAGCTATGCAGTCGGCTTTCGAAGAAGCCAGCAAGAACGCTCCAGCAATTCTTTTTCTAGACGAACTAGATAGCTTCGGTAATCGAGCTAATCTGTCGGGACATAATGCGAATTATGGGAGGCAAGTCATCAATGGACTGCTGGAACATCTTGATGGCGTCAGTAACAGAGAAGGTGTTTTCGTTATTGCGGCGACAAACATGCCAGACTTAATTGATCCTGCAATTACCCGTTCCGGACGTATCGAACATCATGTAGCTATTAAGCTACCCGATCCAGCCGAACGAGAGGGAATTCTCAAATTTCATCTTGGCCATGACCTCGAAGGCGAGGACATCTCGGACGTGGCGGAAAGTTTGACCGACGCATCCGGAGCAGATATCGCAAAGTTCGTGCGTCAAGCTCGACATATCGCGCGTTTGGAAAAGCGGCCTTTAGCTCTTTCCGATTTGCTGAGATTGAAACCAGCTACTACGCCCCTTCAGCCAGAAGACATCCACCGAATTGCTGTTCATGAGGCTGGACATGTCGTCGTCGCACACGCCCTTTCGGATAGCCTCGGCATGATGCCGGTTTCGGTCAAGATCAATCGCGAAGTCCAAAGCGGAAACGCTCGTCTGGGCGGTGTGAAAATGCGCAATACAGATCCCAAGATCGTCAAATTACGAGAAAATTACGAAGCCGAGATTTGCAGCTATCTAGGCGGCCTGGCGGCCGAACATGTCATTCTTGGAGCTCATTCCGATGGCGGTGGAGGAGTAGCTGGGTCAGATCTTTCGAAAGCGACCGAGATTGCCATCAGGATGGAGGTTTCGTTCGGCCTGGGGGAAAATCTGACATTCTGGGCCACCCATGACGAGTGCAAGCCCGACTTTGTAACATGCAATCCGCAACTGCAGGCCGTTGTCAATAAGACTCTTCAATCCTGTTTTGCCAAGGCATGCGAGATCATCGAAGCCAAAAAAGACTTCTTGTTCTCTGTCTCAGCTATTCTGGAAAGAATCGGTGAAATCAAAGAGGATGAGCTTTTGACGGTTTTGTCTGGCTCTGGCACAGACCTTCAGCCTGAACGGCTAAGATCCAATTATATCGACAATTACCCCGGCCTCTCCGAACATTAGCCGAGCTTCGTCAAAGGCTTCCTTCCATCTCCGTGAATCAGAGATATAGTCAGTCACGACACGAATAATTCCGCTTTGGATAATTAACCCGGCACAGGTAGCGCAAGGATGCAGAGGATTTACATAAAGAGTGCAGCCCGTTAATGATTGAGCGGCAGATATAATTGCATTGGCCTCAGCATGCACAACTCTCAATAGCTTTCGACGACCATCTTTGTATATTTCTGGCTCGTCGGCACAGCGTCTTGGAAAACCATTCCAACCTTTTGATGCTATAGTACCGTCCGGACGTAATATGCATGCGCCTACTTGCCTATCATGATTCTTCGAATGCTCTATTTTCCACCATCAGCTCAACCTCAATTCAATTCACCACCCAATGACGACGTCGTTGGCCAATTCGCAGTATAAACCTCCATACCGACGTGCGCATTCATGCCTCAAAACCCGTCCCAATCTCTGCGTCTTTGCAAATTCCGGCGCGATACACACGCGATGCAAATTCAATGCTTATTTGGGTGGTTTTTGACGATTAGGGTCCGACAGATCCATGTCGTTTAAACACCTGAGAACGGTTGGACGCCTCATCCCGATGTCCCATTCACCTGCCCATCTGGTTCGAAGTTTGAAACATCAATTACCCTGCCCTTGTCAAATCGCTTCGACTTTCGAAATAATAACCAGTCTATTACAAGCATAATTGAAGAATGCGGGGGCAAACTATGCAGGGCAGATATGCGGGCGACATTGGTGACTATGTCAAACTCGCCCTTCTTCGCCAATTATCTGCAACTCGAAAACTCGGTATTGCCTGGTATCTCTATCCGGATGAAGGTCATAATAAGGATGGACGCCATATTGGTTATCTAAGCTTGCCAGGCCGCTGGCGACATCTCGACCCCGAACTCTTTGACGCCCTGAAGGGCGTGGCTGGTGGTGTTCGATCTGTGCAGACATTGGAAGCCACAGAACTGATTGGCAATCTATTCCACCGGATACCACTGACGTCAAGCGATCTCCCTTGGCAAAAAAGGTCAGCGTGGCGGCACAATTGGTTTGGTGAACTCCAAACGCAGATGGCTTCTGCGGATCTCGCTTTCGCTGATCCTGACAACGGATTGGTAGACAACGATGATAAGCGGCGTTCGAGGGCGAAATTCGGCAAATCTATCTCAATTCGTGAAGAAGAAACCCTCGCGCAAAACAGGCCTGCCGTCATTTACCATCACAATACCCGCCGTCCGGGTGGGCATGATCTCGAAGTCGATTACTGGCTTTCGCAGTTCGATACTAATGCAATTTCAATTCGAGCCAATGCGTACAGCTGTCGGACATTTTTTGTATTGAATCCGGACAATGAATTAGTCGAGCGTACTCACGAATTTTGCTATATGTGGCGTAATCATGGAGTTCGTTTCCACGCGGGGGCATAACGACGCCAATCTGTGAGGCTGAATGTGGGGGATCATGAACAGACACGTCATCTTTGTAATCGCAGGCGCTATGCTCGCCAGCTCGACGAGTGTTAGCGTTGCCAAAGAATGGTGGCAAGACACCTTCATTAAAGAGGGCAGCGGAACCTGTGAAGGTAACGATAGCATTCGAACTTTTTCGGCCAAGGAACTCAATGGATGGGAAACGTTCTGTAAAATAACGAAGCAGCAGAAAATCAAGAATATCGATGCCGTAATTCTCGATTTTGAATGTGGTGGCAATGACATGGAACCAGAAGTCACAAAACCACGTGAACTGATAGTGAAAGAGCAGGATGGCATCCGGATTTATCCCGCGCTTCCTGAAGGGGGTAAATTCCAGACATGTAGCTCGATTAAGGCAGTTGAAGCGCCGAAATCAGTTCAAATAAATTCCGATAAGCCCGCGACACAGGCAAGCTGTCCGATCAATCTTAGCCTGCTCCGATCTGCTGCCCGCGACGACGGAACATATCAGATACTTGAATTCAAGGACGGGTTTCTGGACGCACAAGCCACGCTCACCGGATTCAAAAATGACAAACCGATCTGGTCGGCGAAATCGCACGCCACTTGTTCGAACGGTGCTGTAATATGCCGAATGACGTTTAAGACGCGAGCTGGAGAGGAATATCAGGAGGCTTATCAACCTTTAACGGTTGATGACCGACCGTGGGTGGTTTTCGCTGAGCTTCGGCAGAACTTGTTCCTCAAAGAGCAGAACCCTGCATACGAGCGTAAAGCTTACGGCGGTATCGAGGTCGATTTACTGAATGGATACCTGCCTGCCGCCGACGAGATGATTTTACCGGAGAACGTTTATAAGTTCTCGGGATGCAGTGAACCTCAGGAAACCACTCAAAATCAATGAAGGCAAGATCGTCAGACTGGCTCAATTGCCGTTTCGTCACCAGGCCAACGATTTGAGTTGATCTGGCGGTCCACGCGATACATTTGTAGGTCGCCATCCAGGTGTTGTTTCAAAAGCTCCTTGGCATCAGTAACCGATGTCGTTGGGTCGATCCATTGCTCATAGACGTCAGGTTTGAGAATGATAGGCATCCGGTTATGAATAGCTGAGATCGGTTCAACCAGAGCCGCCGTCAAAATGGTGCAGCTCGTGATCCCGAGACCCTCATTCGTCGCCCATAGACCAGCAAAGGAAAACGGAGAATGCTCTGGCAGATGTATATACCACGGGTCTCGACGACCGTCATCGGCATTCTTGGTCCACTCGTAAAAGCCATCGGACGGGATCAGGCATCTTCTTGATTTAAAGGCTTCACGAAACATGGGTTTCTTGTCGGTTTCCTCGCTTTTGGCGTTGAACGTCGAAAAATTGCCAAGCTTCTTCGCCCAAAACGGCAACAAGCCCCACCTGCCCTCCTGCAATTTCATCCCGTCGTCCGAATGGGTGACGAACAGGACATCCTGGGTTGGGAAAATGTTGTATCGCGGCTGCGTGTTGCGTGCTTTATCAGCAGTCAGTGTCAGTTTGTACAGCCGATGTATCTCCGACCAAGGTAGGTAAAGAGTGTATCGGCGCACATTGCCTGCACCACTACTTAGTTAAGCGGTTTCACTTGAGTTGTTGACTATAGCGCGAACGGCACGCGTTGAAATCTTGTATTTCTTGGCAATTTCGGAGATAGGTGTTTTTCTCATAAATGCGCTTTTTATTGCTTTTCTCTCATTGATTTTCACCTTTCGCGGGCGTCCTATATGCTTTCCCTTCAATCGGGCCGCTTCCATACCAGCTCTGGTTCGTTCACTAATCAGAGAACGCTCAAACTCGGCTAAGGCCGCCATAATGTGAAATATAAGCCGACCTCCAGACGACCTCGTATCGATACTCTCCGTTAATGACTGAAATTCGACACCTTGCATCCCAAGATTATTAACAAGTTCAACGAGGTTAACGAGAGACCTACCGAGTCGGTCAAGTCGCCAAACTACCAACGTATCTCCATCGGAAAGGTGATCCAGCGCACCCTGAAGCCCTGGTCGGTTAGATACTTTCCCAGAAACTCCTTGATCTGTATATATTTTGTTACAACCTGCTAAGCGAAGCGCATTTAGCTGCAAATCAAGGTGTTGGTCGTCTGTGGAAACCCTCGCATAACCAATGCGTGCTATTTCTTTTTTTGGTTTTACGGGATCGGGGTTCTTCTTTTCTGTTCGTGGGCGCATAGTAAATATTCTTAGGTTTGCCATTTATCTTAACGCCATTCTTGTTCTCACGAACCCCCTTGGCGTTGACATAAAGGGAACCCTTTCCTCCGCTTATATTTGTCAACATTTTTCGCAATGAAAGTTCCCCCCGGAATTGGCCGACAGGCCGTTTTTGCTGACGAATCTGTGTTTTAATCCAATACGAATGAGTTTTGACATGGACTTACCATAAGGGTTCCCTTTCTTCGCGAGTTCCATTGTCTACTAACGCACTGACTTGAGGTGATCCATTTGATCGATCATCTTGACGTCGCAGATCCCGCTTGGATTTCTGAAATAACGGACGCTATTCTGGAGAACCGTATTGAAGTTGCGGTTCAGGGAATACATTGCGTCACAAATGCTGACCGTTTGCTTTACGGCGAGTGCCTTGCACGACTTCTGAGTCGCGACGGTACAGTCACAAGCGCTGGCGAATTCATTCCCATCCTAGATATATGGGGCAAAACCCCGCTTCTCGATCAACACATGATCAAGCTCGTACTTGACGAATTGGACGCTGATCCACGTGCCGTTTTGGGCTGCAACATCTCTACAGACAGCCTCACTGACGCCGAATGGTCATTGATTTATCGTCAGTTGGTCGAACGTGCTCATTTGGCTCACCGTCTGGTCCTTGAAATCACCGAAACACGACCGCTCGGCGACATTGTGACCACCAACAGATGTCTGGCGGCTGCGCGTAAGCTCGGTTGTCTCGTCGCTGTCGACGACTTCGGAAGCGGTCAAGTCACACCCTGGCAGCTGCTACGGCTGGAGGTCGATATCGTCAAGATCGACGCCGCATTCGTGCGAGACATCAAGGAATCCCATCCTCGGGGCAACAGCCTTCAATTCATGATCGGACTGGCAAAATGCGCAGCTCCGACCGTCATCGTTGAGGGCGTCGAAACCAATACTCACTTGATCGATGCAGTGATGGCCGGTGCTACCCATGCCCAAGGATACCATCTGTCTCGACCAGTATTTCTGCATTCAAACGAGCCTGTGTTCCAGGCTAATTCTGAGGGTAAGACATGTCATTAATTTCCAGAGATCTGGCGCGTGTACTGGGGTCAACCGCCATTGCACTGGTTCTAACAGGCGCAGTTGCGAAAGCTGAGCCCGCAGTTACAACGGATGGAGCCGCATATCGGTATTCTGCGGGCGGCACGGATACGACGAGTGGTAACACTTTTGAAGCTGCCACGAGCGGGCCGACAAAGCGGGCATGGGGCATGCTCGTATACAATGGCTCGATTGCGAATGTCTCCGATACAGCTGTCATCACGTCTGGAGCCAAGGCTCACGGAATTCAGGTCGGTGCCAAAGGTGGCAACGCAGACGGTGCAGATCATTCAGCAATCAATCTCGGCAACGGCGTGAATGTTACGACGAGCGGAAATGATTCTTATGGTCTTCATGCTATTGATGGCGGCACAATCTCTGGCACAGCGACTGTCGGTACAACGGGTGCCAGAGCTTACGGCGCGTTTGCAGAATCTTTCTCGACAATCGATCTGACTGGCGGCTCTATCACCACGAGTGGCAGCCTTGCATATGGCCTGCTCGCGAACAACGATATGAATACTGTCGGCGGTAAAATCATCGCGACGGATGTTGATATAGATACCGCTTCCAGCTGGACATTCGGTGCTTATGCCAAGAACGGCGGCGAAGTTACGTTAAACGGTGGCTCGATCACGACAACAGGTGAACGCGCTTATGGCATTCTCGCCAGCAACGGAGGCATCGTCAATTCAAGCGCCGACGTCACAACCTCATTCGATAAGACCCATGGCGTTCAGGCTGGCGAAGACGCCAATAATCCGGGTGGTAAGGTCAATCTTTCAGGGGGGAGCGTCACCACTGGAGGAATCTTCTCTGTAGGTCTGCATGCCGTTCAAGGTGGAACGATCCAGGGCAACACATCAGTTACGACAACCGGTGTGAACGGACACGGCGCATTTGCCGAGAGCGATTCCGTTATTTCCCTCAACAACTCTACAATTATAACCAACGCAGATGCAGCCTACGGTTTGCTCGCCAACAACGATAAAAACACCGTTGGCGGCACGATCACGGTCGTAGACACCGTCATCACGACGAATGGTGTTCATTCTTATGGTGCGATTGCTGATAACGGTGGCCAAATAAGCCTGACAGGCGGTTCAATCACTACTGCGAATGACAAAGGCAAAGGAACGCAAGATGGCGATGGGTCGCGCGGCTACGCTCTCTTCTCGCAAGGCGACGGTTCTTTTGTCAGTGCAGACGGTACGACAATCCACACAGTTGGCCAACGTGCCTACGGCGCATATGCGTACAATGGCGGCGATGTTGACCTGAAAAACTTGTCGATCACGACCGAAGGTTTCATGGCCTACGGTGTGTATGCATCTGGTACAGGATCTGTGCTCAATGCCGAGAACGTCAACATCACTACTTCTGGCGACGTTGGCGACGCTGCATGGGCCTATGCGGGTGGCGTTCTTAATCTGAACGGCGGTACGTATAACATTCTCGGCGAGCAGAATTCCAATTCCCCACATGAAAATGCCAACGGTCTTATTGCTGTTGGTGGTACGGCAACAACTGATGGCGGCGTGATTAACGCTCAGAACCTTGTGATTAATACCACGGGCGCTGACAGCTATGGTTTCCGTGCTGGCGCAGTAGTTGGCAACGAGCAAACGTTCGGTACGATAGATCTGAAAAACACCACTATTACTGCATCTGGTGAGAACGCCTATATCGGCCAGGTTCAGTATGGCAGCACACTCACGGTCTCGAATTCCACACTGAATTCCGAACGTGGGATCGGCATTGGACTGACTGACAGCGCCAATGTGACGCTCAACAATACCTCGATTATCTCCGGTAAGGAAACGTTCGAGTCCACATTCACGAAATCTGGTCAGACCCAGAACCTGAGCTTGGGCGACGGCACGACCGCAACGCAGAATAACGGAACCCTGCTCAAGGTAAATCGTGAAGCAGCTGGCGGCGACGGTATCGTCAATCTGAACCTGCAAGCTGGATCTTCATCGAGCGGCGATATCGTTGATACTGACGCTACGAAGACGACCGGTCTCACCAATGTCAAGGTTGAGCAAGGTGCGACCTATAATGGCAAGATCGAAGGCATCACTGATCTGGACGCCGAATCCGGCACAGAACTGACTTTCGAAGCTGGTACCGAGATCGCGGGCAACCTGACTGGTACGAACAGCACCTTCAATTTCGATCCTTCAGGTGCGAATATCGGCGGCGATGTCGAGTTGAATAACGCTTCCTCCACCCACGGCGGAAGCATCGGCACCCCAATTACCGTTGGCGGCAGTGTCCTCGTTGATCCGACCTCCATTATGGGCGGCAATTGGGATATTGCTGGTGATCTTTCCGCGAATGGAACGATCACACCCGGCAACTCGATTGGCGTGATAACGGTTGGGGGCGACGCCACATTCGGTGCAAACTCTGTTTATGCGGTCGAAATCGCAGGCGACGGAACGAGCGACCGTATCGATGTGACCGGAAAGGCAACTCTGCAAGGTGGTACTGTCGAGGTTACTGCACTTGACGATAAGGTGAGCTACCAAGACGGTCAGACCTATACGATCTTGACTGCAGGCGGCGGCGTTGACGGCCAGTTCTCTGAAGCCGTATCGAAGTCGATTTTCCTGACAGCTGAATTGCAGCATCTGGCAAACGCGGTCGATCTGACCGTGGGCCTAGTTTCTGATCCTATCGATCCAGAGAACCCGCCAGTCGTATTCGAAAAGGTGGCACAGACGAACAATCAGTTAGCTACCGCTCGTGCGCTGGATAGCCTGGAACAAAGTGGTTCGTCGCTTGAACTATACAACTCGGTTCTGTTCCTGACGAGCGAAGACGAAGCCCGTGATGCCTTCAATCAGCTGTCGGGCGATACGCATGCTTCGGTTAAGACGGGTCTGATCGACACCGCAAACTTGACTGCTGATGCAATCAATAATCGCCTTCGTTCAGCTTTCGCAGGTGTGGCTGCCAAGGACGCACCTGTCTTGTCGTTCGCTCAGTCGCCGAAAGGCAGTGCACCGCAGCCGTTCGAAGCCGTTGCGCCTGCTTCATATGATTACGGCGTATGGGCTTCGGGTTTCGGTTCGTGGGTTGATCACGACGGAAACTCAAATGCAGGCGGCCTGAAAACTACAACGGGCGGTTTCTTGTCCGGCGTAGATGTAGGATTTGCTTCAGGATGGCGTCTCGGCGTTGTCGGTGGTTACAGCCAGACCGATCTCGATGCCAAGGGACGTTATGCTTCGGCGACGAGCGACAATTGGCACCTGGGTATCTATGGTGGCAACCAGTGGGGTCCGATTGGCTTGCGTGCTGGTCTCGTGCAAACTTGGCACAGCATCGACTCTTCACGCTCGGTTTCCTATACTGGTTTCAGCGACAGCCTCGATGCTGATTATGATGCCCGTACGTTCCAGGCATTCGGTGAACTTGGTTATCGCATCGATACGGCAGCGGCATCCTTTGAACCGTTTGCCAACCTGTCGCATGTTCGTTTGCATACCGATGGTTTTACTGAAAAGGGCGGTGCGGCAGCTTTGTCAGTTAACAGCGAAACGACCAACACCACCTTCACAACCCTTGGTCTGAGGGCATCGGCTCTAGTCCAGCTTGGTGCCACCACCGCCAATCTGAAGGGAACTCTCGGTTGGCGTCACGCTTATGGTGACATCACGCCGGAATCCACACAGTACTTCGCAGGAAGCAATGCCTTTACCGTCGAAGGTGTCGCAATTGCCAAGGACGCGGCGCTGGTCGAAGCAGGCTTTGATGTCGCGATCACAGAAGCATCGACACTAGGTCTGAGCTATGTCGGCCAGTTTGGTAACGACACCACCCAGAATGGCTTCAACGCCGCTTTGAATGTGAAGTTCTAAAACAAGTTTGGAAATCGCGACGCCCCCTCAAACAGAACAAGCATAGCGATTTCCATAGATAGGACTTTGGGTTGACCCTGGGTTCTTAACTTGCCGCCCAGCCAATATGGTTGGGCGGCTTTTTGTGTAAGCTTCGCAAGTATAGTCAGGTAAAGTCTATCCCAATTTATGGGGATTTTTGCTCACAATCCGCTGGTTTTTCGTAGATTTCTTCTTAAAAATACTTCATAAATTTGAGAATATAAAAATGGGCAATATCTTCGCATCGTCCATTCGAATGCGAAGATCAAACTTGGGGCACACAGACGCTGCGGTCGTAAAGCGTCTTGGGGTAGGAAACATGTCAGTATCGCGAAATACTTCGCGCCGCGTTATCGCGGCGTCCATACTCGTGTTGCCTTCGACAACACTCATTTCATCAGCGCTAGCTCAGAGTGTATTTTCAGGCGGTACGCTCATTATCTCCGGTGAACAGACCGTCGCGGATGACTTTGATTTGTTAACATCGGGGACGGTTCAAATAACCAGCGGCGGCAATGCAACACTAACTGGGAATATCGTCACAAATAGTAATATGTTGACGTTCTCTACGTTAGGCACGGGGCTGGTTACCGGAAATATTGATGGCGGATCCAGCCTCATCGATAAAACTGGCACTGGAACACTTGTAATTGACGGTCAGATCAGCGGCGGTGGCACGGGTATCTCAGTACGAGGGACGCTCGTCCTTAACAATGTTAACACATTTGGCGGCGGCTCAGGGTCCATCCTTCTTAGCAACGGCACTATCATAGCGGGCGATAATAATGCCCTTTCAACAGCGCGAATTACGACAACTTTTGCTACAGGCACTCTCTCTGCCAACAAAGACGTAACATTAGCCAACAATTTCAGTCTGAACACCGATACCGATCTCGCGGTAGACACGGCCGGACATCAGATATCTTTGACGGGCAGAATTCAGGCGAATTCAGGCGGTGGTTCGGCGGCGCGGCTTATTAAGAACGGTGTGGGTACGCTTACGCTTTCAGGAAACAACACTTATGCAGGCGGCACGGTTCTCAACCAGGGTACGCTTTCTGTTTCCTCTGATAGCAATCTCGGTGACGTCAATGGAGGACTAACCTTCGATGGCGGCGAACTCAAATTTGGCTCGGCCTTTGATTTGTCGACGTCGCGCACAATCAATCTGTCGGCAGGTGGTGGTACCATCGACATGGCAGGGATCGAGAGCACGATCAGAAGGGCAATATCAGGAAGCGGTGGCCTGACAGTCAAGGATAGTAGCAATTCCGCAAATGGTACGCTGACCTTGGAAGGCATGAATGATTATACTGGAGCAACCACGATTGCCGACGGCGCGACATTAGCTTTATCTGGTCAAGGGCGCGTGAACCAATCAAGCGGCGTTCATGTTGATGGAACGTTCGACGTTTCCAATGCCAGTTCCGCACAGATTAACAACCTTTCAGGCCATGGAAATGTCGCGCTTGGCAGCAATTACCTGCAAATCAATAACGCCGCTGGAACGTTTAGCGGTGTGATCTCCGGCGTTGGCGGCGTAAATATCGGTAGTGGACAACAAGTTTTCACTGGTACCAATAGCTATACAGGCGGGACAGGCATCATGGCTGGTGCTGTCCTGGAGTTAGGAAATGGCGGTACTGAAGGATCAGTCGCTGGCAGCATAACCAATTATGGCGCGGTTGTTTTCAATCGCTCAGATGACGTCCTCTACAACGGAGAAATTACTGGCAATGGTCTTTTCGCCCACGTCGGCAGCGGAAAGCTCACTCTTACCACCACCAGTAGTTCAAGAGGCGACGTCCTTATTGGGCCTGACAGCACACTTCAGCTGGGCAACGGTGGCACGACAGGGCACATAGGCGGCACCAACTTCACTGGCACAATTACCAACCTTGGCACCTTAATCTATGATCGCTCGAATGCAGTTTCCTGGAAAGGCGTTTATGCTGGTGACGGCGAAATCATCAAGAAAGGAGCCAATACGCTCACTCTGACTGGAGACAGTTCCGGGTATGTAGGTTCTACCACGGTCAAAAGCGGTAAACTGATTGTTGGAGACGCACTCGGAAACGGTAAACTCGGCGGCAACGTGACGGTGTTCGACGGCGCAAGTCTCGGCGGTTATGGCACGCTCGGTTCTGGCGCAGGTTCTCTCGTAAGCATCCAATCCGGTGGCATTCTCTCACCTGGCAACTCGATTGGAACGTTGACGATCAATGGTGACCTGACACTTCAGCCTGGCTCCTTTCTTATGACTGAGCTGTCAGGTAACGGCACTGCCGATCTCGTCAATGTCACAGGTCGTGCAAACATTGGCGGTTCGCATCTCGTCATAACGGCACTCGATCCAGAGATCAGCTACAAGGCAGGCCAGAATTACGACATTCTGACAGCAGGCAATTTAGTCAGTGGTCAATTTGCTGATGTGACTTCGAACTCAGCGTTTCTGACCTTCACACTCGATCCAGAACAGAGTTCGAACGCCTTTAACGTTGAGCTGAAGCCTATTGCAACCGAACCGGAACCGAGCAATCCAAATCCTGGTGGCAATCCGGGAGAAGGCGAAAATCCGAAGCCAACTCCACTGTTTACGACAGTGGCAGATACGAAAAACCAGTTCGCTACTGCTCAGGCACTGGATTCCCTCTCACAGACGGGAGGCTCACTGGCGCTTTACAATAGGCTCCTGATGCTCTCTGCTGACGAAGCCCGAGCTGCATTTAACGGCCTGTCTGGCGAGGCATATGCGTCTGCGAAAGGTGCGTTGATCAATCAGTCGCAGTTCATCAACAGCGCAATTACAAGTCGTCTTCAACAGGCGAGCGGCATGTCGCCCACAGCGCCCGTGGCAACGATGAACTATATGTCGGGCCCCAAGAAGTCTGAAGCTTTCGGGGCAGTAACGCCAGAGGCAGATTCTGGAAATCTCTATATGGGATGGGGATACGCTTACGGAGCCTGGAGCGAACAGGATTCGACGAGCAACACAGGTCGCATAAAATCGTCGGTCGGTGGCTTTGTCACGGGTATCGACAGACTTGTTTACGAAAACTGGCGTCTCGGCCTTCTGGCTGGCTATAGTCATACCTCTTTCGACGTCGACAGCAGAGCATCTTCGGGCAGCAGTGACAATTATACAATCGGCGCTTACACGGGTACTGAATGGCAGCTGGCAAGCGGCAACGCATTGGCTTTCAGCTCAGGTGTAGCCTACACGTGGCATCAGATGGAAATGAACCGTTCCGTCGCCTTCCCTGCTTTCAGCGATAGCTTGAATGCGGACTACGACGCGGGAACGTTCCAGATTTTTGGCGAACTTGGTTACAAAATCAGGCTCCCGAAGGCGGTTTTTGAACCTTATGCCAATCTTTCCTATGTCCGTTTGAAAACTGACGGTTTTGATGAGGACGGCCAGACGGCAGCAGCGCTGTCCATGGAATCCGACACGACGGACACCACGTTCAGCACCCTCGGATTCCGAGCTTCGACTACATTTGATCTGGGATCGATCCCTACTACCGCTCGCGCAGATCTTGGCTGGAGACACGCAGCAGGAAACGTGAACCCTGTTTCGACCGCGAGCTTCTTGGGCTCGAATGCTTTCACCGTTGCTGGTGCGCCGATAGCCAAGGACACTGCCTTTATCGAAGCTGGGTTGGATTTCACACTCTCGAAGGATGCCACTTTGGGCGTTTCATACAGCAGCCAGTTTGGGTCTGCTGCACAACGGAATGGCTTTAATGCTTCCCTGAAGGTTAGCTTTTAACAGAGCAGCCGATAACAATTTATAAGAGGGCTACGGCCCTCTTATTGCGTTTCAGAATGAGAGAAAAGCCCTGAATGCATCTGACTCCAATGGTAGCCTTACTCAATCTGAATAGAGATTCATACTCTCGTTGATAAAGAGGTCTACAAAGGTTCGATGTACTGGACAACAAACTTACCGAGCTCCGAAGGAACGTACTCAGCTATCTTCCCTGTTGGCCTCTGTTTCCGATGGTAATTCTCAACATAGCTTTCCTGCTAAGGGACGGCTGTGAGAAGTCCCATTGCGGCAAGATCTGCATACGCTAAACGGAAGTTCAAGACGCTCTGTTTTTCCACGTATCGTACAGTTCCCTGAAAATTAAACACCTCAGTTGGACAAGTGAAACACCACCACCGAGTGTTGCCATCAAGGCGATGCCATACAGCGTGACCTTCATACTCAATTCCTAAAAGTTAACGTTCAAACTGTCTAAAAGCGAAAGGCGAAAATTCGGTCCCCTTATGTCCGGTATAACTTCGCCTGAGTAGCGTTAGCTCTAAAATTTCTACCATCTATTTATGGTTAACGTAAAATTAGATCTTGTACGAACTAAATATATCTGTCATATGCGCCGTCCGAGCTTAACGGCTCCAGCAAGAGGAATTTGACATGATAATAGGTACAACCGCTACATTTCGAGGTGTAAATAAAGCCTAGTATACGGCAGCGGTCTTTACCGGTGCCAATGCATCGGTGTGCTTACGCCTCCAGCTCAACAGCAAGGAGGAATATCATGAGCAAAGAAAAAATCATCGTCAGTTACATTCGCAATTGCCGTGCCGGTTACGTAGAGGATTATTCCTTGCCCTTCGCACCCATCTTTTTGCGGTCGAGCAATACGCTTCATGGCCGCGAGATCAAGAACGGTGCAGAGGCTGTGGCCATAACGAGCTGAGAACGCTTGGCAACCGGTCGTAAAATCGACTGCAACGCGCGCGTTCGCGTCACGCTCGAAATCTTCCTTTCGCGTTGATCAGGTACTGCGGCTCGACCATCGGCGAGTACATCTGGAAAGTCTTCTCGAAGCGAAGGTTTCAACAGTACTCCAAGCGAATCCGCTGATCGTCGAAATTCGCGAACAATATCCGTCCGTTACCTATCTGGATGATCAGCAAGTCGAACGTTCCCATACATTCGATTTATGGTTCAAGCTGGAGAACGGCGCGAGAGTAGCAATCGCGGTCCGCCCGTTGGAAAAGCTCAACTCAGGGAACCTGACCAGCATCTTAGAGCTCATCCACAAGCAACGAGCTTTGAGGGGACAGGCCGATTATGTCTGGGTTTGCACCGAATACGACGTTGATCGCGGACAAGTAGCCAACGCACGCCAAATTTTACGGTCTCGACTCGTACGTGACCCGGACGAGATCTCATTCTTATTCGAGATCGTCTGCAAATTAATCGGGACCTTCCGTTTCGTCGATTTGCTTCAGGGCGTCGAAATTCAAGCCCATCGCAGAAATGCGATCTGGTGCCTGATCGATGACGGCGTTCTTGAACCGGTTTTGCCCGGTCGCATCGATGACCTGACCTACCTGCGCAAAACGCAGCGCCAAAGCTTTTAGGAGATGATTATGACTAACATTGTTCCCGTCCAATTATACAATCTCGGTATCTCGGACCGTATTCACGACTGCAAGAATGGCGTCGATTATGTTTGTCACGAGCAGGGCTTGAATGGGTACCACCTCCGCCAAGTAGCCCATAGCCATATCAACACGTTATTGTCCCATGAGGAATTTCATGAGCTCTATCAAGCAAATGAGCTCGAGATTCATCAGGGCTATTACTCTGCTGAACAGGTAAAGGTCGCCGACCTATCCAGCCACATTTCATTGTCTGCCGCAAGCGAGGCCCAGCAAAAGCGAGCTCTGCTTTATGCCGACCTTTGTACCGAATATCTGCGACGGTTTGAGGCTTACAAACAAACGCGCCACGGGACCCGTATCAGCACCTCTGATGAGTGCCTGAATTGGCTATTACCTGAAATCCGAGATGAAGTGCAGAAGCGCTGGGACAGTTCCAATCGGGGTCGGTTCCGGGGAATTACTCTGCCATCGAGCAGACAATTCAGACGCCATCTCAAGCGATTCAAGGAGTTTGGTTACGAAGCCAAAGCCCTTCTGGCTCGCCAGAATCCAGCTCAGCGCCGAAATACACAGCTAAGTACCGAAGATCGTGTTCTGCGAAAGCAGTTCGCGTTGAAATACGCCTCCCCAGAGAAGCCCTCAATGGCCGTTCTTTATCGTAATCTGATTGCTGAAATTCGGGAGCGGAACGCCGCTCTCCTAACATCGGGGAACACTGCCACACTACTCACCGAACCATCACGGAAGACATTTGAAAAGCTAATCAAGGATCTCAATCCCTTCTGGCTCATGGCGAAACGCGACGGCGCGGACAAGGCAACACGATACTTCGGGATCACCACCCAAGGTAACGACGTCACACGTCCTGGCGAACGTATCGAGATCGATGAGTGGAAAGTGGATCTCATGACGCTACTAGCCGATCTTGACTTGCTGAAAACACTCACTCCGGCACAGGTATCAGCAGTCCAGCGCGCCCGGCTTTGGCTGACCGTGGCCATTGATTGTGCCAGCAGATGCATTCTGGCAATGCGTTTTTCATCCGCGCCATCCTCCCGTAGTGCGCTTGACGCTCTCGAGCAAATCATGGTCGACAAATCTGACAAAGCCTTGGGTTCAAACGCTCAGTCTCCATGGTTTCAGCACTGCAAACCGGAAAGCATTGTCACCGATACCGGTTCGGCCTTCTTTTCAACAGATTTCCGCGTCGCGGTTGCTGATCTCCGCATTGAGCACAGCACCCCTCCTCCCGGGCAACCCCGATTAAGGCCTTTCATCGAGTCATTCTTCAAGACATGTAAAGAGTACCTGTCGTTCTATGCCGGGCGCACTTTTTCCGATTATCTCGAGAAAGGCGATTACGATCCAGTTGCTCGCGCTTCAGTTACGGCTGACGTCTTGAACCGTGATTTCGTAAGGATGATCGTGGATGTTTACCACAACACACCGCACAGTGGATTGGCATTCGAAACGCCTGCCAATGCGTGGCTTCGCCTTTCCAAAAAATACGGGGTTTTGCCTCCGCCACCAAAGCACATTCGCACGCGCTCGCTTGGTGTCGTATGCCGTCGCGCTATTGGAGATGCCGGTGTGCGCATCCTGGGTCTGCACTATCAATCAACGGAACTTCAAGGCCTTCGGGTCGACCACCGCGTAAAGAACGTCGAGCTCCGTTTTAACCGTTTCGACCTGTCAATGATCGAGGTGAAAGTCAACGACCGGGAATGGCTTACCGTTAACAATCGTTTTGGGCTACCGGAAGGCGTTAGCTGCTGGGAATGGCTTGGCGCGGCGCGTAAGCTCTCTCAGATTCATGCCACCAATGCGGCAATCGCACAACCAATTATGATGATGGCAATCAATGAATTACGTGAATCTGGGGAAGCAGCCTCCGCACGCGCGGAATCTGGTCGGGATTTCGTAACTGACAAAGAGATTCAGCATCATGAACGTATGCTGTTTAACAATCTCCGTTTCATCGAGAGCGAGAGACGCGAACGCGATACCTCACAGCTGGCCGATTTCCACGCGCCCAGTGTCGCATATTCAACTGGAGCCGACTTCTCAAGCATCATTACCGTGCCGTCAGATGAAAAAACGGTGACGGCAGAAACAATCAAATCAGGAGCCGGTGGCCAGTTCGGGAGCGCCTCCTCGATCACATACAAGAGGAGCCAGTGACATGACCGAAACACGAAACGAAATGCTTGAAGAAACGATGGCGCATCTTAATGGTGTACTCTCGAACGAAGCTGCCGTACGCGCTGATCGCGTTGCAAAAATGAACAGCGTTTACATCGAAACTGGTCGTGATGCTGTATTCACCGAATGCCTGGACGAACTGATCGAGAATGCGGCGGCATCGAGAACCGGTGTTTCCGGGAAACGCCGGGCACTTTTCGTGATTGGAAAATCCGGCTCGGGGAAAACGACCACCATTCACCATCATTTGGCATCACGACCCGAATTCCAAGCAAGAACAGGAATTAATGGCGAAACCATCCATCCGCTAGTTTCATTTGATGCGCCCAAGCCACTTACGCTCAAGCACCTTGCGTTCACCGGATTGAAGGCAATTGGCTACCCATTGTATTCCACGAACATGAAAGAATACGAGGCCTGGGACCTCTTTAAGGATCAACTCCGTCACAGGAAAGTTTTGTTTCTCCATATTGACGAGATGCAACATGCCCTGCGAGGAAACAAATCTGCAACTATTATGGACATTGCCGATGTCATCAAGAGCTTGCTCCAAATTGATGGCTGGCCCTTGCATGCCATTTTTTCTGGGGTACCCGCGCTAGCCGCGTTCTTAGATGCTGAAAAGCAGCTCAAAGAGCGCAGCATTGTTATGCGATTCGACACACTGATCTATCCAGATAACGCCGACTTCGTTCGCGATATTCTGACAAATATTCTGGAAGTAGATGCCCAACTTTCGATGGGCACTATCGATAATGCTGAATTCATCGAGAGGCTGATTTTAGCGACCGAAGGCGAATTCGGTTCAATGATTAACTTAATTCGTTACGCCGCACAGACATCGCATCGCAGATCCAAAAAAACTGTCTCCAAAGAGGACTTTATCGCCGCTTATGCACGTTCAACAGGATGTCTGCCTAGTCAGAACGTTTTTGATTGTCGGGATTGGAGGTACATCAAACCAGCGAACTCTCTGCGGGACATCGCAATTAACGACCCGCACGGTTCCTCGTCAAAGGGGAGACGACAATGAAAATTTTTTCTCTGGAAACCGATGAAGCAGCTCTCGGATATTGCTCTCGGCTGGCAACACTGCACGGCGCACCATCGCTGACTTCTTTCGCGCGTCACCTTGGCACGTCCGTTCCCAAGATCCTTGCTGGATCTCCGGATGCATTGAACCTGTTCGCCCGAGCAGGCGGCATTAGCTTGGAAATGCTAGTTCGCAGGAGTGTTCAACGCGTCGAGCGCCATCGTTCTATCAACGATCAGGTGATGCTCTATCGTAACATCTGGAATTCCGCTCGCTACCTTTCAATCTGCCCCAGTTGCGTTTGCGAAGGACCCAAGGAAGGGGCAGACGTCGAAAAACTGCATCCCGTAATGAAGCTTTCGTGGTTAACCCGGCTACTCCGCATCTGCCCTGAGCATGGTGATCTCATTGTACCGCTTACGACCACTGTGGAATCCATCCGATCAGACCTCTCATCGCTTGCTACTGAGGAAAGTGCACAAATCGCTTCCCTTTTCGAGAATCGGCAGAGCATCGCGCCCACTGATTTTGACAAGAGATTCAGTGAAAGGTTATTGGGTGGCTCCAGTGGTGTGCAGTTCCTCGACCGTCTCCCTTTTTATATCGCCGTCGAATTGGTCGAAACCGTCGGCATTCAGATGCTGTACGGTCACGACCAACCAGTTGCCAAATTGACTGAACTCCAACGCGCGCGGGCCTGTCAGGTGGGCTTTGAGCACTTCATTAAAGGAGAGGATGGCCTGAACGATTATTTGAAGGCGCTTTGCCAACGTTATTTATCGACATGGAATTTCAAGGGGCCCCCTTCCATTGCAAAAACTTTCGGCGTTTTTGGAGAATGGCTGTCAAAACGACCAGCGTGCGACACAGAGCTTCTGCGTGAAAATACGGCCTCCGTGCTCTCTAACCATCTTCCTTTCAGTAATGCTGACGTGCTTTTTGGATTTCGTCAAAAGCGGAACCTTCACAGCGTATCAAGTGCCTCCGCCGAGCACCGGCTACCAGTCGCGCTTGTGAGAAATCTCTTCAAACAGGAGTATCCTTCTAATGATACATCCTTAGACCAACTTCTCGTCAACGCGGCTTCAATCGATCCACTACTTGATATTTTATCAAACGAAATCATTCCAGTAACTGCGCAAAAGCGGTTTCATCTGTCGATCTCGCAATGGAATGATTTAGTCGATGCAGGCTTCATCACGGCAAGAAAATCGGTTTTGAAAACTAACATAGGCGACATATTCGACATCTCGGAGCTCAACGATCTGAAGAAGAAAATTTCCGAGCCGAAAGGAACACGTCCTGCAGATTTCAAATTGCTCGCGAATATTACTCACCAACATCGGCACGCTGTATCTCACGCGATTCTTCTCATCCTGAGTGGAAAGCTAAAATACGTCGAACCTCTCAAAATGGCCAAGTCGGGGCTTCTGGACGTGTACATTTCGGAAAAAGAATATCGTGAACTTTTGAAGCCAGAAGGGCGCTACCTGAAAACCTCGGCAGCGGTGGAAAAATTCCTCGAAACTAATTCGCTTACATTGAAACTGCTTTCCGCCGAGGGGTATCTTACACCTCGCAGACATGCAAATTCCGTAACGGGAATTAACGAAGATCTTTTTGTCGTACGAGAGGTCAAACAGTTCAAAACCAATTTTGTTTCGGCTTGGGAATTAACACGCCGATGGCAATCTGATGTCGACTCCGGAGACCAAAGGCTTCGCGACATAGAGATTCGCCCTGTTATCGAATTCATAACCCCGAAGGCTACATCGTTTTATTCCAGGGATGCATTTTTCTAGCAACTCAGTTCCAGCTGGTTGATCTGCCATCCTTCCCCAGAAAGAATTTCATAAGTCCGCAGCCTTGCGGGCTTATTTTTTTGCCCCGATTATTTTTGGTCAAAGCTTAGCGACCATCTATCGTTTTTAGCTACCCTTTTTTATACTGGATTGTTATAATTCAATGACTTATGTGTTTTTTCGGGACATTTCTTACGGGCGCAATCAATAGACGTCTACCGGGTTACTCGTGCGCTTTGGTGGGCCATTCGTTGTGATGGTTCTGCCAAATTGTGAATCTAATCATGGGCCAGAAGCGTCCTCTTCTGCAGGCCATTTCGTCAAAATTTGCAAGGATTCTTAAAATCGGAAACTTGTTCACCCGCCGATGATCAAGGAGCAATGCGCAATCGAGGATAATGGAGTCTGGCATACTGACCGAGGCTCGCTATTGCTGCCAGATGGTCTGAACTGGTTTCCATGCTTGTGGGAATGTTATTCCCAAGCTGATCGCGCGTCGGAATTTGTTTCGGCAGTATCTTAATTGAAGCGGGCAGCGGTTAGCGATGCAAGCGCTGCTGGCCAACTGATCTCAATGTCGCGACACCTGTTTGTAAACGATCTGCCCTTTAACCGTTCTGGAGTGAAGGTCGGTTGATTGCTTAAACACTGAGGTAGCGACGCATACAATAGAGCAGCGCCGCTTGTTTTTCATTCTCACGAATATCGATTACGCGCCCAAAAAGAATACGGTGTGTGGCCTCATCGACGGCATTTGTTAGTTCACACTCGAAGCTGACCGAAGCACTGGCAAGGACAGGAACTCCAGTGAGCCCCTCCACCCATTCCCCATAGGCGAACCGGTCCTCCACCGACGTCTTACCACCGAAATGGTTTGAGATGTCCTCCTGGCCGGGCATCAATGTGTTGACGCAGAAATAGCGCGCGTTCTCAAAGGCATGAAAACACGAGCTCTCCCGATTAAGGCAGACAAGCAGCGTCGCTGGAGTGTCGCTGACACTGCAGACAGCGGAGGCGGTAAAGCCATAACGCTTCCCGCCGTACTTTGTGCTGGTGACACTTACCGCCGAACCCAGCCGTGACATGCCATTACGAAACGTGGCTTTATCTACAATGTTGAACCGGCGTTCCACCATATTCATGTCGGCCTCCTGCTGCCCAGCCACCACTAGGCCGAAAGCTCTCTTCTGATAATTTCTGCACCCGCGGTTAGAGCCTTCAGCTTGCCCGTTGCCACCCGACGAGACAAAGGTGCCATTCCACAGTTCGTGCAGGGATAGAGCTTGTCGGCATCCACGAATTGCAGTGCTTTCCGCAGAGTATTGGCAACTTCCTCAGGGGTCTCGATCGCGTTATTGGCCACATCAATGGCCCCAACCATAACCTTTTTGCCTCGAATGAGTTCGATCAAGTCGATTGGAACATGCGAATTGTGGCATTCGAGAGAGATCAGATCGACACTGGATTTCTGCAGTTTTGGGAAGGTTTCTTCATATTGCCTCCACTCTGATCCGAGAGTTTGCTTCCAGTCGGTGTTGGCCTTGATACCGTAGCCATAGCAAATATGGACAGCAGTTTCACACTGAAGTCCCTCCATTGCTTTTTCCAGCGTTGCAACGCCCCAGTCGTTTACCTCATCGAAGAAAACATTGAATGCCGGCTCGTCGAACTGGATGATATCGACACCAGCAGCCTCCAACTCCTTGGCTTCTTCATTGAGGACTTTGGCAAATTCCCAGGCCAGCTTTTCGCGGCTTTTATAATGAGCATCATAGAGCGTATCAATCATGGTCATGGGACCCGGCAAAGCCCATTTGATGGGCTGCTTCGTCTGCTGACGCAAGAACTTGGCGTCTTCGACAAAAACGGGCTTTGGGCGTGAGATGGCGCCGACAACTGTCGGCACACTTGCGTCATAGCGATTGCGAATTCGGACGGTCTCGCGCTTCTCGAAGTCGACACCGCTGAGATGCTCAATGAAGGTCGTGACGAAATGTTGGCGCGTCTGCTCGCCGTCGCTGACAATATCAATGCCTGCCTGTCGCTGGTCATCCAAGGACAAACGCAGTGCGTCTTGTTTGCCAGCAATTAATTCCTCATCCTGCAATTTCCAGGGCGACCAAAGTTTCTCGGGTTGTGCAAGCCAGATTGGTTTTGGCAAGCTGCCAGCCGTTGAGGTGGGCAACAATGGTTTCATTCTAGGCAACCTTGTGTTTTGGTTCGTCAATGAACGCTATTGGCAAACCATTCCTCAAGAATGGTCTTGTATGGTTTGATGAAGTGCTCGTCCGCAAACTTGCCCTGTTCGACAGCCAACCGGCTACGCTCTTCGCGGTCGTAGACAATTCGTGTCAGCGAATAGTCCTGATGCTTCAAATCCGGTTGATAGCAGGCGCCCGCCGCAGAGTTGGCGTTGTAAATCTCGGGCCGATAGATCTTCTGGAAAGTCTCCATCGTACTGATGGTTCCGATCAGCTCAAGATTGGTATAATCGGCAAGCAAATCGCCGATAAAATAGAAAGCCAAAGGCGCAACACTATTCGGAGGCATGAAAAATCGAACCTCCAATCCCATTTTTTTGAAGTATTGATCAGTCGAAGAGAACTCGTTCTGCTCGTATTCAACCCCTAATACGGGGTGTTGATTTTCAGTTCGACGATAGGTCTTGCTGCTTGAAGCACTCAGACATATTACAGGCGGCTTACTGAAGTTCTCTTTATAAGCATTTGAATTTAGGAAACATTTAAAGAGGTTTCCATGCAATTCGCCGAAGTTGTCAGGCGTGCTGAATTCAAGCCGATTCTTATTATGCTTTGGCAATAATACGCTGAAGTCGTAATCTCGCACGTAGGACGAGAAGTTATTCCCGACAATGCCCTCAATGCGCTCGTCGGACTTGCGATCCATGATATTGGTTTTCAATATTTCAATCACCGGGAAAGCATCGTTCTTGCTTTCAGCACCAATATTCATTTCAACCGAAATGATTTCCAGTTCGACCGAATACCGATTGCCTTCCGGGTTATCCCAATACGCCAGAGCGTTGAAACGATTGTCAATCATCCTGAGTGCATTGCGCAGGTTCTCTTGGCGATTGTCACCTCTCGCCAAATTAGCAAAATTGGTCGTGATACGAGTATTTTCTGAGGGATGGTAATCCTCATCAAAGCAAATACTCTTAATGTTGAATGTAAAATCTCTATTCATCGCGACATGACATCCCAATCTATGATTTAAATTCACTTTGATGTCTTTGCTTTCTTTAGTTTCTATTTCTACTCAAGCCTTCTGCAAAGTCTGTATTGATACGGACTTCGGATAAGAGCGTTAAACCTCTTATGCCGAAGGCGTTGAACGATTAAAATTGATTTCATTTCATACAAGCATGAGCCACGTTCATAAGTTGGCGGATTAGGCCGACTTTGACAGAACACCGCACCCGAATATGAATGCTTGACGCAATTGTTATGAGCCATGGGCCGAAAGGCTTGACCGGACAGTTGGCATAGGACATTGGTTCACTGTCGTGGTTCTGCGGATTTAAATCCGTAGCTAAGAGGGAATTCGGTCAAACGCCGGAGCTGCCCCCGCAACTGTAAGCGGTTAGCAAACGTCCAATTTTGTCACTGGGTCTACCCCGGGAAGACGGACGAGAGCGATTACCCGTGAGCCAGGAGACCTGCCACGTCAGATAACGTTCACGGGCGGGGTGTCCCGGAGTGCCGCTTTCGCGACCGGTATTCCGTGCCGTCGTTTCTGCGCCATTTCACCGCCCAGCCGAAATCTGATGGCTGTACTGGTGACAAGTACAGATGAGTGAAGGCGGAAATAATCATGCTGGACAGACAACATCTGTCAATCCTGCGCGAAGTTGATCGCATGGGAAGCCTGACGGCGGCGGCGGAAAAGCTGAACGTTACACAGTCGGCGCTTAGTCACACCATCCGTAAGCTAGAAGAACGCTATGGCGTGGCCATGTGGGAGAAGAATGGCCGCAATCTTCGTCTCACCGAGGCTGGACGCTATATTGTGACACTTGCACACCGCATTCTGCCACAGATCGAAAGGGCGGAGGATGTCTTATCAGATTATCGCTACGGGCAGAGAGGTTCCCTCAGGATTGGGATGGAATGTCATCCCTGCCATCAATGGCTCATGGGTGTAACAAAGCCTTTCCTGGTGGAATGGCCGGATGTTGATCTGGAGCTAACGACATCATTTGCATCCGGCGGCGTTGCAGCATTGACGGGATACGAAATCGACATTCTGATTACGCCAGATCCGATTGAGACCTCCGGCATCCGTTATGTGCCAGTGTTCGACTACGAGCTCGTGCTTGCCGTTCCTGACGGTCATCCTTTATCGCTTCTGGACAATGCAGAGCCTGCCAATTTGCTGGAGGAAACCCTATTCACTTATCCCGTGCCACCAGAAAGGCTTGATGTCTTTACGCAATTTCTGGTGCCTGCCAATTGCCGCCCACGGCACCATCGAAATGTCGAGACTACGGAAATGATGCTGCAACTTGTTGCGGCAGGCCGCGGCGTCAGCGCCATTCCAAACTGGCTGGTGCGCCAAGAAGCAAAGACACTCGGCGTTCACCCCGTCAGGATCGGCAAAACGGGAATTCAGAAAAGCATTCATCTCAGTCTAAGAAGCGGTGACGAAACCATCGATTTTGTCGACGGATTCCTTGCGACGTCGCGGCAAGCATCAATGCAACTTTGAACACGATAGACCTGAGGGCCTGTTCGCACGGCCGGCCGATGCTATTTCTTCTGCAGCGCTTTGACTTGCAGGGCAATATTCCCGCGATCCAGTTCCGAAACAATGATCTCGGCGGGAACCTGCGGCTTTAAACGGAAGATTTTAGCGCCAGACCTCTGATACGCCGCATCAGGGGTTTCAGGCTTGCCCACGCATTTCGAAACGAAAGCTGCAACCGCTTTCACGGTCGTATCTTCAACAACGCACGACCAGCTGCCCGAAGATACGCTCGTGCGCAGAACAACACGGCAAGAATTGCTGCCGGTTAATGTGAGCTTTGATGGATAAACATCCACATCCTGGGGAGCTGCATCAGCTGTAACATTCTTGAAGTTTATCTTCGATTCTTTGATGACCTGCTTCAACGTGGAGCAATCTTTCTGAGCATCCAAAGCATAGGCCGAGCTGGATGCGAGAACCAAAAGCGATACAAATGCAGACGTGAATAAAGATTTCATAAGATCCTCCGAATAAGTGAGGCATAAACGATTGAAAAGGATCAAACAATCATGTTGTTGTCGGACCGCGCCCCTGATCGGCAAAGTGACGATTACGCCCCTGACTTCACGCGATAAGCCATTCCAAGGGATCGTGGCGCAGTTTCATTAAAGCCGAATTGCTCATAAAGCTTATTCGCTGGCACATCAGCAATCAGGCTTACATAGGCAGACGACGGAAGTTCGGCATTAACATAGTTCATGATGGCGCTCATGATGGCTTTGCCCAAGCCTCGCCCCTGATGTTGCGGCTCAACGGCAATATCCACCACCTGAAAAAAGCAACCGCCATCCCCAATCAACCGACCCATTCCGATTGCAGAGCCATCGTGCAAAACAAGCACAGAATAGACCGTGCCTTCGAGCCCTTTGGCAGCGGCGGCTTTCGTGAAGGGGCTAAGGCCCGCCACCGCACGAAGATGCAAATATTCCTCCACCGATGGGCGGCGGGCTACAGTGGTATAGGCTAGCTGGCTCACATTTATCTCCTCTGGCGACAGATATGAGCTTTAGCCCAAGAACGATTGATTCAACAATATTCATGATGATGCTGAAAGATTTTTCCTAAGTAGTTGAGTTCCCACTCTTCTTGATATCTAAGTATTTTCAGTATCAAGCTCGTCCGGATCATCACAGTGACCATAGAACACGCTCCTTCCAACGTTATGCTCTCGCGCACTGCAGTCACAAGCACTGCGATGATCTTCGGTCTGACTTACAGCCTAAGCGCTGCACTTATCGCTCTTGATCTCGATGAGATGGGCTTCAGCGAAGCAATCATTGGCGCCAACGCGGCCATGCACGCCGTCGGCGTGCTCTGCATGGCATTCCTTTTGCCGCGATTGAGCGCGTGGCTTGGAATGCGGTCGCTGGTGATTGTCGCACTTGCTGCAGCTGCAGTCCTGCTCGGCCTATTTCCCGCAGTTCCGTTGATCTGGCTGTGGTTTCCGCTGCGTATTCTGTTAGGCGCCGCATCTGAAACCCTGTTCGTGGTTTCTGAAACCTGGCTCAACTCGCTGAGCACCGATGAGAACCGCTCGAAGACCATGGGCATCTATACAGCGGCATTGTCGCTTGGCTTTGCGCTTGGACCGCTCATTCTCTCGATTGTCGGCTCAAGCGGCTTCCTGCCTTATCTCGTTGGTTCAGTCCTTGCCCTTCTTGCAGCGCTCTTAATCGCCAACCCAAAGGTTAGTGCGCCGCCGATCACCGACAAACCGCACGGAAGCCCGCTGCATTATCTGGCACTTGCACCTGTCGCGCTTGCAGCAACCGTACTCAATGCAGCGATTGAATCGGCTGGACTGTCGTTCCTGCCGCTTTATGCCGTCGATCTTGGCTGGAGTGAAAATCAGGCGACACAGCTCATGTCGGTGATGATGTTCGGTGCGATTGTACTGCAGATTCCAATCGGCTTTCTGGGCGACCGTATGAGCCGCCAGACACTTCTCATCATCCTTGCAGGCTTGTCTGCTGCGGGAGCCGCGATCTGGCCATGGGCCCTCACCCTGCCATGGCTCACCTACACGTTGCTGTTTGTGTGGGGTGGCGCATTTGTCGGCATTTACACAATCATGCTGAGCGTTGTCGGCAGTCAGTTCAAAGGCGCGCAGCTTGTGGGCATTTATGCCAGCATGGGCCTCATGTGGGGCGTCGGCGCACTGATCGGACCGCTCTTTGCAGGCATCGCGCAACAATATCTGACTCACGGCCTCCCGGTCTTCGTCACGGTTGCCTGCCTGCTGTTTCTCGCGCTTGCACTTACCTTGCGTCCGCGCAAGGTACTTGTCGCCGAATAACCCCTATTTTTCTGAAACTTAAAACAATCGCAGCCTCCCCAAAGGAGGCTGTTTTTATGCAATCGATGATAGATTTTAATAACTTGTTTACCACGTTTGTAAGAATATAGCCTCAGCAAATATGGCTTCGACTCATTGGTGAATTCGGCTCTCGGCTGTTTCTATTTTTGGAAAAGTAATTTCACATGGCAAACAACCACCAGGCATCCGGTTCACGTTCCATCATTGACGAGCTTAACGCCTTGCGCGAGCGCCATGCGCCTATCGCGCCGAAGTCGAGCGCTATGAACGAATTGCACAACACTTTGGCGGAACTGGAAAAGCGTCTCGGTCATATTGGAAACGCAGCACCCCGTCCACGCTCGCCTGAGCCAAAGGCTGAAAAGCACATCACCGGCCTTGCGGAGATTGCAGAACATCTGCGCCGCCTTACAGAAGAGCAGAACCGGGCTGAACAATACGATGCCCGTCCATCTCTGCCCCTTGCTCCCCGTTTCGCTGAAATGCGCGAAGAGCCACGCGCGCCGCGGTCGGAAAACAATACATTGCGCCAGATCGACAGCCGTCTTGATGAAATAAGCCGGGCTGTAATCGCTGCCAATCGTCATCCGCATTCAGATCGCGAAGAAACATTACGTCTTGAACGCATCGAACAGCGCCTGACCGAACTGACACATCAACTGGATAATTCGGTCGCCGAACAGAATGCGGACACACTGTTTCGCCGCCTTGGCGAGCTCTCGCAGCGCATCGATGCACTCAGCGAAGGATCGCAGTTGCCTGAGCAGGCCATTGATCAGCTCGCACAGCAGATCAACCTCCTTGCCCATCAAGTCGGCAAGGTTATGGAGAATTTGAGCCAGTCGGACTATCACAGTGTTGAAGTCCGTCTGTCGGCTATCGATCAGAAGCTGGCAGCAGCAGAAAAGCTCGCGCATGAACCAAATCCCGCTGTTCTTGATAAGATCGACAATCGCTTCAAGGAACTGACCAAGCGCCTTGATGCGCAATATGCGAGCCATTACGCCGAAGGCGGTATGCTCCATGCGATTGAAGGTCGTCTCGACGACATCTCGCAGCAAATTTCGTTGAGCCTGCTGCAGACCCCACAGACTGAAGAAGTTGCCCACGCTGAGCGCGAAGCCATTCGCGGTCTGGAAAACCAGATTGCAAACATCGCGCGCCAGCTCAACAAGCCTTCAGCCGAACTGACCGAATTGAAGCCGCGTCTGGATTCCATCGAGCGCTCCATCGCTGACAATCGTGAAACTGTTCTGGATGCAGCACGCGAAGCGGCAGAAACAGCCGTTGCGCATGTACTCAAGCATGGTTCACAGAACGACACGGCGATTGCTACGCAACTTGCCAATGATATCAAGTCGCTCGAAACGCTTGCCCGCAATGCCGATGAGCGTAACGGTAAGACTTTTGAAGCTGTTCATGAAACGCTGGTTAAAGTCGTTGATCGCCTGTCCAATCTAGAACAGCAGATCGAAACACAGCCCCATCTGCCTCAGCCAGCAGTGGCCAAGACAAAGCCAGTTGTTAATCCGTTTTCAGCGGCACCACAGTCTTTCCCATCGGTGGCAGTAGAGAAGACAGACAAGCCAGCCAGCCCGGCAATCGATGCGCCGGTGGCAAGCGAAAAGCTTGCAAAGCTTACGCCAAAAGCACGCCAGGAACCGGAACTCAGCGCTTCGCTCGATTCCGTCCAGCCAGACAATGACAGCGTGCTTGATCTGAACACGATTATGAAGCGTGTTCGTGAAGAGCGAAGCCAGCAGGACACAGCCAAGACAGAAACCAGCCGCAAGGCGGATTTGATCAGCGTGGCTCGTCGTGCAGCTCAGCAAGCAGCCGAAGAATCCAGCAAGCTGGAAGCACAGCAGGAAAGCGATACCGACAAAAAGAAGGGATCGATCAGCAGTCTCTTTAACCGTCAGCGCAAGCCGATACTGCTGGCAATCGGTGCGATCATGCTTGCCATTGCTGGCTTGCAGGTTGGCTCCGGCTTCCTCGAAGAAAGCCAGCAGACAGAATTGACGGCAAAGACCGAGACGCCAGCAATCGACAACGGCACAACAGCCTCAATCGCACCCGCGAAAACTGAGACACCGGCCCCAGCAATGCAGCCAATGCCGGAAGTTGTGGTGCCTGAAACCACAATTGCCAAGCCGCAGCAGCAGAGCAGCCTGACTACTCCGCAGCCTGCAATTGAGCAGCACGAAGAGGCCATCTCCGACACGACGCCTGCACAGGAACCCGAAGCAACAGCAATCGATGTGCCTGACGATGCTGGCCCCGCCCCCTTGCGAGAAGCAGCAATGACGGGCGACGCCCGCGCATTGTTTGAAATCGGCAATCGCTACATGGAAGGCCGTGGCGTTAAAGAAGACTATGCTGAAGCTGCAAAGTGGTATGAGCAGTCAGCTGGCAAAGATTTTGCACCTGCGCTTTATCGCATGGGCAACATGAATGAGAAGGGGCTTGGTATGCCCCGCGATCTCAACAAGGCAATCGACTGGTACCAGCAGGCCGCAAAACAGGGCAATGCAAACGCGATGCATAACCTCGCCGTACTGTTTGCCTCCGGTGCCAACGGTAAGCCTGATAATACGTCTGCCGTTCGCTGGTTTAACGAAGCAGCAGAACTCGGCGTGAAGGACAGCCAATACAATCTTGGCATTCTCGCAGCTCAAGGCCTTGGGACGCCGGTTAATCTGGAGGAAAGCTACAAGTGGTTTGCGCTTGCTGCCAAGGCTGGCGACAAGGATGCGGCTGACAAGCGCGATCAGATTGGTGCAGCTCTTAAACCAGATCAGCTTGAGCGTGCGAAGGGCTCGGTCGAGCTCTGGAAAGCCAAGCCAATGAATGAGGCTGCCAACGCGCTCACCATTCCGCAGAACTGGTCGGATGGCGAACCAGTCGCTCAAGCTCCTGTCGATATGAAAAAGGCGGTCCGTAACATTCAGCTCATCCTTCAGAAGAATGGCTATGATGTGGGTAGCGCCGACGGCGTGATGGGAAATAAAACCCGCAATGCCATCGCTGAGATTCAGAAGGCAAATGGCCAGGAGCCAACGGGCGAAGTAAATCAGCAGCTTGTGCAGCTTCTTCTTGAAAAGAATAAATAGACTTCACAAAGTCCTTTATTAGCAATGATTAAAGCGCATCCCGAAAATTGTGAAACGGTTTTCAATTAAAGATGCCGTTAAATAGATAATCAGAGCGCCGGAATAATGTTCTGGTGCTTTTTTGTTATGCCTGCCCTGCCAAACAACGAATATGGACCAGCGTAGTTTTATACACAGAAGTTGCGTCGTTCTGCGAGAAGTATCAGGTTGAATTTATTCCCAAGGGTTTATTATCTGACCAGTAAACCGGGGGCCGTATAATGTTGCTGCACGTCAATAATGAAATGGAAAACGGCATTATTGCCAAAATTCCTCTTGCACTCGACAAAGACATCAAAGGCTTTCAAGGCGACGCGATTGACTTTGAAATCTCATCGCCGGAACGACAATTCCTACAGGCCGACGATTTTCATCCCTACAAGTCGTTGTTCAAGGTCTTTTCCGGAACAACGGAACTCAAGAACATTTTCATAGCGCTATCGTTCAATCTGAATTTTTCGACGCCAGACGGCAAGAAAACAGCAATGTCACGTTCAAATCCGACCGATGACTGGCTTGTCACGAACGGCGAATATTATTCGGAAGGCGCAAGCTCTTTCGGCTTTACATCGAATAGCAAATTCGCCGGTTCTTATGGAGCCAGTATCACCAATTCCTATCTTTATGTGATCAAAAACGGCAGCCTTGTCGATAACAAGATATCGAACCACATTTCGATAAGAGCGCAATTCTATCCATCATCGACTTATGCGGTCATAACGCCGAAAGACCATATTTCGATCATTCTCAGCAACCGTCAGGGACATATCGAATAGCGGTTTTCGCAGCCATAATGTGAAGCATTTGTGGCAAGCCTGGTGACAACTTTGTTGTTCGCAAACAACAATGTGCCATTTTCATCCCACATCATTTGTCAAAGTAACTCTAATCTCAATCTGGGTTTGACTTCGCTGTGCCGAAAGAGCAAGACCGTTAGGAGCGCATTCCGAAATGTGTGAGATGGTTTTCGGACAAGATGCGCGGCAAATCAAACTGTTAGAGCAATGATCTGATTCAACTGAATGAGGGCATGTTTTAACGGAAGCGAGACAGACCTTGCGGCATAGCGCGACCGCAAAGGGCTGCGTGTTGTGCGTTGTGAAAACCGGGTTCGGAATTGGGTATTTACCTTCCCATTGCGGAATTGTCGGTCAACATGCTGGTTCTGCTCGGCATGGGCGCTGCCGTGGGCTTTCTGTCGGGATTGTTCGGCGTGGGCGGCGGATTTCTCATCACACCGCTGCTGATCTTTTATAACATTCCACCGGCCATTGCCGTTGCAACCGGCGCCAATCAGGTCATCGCTTCGTCGGTTTCCGGCGCGTTAGCGCATTTCAAACGACGAACGCTTGATATCAAGCTCGGGCTGTTTCTGGTTGCGGGCGGTATCGTTGGATCATTGCTCGGTATCTTTGTTTTCTCCTGGCTGCGCGATCTCGGTCAGCTCGATCTGATTGTTTCGATCCTTTACGTCTTCTTTCTGGGCACGGTCGGTGGATTGATGCTGGTTGAAAGTGTGCGCGCGCTGCGCCGTGTGAAAAAAGGACAGGCAGGCGCAATCCGCCGCCCGGGCCAGCATACGTGGATACACAAGCTACCGTTCAAGATGCGGTTCCGCGCTTCAACCATCTATGTCAGCATCATTCCAGTGCTCGGCATCGGTTTTTTCATCGGCTTGTTGTCATCTGTAATGGGTGTCGGTGGCGGCTTCATCATGGTGCCCGCGCTGATCTATCTGCTGCATGTACCGACCAATGTTGTTGTCGGCACGTCGCTGTTTCAGATCACTTTCGTTACGGCTTTCACTACGGTCATGCAGGCAACGACCAACCAGTCCATCGACATTGTGCTGGCGTTCCTGCTGATGCTTGGCGGCGTGATCGGTGCGCAATATGGTGCTCGTGCCGGACAAAAGCTGCGCGGTGAACAGCTGCGCCTGTTGCTGGCACTGCTGGTTCTTGCGGTGGGCCTGCGTCTCGCTTTCGGCCTTTTCGTGCGGCCTGACAATCTGTTCTCGATCTCAATTGCGGATATGTGACATGAGGAAACTCACGCTCCTATCTGCATTATTTTTTGGCATAACGGCAGCATCGGCGCAGACCAATTCAAGCGGCGATGGCAACGGCGTGCCGCAGTTGCAGAACCCGTCTGAAGAAACAATCGAAATCGGCCTTTCGACCGAAACAATTGCCATTACTTCCAATTTCGGCGGCACAGATCTCACGATTTTCGGCGCACTCGACAATGCCGATCCATTGATCCAGCGTCAGGGTCGCTACGACATTATCGTCGTGCTGCAAGGTCCTTCGCGCGATCTGGTCGTGCGTAAGAAGGAACGCTATCTCGGTGTCTGGGTGAATGCGGATTCCGAAACCTTCCTCGACGTACCGCTGTCCTACTCGCTCGCATCAACCCGCAATCTGCAGGACATCGCAGAAGAAAAGCTTTACCGCCAGCTTTCGGTTGGTGTCCGCAATTTCTACCTTCGACCGGAAGACCCATCCAGCCTCTCAGGCAACATCCCCAAATTCGGGAACGAATTGCGTGAGATGAAAATGCGGCAAGGGCTTTATAGCCAGCGCATCGGCGGCGTTGAGTTTCTCTCACGCACCCTATTTCGCGCAACGCTGAACCTCTCGGCCAATGTGCCGGTTGGACGTCACAAGGCGCGGGCTTTGTTGTTTCGCAATGGTGTTTTCCTGCGCGAAGCCAATGCAAGCCTAGAAATCGTGAAAGCCGGTGTCGAGCAAAGCATCTATGATGCGGCCCATAAATACAGCTTCTATTACGGCTTGTTTGCCGTGTTCCTGGCTGTCTTCACAGGCTGGGCCGGGCGTATTCTTTTCAGAAAAGATTAATGCGCATCCCGAAAAGTGGGGATCGTTTTTAGGAACCCGATGCGCGTAAAATGCCTTAGCCGCCAACCAGCGCACCATGCGCAATCGGGTAAATCTTACCCTGCCCCAGCATATAGGCGCGCAGGCTTGCATCGACGAACAGCCCGCGAAAAGCGCGATCCAGCACATTGAGCGCTCCTGTATAAGCACCAAATGCAGGCATGATGAGCCTTTCGCCGTCGCTTGCAAAACATGGACGCCGAACCGACCGCCCTCGTCGGACAATGCGCGCTGCTGGATGTAGATGGCCTGCCACCTCACCCTTCGCTTCCATGCGCGATGGCTCATGCCGGAAAGTCAGTGGTCCGATTGCAAGTTCCTCAACACAGTCGCCGGGCAAGTCAGCAGGGCGATCAGGATCATGGTTGCCGGTGATCCAGAACCAGTCCCGGCGGTCCATCAACGATTTGAGACGGATCGCATATAACGACGGCAACCGCTCGCTGGCCTTTGCATCGTGAAAACTGTCGCCAAGGCTGATAACGGTTCGCGGCTGATAGCGCGCAATGACAGCAGCCAGCATGTCGAGCGTCGCGGCCGTATCATAAGGCGGTAAGAGCTGGCCACGTCGGGCAAAAGACGAACCTTTTTCAAGATGCAAATCGGAAACGACCAGCATATGCAGGTCCGGCAGGAAAAGCGCACCACACGGATCATAGATCGTCGCAACGCCGCGCAATTCCGCATGCGCCAGACTATAAGCCTCACCATTTCCCCAGACTGCTGTGCTCATCCTATTGCTTCTCTGATCAGATCATCGGCTGCTTCTTCGAGCAGCATTTCATCACCTTCACCAGCCACACGCTCGCGGCCGATTTCAAGCATCACAGGCAGCGCCAACGGCGAAATACGGTCCAGCGGCTTATGCAGCAGATGCCCCTTCACACGCGCCAGCATGTCGCCAAGACGCTTGATATCCAGAAGCCCGGTCGCAGCATCGGCGCGCGTTGCCTGTAGCAAAATATGGTCCGGTTCGTGGGTTCTCAGCACATCGTAGATCAGGTCGGTCGAGACCGTCACCTGACGGCCTGTCTTCTCCTGCCCCGGATGCCGTCGCTCGATAAGCCCCGAAATCACGGCACAATTGCGGAAGGTGCGCTTCAGAAGATAGCTTTCATCAAGCCAGGCTTCCAGGTCGTCACCCAGCATGTCTTCATCGAACAGCCGTTTAAGGCTTAATTTGCCTGACCCGATCATCGCGCCCATGTCTTTGAGGCCCCACAGCCCCAGCGAATAATCGGTGGCGACAAACCCAAGAGGATGCGCCCCCATGCGCTCAAGACGACGGGTGAGCAACATGCCGAGCGTCTGATGCGCAAGCCTGCCCTCAAAAGGATAGGCGACCATATAGAAACGCCCGCCTTTGGGGAAAGTCTCGATCAGCAACTCGTCTTCACGCGGCAGGACCGACTTGAACGCCTGTACTTCCAGCCATTCACGCACCTGTTGCGGCAGAAACGGCCAGCGTGAACGATCTGCCAGCATCGCGCGCACCTGCGATGCGAGATAGGTGGAAAGCGGGAATTTACCGCCAGCATAGATTGGGATTTTAGCGTCCTGTCCCGCAGCATTGGAAGCGATGCATTCGTTCTCACGAATGCCTTCAAACCGCAGCACCTTGCCTGCGAACAGGAATGTGTCGCCCGGCGTCAGCGTTTCGAGGAAATATTCCTCGATGCGCCCCAGAATACGCCCGCCCCTTCCAACGGCACGGGCATTGGCTCCCTTACCGCCACGCGTGAGCCGGACATTCAGCTCTGGCGCTTCAACGATCGTGCCGATGTTAAGGCGATATTGCTGAGCGATGCGCGGGTTTGAAACCCGCCATGTGCCATCGACAGTTTTGCGGATTTTGGCAAAGCGCTCATAGGTCTTGAGCGCATAGCCGCCAGTTGCCACAAAATCGAGAATTTGATCAAAGGTTTCGCGCGAGAGATTTGAATAAGGCGCAGCACTCTGTACTTCCCGATAAAGCCGATCGGCGTTGAAAGGCTCGGCACAAGCCATGCCCAGCACATGCTGTGCCAGCACATCCAGCGCGCCATCGATCAGCGGCGGCGTATCCTGTGCGCCAAGATAATTGGCGTCGAGTGCTGCCCGACACTCCATCACCTCGAAACGATTGGCAGGCACAAGAATGGCGCGGCTGGGCTCATCCATACGGTGATTGGCGCGACCGATACGCTGCGCAAGACGGCTGGCCCCCTTTGGCGCACCGACATGAATGACCAGATCGACGTCGCCCCAGTCGATGCCAAGATCAAGCGTCGAGGTGGCAACCACGGCGCGCAGTGTGTTGGTAGCCATCGCCTGTTCCACCTTGCGGCGCTGGCTGGCATCCAGCGAGCCATGATGCAGGGCGATTGGCAACGTATCCTCGTTGACGCGCCAGAGCTCCTGAAACAACATCTCCGCCTGACTGCGCGTGTTGACGAACAGCAGCGTCGTGCGATGGGCACGGACCGCCTCATAAATATCCGGGATGGCATAGCGGGAGGAATGTCCTGCCCACGGCACCCGCTCCTCTGAATCGAGAATCGTAATTTCAGGCTTGGCCCCACCATCAACCGTCACGAGACCGGATTTCGGCTCTGTGCCATCCTGTTCGACCAGCCAGCGACGCAATTCGTCAGGCTGCGCCACAGTTGCCGACAGTCCGATGGTTTGCAATTGTGGTTGCAGACGGCGCAGACGCGCAAGCCCCAGCGCAAGCAGATGACCGCGTTTGGAAATGACCAGCGAGTGCAGCTCATCCAGCACCACATAATGCAAGCCCTTGAAAAACTGCTCTGCCCCTTTGGAGGCAATCAGAAGTGCAAGCTGTTCCGGCGTCGTCAGCAGAATGTCAGGCGGCACCAGCTTCTGGCGCTGACGCTTATGTGCAGGTGTATCGCCAGTCCGGGTCTCAATCGTAATGTCGAGCCCCATTTCCTCGACAGGTATGGTCAGATTTCGATGAATATCGACCGCAAGTGCCTTTAGCGGCGAAATATATAAAGTGTGAACACCTTGTTTTGTTTTAGGCGCAACCCTGGACGGAGAACCGGTTCCCACTTTATTACGCATTCGCTCCAGATCGACCAACGCAGGCAGAAAACCTGCGAGTGTTTTACCAGCACCTGTTGGCGCGATCAGCAGCGTGGACTGCCCCTGTTCAGCCCGCGAAAGCAGCTCCAGCTGATGGGCGCGCGGCGACCAGCCCTTTTCTGCAAACCATTTTACAAAACGGTCTGGCAGATGAAAGGCATCAGTCTCAGAAGTGGGTGTCAGGTTCGGCGTCACACACCCAATCTAATGCGGGCAAGGGTCGTCGCCAAGATGTTTGTTCACTTTTGTTCTCATTTTGTCAGGAGTTCACTTTACGCGCTCTTTCCAGCGGGAAGTTGCTGACCTATTTAATAAATCATGCGTTTTGACGAGTTGCTGCGTTCCACACCCAAAGGTCTTTACTGCCCGCCCGGCGATTTCTACATTGATCCGGTGCGGCCTGTTGATCGCGCGCTGATCACCCACGGACATTCCGATCATGCACGCGCCGGACATGCCCATGTCCTTGCGACGCAACAGACACTCGACATCATGGCAATCCGCTATGGTGCAGATTTTGCAGGCAGCACACAAACCGCTGATTTAAGCGCGGTGCTGAATGTAAACGGTGTCACTGTCAGCTTCCACCCGGCAGGCCATGTGCTTGGTTCAGCCCAAATTGCAGTCGAAAAGGACGGGACGCGAATTGTCGCGTCAGGTGATTACAAACGTGCCGCCGATCCGACCTGCACGCCCTTTGAGCCTGTTGCCTGTGATGTGTTCATCACCGAAGCGACCTTTGCGCTTCCTGTATTTCGCCATCCGGAAGCAAGTCATGAAATTGCGACTTTGCTGAAGTCACTCTCACAGTTTCCTGAACGCGCGCATCTGGTAGGTGCTTACTCGCTCGGCAAAGCCCAGCGGGTTATCAAGCTTATTCGCGATGCGGGCTATGACGAGCCGATCTATATTCACGGCGGCCTGCAAAAGCTTTGCGATTATTATCAGACCCAGGGCATCGATCTTGGTCCGCTGGAGCCTGCAACGCTTGAACGTGGCGAAGCCTCGCCCGATTTTGCTGGAAAGATCGTGGTTGGGCCGCCCTCGGCCTTTTCCGACCGCTGGGCACGGCGTTTTCCCGACCCATTGCCCGCCTTTGCATCTGGCTGGATGCGTATCCGTCAGCGCGCAAAACAACGCGGTGTCGAGTTGCCGCTCATCATATCTGATCACTGCGACTGGGACGAGTTGACCGCGACCATCAGCGAGATAAAACCTGCGGAAGTCTGGGTGACGCATGGGCGTGAAGAAGCACTGGTGCGTTGGTGCGAGCTGCAAAACATCCCCGCGCGCCCGCTCCATCTCGTCGGCTACGAAGATGAGGGCGATTGATGCGTGCTTTCGCTGAACTTCTCGACCGCCTTGTCCTCACGCCGCAACGCAATGGCAAATTGCGCCTGCTGGTCGATTATTTCCGCACCACACCCGATCCAGATCGTGGCCTTGCACTTGCCACCATCACCCGTGATCTGGAATTGCAGAGCGTCAAGCCTGCCATGCTGCGGGCGCTGATTGCCGAGCGCAGTGATCCGACGCTTTTTGCCTATTCCTATGATTATGTCGGTGATCTTGCCGAAACGATTTCGCTGATCTGGCCTGGCCCGAACGAAACCCCGGCGGGTGCCAACCTGCCGCTCAGCGTCGTCGTGCATGAATTGCAAAACGCCTCGCGCCGTGAGGGACCGTTGCTCGTGGCTGGCTGGCTCGACCTGCTTGGCATATCAGAGCGCTATGCTCTTTTGAAACTTGTCACAGGCGGCCTGCGCATTGGCGTTTCCGCTCGTCTTGCCAAACAGGCACTGGCAGATTTTGGCGGCGTGGATGTCGTGGAAATCGAAGAACTTTGGCACGGACAGACGCAACCCTTCACGGCGCTGTTTGCATGGCTTGAGGGCCATGGCCCCAAGCCTGCTGCCACTGCTGACGCGCCATTCCGGCCTGTCATGCTTGCCACGGCACTGGATGAGGCCGAAATTCCAGCACTTGATCCATCAGCCTATAGTGCCGAATGGAAATGGGACGGTATTCGTGTGCAGGCCGTTGCAGAAAATGGCGTGCGGCGGCTTTATTCGCGCACTGGCGATGATATTTCCGGCACTTTTCCCGATGTGCTGGAGGCAATGGATTTCGAAGGCTCGATTGATGGCGAATTGTTGGTGGGCCATCACGGCGAAACGGGCATCGAAACCGCAACCTTTTCTGATTTGCAGCAGCGGCTTAATCGCAAAACGGTGACGGCCAAACAGTTGCGCGAATATCCGGCCTTCATCCGCGCATACGACCTTCTGCACGATGGCACGCAGCAATCGGGCGAAGATTTGCGGTCGCTACCCTTCTCGGAACGACGCGCTCGGCTCGCTCAATTCGTTGAAAAGCTCGACAAGCGCCGGTTTGATTTGTCGCCGGTCCTTCAATTTTCAGACTTCGACGAACTCGCGAAATTGCGTCTTAACCCACCACATCCGGTGATCGAAGGGCTTATGCTTAAACGGTATGACAGCGCCTATGTGCCGGGGCGCCCGAAAGGGCCGTGGTTCAAATGGAAACGCGATCCGTTCACAGTGGATGCGGTGGTGGTCTATGCGCAGCGTGGCCACGGCAAACGCTCAAGCTACTATTCGGACTTTACTTTCGCGGTCTGGACCGGCCCGGAAGAAGACCCCATGCTCGTACCCGTCGGAAAGGCCTATTTCGGCTTCACCGACGAGGAATTGAAGCTTCTCGACAAATTCGTGCGCGAGAACACAATTGAGCGTTTTGGCCCGGTGCGTTCCGTTCGCGCGGAGCCGGATCATGGATTGGTCGTGGAGGTTGCCTTTGAAGGGCTCAACCGCTCAACCCGACACAAATCCGGTGTGGCAATGCGCTTTCCCCGCTTCTCGCGACTGCGCTGGGACAAGCCGCCCCGCGAAGCGGACCGGCTTGAAACACTGGAAAAACTGCTAAGCTAATTATTCGGCAACCGCAGTCGTGACGCGGATTGCGTAAATATCCACGGCCTTGCCGGAACCGCTCAGATCGGAATTGATCGTGATCTTACCTGCACGTCCAGCTGATTGACCTGCCTGAAACTCCTGATCGAACAGGAAATCACTGACAGAGTCGCGGACATCATAGCGTCTGCGGCCACAATCCCCGAGACCCGCAAAATCGCAATTGACCGACATCTGCGTGGTTTTGCCGTCATCGCTGCGCGCAACAATGTCGAAAGTCGCCTTCTTGCCAGCAAGCTGATTAAGAACGCCCTCACCGACATCAAAGGTCACACTGTCGTTTGCACCCGAAGTCTGAACCCGCGCGAAACTGTTGGTGCCCTCGCGCTTGATCTCAGCTGTTGCGCGACCCTGAACAGACATACGCGTCGCATCCGCAGGCGTGAAAATATTGATCCAGGTGCGCCCTTCCGGGTCTTCGCCTTCCTTGATCGGTGCCATGCTGTTATCGGTCAAAAGCGGGCTCGAGCCGTTGCCCCGCGTGAAATCTGCAAAGCTGTTGTAGAGCGAAAAGCCAATCAGCCCCAGAATGACGATAACCATAACCGGGATACCGACACTTACAAGCGGCGAACGCTTCTTCTTCTTGCGATCCTTGCGCGAAACGCCCGCTTCATAGCCGAGATCAGCCGAAGCCCGCTTGCCCTTCTTGGAAGAGGTCCGGATATCAGCGGTATCGAGCGCAGGCCCGGCTTGATAGACATCATCGCCCAGAAGCGGATCAGACGAAGATGGGGCATCCAGACTAGGTTCCTGCCGAGACGCGGCCTGCCCTGTTTTGAACTCAGCTTCAATATCGGAAATCGCGTCTTTGATTTTCTGGCGACGCTGCTTTTTCTGTTCTTCACTCAGTGCAGTATTTGTCGTCAGCGCGCGTTCATGCGCCCCCCACGCAGCCTCGTAGATACGCTGGCGGGTAGCTGGATTATGTGCATCTGCCTTTGCAAATGCATTTCTGATTGCGCGTTCGATACTTTCCAAAGGGCCGCTCTTCCTTGGTTTCCGTATTCTGTCTGGGTCTTTCGGACACAGATGCTTACATGAGCCTCAGCGAAATTAACGTCTGAATCAAGGCATTTAGCTGTTTGAACCGCATTTTGGCTAGACTTAGGAACTGTCAAAGTTACCAAATCTTAACTTTAACCGTGATTTTCCCCCGACCTTTGACTGCGAGACCGGTTCAGACATTTAATTTTCCGTCTGATTCTCTCCTAATTTTCATGTTGCCGTCGGCAAAAGCCATGTTAAAACTATTACGTTTACGGAAACGTCAATTTTGTGGAGGATGAAATGGCATTGCCGGATATTTTGAAAAACAGGCTGCGCATTCCCGTGGTCGGAGCGCCACTGTTTATCATTTCCAATCCGGCATTGGTGCTTGCACAATGCAAAGCAGGCGTCGTCGGCTCGTTTCCCGCATTGAACGCACGCCCCGAAGCACAGCTTGACGAATGGCTGGCCGAAATCACCGAAGACCTGGCCGCCCATGACGCGAAAAATCCGGATCGTCCGGCTGCACCTTTTGCGGTCAACCAGATCGTACACCGCTCCAACAAGCGGCTCGAACATGACCTTGGCCTTTGCGTGAAATACAAGGTGCCGATCGTCATCTCGTCGCTTGGCGCGGTGCCAGAAGTCAATGCAGCAATCCATTCCTATGGCGGCATCGTGCTTCACGATGTCATCAACAACCGCCACGCCAATTCCGCAATCCGTAAAGGCGCTGACGGACTTATCGCTGTCGCCACTGGTGCAGGCGGACATGCAGGCGCACTTTCTCCCTTCGCACTCGTTCAGGAAATCCGCGAATGGTTCGATGGGCCGCTGTTGCTTTCTGGCGCGATTGCCAATGGCGGAGCAATTCTTGCCGCGCAAGCGATGGGAGCGGACCTCGCTTATATTGGCTCTCCGTTCATCGCGACCACAGAAGCCCGCGCATCTGACGGTTACAAGCAGATGATTGTGGATTCCAATTCGTCCGACATTGTCTATTCCAACTATTTCACAGGCATTTCTGGCAACTACCTCAAACCATCAATTGCGGGCTCCGGCCTTGATCCTGACAATCTTCCAGAAGCCGATCCATCGAAAATGGATTTCGACAAAGCACATCAGGAAGGCGCCAAAGCCTGGAAAGACATCTGGGGCTGCGGACAAGGAATCGCGGCTGTGAAAGAAATCGCGCCTGCAGCCAAACTCGTTGACCGGCTCGAACGCGAATATGTTGCGGCTCGCAGCCGCATCTGTCAGGGCGCCTGACGCGCCCTGCCCCAAGATTGATGCACGGATAGCGAGATCATTTGAAAAGGTCTGAGACAAACATGCAGAATGTTCGTTTTGGACCTTGCTTTCCTTGATGCTATTGGTTATCAGCGCACCGTTCGGTCATAATTGATCGATATCCTTTCGAGGATTTGGAACGTTAGTTCCGGGCCGCTTTAGCTCAGTTGGTAGAGCACATCATTCGTAATGATGGGGTCAGCAGTTCGAGTCTGCTAAGCGGCACCATTTTTAATAAAAAATCAAAATCTTAAAGCAACACAGTATCTCTATTGTGCTTTTATGGCTTTTGACGGACCCACTTCGGAACCAAAGTGAGCCTAAGTCTCGAGCTTTAGAGAGAGCCATTGCCGTTCTTCGGCATTGCTTTGATCCATTAAAAGCCACTTTCAGCCGATACAAAATGCAGTAAAAGCCGGTCTGCAGTTATACTAACTGCTGAACAAGAAATTACAGTCCTGATAATTGAATATATATTATTATAAGTATGATGCACTTCTGGCAGCTTCCTCTGAAGCTCAAACGCGCGCCCGCTTAACGGCGATCAGGATCGCGGATTACTCGTAACGATGGCCATTACCCCGATACGCTGCGCGCGATTTGACGCCTTAAATCAGATGGACTGACGCCGTAATAATTGCGAAACGCCCTGCTGAAATAAGCCGGGTCATCAAATCCGACACCATAAGCAATCTTTGCGATGGCGGATGTATCATTGTGCAATATTGCAGACTTCGCCGTATCAAGCCTGCGCTCAAGCAGATAACGAGAGAATGTGGTATTCTCTCGTTTAAACAGCTTCTGGATAGCTCGGGCAGTTACCCCCTCAGACTGTGCAAGCTCCATTATCGAGAAGCCCGCATCCATGATCCGGGCATCAATCCTGGCTTTTATAGCCCCCATGCGCCCTGTCAAAACCCGTTGTTTACTTCCTGCCTTCAAGTTTGCTGCCAGTATGGGTAGTAACTCGTAAAAGTGATTGACCATTATCTCGGCGTCACTTTCGGTCTGATATTCCTGCTGTAAGAGATAACCCGCATAGGTCACCAGCAGTTGAAAAGGCAGATAGGTGATAGGGAGCGGTTGCCAAAACAAACAGGAAACTTCTGCCTTGATTTGAGTTATAGCCGCCGATGGCAGATAAGCGCAATCCAAACGCCCTCCCTCCGGAAGGCTTAACGAAAGCGGCACATCCGATGGCATAAAAATGGCATCGCCTTTTGCTAGGTCAAGCCGGATTTGTCCCTGCTCCACTTGAACCGGACCACTCATTGCACGCAGAATTATGACGCCTGAATCCCGAGAGCCCGGCGCCGAAAGACGTGTGTGGATCAGCGGAAAATAGATCGTGGTAAGTGCCAGCGATCCATGGTTCCAAAATAGTCCGCGCACCTTTGACAGATCACCCTGAACCGGTGAGACCGAAGGAATACCAATCATATCTCGCAGGATCTTAAGGCAGGGCTTCAACCCATCTGTCGCCCTTGAGGCTGCGCTACCGAATTTTTGTGGTTTAACAGTTCCCATCATATCCAGTGCAAAAACTCTTCAAGGTTCGCTTTAATCCATTCCCGGTTCGCTCGTCTCCAAGCTATCCGTCTTTTAATGAATTAAACATGATGAGAATAGTCCTCTTTAGAAAATACTGGATGAAGGGCACATACAGCGTTGCTCATGTCCTTGGAGAAATTCATGCACAACAAATATCTCGGGATTTCGGTTGTCGCCTTGGTGGCGGCCAGCAGCGTCGCTGCACAAGCATTGGCGCAAACAGCGACCGAAACGGAGACTGAGACCGGCAAAGGGACGGTACTGAACGCCATCACGATTACCGGGAGCCGCGGTGGACAACAGATTTCAGAGACGGCCCGCACCGTCTATGTTGTTGAAGCACAACAGATCCAGATGCGCGCGCGTTCAGGTGAAACCATCCAGCAGATTTTGGCTCAGGAAATACCAAGCTTTGATCCGGTCAGCCAAGGGTCACGCACCTCGTATGGGCAAAACCTGCGCGGACGCACCGCCCTGGTGCTCATCGACGGGATATCGATGAATTCTGCCCGCGGACTGAGTCGTCAGTTTGATTCTATCGATCCATTCAACATTGAACGGATCGAAGTTCTTTCTGGTGCGACGTCGCTCTATGGCGGCAATGCCACCGGCGGCATCATCAATATCATCACCAAAAAAGGCAAGGACGCGCCGGACGGTTTGCATGGCGAGGTCACGGCAGGCATAGAAAGCGGATTCCGCGCTGGTAATGACCTGGATCGCAACGGCGCAGCAGCTGTCACTTATAACAGCGAAACATGGGACGCCCGATTGTCGCTGGCAGGTAACCGCAGTGGTGCGTTTTACGACGCCGATGGTACAATGGTTGTGCCTGACATCACTCAAACTTCGACGGCTTTCAACCGACGTATCGATCTTATGGGCAGCGCGGGTTTCCAGTTTGACCCAGACAGACGGCTGGAGGTCAGCGGACAATACTTTAACTCCGAGCAGAAATCCGATTACAGCGTTTACTTCGGGCAATTTCTGGCTGGACTGCGCAATCCAAGCCTCATCGAAACGCGAGATAGCTATAATTCGGATTTCAACCCGCGCACACGTCGGTCTATGGTAAATGCGACCTATACGGATAATGACTTCTTCGGCCAGCAGTTACTCTTGCAAGGCTTCTATCGCAGCGAGAAGATCAACTTTCATCCGTTCCCAAGCTCGACCTACTTCTATGGCAGCGCGCAGGACACAGATTATTATGGCATGAAGGCCGCACTCATCTCCGAGCCGCTTGACGGATTGCGTGTTACCTACGGTGTTGATGCTGATAGAGATTCACTTTCTTCAAACCAACATATCTTCAATATGAGCAAGGCACTGCAAAGCGGCGCGATGGACTTTCAGACAGCAGGCATTACCGGCCTTTATCCAAAAATTGACGTTACCACCTTTGCTGGCTTCGTAGAGGCCTCCTATGAAGCAACAGACCGTCTTACCTTTAATGGCGGCGTGCGCTATCAGTACACTAAAACGGAAGTTGGCGACTTTGTTGGCGCGGCGCAACAGATCGCTATTCTCAACGGGACAGCGACCTCTGCCGATTCAATTCCCGGCGGCTCGGTCGATTACGACGCCTTCTTGTTCAACGCCGGCGCAACCTATAGCCTGACAAACACACAGCAGGTCTATGCAAATTTCAGCCAGGGCTTTGAGTTGCCCGATCCGGCAAAGTACTATGGTTATGGTGCCTACTCGTTGTCGGGTGGCCATTACACGTTGCTAAGTGGCGTGAATGTTGCAAATTCTGCTCTTGAAGCGATCAAAACCAACTCCTTCGAAATCGGCTACCGTCTTGATGATGGCACCTATAATCTGGAGGCTGCAGGCTTCTACTCCACCTCCGATCGCTCCATCGTGCTCAATCGCACTACGCTGGCAGTCGAGCTTGAGGATAATGAGCGTCGGGTCTATGGCATCGAAGGCAAAGCGGGCATGAAACTTAATCATGGCTTCGATGTAGGCATTCTGGGCCAATGGGTACGTACCGAAGTTGATCAGGATGGTGACTGGGTCAAGGATACGATCGGCTCCGCCAGCGTTTCCAAACTTGGTGGCCATATAGGCTGGGGCAATGAAACACTTAATCTGCGTTTGCAAGGTCAGCACGTCTTCGATCTGGAAGATAACTCCCATTACAAGATCGAAGGTTATACGCTCTTTGATCTCATCGGCTCTTATCACGTTGAGAAGGCCGACATGACAGTGAATTTCGGTGTGCACAACCTGTTCAACAAGGAATATAACACTGTCTGGGGGTCACGGGCTAAAGCACTTTATGGGGCACTCGCACCCGAAGAAATCTTCGACTACAAGGGCCGCGGCAGGACTTTCGCCCTCGCTTTGAGCAAAAACTTCTGATGATCGCACAACAAGACATGCTACCGGCAAAGACTAAAGGCGCCAACGCGCGCCTTTATACCGTTCTCGGAGGGCTTTATCTCGCGCAGGGCATTCCGACCTATCTTCTATTGGTCGCATTGCCTCCGCTAATGCGCGAAAGCGGTGCCTCGCGCACGGCTATCGGGCTTTTCTACCTCCTGATGATCCCTCTGATTGCGAAATTCGCGATCGCACCGCTGGTGGATCGCTATCCGCTGATCGCAAGCTGGGGGCACCGGCGAAGCTGGGTCGTTGTTACTCAGCTTCTTGTCTCTTTCGGCATTGCTTGTATGGCTTTCGTAGAACCGCAACAGGCGGGTGCGCTATTTGCGATCTGCCTTTGCATAACGCTTCTGTCATCTTTGCAGGATATTGCTACCGATGGCTATGCTGTCCGTCAGCTCAATGACAAGACGCGTGCCACTGGCAATGCAATCCAGGCCGGGGCAGTTGCGCTTGGTGTCATCGTGGGTGGCACGCTGGCACTGGTTCTCTTCCACAAGATCGGCTGGCGTCCAACGATTTTCATCGTTTCCGCTCTTTCACTCCTGCCACTTCTGGCAGGGTTCTGGATGCAAGAAACAAGTGATCAGAAGCAGTCTCGGGAAAAGCCGCGCGCAAGCCTGAAACGTTTCTTCCAGCAGCCGAATGCGTGGCTCATCCTTTGCTTTGCCCTGACCTATCGGGCGAGCGAAGGCATGGTAAGGGGGATGGAAGGCAGCTATCTCGTGGATATCGGGTTGCCGTTATCGTGGATTGGCTATCTTTCTGGAGCTGCCGCTGCGACTGCTGGTCTGATCGGGGCTGTTTTAGCCGCGCTGCTGATCCGCTGGACAGGGCTTTTCTCAGCGCTCATTCTGCTTGGATTATTGCGCAGCCTCTGCTTCCTTGCTTTCAGCTTCAATGCTGCGGAAATCTGGCCGGGTGTGACGATTGCTATGACAGTGTCAGCAATCCAAACCTTTCTGCGCTATATGGAACTGGTCGCAATCTACTCGCTGTTCATGAAAGCATCTTCCTCCGACCAGCCAGGCACGGATTTCACAATCCTCGCCTGTGCCGAACTGCTGATTTATCTCGTTGGTTCCTCGGTGGCTGGTTATCTTGCAGACAAATTTGGATATGCCGATCTTTTCACACTGGCAACCGTACTCTCTGCACTCGGGATCGCTTTGACATTCTATATTTTACGGAGATTACGGGGCAATGGACTTGCCCTGTAATTGTTTTTTGCATGATAACCAGCGATTACTTTTATCGTCTCCCGCACAGCCATCAAAACCACCATTCATTTCCAATCGCCCTGCGAGTTTGGACAGAACCTATCCGCGTGACATATCCAATGGTGGCGAGACATCCGAACCAAGCGGGGAAATGTAGGGTGTTCTGGACGTATGTTCTGCCAACGCTGCTTTCGCATTTTTCAACAAAAGCGGGTCGGTTATTACATTCAGTCCAGTAGCAGCCATCGCTTTTGCTGCATGCACCATCGCCTTATGGGCTGCCGGTGATTTACCTTGGGCAACAATCTGCCACGTATGAAAGGGCGTGCCGATGGCGACTGTCGGGGCATGTACCTGAACCGTTGGGACAACCCAGCTCACATCACCTATATCAGTCGACCCGATGAATGGCTTACGATTGGTATTCTCGGGGGTTAAGAAGTTTGCGAGCGGCTCATCGGTTATTGGCAAACCTATCGCTTTATAGACCGAGGCTATGTCCTTTTCAGAGAAAGTTTTCCGAATTTCACGGGCAAAGGCACGATCTTGACTGTCGAAATCGGGTACGCCCAATTCATCCATAGCCGTGTGGAGCGCGTGTTCCAGCGGCTTATTATCCAACGTATTGGATACCGCGCTTACTATTTTCATCTCGACGGTTGTCTCAGTCATCATGGCTGCACCCTGCGCAATCTTATGCACACGATGAACAAGATCATGCATGTCCTGCAATTCCATTGCGCGGATTGAATATCGAACACGCGCATTTGCTTGGACAACATTCGGCGCAATACCACCAGTATCAAGAATTGCAGAGTGGACTCGCGCGTCAGATGGCATATGCTCGCGCATATAATTGACGCCGACGCTCATCAGCTCAAGCGCATCAAGCGCACTGCGCCCCAAATGGGGTGCAGCTGCGGCATGGGCTGCACGCCCTTTGAACGTGAAATCTGCACGCGTGTTCGCGAGAGAAAATGCTGGCGCAACTTCCCAGAAACTGTAAGGGTGCCATGAGATCGCAACATCCACATCGTCGAATGCGCCTGAACGAACCATAAAGGTTTTCGCCGCGCCACCCTCTTCTGCAGGGCAACCATAATAGCGTACGCGCCCAGCAATGCCTTTCTCGGCAAGGTAATTCTTGAGCGCAATTGCGGCTAGCATAGCGCCAGAACCAAGAAGATTATGCCCACAGCCATGGCCATGGCCGCCAACTTCCAACGGTCTGCACTCGGCCACGCCTGCCTCTTGGCTGAGACCTGGAAGCGCATCAAATTCGCCTAGAAATGCGATAACTGGTCCGCCCTGCCCTGCCTCACCGATAACGGAGGTTGGAATGTCTGCTACCCCCTCAGTGACGCGGAAGCCATGATGCAGAAGCTCCGCTTTGTGTTCGGCCACGGAACGAAATTCTGTATAGCACACCTCCGGCATGCCCCAAACGCGATCACTCAGCTCAATTAGTCGTTCTTTTTCATCATCGACTTTTTGCCAGAGGTCTTTTCGATTATTTGCATTCATCACACATTCCAACTTCTGCTTCTAGAGCTGTGCAGCGTCATCAAAAACAAGTTCACTTGCAGGCGGAATTCTGTCTTCAAACCAAAAGGCTGCAGCAGCCCGAGACATTGCAGCGCCGTCATGACCGACACCTTGAATGTCTATTAGTTTCCAATTGAAAGGCAGATCACGCTTTTTGGCCTGCGCCATCGCAAAAGCATATACAAAATGCGCGCGCTTAAAACGTGAAGGCCCTTGTGCTAATGCTTCGGGCTGAGACGGAAGGTTCGGATCGTCTTCAACGATATCCTGATCGCCAGCAAATATGTGCATTGGATAGGCAAACCAGCGCGCGAGTTGTTCATCGGACAAACCAACTCCCCCCATCCCTTCAGGAAAGGATCGCTCCATATCTGGCAATGTATACCAACCCGGGTTTGCAGCGATGACCGCACAAAAAGGGTAAGTCGGCTGTGTTGCGAGCAGGCGATGTGCAAATTGTCCGCCTGCGGAATGTCCATAAAGGTAGGCGTTGTCCTGGTCGGTTGCTCCAGATGCTTTCAATGCAGCAAACACCCGAGCAGGAACCCCATACAACCATTCCTGCTGGTCACGAACCCGTCCAACCGAATCTAACACAAGCCCATTATTATAGCTTTCAGCCATCGGGAACGCTGCATCCGAGAAGGTTGGCGCAGCAATCAATAGCCCGTGTTTTTCAGCAGCAGCTATCCAGAAATCCCGGTACTCATCACCGTTGCGTAGCATTCCATGCTGCACAATAACCACAGGATTGCCCGGCTTATAGTGTGCTGGTCGGTAGAAGTTTACCTCCAACGGGCGATCGGGGTGAAACCTGTCGAGGAAAGACAGCACGCTTTTCCCGACTTCTGGATTAAGCGAAGAGGTAATCATTGAAACTCCAGATTATGCAAATGGCACGCCACACTTTGACGAGAGGTGACTTCTTTAAGCTCGGGACGATGATCACGGCACACGGACATGGCCTGTGCGCAGCGCGGGTGGAAAGGACAGCCGCTGGGTGGTGCAAGTGGAGAAGGTAAATCACCCTTCAGCGGCTCAAAATTGCGCTTACGCCGTTTGACAGACGGGCTAGCATTCAACAAGGCGGCGCTATAGGGATGTGCTGGATTGGCAAAAATATCAGCGGCTGAGCCGATCTCAACAATTCGGCCAAGATACATGATCGCAATACGGTCGCTTATGTGACGAACCACACCCAGATCATGACTAACAAAAAGGTATGTCAGGCCGTATCGGTCACGTAAATCCATAAATAGGTTGATGACCTGCGCCTGGATAGAGACGTCGAGCGCAGAAACAGGCTCATCGCAAACAAGAAAATCCGGTTTGACAGCGAGCGCACGCGCAATGCCGATACGCTGTCGCTGACCACCGGAAAATTGATGCGGATAGCGTTCGCGATAAGCGATATCAAGACCGACCTCTTCCAGTGCGCGGTCTACCATTCCAGATATCTGGTTTTTTGGCGCTAGTTTGTGAACCTTCAGTGCTTCTGCAACAATCTCATGAACCTTCATTCTTGGATCAAGCGATGCGAATGGGTCCTGAAAAATCATCTGCACTTTAAGCAGGAAGTCGAGCTTTTCCCGGTTCCGTAAGTCGGCGACGTTTTTATCCCTGTAAATGACGTTGCCAGCAGTCGGCTTATGGATGCCGGTCGCCATGCGCGCCAACGTAGACTTACCGCAACCAGATTCTCCTACCAGCCCAAGAACCTCACCTTGCCGGACACTGAGATCAACACCATCAACAGCACGCAAAAGCCGATTTGGTTGCTTTTTACCGGCAAGACTGAGTAGTTTTTCCGCAGTCGTTGTTCTGGATTCAAAATATTTACGCACACCCTTCATCTCGAACAGAATGTCGCTCACGAGATTACCTCCAGGGTCGCAACCGGGTTGTGGCAACGGAAGCTATGATCACTTAGATGCTGCTTTTCCGGATAAATCGTTGTGCAAACGTCGATAACGCGATCACAACGCGTTCTAAACGGACATCCCGATGGTCGTGCATCAATCCGGGGTGCATTTCCATTGATTTGGTGAAGGCGCTCGCCCGGCTGAGCCATGCCGGTTGAAGAACTCAACAGGCCAAGTGTGTAGGGATGCATGGGATTATCGAGCACATCATCCACCGAACCGCTCTCGACAATCTGCCCCGCATACATGACCGCAACGCGATCAGCCAACTCGGCGACGACAGCCAGGTCGTGCGTAATCCACAAGACTGCTGTTCCTGTTTGGCGCGCAAGCTTCTGAACCTCATAAAGGATCTGACTTTGTATGGTGACATCCAATGCGGTAGTTGGCTCATCGGCAATGATAAGGTCAGGGCTATTAAGCAAGGCTATGGCAATCGCCACGCGCTGACGCATCCCGCCTGAAAACTCATGCGGATATTGTTTGAGCCGCGCTTCTGGTGAAGAAATGCCAACTCTTGTCAGAGCATCCATCGCTTCTATGCGCGCTTTTTCACGACTACAATTGCGATGCTCGAAAATTGCCTCAAGCATCTGTTCTCCTACGGTAAGAACAGGGTTGAGCGTGGAAAGCGGATCTTGAAAGATCATGGCAATGCGGTCGCCGCGCAGCGAACGCAATTCTTCGTCCGAAACCATACGAAGATCGGATCCATTGAAGAGTATCTTACCTTCGACAATCTCGCCGGGGGCATCGATCAGTTGAACGATGGAAAAGCCTGTAACGGACTTTCCGGAACCTGACTCACCCACCAGGCAGAGAATCTCGCCACGCTCCACTTTGAGATCAATTCCGTCGACTGCAGACCAGGCACCGCCGAGCAAATGAAAGACAGTCCGCAGCCCCTGAATATCAAGAAGCGCTGTCATGCGTTGGCCCTCACATTGAAGCTGCGGCGAACACGATCGCCCACGAAGTTCAGCGAAATAATCAGAAGGACCAGGGCGATACCGGGGAACACTGCAATCCAGTATTCACCGGACAGCAGATACTCGAAGCCATTGGCAATCAAAAGTCCAAGTGAAGGCTGGGTTACAGGGACACCAACACCTAAAAATGACAGGGTGGCCTCTAATGTTATGGCGCCTGCAATACTGATTGTGGACATGACAAGAACAGACCCGACCGAGTTCGGCAGGAGGTGCGCCAACATGATATGGCGCGTAGGCAACCCGAAATTTACAGCAGCCTCAATATATTCCTTGCGCCGTTCGACCATGGCGGAGGCGCGCATTAAGCGCGCATATTGCGCCCATTGAACCACGATAATGGCGAAAATCACCTTATCTATTCCGCGACCCACCGAAGCCAGAAGTACAAGCGCGACAAGAATCGAGGGAAAGCCAAGCATGAAATCGACAAAGCGCATGATGATCGTGTCGACGAAGCCACCAATCTGGGCTGCAAACAATCCAGCAGTCACACCAATAATCATCGCCCCCAGAGTGGACAATAACCCGACCAGCAAACTTGTGCGAAGACCATAGAGAATTGCACTGACCATATCGCGCCCTTGCGCATCCGTACCAAGCCAGTAGGTCATACCGGTCATGCTGGATGAACCAGGTGGGAGGCGATTATCCATCACACTCAAGGAAGAAAGATCATAGGGGTTCTGAACGGTGATGAACGGCGCCAAAATAGCAAGGAGAACGAGACATGCAAGCAGAATAGCTGCCCCACGCATAGTTGGCTTATTGCGGATGCGCTTGAGCACCTGCTTACGCAAAGGTGTATTGGCAAAATGGGGAACGGTCGGTTTTGTCATACCATCTCTCCCGAAAGCTTCACCCTCGGATCAAGTGCCGCATATAGAACGTCCACGAGGAAGTTGACGCCAACAAAGAGCAACGTTGCGAGCATGACGTAAGCTACGACAACGGGACGATCGAGTTGATAGATACTATCGATTAGGAGTTTGCCCATCCCCGGCCACGAGAATACGGTTTCAGTTATGGTGGAGAAAGCCACCAGACTACCAAACTCAATGCCTGCGACGGTCACAACAGGAATGAGAATATTGCGCATGATATGTCGGAAGACGATACGCTTACGGCGCACTCCCTTGGCACGGGCGAATTTGACATAGTCCTGGGTTGTCGCTTCTGCAGTTCCAGCTGCAACAAGGCGCACCAGCAGGGCTGATGTTGGAATAGCGAGGTTAAGCGTTGGCAAAATGAGATGGCGCAGGCCATCAAGGGTAAACAGGCTGGTATGGAACCCCAGAATATCAACAGTCTCGCCTCGTCCAGCAGTCGGAAGCCAGCCAAGAACCACGCTGAACAACAGGATGAGCATCATTCCCTTCCAGAAACTGGGAAGAGAAAAACCGATGACCGTCCCAGCCATAACAATGCGCGAGAAACGACTTTCTGTATTGAGACCCGCATATAGACCAAGAGGGACGCTGACGATTGTCGCACAGGTCATAGACAGGAGCACCAGCTCCAAGGTAGCAGGAAGCCGACCCAGGATTAGCGATACAACCGGCACACTATGCACAAAGGATGTACCCAGATCACCCCTCAGGGCATTGCCCAGGAAAGTGAAATATTGCTGCCAGACGGGCAAATCGAGCCCCAGTCTTTTGACCAGCGCCAGCCTTTCGGCGGCGCTGACCTGCGGTGGAACAAGCAGCTCAATCGGATCCCCAATGCCATAGATGGCAAAGAAAACGGCAACCGAAACGGCGAGCAGCACCAGAGCGCTTTGGATCAAGCGCTGCAAAGCATATGCAGTCATCACATTTTACCCGAATGATGCTTAACGAAGAGATTTACTTCGCTGGCTTTGCGGACATTGCGAGCGTGAACTGGTCAGACCGACCGGTAAAGCTGATGTCCGCTTTATGTGCCCAGATGCCACTTTCAAAGTGCAGTGGAATGAAAGCATAATCCTTAAGCACTTCGGTGGTTGCCTGCTGCAACAATGATGAGCGCTTGTCATCATCCATTGTTTCCACAGCTTCATAAATCAGCTTGTCGAAAGCAGGGTTTTTGTAATCACCATAATTGGAGCCACCCATTGTACCCGCTTCATTTGGAGATGCAGGCCACTGACGCAGGAATGATGATGCTTCGCCGCTGGTCGACGCCCACCCACCGATCGCAACGCTAAGTTCTTTCTTTGAACGACGTGGGAAATAGAGCGCGCGTGTCATTGCGTCCACATCGGTTTTAATGCCGATTTGGGTCAGATATTGTGCAACGGCTTGTGTGATCTGGCTGTCATTGATGTAACGATCATTGGTCGTCGAAATAGTGAGTTGGAACCCGTCCGGATAACCCGCTTCGGCAAGCAGCTTTTTCGCAGCAGCTGGATCGTAACGAAGTTCGGGCGCATCTGGCAATGTGCCGAACATGCCCTTTGGCAGGAATTCGTTTGCCTGTTCTGCGGCGCCGTCCATCAGGCGGGCGATGATCGCTTTGCGGTCAATTGCAAGCGACATGGCTTCACGCACACGCACATCCTGCAAAGGATTTTTTCCGTCGGCAGATTTCACAAAAGGGCTTCGCGCACGACCAACATCAAGCTGGTAATAGATTACGCGGGTGGTCGGGGTAACTTCTGCAACGAAGCGCTTATCATCCTTGATGCGCGTCAAATCACGCGCTGCCGGGTTTTCGACAAGATCATAATCGCCGGCAAGCAGGCCAGCCAATCGCGTTCCAGCATTAGGAACAGGAACGAAGCGAACACTTTCCCATGGCTCCTTTTCGCCCCAATATTTGTCATTGCGTTCAAGCTCGATCGCAGAACCTTTAACATAATTCTTGAGCTTATAAGGCCCGGTTCCGATCGTCTTTTTGCCATCGTTGAAATCACCAACAACAGGCCACGCACCGGTAACACCGCAATTGTTGGCCGGATCGAATGTGATCTTGCCATGGTCAACAATCGAAGAACTTAAAATACCCACTGTGCCCATGAAGGTCGCAAGCAGCGGCTCAGGAACCTTTGTCGTAATAATCAGAGTTTTGGCATCAGGTGCTTCTACAGATTCGAAATTCGCCGTGATATCAGCAAATGAACCTGAGACAGCGGTTTCGTTCTTCAGTGTGCGACAAAAAGTAAAAACAACATCATCCGCAGTAAATGGCGTTCCATCGGAGAAGGTAACGCCTTCACGCAGCTTGAAGGTCCACTTGTTTTTTCCATCATTCTCCCAGGATTCGGCCAGAGCCGGGTGCAATTTCTGCTTCTCATCCTGACGCGTCAGGCTATCAAAAATATGCGCAGCGAGCGCATTATTCGGGGTGAGATCATGGTAATGCGGATCAACAGCGGTCGCTTCTGATGAAAGCGCGACTTTAAGGGTCTGAGCAGTTGCAGCGCCGCCTAAAACCGTGGTCGCAAAAAGGCTAGCTATCAAGAGCGTTTTGTACATAATTATATTCGTTCCCTTGGAGTAAACATCTTTTTGATGTGATTATTTTCATTTTTAGATTATATGAAAATTTCTAGACGTCAACGGCGGAAATTATCGATGGCCAACACTTTGAGTCCCAAGTCCGAATTTGCGCAGCGAATAGCAGAGGTTTATCCGTCTCTCAGCAAGTCGCATCAGAAGATCGCGGATTTTGTGTTGACGCGACCTCTGGATGTAGTCGCCATGTCAATTGAAGGTGTGGCTGAGGCTAGCGGCAGTTCAACAGCCACAATTACGCGTTTCGTCAGAACAGCTGGCTATGGCGGTTTCAGTGAATTCCGAGAAAAGATCGTTTCTGATTTCCAGGCAGTTCCGGGCAATAAACACAACTCTCAAGGAAATGATCTCGGCTCTCTTGGTAAAACATCGACGTTGCACCGCCAGCTTATCGATAGTGTTGAAAAGCTGCAGGATACCATATCAAATATTGATCAGACCTCATCTGACGAATTTATCCAGTCCATACTCCAGGCCCAACGAATTATTATTCTTGGAACCGGGGCCAGTCACTACGCCGCCGCATATCTCGAAGAGGGGCTGGCGCTTTATACTGAAAAAAGCGTCACCAACGCACTGCTGCGCGGTGCCAGTTCTTATTCAAGCAATATCATCAACTCCATAAGTAAGAACGATGTGGTAATCGCCATATCCATTCCTAGATATTCTCAGAGCACGCTGGAGCTTACAAAAGCTGCGCGCGCCAAACATGCAAAGATATTGGTTTTAACGGACAGCCCAACATCGCCACTCGCATCTTTGGCAGGTGTCGTGCTTTATGCTACCGCGACAAGCGACTTTTTGCCGAATTCGCCTTCGGCAATTTTCGCTCTTTCCGAAGCAATTGTCGCAACCGTTGCTGAGCAGCGCCCCGATATAATTGAGTCTTTGCGTAAAATACCGCCGCCAAACATTATTCGCTAAGCGCCAACACACAGACAGCAATTAATCGGTGTTTTCAGCAGAGCTGCTAGCTCAGTACGATACCGCCGTCGACATTCAGGCTTTGCCCGGTAACAAAAGCTGCATCATCTGAAGTGAGAAATGCAACCGGCCCCACTACATCTTCAGGATCGCCGATCCGGCGCATGGCTGTTTTTTCCTGCCATGCCTCGCGCACCGCAATATCGTCAAGATTAACGCGGCCCATATCGGTCAGTATGATGCCGGGGCAAATGCAATTTGCGGTGATACCGAACGTTCCAACCTCTTGCGCCAATACGCGCGTGAAACCCATAACAGCAGCCTTTGAGGCAGAATAATGTGCCTGTTCAGGCGCGCCATGCTTGCCGCCAATCGATGCGATATTCACGATCCGACCGTAAATCTGCTTCTTCATAAATGGTAGAACGGCCTGAACAACCAGAAATGTGCCCTTGGCATTCACATCAAGAACGCTGTCCCAATGTTCTTCTTTAAGATGTTCAACGTGGCTTGCAATCAGGATGCCTGCATTGTTCACGACAGCATCGATGCGGCCAAAATTATCAACCGTCTTCTGGACCATGGTTTCAACGTCGGTTTTGTTACTGACATCGGCATAGACAGTTAAGACGCGGCGACCACTCGCTTCTATTTCTCTAGCAACGTCCTGCAGTGCATCTTTCTGACGTTCAATATCGTTGATAGCGACATCAAAGCCGCGCTTGGCCATACCAACAGCGATCGCACGTCCAATTCCACGGCTGGCACCTGTAACCAGCGCTATTTTTGTCTGTTCGGTCATTTCATCCTCCAGAAATTAAAGGGCGGTATAGCCGCCATCAACGGTCAACACCGTGCCGGTTACGAAGCTCGCCGCATCGGATGCGAGAAACAGAACGGCATTTGCGATTTCACGCGGTTCGCCGAGCCGTCCCTGGGGTGTCATGGCCAGCCATTTCGAAAACCACTCTTCATTACTGCGACCTGCAAGAGTGAGCTCAGTCGCCGTATAGCCAGGCGCGACCGCGTTTACGCGCACGCCCTGCTTTGCCCATTCAACTGCAAGCGATTTGGTGATGAGATTGACGCCAGCCTTAGCAGCATTATACGCGACCTGCGACTGCGGATAGACAACGATCTCACCGCACATGGATGAAATATTGACGATCGCACCACGGCCGGCTGCAGCCATACGCTTTCCGAACGCCTGCGCACAGAAGAATACACCATTCAAATTGACATCGATTACGGCTCGCCAGTCAGCTTCCTCAGTTTCGGCGACCGGGGCATTTTTGACGATGCCCGCATTATTCACCAATATATGCGGACAACCATTTTGGCGGGAAATCGCTTCTGCAGCGCGTTCGACTGCATCCTTGTCCGTTACATCAAGGATATAAAGACTTGCCGAGGCAGCTCTTAACGAATTGAGCTCTGCAACAGCCGCCTTACCTGCCGCTTCATCACGATCAGTTATGACAACAGTTGCTCCCGCTTCAACGAACAACTGCGCAATAGCGCGTCCTATGCCTTTGGCTCCACCGGTAATGACTGCAAGCTTATCCGTAAGTTCGAAATCCCTGAGCAATGGTTCTCTCCCCAACTGATTTCAGGCCGCGTGAACAGATTTCAGCGCCGGGTACAAAGCGCGATACTGCTGGTAAATCTCGTTATAAATCGCTGCTTCGCGCGGACGCGGTTCTATACGCGTTCCGGGCTTCACCATCGCGGCGATTCCGTCATCGATGGTGGCGAAATATCCCGCACCATGGGCCGCCAGAACCGCAGCCCCCACCGATGGCGCGTCGCGTGACTGCGGCACACAAACGGGCAAGCCAGCCGTATCAGCATGTATCTGCAACCAGAGCGGAGAGGCACTTGCTCCGCCGCCAACGGTGATTTCCTGTCCGCGATAACCAGCATCTGCCATGGCATCGAGAATTGCGCGAGTACCAAAACTGATGCCTTCCATAATCGCCCGGAAAATATGATGCGGCTCATGTGCAAGTGTCAGACCGACAATTGCCCCACGCGACAGGGCATCAGTATAAGGCGTGCGATTGCCCTGAAAATGGTCTTGCACCAGAAGTCCGTCCGCCCCCGGTTCAAGAGCCGCAGCCTTACGGTTCAATGCTTCCATATCCATTGTACCGTTCATCATGCGGCCCAGCCATGCGATAATCGAACCGGTTGATGTTTGGCCACCCTCGATCACGTAGCGCCCCGGATAGAGTATATCTGGGTAACTACCCCAAATACCGGGGGCATGGAGTGGCTTGTCCGAAACACCAAACTGCAGATGCGACGACCCGGTTATCAGAGCAAGTTGACCGGGTTTGGCAACACCAAGGCCGATCATGCCAATCAGTGCATCAGCCCCACCCTGAACCAGTTTCACCGTCTGGCTGAGACCAAGTTCGGAGGCGGCGGACGCACAAAGCGTACCGACTACCTCGCCCGGCGCGACCACACGCGATGGCCATTTATGCAATAAGGTTTCAAGCCCCAGTTTTTGCAGCATCGTCGTGGGGAAACCGCCACGATCAGTCGAATAATGCCAGCGCAGCGACGCGTTGTTGAGACTTGCTGCTTTTTCGCCAGTCAGGCGCAAAGTCATAAAATCCTGATACTCGCAGATCGTTTCGGCCTTCGCGAAAATCTCCGGCTCATTGCGTGCAATCCAGAGTGCCTTGGGGATCATCCATTCCGCCGAGACAGGCCCTTGGCCACCGCCATTGGCCTTAAGCGCCTGATCGCCCGTCGCCAATACAGCTTCCGCTTCTGAGCTAGCGCGAACATCCATCCAGATAATCGATGGGCGCAGAGGCTTTCCGTCAGCGTCGAGCGCAACAACCGTGCAGCTTGTTGTGGCAAGCGTTATCGCTTCAATCGCTGCCGGATCAACTGCGGATTCTGATATCGCTTTGCGTGCGGCCTGAACGAAGGAACTCCACCAATCTTCTGGATTTTGTTCAGCTCGTGCACCGCTAGAAAATTTGGTTTCATATGGGACTGCAGCACTGGCAAGGCACACGCCCGACAAATCATAAACCCGCGCGCGGATACTTTCCGTGCCTCCGTCGGCGGTGAGAAAATAAGCCATTCAATTCCTCCCGAAGCAAATGCAAAGGCGCCTCCAACCTTTGCTCTGCCCTAAACTCAACTCAAATTGCGAAATGCCTCGAGTGCTTTGCCCGCATACATAACCGCTGGACCGCCTCCCATTTCGACAGCTACTTCCAATGCTTCGAGCAGTTCCACATCTGCTGCACCATGGCGGATAGCGGCATCGACATGATATAGAATGCAGTCCTCGCACCCTTTGGCGACAGCAATGCTCACCGCAATCAACTCACGTTGAGTGGAGGAGAAACGACCCGCAGCCGTTGCTGTCTTGCTGACCTTGGCAAAGCCTGACATGAGTTCGGGCGTTGCCTTGGCAAAAGCACCAAGCCGTGATTGAGCTTCTTTGAGTTTTGCTTTTACATCAGTCATCAGCCTCTCCTGTAGAACTCAAGATGAGATCCAGCACATCTTTCGTTTGATCCCATTGCGGCATATGGCCGGATTGAGCGAAGAAGTGGACACTCGCTGAAGGCGGCAACGATGTCACATGCTGCCACGGGATGATGCGGTCTTGAAGACCAACAAGAACTCTTACGGACATTGAACGCAAAAGCTTATCTAGTGATGCGATAATATCGATACGCTGCCCTGATGATCCGATAATCGTTTCCGCAAGTGCCTTGAGACGGCCTTTGCTCATTGTGCGTGCAAAGTCGGCCGCAAGTTCGGGCGAAAGCTCAACAGGTTTGGCCGCAACGCGCCTGAGCAGATGCGTCACCTCACCTGCTGTCGTGGCATTCGCCATGCCAGAAATGAAACTTGCATCGATTTCGGAACCAAGACCAGCTGGCGCAATAAGCGTTAGCCCCGAAACACGCTCAGCATGGGTCTGTGCAAAATCCGTTGCTGCAATAGCGCCTAGGGAGTGAGCGACTACATGCACGTTCTTAACGGACACCGCGTCGAGAAACTCCGACAGAAAATCGCTTAGTTGATCGATATGCCCCGCTTCAATCGTTGTCAGACCATGCGCGGGAAGATCGGGCGCAATAACGCGGAAATTTGCCCGGCGCAAACCTGAAGCGATACCACTCCATGTGGTGCGATCCCCCGAAAATCCATGCAGAAGCAGAAACGTCGGCGCATCCTTTGAACCCTGGTCGCTATACGTAACACGACCACGTCCGAGTTCGACAAACTGTACATCCCCTTTTGGCAGAGTATCACCGGAGGCAGCGAGTACGTCCTCTTTTTCAACTCGGCCCCTACGACCAGTACCGGATAGAAGTTGGATATCGATACCTTTGTCACGCGCTATCCGACGTGCGAGGGGTGTCGCACGAACACGCTGATCTCTTCCCACGTGTCTTGCAACAGCTGCTCTGGAAACTGTTGGCACAGCTGAAGCTGCAACAGTTTCAACGGCAGGGGCATCCGGCTTCAAGGTGGCAGCACCGGCCGCAACCTCGATGCGGGCAATAGCGCCGCCAACCGTTACCATGTCGCCTTCCTGACGCAGGATTTCGACGACCTTACCGCCGACCAGCGCAGGAAATTCTGCGACCGTCTTGTCTGTTTCAATTTCGAGAACGGCTTCGCCACGCTCGAAGCTATCGCCTGCAGCCTTTAGCCAACGGACAATACGCCCCTCTTCCATCGTTTCCCCGAGGCGCGGCATATCCAGCTCAGTTACGACAAAATCGTCGGTGGACGCTTCCGAAACGGGCGTGCTTTCACCACCCTCATCTGTCCAGTCGGGACCAACGCCTATGTCGATACGCGCCAACGGCGCGCCCACCACCACATGATCTCCAACAGATCCGATCCACTCATGCAGTGTGCCGTCCCCAAGAGCTGGAAATTCTGCAACGGTTTTGTCTGTTTCTATCTCGATGATTGAATCGCCACGTTTGAAACTATCGCCGGGTTTCACGAGAAAGCCGACAATCTTGCCTTCTTCCATCGTTTCACCCAGACGTGGCATTTTGAGAATACGTTCTGTCATGACAGCATTCTCTCTGCGACCGAACGGATCAGGTCTGCTGTCGGCACGCTTCCGGCTTCCAGATCCTGCGAGACTGAAATTGGAATGTCTTCACCTGCCACACGCACAACAGGCTGCTCGAGATAATCGAAGCACTCTTCCGTAATGCGTGCCGAAAGCTCTGCCGCTACACCCGCCGTCATCACTCCTTCAGATACAACCATGGCCTTGCCGACACGCTCGACGTGTTCGCGCACAGTGTCAAAATCGAGCGGGTTGAGCGTACGAAGATCGATAACCGTCGCTTCAATACCCTTGGAAGCAAGCTTTTCAGCCGCATCCATCGCGTAGTGCAGCTGGCGCGAATAAGTGACGATAACGAGATCCTTACCTGTACGTCGTACTGCTGCCTTGCCCCATTCCAGCGGCTCTGCATCAAGGTCAACCTCTTCCTTGCGCGTATAAAGCGCTTTGTGCTCAATGAAGACCACCGGATCAGGTTTTGTGAGGCTCTGGCGCAGCAGATGATAGGCATCCTGTACAGTCGCAGGCATCGCAAGCCGAAGGCCCGGCGTATGCATGATCCATGCTTCCAGACTTTGTGAATGCTGCGCGCCTGCCGAACGACCGGTGCCACCTTGCGTGCGAAGAACCATCGGCACGCCAATCTGTCCGCCAAACATATAGCGGATTTTGGCAGCCTGATTGGCAAGCTGATCCATCGTCATGCCAAGGAAATCGATATACATCAGTTCAGCAACAGGACGCAGCCCCGTCATTGCTGCACCCACGGCTGCACCAATAATTGCTGGCTCGGAAATCGGTGTGTCGATAAGCCGGTCCGCTCCATATTTACCGATCAAGTCTTTTGTAACGCCGTAGGCACCACCATAACGGCCCACTTCTTCACCGATCACAACAATGGTGTTGTCTTCAGCCATGGCATCATCCAGCGCCTTACGCAGCGCATCGCGGTAAGTCATGGCAACCATTATGCTTCATCCCTGGAAAGTACGCGATCAATACGAGTGCGGACGGGTTCCGGCTCTGGTTCGCCAACCGCATAGACATCTCTGAACATGGAAGTGAGTGGAGGCGCTTTGGATTCCACGGTAAAATCAATAGTCGCATCCATTTCGGCCGTGATGCCACTATCCATCACGTCGAGGTCAGTTTCTGGTGCCAGACCTTCCAAAATCAGCCTATCCCGTGTGAACTTTACCGGATCTTTTTTCCGACCTTCTGTCTCTTCCGCTTCCGCGCGATATGGACTCTTGTCCATGCGTGCATGACCAAAAAAACGATAGCAGGTCACTGACAGGAAACCCGGCTTGCCCAGGCGAGCATCATCGATCAGACCCTGTGCGGCACTTTTTACTTCTTCAACATCAATGCCATCCACGACTGCACCGTTAAGACCGAATGCGTGCGCGCGCTGGTCAAACGCTGTATTGGCTGTCGCCTGATCAACACGCGTGCCCATACCATACTGATTGTTGATGCAAACAAACACGACTGGCAGGCCCCATAGCGCTGCCATATTCATGCTCTCATAGAGAATGCCCTGCTGCATCGCACCATCGCCAAAAAAGGCGATCGAAACAGAGTTTTTCTTGAGGTATTTGCTGGAAAGGCCTGCACCAACAACAGATGGAATTCCACCACCAACAATGGCATTGGCACCAAGATGTCCAAGCGCCATGTCGGCAATATGCATGGAACCACCCTTACCATGACAGTAACCGGTTTCCTTGCCGCCGATTTCCGCCATCATCTGTTTGGGGTCGGCACCGCGCGCAAGAAAAATACCATGGCCACGATGATGTGTCGTAAAAGTATCCTGCGGCTGCATAGCAGCACATACACCGGCAGCGGCTGCCTCTTCACCAATGGAAAGGTGAAGCATCGAACCCGCCGTCTGGCCACGTACGAACAATTCACCAACGCGTTCTTCAAAGGTGCGGATACGCCGCATCGTCCGGTATAGTTCGAGAAGATTAGAGTTACTCGGATTTTGCACGCGCGCCTCCGACAGACCTGTCTGTTTCAAGTTTTTCATGATGTTTGGTTCAATGCCTAACGCAGTTCCTCAAAGGAGCTTCAGTTTGGTGGTTCGCGAAACAACTGCGACCGCCACGAGAATGATCAGGCCCTTCACGATGCTCTGGATGTATGTATCCATGCCAATAAGGTTCAGGCCATTATTGATGACGCCGATGAAAAGCGCGCCGAAGAACGTTCCTGCAATTGTTGCAGTACCCGGACGGAACATGGTCATTCCGATGAATACTGTGGCAAGACCATCAAGCAGATAACGTTCGCCTGCATTGGGCTGGCCGGACCCCAAGCGCGCCGCAAGAAGCGCACCTGCGACAGCTGCAAAAATTGAGCACACCACAAGAGCAGCAGCGCGATAGAAGCGACCATTCACGCCGGAAAGTTCCGCTGCTTTGAGGTTTCCGCCCACCGCATAAATGTAACGACCGAAAACGGTTCGCTCCATCAGGAACCAGGCCACGAAAACAACAATCACCATGGCATAGGCAAGCACCGGGATGCCAAAGAGCTGGCCCTGGCCAAGCCAGAGATAACTTGCAGGAAGTCCGCCATAAATTGCTCGTCCGCCCGTCATCAGAAAATTGATACCGTAGAGAATAGAGCCAATCGCAAGCGTGGCGATCAGTGACGGAACCCCCACCAGCGTAACCAGTGCTGCATTGACCGAACCGACGACCAAACCGGCGCCAAGACCAGCAAGCAAAGCCACTGGCAACGGAAATCCGGCAACCATCATCAGCGGTACCAGAATGCCTGCCATACCAACCATATAACCGACCGAAAGGTCCATTTCTCGCGCTGCAAAGCCAAATGTCAGGCCTGCACCAACGATCGTAAGCATCGAAATCTGCTGGATAATATTGAGCAGATTGTTTGCCGTGAGGAAGCGGTCAACGGTCAGTGAAAAGCCCGCAAACAGTAGGAAAAGCACAAAGAGCGTACTGTATTTCAGCAGCCACTCGCCTTTGAGCTTTTTACCGAAGCTCTGGGCATGACGGGATGATTGCGGTGAGACCGCTGAAGATCGGGCATTCATTGGGTAACTCCTGCCATTGCGGCAATAAATTTCGCTTCTGAGAATGCGCTGCGCTCAATCTGTGGACCGGGCTTGCCATTCACGAAAGGGATGACGCGGTCTGCCACGTCGGCTATTTCCAGAAGGTCGGAAGAGGTTACGAGAATGGCTATCCCTTTTTCGGCAAGTCTGCGCATCTGCGCATGAATCTCGCGCTTGGCGCCGATATCCACTCCCTCTGTAGGTTCGATGAAAATCATCAACCGGTAATGATCGTCAGCGCCGTAAAGCCACTTGCCAATCGAAACCTTTTGTTTGTTGCCACCGCTCAGGTCTTTCACAAACTGGCTTCGTGAATGTGCCTTAACGTTCATCAACTGCATTGTCCGGTCAGCTTCGCTCGCCTCGCGGCGCATGGACAATACGCCGGTGCCGCCCAAAGTTGCGTATGATGGGTGGACCATTGCAAGATTTTCGCGCACATCCCAATCGCCAATCAGTGCATTTTCCATGCGATGGTCGGGCACAAGCGCAACGCCCTTCTTCTGCATGGTCCGAGCATCAACTCTGGAGATGGAAGTGCCATCAAAACGGCAGGTTCCGGCAGTCTGCCCACTTGCTGTGTAAAGCGACCGCGCAAAGCCAAAATGCCCTGCCCCCGTCAAGCCAATAAGCCCGACAATCTCACCGGAACGGATGACAAAATTATCGACACTCACGCCACCAGCCTGCCATTCATTGACTTCCATAACCACTGGGCCGAGATTGCGTGTTTGACTGACATCCTGCTCGGTGGCACTCTTGTCGCCCGAGCGCTGAAGCATCAGGTCTATAAGTTGTGCTTCACTTGAATTTTCCGCCTCTAGCGTTGCTATATGCCTTCCATCACGAAGAACAGTTATACGGTCACTCAGCGCTTTGATCTCAGAGAGAAAATGGCTGATCAGCACAATGCCAACGCCTTGCTGCGGTAAGGTCTTGATGATCTGCCAAAGGCTTTCTTTTTCACGCGCGGGCAATGTTGCCGTGGGTTCATCAAGAATGAGCAGGCGAACGTTGCCGCGAAGAGCCCGCACAATTTCGATAATTTTCTGATCTGCCATCGGCAGCATATCGACCTGCTGATCGAGATCGATCGACACCTGCGGAAACCAGCGCCTGAGCAATTCGTCAGCCCGCACGATCAGCTTGCGTTTATCGATAACGCCAAGTCCCATGCGCGGCTCGTCACCCAATAGAATGTTCTGCGCGCCAGTCAATCCGGGAACGAGGCTACCTTCTTGCGAAACATGCGCGATACCTTTGCGAAGGGCATCACCTGCGCTTGCCAGCTTAACCTCAGTGCCATCAATCGTAATGTTACCAGAGGTCGGGCTTTTGCTACCACCGAGAATGCTGACAAGAGTTGTCTTTCCCGCACCATTTTCTCCGATCAGGCCATGTACCTCATCAAACCGGAATTCCGCACTGACCTGATCTAGTGCCAGCGTTCCAGGATAGGACATGACGATCTGCGAAAGGCTCACGGCCATCGAAGAACTCCCGCTAATTAAAGTATCAGGTTAAAAGAGGCCGGAACGCAGAACGGTCTCGTTCCGGCCAGTTGCAGGCTTGGGGGAGCTACTTCTTCGGAAGGAAGTCCTTGCAATTCTGCTTTGTTACAAGCGGAGCATCGAGATAGACGGTCTTGGACGGAATAACCGTTGCCGCATCTTCCTTTTTCACGACGATGCTTTCTATCCATTCACCGGTCTGTGCGCCCATCTTTTCAAAAGGCTGGGAAACCGTTGCAATCATAAGGCTATCCGGCTTGCAGACTTCCTCGATTGCTTGCGGATGGCCGTCGATACCAATGACTTTGACATTCTTCAGACCAGCCGCATTCAGAGAGTTGATTGCCGCCTGCGCTGGTTCATCCCAGGGAGCCCAAACCGCATTGATTTCTTCACCAAACCGCGAAGCATAGTCCTGCATGGAACTGGTCGTGTCTTCAAAGAAAGCGGTATAATCGATGTTGTGCTCCGCAAGGATCTTCACTTCCGGATACTCTTTCAACACCGTAGCCATGATATCACCACGCTTACGCGTGCCGTGATGTTCTGCCATACGCAAGAAGATGAGATTGCCCTTACCACCCATTTCATTGAGCAGATAAGGCGATACACTCGCTGACATTGCCCAATTATTGGTGGTGACATCGACGAGAACGCCATCAACCTGTCCGCTGTCGATCGCGAAGACCGGAATTTTCGCGGCAACAGCTGAATCGATAGCGGCACGCGATGCACGCAAGTCGGACATGCTCACGATTATTGCATCAACGCCGCGCGATGCTGCATCCTGAATATTAGAAGCGGTACGCTCGCCTGAACCACCGCTATCCAGCACACTGATATTCCAATCTTTATTGGTATCCTTCAGCCAGGCGTCGAAACCCGCCTTGGCGCGTTGCTCAGACTGCGCGGCAGCATTGGAATGCACCCAGGCAACATTCGTCGCCGATGCGCTAGCGGTGCCCATCATCACGGCCATGGCTGCAACAGCAACAGTTTTCTTGATAAATCCTGATCCCATCATTCCTCCCCGAAGCGGCGTGGTTGTATCCACTGCGCAACTTCAAATTGTTGAACTTGACCTCATGCACGAATAAAAGCCGTGCCCCGCACTGACCTGCTACTCCTCTTGAACTGCCGCGATACACGCCATCGGTCCCTGCTCCTCCAGAGAAAGATGTTTTCATTCCGCTAATGCTTCAGCTCCGCATTCCAATTGACCCGTTCGCTCTTTCGCGCTCTTGTCCGCCAGAATGTTTGGTATTAAGCGTCGACAAATTACAAATGTCAAATAGAATTACATTTGTAATTTTGATCGATGATTGAAGTGAGGGACGAATGAGTGAATCTGAAGACAGCCTAATGGTACGCGTGGCATGGCTCTATTACGTTGGAGGATTCAACCAGGAGGCGACTGCTTTAAGACTGGGATTAACGCGCGCGCGCGTCAATAAAATCCTCGGAGAGGCCAGAGAAAGCGGCCTTGTCAGCATATCGATAGACCATCAGAACGCAGGAACATTGCCTCTGGAAAATGAGCTTATGCGGCGGTATGAACTCGATTTTTGTATTTCGACACCGCCATTTGGCTTCGATGCAAATGATGTTACAGCATCCGAGATCCGCAAACAGGTTTCCTTTCGTGCCGTTGGCGTTGCTGCAGCAACTTACCTAAAGGACTTTCTCGCGGATAATCAGGAAGCGACCATCGGAACCGGTTGGGGTCGAACTATCGAGCAGATGACATTACAACTTGCGGGTGTGCGTTCGCCACAAGCGCGCTTCATCTCAGTTATGGGGTCTTTGACAGCAAACTCTGCTTATAACCCGTTCGAAGTTGTGCATATGCTCGCACGACGCACAGGTGGCCAGGGCTTTTTTCTACCCGTACCATTTATCGCCGATTCTGCTGAGGACCGAAAAGTATTGATTTCTCAGCGCTCTGTTGCCCATGCCATGGAAATAGCCCGGACGGCCTCGGTATGCTTCATCAGCGCCGGCGAGTTGACCGAGGATTCACTGCTGCGTCGCCAAAACATGTTGAGCAAAGCAGAACTCGAAAGCCTTCGAGCTGCAGGCGCAATTGGTGATACAAACGGCATCTTCTTCGATGAGGACGGGCATCAAATTGACCACGAAATGAATCGACGTACGATTGCCCTCGGCTTTTCAGAACTGCAGAAAATTCAAGTCGTCCTACTCATTGCTGGTCAAGAAAAGGCAGTGGCAGCTAAAGCGCTGCTTAAAAGTGGCATCGTCAATGGGCTTATAATCGATGGTGACGCAGCAGAAGCACTGAAAAATATTTCGTAGGAAGTTCAAAATCAGTATTGGCCAGAGCATTTTTAGTCGCAAGTTCTGACATCAATTCCGATATCAGCATATGGCAAAATAGTTTTTGCCATATGCTTACCATCCGCCACCACAGCGTCTCCAACAGCATTGAAGGCCCATTGGCGGCACTTATGTTTTTCTTATTACCATCCCTCTTGCAGTACCGATTCCAGCGTATCCGCGAAGTAATCAGCGCTTTCTCGCGTGAGGCAAAGAGGGGGTTTGATCTTGAAAATATTCAGGTGGTCACCCGTGGGCTGCATGATGATGCCAAGTTCAAGCAATCGGTCACATAAAGCCATCGTTTCTTCGGTAGCAGGCTCCAACGAAACATGATCCCTGACAAACTCCAACCCCATATAAAGTCCCATACCATGAACAGCACCTATCAAGGGATATTGCTGTTTCAGACCTTCCAGACGCCCCTTGAGATGATCGCCTACCTTACGTGCATTGGCCTGAAGTTGTTCATCTTCCATAATGTCGAGAACAGTATTTCCAACGACTGACGAGACTGGACTGCCTCCGGCAGAGGAAAAGAAATAGCCTTCCTTTTCCAGCGCATCAGCAATTTCCTTGCGCGTAATCACTGCGCCAAGTGGATGTCCATTGCCCATGCCTTTTGCAATAGTGATGACGTCCGGCACAACCTGCTGTTGCTCAAAGCCCCAGAAATGATGACCTGTGCGGCCGTAACCAACTTGCACTTCATCAGCGATGCAAAGTCCGCCTCGCGATCTGATTTCTTGATAGACCCTCTTCAGATAGCCGATGGGCAGTGGAATTCCTCCCGCATTCCCGTAGATCGGTTCACAGATGAAGCCCGCAAGCCCCTCGCCTGATGCATCGAGCGCAGAAAGCTTATCGAGCACAGTCCCAATATATTGTCCGGCAGTCATGTTCCCGCGATAGGTATTGGGAGAGACCACCGCATGCACCCATGACGGCCGCGTTCCAAGAGCATTGGGATTATCGGCAGTTGATGTTGAAACCGCATCGCTCCCCACCGTCCAGCCATGATATGCTTCAAGTAACGAAACGATATTGCGACGACCTGACCATGCCCAGGCAAGTCTCAATGCCAGATCATTTGCCTCAGAGCCGCTATTGACCAGAAAAACAGTATCGAGCCCATCGGGCGCCAAAGCCGCAAGTCTTTCTGAAAAATCAGCCACTTCCGAATAGTGGAAGCGCGAATTGGTATTGAGTTTCAACCACTGCCTATGAACATTTTCTGCAAGGCGCGGATGGCCATGACCGATAGTGGTCACGTTATTGACCATATCAAGATATGCACGTCCCTCAGTATCGAACAAATGCTCTTTCCAGCCGCGCTCAATTTGCGGGGGATTTTCGTAATAATGCTTCTGCGTACCGGCAAGACTTTTGTAGCGTTTCTCAAGCAGTGACGCGGGTTGCATTGAAGATGCGTCGATAGATAAGCCAAGAAACCCTGCGGGAGATGGGCAAAGTTCCGACCATGCCGCAGCCTGCGATGGTTTGGCGAATTGCGGCAGCGCATCAGACACAATTTCGGACTGTTGAACGTAAATGATGCCTAAGCCGTCCTGATCATTGGGAGCCACACCGAGCACATCACCCGAAGATACCGAGTGCGCTAATCCATCACGTATGTCCAAGCCATTCAAATGCAGATTGCTCTCACCATTTCGCAAAATGAGAGATCCATTGGCAAAATCCGCACTCCCATCGAAAGGTGCAACTATTTCCGTTCCTGCGGGGACACAAACTGCAATATGCAGTGCGAAGCCTTCTGGTTCAGTGCGGCTGTTAACCCGGGTGCGTGTTAATCGATACTCACCATATCTCGTCAGGCTGCATCCTGTCTTACGAGCGGCATCGAATAAAATTTGCTGTTCTATATTGCTCGATTTCCAGTTCCCAGCCACGAAGGCGGAATTATCGATCGAAAGATCGACTTGCGTTGCAGAGGTGAGATCGAAACTCGGAACGATAGACTTTCTATTAGCGTGGTGCTTGGCCTCGAGATCAATATCCAGCGCGAGGAATATTGCCTTTTCCATCAATTCGAATGGCACTGAAGTCGCTGTCTCGAAGATGATCCGTTCATGTGCGGCATTGGCCGCTGCATAATTATTACTCGGATCAAGTCTAAGTTGCTGATGCGAGGCTGCAAGCAACACGCAGGCGCGCGCGACAATCAAAGGCCAGAGGGCGACAAGCTCTTCTTTCTCCAACGGACAAACGGCATGAAACGCCTTCACAGCAGGGAGAATCGAGAAAGGGTCTCTGTCTCCATGATGCAGCAAAGATGCACATGTTGTCGCCAGCTCGGCAATCAGCCAGCTTTTCGTCATATCCCCAAAATCAATTACCGCATAAGGCAAGACAGATCCCGAGATCTCTTTACGGCCAACAACATTATCATCCGTGATATCATGGTGGATCACCTGAACACGCAACCCCGCCTTTACAGGGTCAAGCCGCTTTCGCACCTGTTTCATCGCCACAATAATGGGGGCAGCAACCGAGCTGGGATCACTATCCTGCAACAAGAAAGGTATCGCCTCCTCAGCATAAGCCAGATCCCACGGTGATTTTTTCACAGCGCCTGGATGCGAAAAATCTGCCAAAGCGTACGCGACATTCCCTGCAAGGGTACCTAGTGCTTCAATCGCAGTGCCGTTCAAATATTTGCGCGCCGTCAGCGTTTCGCCTTCGATAAAGCTCAGCAGACGAACATGATAATTTTCCGCTCCAACGGTAGCAGCACCGATGAATTCGCCATTTCGGCAAGAGATGACTTTGGGAATAACAAATGAACTATCGAAACCATCGTCCTGTTTTGAAGCGAGATGCTGCAAAATCGCATTCTGCGCCTCGAGTTCAACGCGCGGATATTCGCTGCGGCTGATTTTGAGGACATAGCTTTCACCAGCAATGCCAACCTTAAAGTTCCGGTCCTGCTGGCTACCAAGCTCACGCAATTCGCCCTTCAGCCCGTAAACTGAACTAAGAATATCCGCAGCGTCCTCAATTGTAAGGCTCGGGCGAGGCAATTCAGCTTTCGAAAAAAGGGACATTTCAGACATAGGGCTTTCCAATAGAAAATGGTTCGACGGAGCGAGACATACGACACGCCTTAAAGAAGGCGCATCGACGTTTGGCCACGACTTATCGCTTATTATATCGGGCGTAATAGCGCTCAATGCGGGACTGAATAAACTCGAACGAGATGGAAAGCATCCAGTATATCATGGAAGCGGTGATCAGCATTTCGATGTGTCTGAACTCGGTCTGACCTTGAGTTCTTGCAACATACATCAGCTCCCAAACACCGATAACCGAAACAAGCGAAGAGTCCTTCAACATCGCAATGAACTGGTTGCCTGTTGGTGGAATGATGATCCGCATGGCTTGCGGCAGAATGACAAGCCACATCGTCTGTGCCGAGCCGAGACCAAGTGCCGTGGCACCTTCCTTCTGTCCGCGCGGAATGCTTTCAATACCTGCACGGAAAATTTCAGTCATATAGGCGCCATAGCAGAGCGATAGCGCAAGGATGCCCGCAGGGATCGCACCGATCACGTAACCAATCTGTGGCAAGCCAAGATAAATAATATAAATCTGCATCAGGAGCGGCAGACCGCGAAAGAGCGACGTATAGAACGTCGAAAGACCGTAAATGACACCGTTCTGCGACAGCTTTGCTATCGCGCCGATAAGCGCAATGATGGTCGCTATCACGATGGAAATCGCGGAAATATAGAGTGTCGTTACCGTTCCCTGTGTGATCAGGAAACCGATCTTACGTGCGATAAACGAAAACGACAGATCAAACGAGTAAAAGAAGAGCATCAGCAGGACGAAGAGTTCGGTCCATACCGCGACAACCTGCTGATTTCTCGATAGTCGCTTCAGCAGTTTCCAGTTCAGGAACAGTATCAGAGAGATGGAAAAGGCTGACAAAACCCTTGCAACAACGGCGTTTTCCTTCACCCAGTCGGCAAGTGGGGGTACTATTGTGCCCAGCCAATGTGCACTAATGCCAATTGAATAGAGCGCCACCATTGTGATTGCGAACAGCACAAGACCACCAAGCCTGCGCGCTGTATCGGGGTAGTTGAGAATGAATCGTCCAAGCATGAACGGCCTCCTTCAATTCGGTGTGCACCCTGTGCCGATCGGCTTAACGGATGTCTTTTTGATCTGGGGGGATAAATTTTCTTAGAAACAAGCGGCTGATCAGGCAGAGCGTTCTCGCCACTTGTCCTGTGCCTGCAGTTTCCAATAGGTAAGTTGAGCAACGGCGAGACCAGCGTACCCCCCTGCCCAGACCAAGCCAAAAGGCTCAAAAAGCTTGTAACGATCAGTCGTACCAAGAATTCCTTCGGCCACCAGCTTGCCACCGATAGCGGTGGTGTTCAGGCCATGACCGCCAAAGGCCGTGCAGTACCAAACCCCACTCGGCATTTTTCCGATTTGGGGCATGAGGTGGCGCGCATATGCCATCAGACCAGACCAAGCGAGTTCTGTCTTGAGTCCAGACAGTTGCGGATAGGTGCTTGTCATTTCATAACGCAGCTCTCGCACCAGCCCCTCAGTTGAGGCGGCGCGGGTTGTTATGCGGCCACCCCACAATACGCGCCTGCCACCTTCAATGAGCCTATAATAATCGCCAGCTCTGCGACTATCACCGATCGCCGCTGGTGTTTTGATAGCTTCGCTGATGAGATCAGGAGCAACTTCAGAAACCATGACATAGGTCGCTATCGGCAAATAGGATCGTTGAAGTTTCTTATTTAAACCACCCGTATAACCACCTGTGGTGATCACCAGATTTTTGGCCAGAACTGAACCTTGGCTTGTCCGAACCACTTTCTGCGCATTCGAAACGTCCATAGATTGCGCTGCGGAATTCTCATAAATCTTACCACCAAGACGCTCGATTTCCTGAGCGAGCGCGCGTGCATAATTGAGTGGGTGAATGTGAAACGCCTTGGGATCGCGAATAGCCTGATAATAACGTTCAGACTTCAACACCGACTGAACTTCGTCCCTCGACATATATTCAAGGTGGTAATTGAAGTTTCTCTTTGTCTCCACCACTTCGGCTTGCAAAGCAGGCGCATCTTCATAGCGCTGTACGCTGATCAGCCCATGCATAAGATCTGCAGACGTGATATTCAGATCGCGAATTGTTTCGCCAACAAATTCCATGCCCTCTACCGAGAGCCTGTGGAGCTTTTTCGCAGCTTCGTCGCCGACTGTGGCAGCGATCTTATCATGACCGGTTGCAAAACCGGGACTGACAAAACCGCCATTGCGCCCCGAGGCACCAAAACCGACACTCTTGGCTTCAATAACGATGACAGACTGTCCCTGTCGCACCAGTTCCAACGCTGTTGTCAGACCGGCAAGACCAGCACCAATAATGAGGGTTTCACACTCCTCATTTCCAACAAGAGCTGCGCGTTCTTTGGTATCAGCCATGGTTCTGAAGTAATGCGTGTCGGGATAGGACATCTTGTTACCAGTCTGAATATATTGATTTTTTCCGTTTTCAATTCACACCCGGCCTGCCTCGCAAGGCAAAGCCGGGGTTTGATGATGAATTGATCGGGAAACCTGATGTGTTTTTATCGGAAGCAATTAGTCTTTGCTGTAATCCGCGCCGTACCACTTGGTAGTAAGCGTTGCGAGGGTTCCATCATCCTTCATCTGCTTGATGATTTCTCCAATCTTTGCCGTCCACTCAGGATCATTCTTTTCTGCAATCACAACCAGCGGCTCGCGGAATGCATAGCCACCTTCAAGAACACGAACCGGATAGCCGTTCTTGATAGCAGTCTGAGCTGTCTGTTCTGGTGCAATAACAGCATCCAAACGCACACCATCGCCCAAGCGAAGGTCGTCAAACGGCATCATGGAGTCTTCAAAGGTACGAACTTCGCCAGGAGTGACTTTGTATTCAAAAGCCGGAAGATCAGGCGCATCAATTTCGAGGCGACGGTTGATGAAATCTTCAGACGTGGTCCCGGTTTCGACGCCAATCACCTTACCATTCAGATCGTCGGTCGAATGTGCTTTGCTGTCCTTATGTACGACATACACATAGGGGCTGTAATAATAGATTCCAGCAAAGTCGATAGCCTGTGCGCGTGCTTTGGTTGGCGTTACTGAACCGACACCAACATCATAACGTCCCTGCCAGTGACCACCGGTTAGCGTTGGCCACTCAGGAGTTTCAAAACGGACTGTAACACCCAAACGCTTGCCGATTTCATTGGCTACATCAATATCGAACCCAACAAGTTCGTTATCGTCATCAAGAAAACCCTGTGGAGGCCAGCCAACATTGGTGGCGACTACCATTTCCTTTTTCTCATTTACACGGTTCAGAGTGGGACCGGCATGTGCCATTCCGGAAAACAAAAACAATGACGCTGATGCGATTGCGAATAGTTTATTCAAGTTACCCTCCGTTGGTGCGGTTATATTTGTTAGATCAGTGCAGAATCTGGCTCAGGAACAGCTTGGTGCGTTCATGCTGCGGGTTGTCGAAGAACTCGGCTGGCGAATTCTGCTCAACGATCTGGCCCTGATCCATAAAGATCACGCGGTTTGCGACCTGACGGGCAAAGCCCATTTCGTGCGTTACGCAGATCATCGTCATGCCTTCGGCAGCAAGGCTCACCATTGTATCAAGCACTTCCTTGACCATTTCCG